>OFFD01000182.1_pt1 | contig 58129 bp, 53 predicted proteins | sample 1521291 | NCBI WGS metagenome assembly OFFD01 (sample SAMEA3504103, study PRJEB24116) | mouse gut metagenome | biome: mouse gut; feature: mouse-associated habitat; material: faeces | place: Denmark | collected 2011 | reverse complement strand
ACAGTAACCACGTGGCTTTCAGCCACTTTCACGGCGCAGCCGTGAATAATTCAGGATAAATTATTTGGGAAGGACAAAGGTTTCATTTTCAGATTCCAATCAAAATAGAAACCTTGTCTTTGAAGTAGTTCCAAATAAAATGGATTATGAAGATGATTATATTGAGCTTACAGAATCTATTGCAGATCATTGTTCGGAATTATTATTGGAGTATTTTGGATCAACATCGAATGTATTTAGCATATCGAAAGAAGATTCAAAAACCTTGTTAGAACAGTTTATCTTCTTACGGAGATTTTGCTTCAGCGAGAATCTTTTAGGATTGTTTGAAGCCATAAAGAGAAATCCCGATTGCATATTGATGGAAGATTCAGAATTTAAGCCTATAGGATGCGGAGTGCCTTCAAGGAAAATTTTTACACATCCTTTTTCTTATGGACAAAAATGGAGAAAATATGAGACTGAGGACTTGTGTGCACACTATCTTCCGTCAATGATAGCAGTCACTAAAAAAAGGGATAGTGTTGATACAGTTACAAATAGGTTCTTGAAATTTGCATTAGAAAAATTTCAATTTCTCTGTGAAGAATTAATCAAATCGCTTGAATCTGCAGATGCGGAAAGGCAAACTGAATGTTTGCGTGAAGCAACTAATATCCAGCAGATGTTGTATGATATTCTGCACGATGGTTTCTTTGATGAAGTTGGAAGACTTGACATTATGCCTCAGAACAACCAAGTTCTTCAAAAGAGAGCAGGCTATTCGGAAATATTTTTTGCATATTATATGGCTGATTTGGCACTGCAACTTGATTGGAGAGGCAAAGATTCTGTATATGAGGGAGAATCAAAGAATGTTGCTCTTTTGTATGAATATTGGCTTTTCTTTGAACTTGGTAGCATAATAAAATCTATAGAAGGCTGTGAATCGATTACTGTAGAGGAGACACCATTTCTCACAACTGATAATGGCAAGTTGACTATATCATTGAAGGAAGGAAAACAATCATGTCAGGCATTTGTAATTAAAAAACTCAATACAAGAATTAATCTTTATTATAACAGAGCGTTTGTGCCAACTGATTTTCGTACTACAAAGTACGAGGGATCATATTCACGAGCATTTAGACCAGACTATACACTGGCTATTTTTCCATGTAGATATCAGGGGGGATGTGATGGAGGAGAGAATAAGGCCGTCAAAGATGGTGCTGTAAGTTACATTCATTTTGATGCTAAGTATCGTATTACGGATTTAACATCTTTTGTCGGAAAAGTGAATAATGCTACTGATTTTAATGAGAGAGAATTTGCGGATGAGAAAGCAGCAGAGATCACAAATACATATAAACGTGGAGATCTTTTAAAGATGCACACATATAATGATGCAATTCGTAGGACAATTGGAAGTTATGTCTTATATCCGGGTAATATAAATCATGCAGACAAGGGGAATAAGGTGTTTAGTCTTTATGATGAAATTCTTCCGGGTGTAGGTGCATTTGCAATAAAGCCAAGCATTAGTGCTCAAGGAGAGCAGGAGCTTTGCAGATTTATTTCCAGCTTAATAGAAGAAAAGGGACAAAGTAATTCTCGACTCAACCGATTGAAGTATTATGCAGAAATGGTTATGCAGGAACCAGCTGCCTTTAAGAAGGCACAAGAAGCTTCAAATGGATTATCAAAGACATTATGTGTCCTTGGATATATTCGAAGTGAAAGATATAGCGATTATTATTACTCACTTGAACAGAATGATGTGCTCAAGTCAGGAAAAGAATTTTTGTTCTACTACTATGCAATAAAGGGAAATACTGTATATTCCCACCACTGCGATATTGCAAAAGCAGGAGCTTTCAGATTTTACAAAAACAATATTGAACTTTCTGGAACATATGAATTAGAACCAATTCTATGTGAGATAGTATCTAATGAACTTGTTTCAAAGCAGGAACTTGTAAATCGGCTTAATGCTCAAGGTTTCCTGACAACTGTAGATAACCATAATGCGGACTTTTATTATGTAATGAAGGTGAAGGTTGTTAAGGATTGTTTGCCAAGAGAATCAAAAAAAATTAGCGATATAAATGGCGTTAATGGTAATGATAGTTTTAGCCCACATTCGCCAAAAGTGCTGGATGTAAGCAATTGATGCAGGCATAGTGGAGACGAATCATTGAGGAACTTGATAAATTTATATAATGTATTGAAGGAAAAATAAAGATGCAGAGAATTAATGATGATGAAGTTTTTTTTGAGAATATCCCTTTATATGGTTCAAATATTGTGTCAAAAGGCTCAAGTGGACTTGGAGGGGAAATTTATTTTAATATAGGTGATATAGATTTCTTTGATGGAAATGTGAATTCAACAGCAACAATTGCTGGAAAAGAAGTGTATTCTTTAAATGAATCAAATATTTATAGATTTGATAAGACGAATCTATTAGAATATATGGATTCAATAAAAGATGAATTTATACATAATCTGTTTTATGATTATAAAAAATTTACCAGAAATTCTGACAAATGGAAAATGATAGATGAAGACGGATGGAAGTATAGAAGAGATGAAATTGAAAATGCTTCAAATTTAGAATTTGATATGTATTTAAAGAAGTCTACATTAGGCAGAGGATTTATAGGATGCAATTTCACTGAGATTTATTCCTTGGTAGTTGCTTATACATTGATACCCAATTATACAGAATTAAGGATTGTGCGAACAAATGAAAATGGACATTTTTATTACACTTTTTTGTTGTATCTTAAGTCTTCAGTTGATTTTGCGTCAGAGTATAATCAGGAATTTGAAAAAGAAGTTGAAAATAAAAGAGGTATAAATAGGGCAGATTTGTTAGATGATGCATGCAATAGAGGTGGCAAACCTTGTAAGTCTCGCGTTAATACAACCGTATATAATAGAGATCCCGTTGTCGCAGCGGCTGTAAAAGAAAGAGCAAATGGACAATGTGATTTGTGCGGACAGCCTGCTCCGTTTATTAATGCTAAGGGATTTCCTTATTTAGAGGAGCATCATTTAATCAGACTGGCTGATGGAGGAGATGACAGTGTAGATAATGCAGTGGTATTATGTCCTAACTGTCATAGAAAAATGCATATTGTAAATGATGAGAAAGATACGGAAAAACTTAAGAAAAGAATTTTAGCGTATGTAAATGTGATGAATAAAAAATGATCATAATATTATACTATTTAAATTTTTTCGGCCCGATAAATGAAATTTGAGACAAAACAGAGAAGATAGCGATACAGGCAAAATTGATTGTTGAGGTGATTTGGTGGCAGATGTTTTAACAAAAGAACAGCGGCATAAAAATATGAAAAATATTCATGGGAAGGATACCAAAATAGAAGTTATATTAAGAAAGGCATTATGGAATAAAGGGTATCGGTATCGTAAGAATTATAAAAAACTGTCAGGAAGTCCGGATATGGCGTTGACAAAGTATAAGATAGCCATCTTCTGTGATGGAGAATTTTTTCATGGGAAAGATTGGGATATTTTAAAACAAAGACTGGAAAAGAGTAATAACAGTGATTTTTGGATTAATAAAATATCCCGCAATATAGAGCGGGATGATGAGATAAATAAAAAGCTGAACTTTGAGGGCTGGACAGTGATCAGGTTTTGGGGTGAAGATATAAAGAAACATACGGATGAGTGTGTTAAGGTTGTGGAAGAAACAATTTGGGATTTGAAAATTCATGTCTAAAACATAATGCATTTCATTAAGAGTTACAAAATTATGTTTTGGAATTATCAATATCACAAAACTTCTTGTTGCAGAAATGTTAGTTAGAGATTTAATTTCCATAGGTGGACGAGTAAACCAATAGAATTTTATTCTGCGAGTAGTAAACGAACCTGCAAGCCATCGGAACTACACACAATGATGCAAAAACAAACGAGGACAAACAAACCTTTGTGAGTTTGAATAATTCTAAGGATGAAGACGGGGTCATCACTCATTGGCACATTATATTATTCAAGGATATAGATGGTACGATGAACTGGATGCTGTCAAAACCGGAAATTGAAGAAATCGAAATAGGTAAATATATTGTTTAAAGATTAAGAGGTATCATATTTTCCCATGATAATTTAGAAGATGCAAATACCATTTCGGATATGTGCTATCCGCAGATTTTTCAGTTGGGGAACAGGTATGTTAAAGACTTAACAAATAAGTCACGGGAAAGCGCATCATAATTGCACACTTGCCGCATATGCAGAGTACGTCTCTGCTGCAAAGAGAAGGTGCTGACCCGACACATTAAAGAATGGGTAAAACAAAAAGCAAATCATAGGAAAGACATTGGTATGCAATTACGAAAGAATGATAACAGGATAGCGGGAGAGGTGAAGAGAATGGAATTATGGGATGTGTATCTCAGCGATAGAACAAAATCAAATAGAACAATGGTTAGAGGAGATAAATTTGAAAGTGATTCCTACCATTTAGTGGTTCATGCCTGCATTTTCAACTCGAAAGGTGAAATGCTGATTCAACAAAGGCAGCCGTTTAAATCGGGATGGCCTAATATGTGGGACATAACGGTCGGGGGCAGCGCCATATCCGGAGATACAAGCCAGACGGCTATTGAAAGAGAAATATTTGAGGAAATAGGATTAAAAATCGAGTTACAAAATGTACGTCCACATTTAACGATCAATTTTGACGTAGGATTTGATGATATTTATTTGATTGGAAAAGAAGTGGATATTGATAAATTGGAGTTACAGTATGAAGAAGTGCAGCGGGTAAAGTGGGCGTCTATGGATGAAATATATCAAAAGTTAGATGAGGGGACGTTTATACCCTATTATAAGAGTCTTATCCAATTGTTTTTTGATATGAGAAAACAGTATGGGTGTTATCCGATTAAATAAACGATCACAGGCAGGAGTTTATATAAATAGTAAAATTTTCTGAATTTCAAACACACGCTAAAGCAGGAAAAAGGGAATTAGCGCAATCTGGGAACTTATAATTATAACGATTGAAAAACAGTGCTGATAAGGCCGGAGGAATACATATCCAAACATTAGAGAAATGAACAGTGTTTCTATATGCAATCAAAGAATATTGGGGAGACTGATTATGCAATATCAGGATATTTTGGATAAAATAACAGATCGATCTAAAGAGATATTTGCCGTAAAGCTTGTAGGGGTGTATTTACACGGATCCATGGCAATGGGATGTTTTAACCCTGATAAAAGCGATATCGATCTGATCATCGTTTTGGAAGAGTCTGTTTCCGATAGACAAAAGCTGGAATTTATGCAATGTGTCGTGGAGTGCAATGAGAAAGCGCCGGCAAAAGGCTTGGAGCTCAGTATTGTAAAGAGAAAATACTGCAGTCCGTTCCAATATCTGACGCCCTTTGAATTGCATTTTTCCCCTGTGCATTTGGGATGGTTTCAAAACGCGCCTCAGAATTATGTGGAAAATATGAAGGGCGAGGATCGAGATTTGGCGGTGCATTTTACGATCCTCCGTAAGTATGGAATCGTGTTGTATGGTGAGCCGATCGAAAAGGTATTTGCGCCTGTTCCCCGTGAAAATTTTATCGATAGTATTTATGGGGATATTGAAAATGTGGATCAGGATATTATGGAAGAGCCGGTGTATATCACATTAAATGTGTGCAGGGTACTGGCATTTTTAAAAGACGGGACATACCTTTCCAAGGAAGAGGGCGGAAAGTGGGGGATGGCACACTTGCCTGCAGAGTATCGGTCTTTTATTAAAAAGGCGGCGGAATGTTATGCCACGGACCGGCATATGGAGGCAGACGAGAACACCGCCCGTCGGTTTGCACGGGAAATGATAAGTTTGGTAAAGTCAGAAAAAGGAATAAAGTAGTCTTGTGATATTATGTGAGATTTAGGAAAGAGGAGAATACAACCCTTCCGCCTCTACGTTCCGGTATTCGTGTTTCTCATAATATCCAATTAGCGTTCCGTTCTCGTCCCGAAGGGCAATCATGTATACATCCTTATTTTCCTTTTCGTTGCGGAAGGTATAGATCCGGTTATGCTCCCGGCATGTCAAAAACCAATCTATGACTTCATGGATCCTTTTTACAGATTGTGGATTATGGCAATTCAAAAGACTTTTTCCTAAGAGATCTTTTCCGCCCCAATTTTCATATCTTGCAATAGCAGCGGGATTCATATAAACGATTTCATGCTGTAAATTACAGATTACAATGGGACACTGGTCCTGATCCAATACGCTTTTAAAGTATTTTAATAGGCTCATTTTATTACAGGCTCCTTTCTTTGCGTTAAAATGCTGGCATTCTTGTAAAAATAACTTTTTCCCCATCCGCTGCTCCGGCATAGAGCTCGTTGGTCTTATTTCCGGTCTGTAAGTAATGTGCAATCACAAACTCGGAAGTAAAGGGCATTTTCAATGCAGGCAATTCCGAATATTCAAACCATTTGCTTATCCCTTCATTTGATACAAGACAGTCGTTCACACCGGCTTTTAATTCTGCAAAAAAGTAATAATTTTGTCTGATTTCTTCTTCCGTGCGGCGTAGGGTAATATATCGCAAGGAAAGATTTTCAATATCATTGCCGGTTAACCCCAGTTCTTCTTCTAATTCACGAAGGACGCAGGCTTCTGCATCATTTAATTCAAAATCCTCAAAGTGTCCTCCCGCCGAGCCTACCCAGACGTCGTTAACGACTCTGCCGCCCTGCCGGAAAAGCAATAACATTTTATTGCCCTTTGTTAGATAAATGGATGTCATATTTCTTAATTTCCCGTTCATTTTCGTATACCGTTTGCTCCGTTAGTGATTGCAAGTATCGCATTATCATATATCAGTAGGTTATGTAACACAGCCGTCGTCTGTCAAACACAGTTTAATCTTAATTATGCCCGCTAATTGTATTATTATATCATACTACATACCAATGTGAAATTGGAAATTTCCCAATCCTGATTCGTATGCCCACTAAAGCGGGCAGATGGGAGTTAATGTGAAATTGGAAATTTCCCAATCCTGATTCATATACCCGCTAAAACAGGCGGGGAAGCTAGCGTAAAATATTTGTGTTTTTCTCCGCTTCATGCTACAATTTTATGAAATAGCAGTCGTGTTGTATAAGATTAAAATATCGGTAGAAGTAGGAGAAACGACATGGAGAATTTAAAAAAAGCGGGGAAGAAAAAGAAAGAAGAACATAGCGCAAAGGTTCAGGACGCTTATATTCCGGCAGACGGGGGAGCAGGTTCCCGGCAGGATGATGAAGAAGCGGCGGCCGGAAGGATAAAGAAGGATTATCTTCTGCGTATTAACGAAACGCATACGGAGGCGCTGCTTACTTTATACCGCCGCGCCGAAAAATCTTTTTCTATAGAAGAGATACTTGCGTTGCTGCAAGAGAACGAAATCACCCATGGTATAAAAAAAGAGGTTTTAATAGAACTTGCGGAAGGAAAACATTATTACGAAGAAGTCCTGATTGCACAGGGCATGATGGCGGAGGACGGGAAAGACGGTTATTTTGAGTATCATTTTAATACGCAGCCGGAAACCAGACCGATCATTCTGCCGGACGGATCGGTAGATTATAATGTATTGGGAAAGATTGAGCTTGTCAAAGGCGACGATCTGCTTGTGACCTATCATCCGGCCATACCTGCCATAGTCGGTAAGGATATTCACGGGAACGTTATCGATGCCTATGAAGGAAAAAACCTGCCGCCCTTAAAATGTAAACGCTGCGGGATGAATGAAACGAACGAATATCACGCCAGCGTGGAAGGAAACGTAACGTTAGAGGGCAACAAATTAACGGTAACGCCTATCTACTACATAGATGGGGATCTGGATGCGGCGACAGGAAATGTAAATTTTTACGGAGACGTTTTGGTAGAGGGGAATGTTTCCGCCGGCGTTACGGTAAAGGCAACCGGAAATATCACAATAAACGGTCATGTGGAAACTGCGAATTTAATTGCGGGCAAGGATGTGATTTTAAAGAACGGAATGCAAGGTTCCGGTCTCGGTACTATTCGCGCGGGACACAACGTAATGGCTCGGTTCTTGGAACATATCAGAGTGGTTGCGGGAAATGAAGTCAATACGGGAGCATTGCTGAATTGTGAAATAGAATCGGGAAATACCGTTGTCGTTTCCGGTAAAAGAGGTACGATCATCGGCGGTTATGTTATGGCGGTGGAACAGATTTCGGCGGCTTCTATCGGTAACCGCGCCGGAGTAAATACATGTTTGACAATCGGGTTGGAGAACGATCTGAAAACAACGATTGCGGAGATCGAATGTCATTTGGAGGAATGCCGGATCGGCATGGAAGACGCCATGAACGCATTGGACCGGATCGCTTATCAGCTACAGACACAACCGCTCACACCTGAGCTGAGCCAGCAGAGAACGGAACAGACACGGAAGAAGATTCATTTTCAGTCGCAGATTAAGGAACTTTCCACTAAGAAGGTACAGTCGATCGAAATCAGCCAGCGTTCGGCAGAGGGAAAAGTAGTTGTCAGCGGGGACGCGCATGTGGGATGTATGATCACGATCAACGGAGCGCAGGAGAAACTGAAATCGAAATATAAGAATGTCATGTTTAAAAAGAGCAGAGAAGAGATCTGGATCGTATCAAATAATCTGTAGGCTGGGAGATATCTAAAAAAATCATATATTTACTATATTTTTGACTGTGTTCTTTACACGGTCTTTTTTCTATAATACTATATATTTATGGTCTGGCCGATCATTTACGGGTGGATAGGCAGATTGTAGATGATAAAGAGAAAAGGAAAACAAACGGTTAGAGAGCAAAGAGCAGAATGAAAACGGGAAGGTGAGGAAAAAAGATGGAAAAAAACTTTGAAAAGCAGATTGAAGATTTATTAGGACAACTTACATTGGATGAAAAAATAGGCATGGTGCATGGCGCGGGCTTGTTCCGTACCGAAGGTGTGGAACGGCTCGGCATCCCTCCGTTAAAATCTTCCGACGGACCGATGGGGGTCAGAAATGAATTTGACAATGCACACTGGATCACGGTAGGGACTACAGACGATTATGTCAGTTACCTGCCAAGCAACAGCGCCCTTGCAGCCACATGGAACAAGGAACGGGCAAAAGAAGCAGGACGGGTACTCGGAGAAGAGACGAGGGGAAGGGGGAAGGATGTGATCCTTGCTCCCGGTATCAATATTAAAAGAGATCCCTTGTGCGGACGGAATTTTGAATATATGAGCGAGGACCCTAAATTAGTTGAGGAGCTTGCCGTTCCGTTGATCGAAGGGATTCAGGAAAACGACGTAGCGGCCTGCGTCAAGCACTTTGCGGCCAATTCTCAGGAAACGGACCGTTTGTGGGTAGATACGGTCGTAGACGAGCGGACATTGCGGGAAATATACCTGCCGGGCTTTGAAGCTGCCGTAAAAAAAGCGGATACCTATTCTTTAATGGGCGCGTATAATCTTTTAAACGGCGCGCATTGCTGTGAAAATAAAGTATTGCTGGATCAGATCTTAAGGAAAGAGTGGGGGTATGACGGTACTGTGATCAGCGATTGGGGCGGCGTACACAAAACGAAGGAAGCGGCGGAATGTTCGCTGGATGTGGAAATGTCCATCACCGATAATTTTGACGAGTATGCTTTGGCGGATCCGCTGAGGGAGGCAGTTAAGAAAGGAGAAGTCTCGGAGAGCAGCATTGACGAAAAAGTACGGAATATTTTACGGATGATGTTCCGCCTGAAAATGATTGGTGAGCAGACTTTAGAAAGAAAAGCGGGCGCATATAATACGCCGGAACATAGACAGACAATATTGGAAACGGCAAGAGAATCGGTCGTTCTTTTGAAAAATAAGAACGGCAGGCTGCCGATAAAGAAAGAAGGGCTGAAGAAGATAGCCGTTATTGGCTGTAATGCGGAGCAGATCCATTCTAATGGAGGAGGAAGTGCGGAAATTAAAGCGCTTTATGAAATATCGCCGCTTATGGGAATGAAAATGACACTTGGAGGCAATACGGAAGTTGTCTTTGCAAGGGGGTATTATATTCCTGAAAGAGAGCCGGAGGGAGAAGCAAATTGGCAGGAGGCCAGTCTGGAGGATCAGAAGTCTGAAGAATATAAAGCCAAAATAAGGGAAAAAGAAGAGTGGGAAAAGCAGCGTGAGGCAGAAAATGCGCTGAAGCGTAAAGAACTTTTGGAGGAGGCCGTAAAATTAGCCGCGTCTTGCGAAGAAGTAATTTTCGTAGGGGGATTAGATCATGAATTTGATATAGAAGGGCGCGACAGGCCGGATATGAAACTGCCTTACGGTCAGGAGGAATTGATAGAGGCCCTGCTCAATGCAAACCCTAATACCGTCCTTGCTTTTGTAGCAGGTTCTCCGATAGAGATGAACCGCTTTCGGGATAAGGCAAAAGCCATTGTCTGGTGTTATTATGCGGGAATGGAAAGCGGAAAAGCTTTAGCGGAAGTACTTTTTGGAAAAATAAATCCGTCGGGAAAACTGCCGGAAACCTTTGCAATGAAATATGAGGATTGTGTGACCGCGAAGAACGGCGAATTTGGCAAAGAGGGCAGAGTGGAATTTAAAGAGGGCATTTATGTAGGCTACCGTTATTTTGAAAAGGAAAAGATTGAGCCCGCATTCTGCTTTGGACACGGCCTGTCTTATACGGAGTTTGCCTATAAGGACATGGAAGTTTCGGTTCAGGGAAAGACGGCGGAAGTAACCGTATCGGTGCAGAACACCGGAAAGCTGGCAGGCGCGGAAACGGTGCAGGTCTATGTTGCGGATAAAGAAGCTTCTGTGGACCGTCCCATAAAGGAACTGAAAGGTTTTTCCAAGGTATTTTTAGAGCCGGGAGAAATCAGGAAGGTGACGGTTTCTTTGGCTGAGAGGGACTTTGCTTTTTATGATACGGATCAAAAAGAGTTTGTGGCGGAGGCCGGAGAATTTGAGATACTGGCGGGAGCGTCTGCGGCGGATATCCGGTTGAAGCAGACAATTGCGATTGGGTAACCAATTAAAAAAGGGGCTGTGGGAATTCAAGTATTTCCTGACAGCCTCCTTTTTGGGATGCGCCTTTCAGTTTTTCATTTATGCTCTTCCTTTTTCATGGAAATGATATGGTTTATTTATTCTGAATATTGTATTTTACTCTATTTTTGATTTCAGGTTCTTGTTGCTCATACTTATTAGTATATTATGTAGTTTTGGAATTGGATACAAAATAAGGAATTCTGCACGTCCCCAATTTTGGTTAATATGTGGAGTTTTTTTTCGTTGATAATTTTTGCATTTTTTAGATATTTTAATTTCTTTGGCGATAGATTTAACGATTCATTCCGATTCATTATGTCCCTTGGCATTTCCTCAGATTTCTTACATCTTTCATATAAGGGGCGGATTGCATTTACGCAAAAATTGTCAGATCTTTTCTGACGGATTGAATTAGAAAAGATAAATAGGGACGTAATGGGGCGTTTTAGTAATCGGCCTTCTTGCGTTTCATTTGTTTTTGATTTATGATATTCTTGTTTTCATTTCTTAACAGGAAACTCTAGGAAACTTCTTTGTATATTTTTCACAAATATTTTTGGAATAGGGAAAATAAGCCATAAAACTATCTCTTTTGCACAAAAACAGCAGTGTTTAACTTGTGGAAATAGTGCAAAAAAATGGGAAACCGATTACCTAATTTGAAATTGTGGTATAAGAAACCCGATGTTATACTTTCCTTGTAAACAGGAAATGATCACAAAAGGGAGGTTTTTATTATGGTAAAATGTTTGAAAAAATTTGCAGCATTTATTTTTATGTTTGCAATAGCGTTTACATTTTTCTCACCGATATGTGTAAATGCTGAAGAAGAACGGACGGCGGTCTGCGTGCAGGTTCCCGCAGATTGGGACGCGCCCTGTGTATGGGCATGGGACGAGGACGGAAACAATGCGTTTGACGCATGGCCCGGAGGAGAAACGGAAAATATTCCTGATAATGACGGTTGGTATTATATTTGGGTTCCTTCATGGGCAGATCACATTATCGTCAACGCCAACGAAGGAAACGTGCAGACGAAAGAACTGGTTTTGGAAGGCGGCAATGCATGGATTACGGTAAAGGATGCGGAAAATGCGGAAGTTTCTTATGATAGTTTAACAAAGGGCGACCTTCCCGAATATGTGGAAAAATTTGTTATTCATGCAAATGTGCCTGAAAGCTGGAAAACACCTTGCCTTTGGGCATGGTCTGCGCCGGACGGAACGAATGCCTTTGAGGCATGGCCGGGGGCGGAATTAAAACAGGGAGAAGATAACTGGTATACGGGGAAAGCGCCCATATGGGTCAATTCCGTTATTATCAATGCCAACGAAGGTTCTATACAGACGGAAGATATTTCCGTAGATCCTGCCGAAATGTGGATCACAATTGAAGAGGATGGAAGTTATGATTTCAGTTATGACGATCCCAACGCCGTAAGTGCGCCGGATATTAACGTAAATGTGAAAGCGCCTGCAGATTGGTCTGCGCCCTGTCTTTGGGCATGGTCTGCGCCGGACGGGACAAACGCCTTTGCGGCATGGCCCGGAGAAACTTTGACAGAAGGGGAAGAGGGCTGGCTTACCTTATCAGTTCCCGGCTGGATCAATTCGGTGATTGTAAACGGTAACGAAGGAAGTGTGCAGACGACAGATATTTCGGTAGAGACAGGGAAGGACATCTGGCTGGTGATAACGGGAGCGGAAGAATATCAGGTATATTATGAAAAACCCGCGGATACCGCAGGATCAGATTCAGGAACAAATATAGAAGGAACGGATGCGATAGAAGCCGAAAGCAGTACGGAGAAAGTCTCGGATACGGCTGAGGAGACGCAGACCGCCGCTTCAGACACAAAGGACGAAGGAGCCAATATGGGCGTTGTCATAGTGATTGTAGTGGTCTGTGTTGGAATTGTGGCGGCAGCAGGATACTTTGTGATCAGAAAGAAAAAATCGTAGAGCATAATTTTTGAGCAGGGGATGTCGCATTAAGGCGGTCGGATACAAGATCGTTTAACACTGTGCTGATATTTATACTGTATCTTGTATACGCAAAGCTTATTGCGACAGCCACTGCTGTCAAAGTATGCCCGCTGAAGCGGGCGGATGGGAGTTAATGTGAAATTAAAAATTTCGCGATCCTGATTTGTATGCCTGCCAAAGCAGGCAGATGGGAGTTGGAATGAAAAAATTGACTGCATTATTATTATCGATCGTCATGCTTATCGGAATTCTTACCGGCTGCGGCGCAGGGGGGCAGTCTTTGACGGAAGAAGAAAAAAATACGATTGTCATTTGGCATGACAAAGAAGAAGCGGTGTCAAACGCATTGCTTGAAATGCTGCAAAAGCTGGTTCCCGAAGTTACCGTAAGTCTGGAATATAAAAGTAACCTTACGGAAGCTTTAAAAATGGTGGGGAACGATCCGAAAGCGGCGCCGGACATGTATTTTTTTGCACATGATAAGATTGGCGTCTATGCGGAAATGGGAATCCTTGCTCCGGTCACCGATCTGGTAGACCGGGGGACGCTCGACGATTCTTATGTGAAGATGACGCTTGATGCGGCCACATATAAAGGGGAGCTTTATCAGCTTCCGATATATTTTGAAACGTTGCTTTTTCTATATAACCGTCTCTATATGCCGGACGAGAAAGCGCCAAAAACAACGGAAGAATTATATTCCTATATGGAAGAAAAAACCCGTGGCGGACACTATGGGTTTGTGGAACAACACAGTACGGCATACTATAGCGCCGGATGGATCCACGGCTTTAACGGTTATATCATGGACGCCGATGGGAAGGTAGGATTAGGAAGTCAGGAGACAATAAGCGCATTAACATATCATAAGAAATTTGTGGAATTGATGCCCGGAGAGAGCGAGTATGCGACCGTCAATACCCTTTTTCAGGAGGGAAAAGCGCATGCTACGATCGGCGGCCCATGGCTGGTGTCGGCGGCCCGGGCAGCGGGGATGGATCTGGGGATCGCTCCCATGCCGGTGATCGACGAGACGCAGATTCCGATCTCGCCTTATATGGGCGTGCAAGGGGTGCAGGTATTAAAGTATGCGGCAGAAAATAAGACGGAGGCCGTGAAAAAGGTTCTGACCGCGCTGATGCAGCCGGAAGTCGGTATTGCGCTCGCAAAAGTCAGCGGGTGTGCGCCAGCGGTAGAGGCTTGCTATGAGAAAGAAGAGGTAACTTCGGACGATGTCGTTATGGCGATGCGCGCCATGGCGGAAAATACGATTCCGATGCCGAACCGCCCTGAGATGGATATTATGTGGACAGTGGCGGCGGATATGTTGGTCAATATCAATATGAGCGGTCAGGATGTAAAAGAAAGCTGCGAGGCGGCACAGAAAAATGCGGAGGAACTGATAAAGAAGATGCAATAAAAGAGAAATGGAGACAGCAATGAAGAAATCGGATAAAAAACCGTACAATCAGAAAACTGGCAATACGATAGTCTCATATTTATGGTCGGCGCCGTCCCTGATTTTGATCTGTCTGATCGTAATATTCCCTATTCTTTATACAGGGTATATCTCACTTACGAATATGAATGTATATCATTGGTTTACTTATGATTTCATTGGGATCGAAAATTATAAAGAAGCGCTTTTGGTGTTTGACAGCGGGTTTCTTTCTGCGCTGGTCCTGACGGTTCTATGGACTGTGGTCAATATGATATTGCAGCTTATCATCGCGTACCTGCTTGCGGGGCTGCTGAATACAAACGGGCTGAAACTGCGGAACTTTTATAGGACGCTTTTGATCTTTCCGTGGGCGATGCCGGGATATGTATCTATTTTATTATGGAAAACGGGCATGTTTAATTCTCAGTTCGGCCTGTTGAACCAGTGGATGGAAAAGGCAGGGGTCTCGCCTGTAAAATGGCTGGCGAACGACGTGTCGGCGTTTATCTGCTGTACGGTCGTAAATTTATGGCTGGCGCTGCCGTTTATGATCACGATCATAGACGGCGCCCTGCAGAGCGTAGACAGAAGCTATTATGAGAGCGCTTTACTGGATGGTGCGAACTGGATGCAGAGAACGTGGTATATTACGATACCGGCAATCAGGCCGGTGATTGCGCCGTCGGTGGTGATCACTATATTTACAACGTTTAAACAGTTTGATGTGATCTATCTTTTGACACAGCAGGCAGGGGCCAAAACGGGCGCGCACATTCATACGATTTTGACCTATGCATATGAAAATGCGTTTATCACCAATAATTACGGATACAGTTCTGCGGTATCCATGATCATATTTCTTATTTTGATCGTTTTTTCCTATGTAATCAATATCAAACCGAAGGAGGAATCTTGATGAAGCACAGAAAAAGAAAACGGATCATAAAGCTTGTTTTTGTGAATCTGGTTCTCATTCTTGTATGCGTCCTGACCTTTGTGCCGATCCTGTATGCTTTTTCAGTGTCGGTCAACGAGCAGAACAGCCTGCTCAGTTCGGATTTTTCTTTTATTCCGAAGAAAATGACATTTGAAAATTATCGGAAAGTATTTACGGAAGAACCGGTGATCATGTGGTTTCAAAACAGTTTGTTTTTAGCTGTTTCCACAGTTGTGATTTCTCTTGGCACGGGGATTCCGGCGGCCTACATTTTTTCCAGAAGAAAGTTTCCGGGCAGGAACATGATCTTACAACTGCTGATCTTATTATATGCGTTTCCTTCGCTGCTTTCCATGACGGCGTTGTATAAGCTGTTAAGCCCGATGGGGCTGATCAATACGAAGATGGGACTGATCATTGTTTATACCGGAACGATGGCGGTATTTGCATTGTGGAACATGAAGGGATATTTTGATACGATCCCGGTTGAGATCGAAGAAGCCGCCATGATCGACGGGGCTTCTCCCATCCGGATCGTGCAAAAGATCGTATTGCCTTTGGCGAAACCGACGGTGGCGGTTACGGCGATGATGGTTTTGATCTATGTTTGGAATGAGTACATTTTTGCGATCAATTTTATGACAGGGGAACATACATATACGCTGGCGGCCGGTCTGTATTCCCTGCAGGCAAACGAAACGAGCGGGAGCTGGCCCGTATTTTCAGCGGCTTCGCTTATGGTATCTGTGCCGATACTGATCATTTTCTTTGCACTGCAGAAAAATATGGCGTCGGGGCTTACATCCGGAGGCGTGAAAGGATAAAAAGGCGTATGATATTTGATAGAAATAATAAAAGATAGGTAAAGGCGGATTTTTAACAATGCGGATTAAAAAGGGATAGTAGAAGGATAAAAGACAAACAGCTTAGATAAAAACGGAGGGGCGATATGAACAGAGGGGCAGTTTTACATATTCCTATGTCGGAATATGCGTATGGGACAGACGAGGAGCATGTGACGATCAGGCTTCGGTGCGGCAGAGGAGATCTTTTACAGTGCATCCTGTATTTTGGGGACAGGGCTTGCAGGCAGACGCCGGTGATCTTTACAAAACAGGAGATGAAAGTAGCGGCTTCGGATCTGTATTTTGACTATTATGAGACGACGCTTTCCCATCCTTATAAAAGACTTAATTATTATTTTGAATTGTTGTCAGAGACAGAGAAGGTGCTGTACTACGGCGACTGTTTTGCGGAGGAGTGCGTAGACGACAGATCGGAATATTATCAGTTTCCTTACAACCATAGGGCGGATCTGGTTGCTCCGCCGGCTTGGGCAAAAGACGCGGTGATCTACAATATTTTTCCCGATAGTTTTGCGACCGGAAAGGGGTATCTTTCGGGTGAGCCTGCGGAAAAGAAATTTGCAGGAGAGACGGTACGGAGCAAATTAGGCGGCACAATAAAAGGGATTGCGGAAAACGCGGCATATTTAAAGGAACTTGGTTTTACGGCGATTTATATCAATCCGGTCTTTGCCGCGGGGGAATATCACAAATATGACTTATTGGATTATTATCATATAGATCCCTGCTTTGGAACGGATGAAGAGTTTAAGGATATGGTGCGAATTTATCATGAAAAGGATATGAAAGTGATTATCGACGGCGTATTTAATCATTGCGGCTGGAAGTTTTTTGCTTTTGACGACGTGGTTAAAAACGGTGAAAAATCCCGGTATAAGGACTGGTTCTACCGGCTGGAATTTCCTGTAATCAGGCCGGAAAGCGGCGAGGACTATCCGGATTATGAATGTTTTGGATATGAGAGAATGATGCCTAAGTTAAATACTCAGAATCCGGAAGTCGTAGATTATTTTTGCGGCGTCTGTCAATATTGGCTGAAAGAATATGGTATCGACGGCTGGCGGCTGGATGTGGCAAGCGAGATCAACGATGCATTTTGGGAGCGTTTTTTTCTGGCGGCGAAGGAAGTAAATCCTGATGCGATTTTAATCGGAGAAGTATGGGAAACGGCGCGGCACTGGCTGGACGGCAAAAAGTTTGATTCCACTATGAATTATGATTTCAGAAAACACTGCCGCCGTTTTTTTGGGGACAGGAGCATTGATGCTTTGGAATTTGACAGCAGGGTAACGCATATGCGGATGCGGTATCGGGAGCAGACCGTTTATGCGCAGCTCAATCTGTTGGACAGCCATGATGTGAGCAGATTTTTATCATTATGCGACGGCGACGTGAGGCGGTATAAACTGGCAGTACTGTTCCAAATGACGTTTCCGGGTATCCCTTCCGTATTTTATGGGGACGAAAAAGGGATTAGCGGGATTTTGGAAGAGGAATACAGAGCGCCTATGAAATGGGAAGGGGGAAAAGAGGAGCTTTTTGATTTTTATCAAAAAGCAATCGGTCTTCGCAGAGAGCATACGGCGCTCAGACAGGGCGGATACCGGACGTTTCAGGCAGAGCAGGGCAGCAGGCTGTATGTCTATGCGAGAGAAACGGATTCCGATACGATAGTGATCGCGTTGAACGGAGACGATCATGCATGCAGCCTGCCATCTATATTTGGGACAGAGGACATCCTTTGGCAGGAAGGGCTTGACGGATCGGAACTTGCGGCAATGGGCTGGGCAGTGGCGAAGTGTGAGAAGGATTTTTAAGGCAGTATGTTGGGAAACGTATTGCGGGTGTGCAAATGTCAGAAGTGATTTTCAAATATGTTCCGGGAAAGAAAGGCAGGGGATCAGATGGCGGCTACGATTAAAGATGTTGCAAAATTAGCGGGTGTATCTACGGCAACTGTGTCTAAGGTAATGAACGGTTCTTATTCTATTTCTCAAAGTACTGTTGATAAGGTACATGACGCAATGCAGTCCTTGCATTATCATCCGAATCTGAGGGCGAGGAATTTTGCAAAACAGAGTACGAAGCAGGTTTTACTTCTTACCACGCTGGGGGAGAATGCAGGGTTTTCGAATCCGCATATGTTTGAGATCCTGTCGGGATTGGAACATGCGCTTGGAAATAAAGGATATCTGCTCAGCGTAAAAAACATTTCAGCCGCAGAGGCGCCGGAATTTGTCAAAGAAGTATTTGAAAGTAAGATGGTAGACGGCGTGGTGATCCATGCGTCCGTAATATCAAGACAGCTCAATGATCTGATCCAATATAAGGAGATTCCACATATTGTACTGGGGCAGCCGGATTTTTCCAGTCATTTTTGCTGGCTGGATATTGACAACAAGCTGGCCGGCGAGATGGCGGCAAATTATTTGCTGCGATGCGGTTATCAATCCCTTGCTTTTATTGGAGGGACGGATGAAGATAAAATATCGGCCCACCGTCTGGCCGGGGTCTTATCGGTGTTGAAAGAATATGACGTGATCGTGCCGGGCCATCATCTGCAACAGGGGGAATCGGATTGCGACAGCGGATTTTCAATGACGAATCAGCTTTTGCAGAATCCGAACCGGCCCGACGCCGTTATTTGCGCCAATAATTATATTGCCTACGGATGTGTCAATGCACTTAGGGAAAAGCAGATCAGGATCCCGGAAGATATGGGAGTACTGACTTTTGACGATTTTCCCTTTTCACGAATTTTAGAACCTAAGCTGACCGTAGTTGACATTGACGTATATGATATGGGGATTCAGGCCGGAAGGATGATCTTAAACAAGATCAAAAAACCCAATCTGCAGATGCAGTTTTACTGTACGCTGCCGTCCATCACTGTGCGCGGTTCTACGAAGGAATAGGGCGCGGGAGAAGCCGTTCCGGCATTGGCTATAAGTATTTTTCCATCAGATAAAACATGCCCTTTCTCCAATTTGCCGTTCCGGTCTGCGTATAGCCGCATTTTTTGTATAATTTCAGAGCAAACGGGTTTTGGGAAAACACATCCAGCCGGATCGCGTTTATGCCGAGCCGTTTTACCTGTGATTCTATATGGGCCATGGTTTTTCCGGCGATTCCGGTATTTTGGAATTTCGGATGCACACATAATCGATGCAGGATCATAAACGGTTCTTCCGGCGACTTCCATGTGCCCTGTTTATAATCTTCGTCGTACTGCTGGTTTAAAACATAGATAACCGCAATGCGGCTCCGGATCAAGCCGGTATATAACTGTCCTGCTGCAATGTCTGCGGTAAAATCTTCGGCGGCAGGATAAAGTTCGTCCCATTGCATGATGCCGAAGCGCTCCATTTGCGAGACGGCGGATGCAGTCAGATCTATAATTTCGGACAAATCATTTTCTTTCCCTTTTCTAAAATATAATTCCATTTTTATGATAAACTCTCTTTTCTAATCATTTTGCCATGGTTTGAAAACCGGCATACCATTCCTGTGTCATTTAAGGAACTTCCATCCGTTCCGTCCGGCATTTTTTCTTTGTATCCACAATAGTACTGGAAACTTTACGATTTGTCAAAAATCATTTTCTAAACACGCTCTGGAGAGAAGGCAGGGGATAAACAATGACAATAATATTAGATAAATATCTAACATTATACTTGACATAAGTAAATAATAGATGTATAAATAAAATATATATTAGATATATATCTAATATTGGTATTAGATCATCTGTCAATCGGTATGAATAACGCGAAAATAGCATATCGCAGTGCAAGGCATATAAAAATCAGTTCTATAAATATACGGAACATGACGGAATACACGGTCCTTGTAAAGGCGTAAATTTTTTAGATGTACGGAACCGGTAAAGGGAGCAACTGTCAGATCGGAAAGGAGAACAATTTAAAATGGGAAACAAGGAAAACGTAACGGAAAAAATCGGCTACAAAGATATTTTAAAGCAAAGGGAGTTTATGAAGATCGTATCGGCAAGTCTGATCAATCGGTTCGGCGATTCTATAGACGCCATCGCATTTACATGGATGGTATATATGATCACCAAAAGCGCGGCATGGTCCGCGTTGGTCTTTGCGGTGAACCAGCTCCCCTCTGTGCTGGTTCAGCCGTTTGCGGGAGCGATGGTAGAGAAAATGAACAAGAAGAGGCTGATGGTAACGACGGATGTGATCAGGGGGATTATTACGGCGGGACTTGCCGTATTCTATTTGGCCAATGCCTTAAACCCTTGGATCCTTCTCCTGTTTACGCTGATCAATTCTACGGTAGAAGCTTTCCGGCTGCCAGCGTCGCTGGCTGTTGTGCCTAATATTTTGGAGGAAAGATATTATGAATATGGGACTGCATTGAATTCTACGTTAAGCACGGTGGTACAGTTGATTGGTCTGGGAACCGCAGGAGTGGTCATCGGCGCGCTGGGGATTGGAACGGCTATTGCTATCGACGGCGTTTCTTTCTTCGGATCAGCTTTTATTTTAAGCCTTTTAAAGATCAAAGAAGAGAAACCGGCATCGGGGACTGTGGATCCGGGTTCCGTTAAAGCAGGAACGGGAGAACAAGCGGAAAAGGTAAGCAAAGATAAACAACAGATAAAAGAATACATATTTATTTTAAAAGACGGGTTTGTTTACCTGAAAAAGCAGCCGGTCATCCGGAATTTCTGTCTGCTGGCCGTTTTGATCAATGCCATTATCGTACCGATCAACTCGCTGCAGACTCCTTTGGTACAGGAAGTTTTAGGGCAGGGGAGCGGACTTTTGAGCGTATTTTCCCTCGCTTTAACCGCGGGGATGGGAATCGGCTCTTTCGTTTATCCTTTTTTAAGCGGTAAGTTTTCCGTGAGGACACAATTTGCCGGTTCGGGAGTTTTTCTTGGGATTTCCATGTACAGTTATACATGGGGAGAAAGATTTCAGACTTTTGCGGTTGGAATTTATGCGCTGACCATTGCCGCCTCGTTCCTTCTTGGAGTATCCTGCAGCATATTGACGTCGGCGCTCAGTGTTCAGTTTATGAAAGCGGTGGATCGGGAATATCTGGCGCGGGTCGGAGCAATCTTTAATGCGGGGGCAAGCGCGGCGACTCCGGCGGCTTCTTTTGCCGGCGGCGTACTGGCGGCATTTTGCCCCGTTTCACAAATTTTTAGGCTTTGCGCCCTGCTTTGTGTTATAATATTCCTGATGATAGGATTAGCCAAAATCAGATTAGAGTAAGGTCAGGAAACTTGCGGCGTTAGATTTTCTAGTCGTAGCCACCGCTGCGCCGTCGAAAATCTGCCTTGCAGATGAACGAATATCCTGCGTAGTTTTGCTAAATATCAACAAGACACCAGTGCGTGTTTGAAAAATCTGGTTTGAAATTTTATGAAAGAACAGGAACAGTCATGCTGGAAACGATTGGAAGAGAAGTGAATTATATAACGGAGAGCGTCTCCTTATTGCGGCATTTGGGACAAGGTGGAAAATATGCCGAGTTGAAGGAATCTCTCAATAAAAAATATGCAAGTCCGTTTCAAGAGGGGATACGGAAGTTCGAACTGTTGGAACGGATCGAAGAGTGCGCAAAAAAGGCATTTGTAAAGGAGAAGGAGGAGATCAGGTATTATTTTGAAACGCAAGGGGACACCCGGTTAAGCTGTGCCGGAAATCTTGCAATCCTATGGGACGATTCCATGGATATGAGTTTTCAGGATACTGCGGAATACGGAAAATATCTGGATGGGCTTTCACAAAAAGAATATTGTGAAAAATTTTGGGGCTGTTTGCAGAATTTCACGGAACTGATACAGGATCGGGAAGAACGGAAAAAAGCGGAAGAGCCGTTTGAAGTTATTTCTTATTTGATGAAAATGGATATCAAAGAGGAAGAAAAATGGAAGATCCAAAAAGTGTTTGTCGACCGGAAGGAACATCAGGCCAAGGTGCTGGCGCTGGTGGAAAAGATGGTCTTAGTCCTAAAAAGTTTTGAAAAAGAGCTTTTGGAAATGGCGGAGCAGTTTTACCGTTATTGGACAAAAGAGCTGGGAGGGAAATCTCCTACCGCATATATACGGAAAAGGGCGGAAATCGATATGGGGGACAGTCCGTTCGGTTTCCACTTATATCCAAGTATATTTGCCCCTAATGTGATTTCACTGCACACCGAATTGGAAGAAGACGGAACTTATAAACAGCCGGATATCGTGAAATTCGGTATCCTTTTCGGCGATGATTTTGATATTCGGTCAAGCCGCACCCATGAGGATGCGGGATATGAAAATTATGTGATGCAGGTATTGAAATTATTAGGGGACAAGAGTAAATTTGAGATCCTTTCTTATATCAGGGATAAGGAGGCGTATGGCAGTGAACTTGCAAAGCATCTGAATCTGACTACAGCCACGGTTTCCCATCATATGAATGCGCTGTTGGCAGCGGGGCTTGTGGAATTAAAGCGGGCGGACAACCGTATTTATTATTCGGCCAATAAAAAAGCGTTGGAGGAAGTTTTTGCGTATAGCAGGAAGATATTGTTAGGTATATGATATTGGATGAAGGCAGCCGGGAGGGAATTAAAATATATGAAGGAATTTATTATGGAATTTAATAAAGAGTCAGAGCAGTTTGTACTTGAATATAATGGATTGGTTTTTGTTTGGGATGAAGAACCTGAGGAAGGCTATATGGAACAGGTAGAGCTAATATCCGGGAAATATGATACGCATCTTCATTCAATAATAGATTTCATGATGCCTGATATTACAAAAGTTTTTGGTAGTTTTAGCCGTGATGAAATAAAGGAGAAGCTGGGTAAGCCTGTTATTAACTATGAAAACGGGCAGGTAAACTATGTTGAACAATCATTTGACAATGCGCATATATTTACATTTGAATTTTTTGACGATGAATTTGAGGATTTACAATATTTTTCTATAGATGGCTAAAGCAGGTAAACGGGAGTTAGCGTATGAAATATTAATGAAACAATATCGAGGAAAAGCGGAAATTTAGGCTTGACAAGAGATAGGAATATGTTACACTTAATAACTGCAAATGAATTGCAATTGCAGTTATAGTAAGTACATTTCCGGCGGCTTACCCACAGCAGCAGACATGACCGGAAACGTGTGCGATGGCCTGTATGCAGTAAGAGTATGGAGACGGGAAGAAAATGAACCTATTTCTTGATATAGTAACGGACACTTTGATAGATTCTTTAAAGATTTTACCATTTTTATTTCTGGCTTATTTGGCAATGGAATATATGGAGCATAAAATGAGGGAGCGGTCAAAAAAGATCGTAAAGGCTTCAGGAAAATTTGGCCCGCTTTTGGGAGGCGTCCTTGGAATTTTCCCACAGTGCGGATTTTCAGCGGCGGCTGCAAATCTGTATGCGGGAAGAGTGATTACTTTAGGAACGCTGATCGCCATATTTTTATCGACGTCCGATGAAATGCTGCCCATTCTTATTTCAGAGAGGACAGATCCGGTCGTCGTCTTTAAAATTTTAGGGCTGAAACTGTTTATCGGCGTGTTGGCGGGATTCCTGATCGACGCTTTCACAAGAAGCCGCAAAAAAGAGGCGGACGGACAGGAAGACGAAACACATATCGGGCATTTATGCGAGCAGGATCATTGTCATTGTGAAAAAGGTCTTTTTCAATCGGCGTGCTCCCACACTTTTCAAATCATTGCGTTTATTTTTACCATATCTTTGGTATTAAACGGGGCGGTAGAACTGATCGGGGAGGATAGGATTTCCGCGTTGATCCTGAACAGACCGTATGCAGGCCCGCTGCTTTCCGGACTGGCCGGCCTGATTCCGAACTGCGCGGCGTCGGTAGTCGTGACCCAGCTCTATTTAGAGGGATTAATGAGTACGGGCGCTATGCTTGCCGGACTTTTAGTGGGGGCGGGGGTCGGTATTTTGGTATTGTTTAAGGAAAACCTCCATCCAAAAGAAAATATAAAAATTGTCCTGCTGTTATATACAATCGGAACCGTTGCAGGTATAATAATAGAGTGCATCGGATTGCAGATCTAAACAAGAGTATCATTGGCCGGACAAAAGCGCGCCTTATAGGCGGCATGGCGGGAACTGCGGGAAGAGATTCCACAGATGTAACGGGAAAGCGAAAGAAAGTCCGGCGGGGCAGATGGGTAGCATGATGAAAGATATGGAAAATATTTGGCCGGAAGGAATAAAAAAAACAAAACAGAGGGAGGACGTCTGCCGTATCCTGATGAGCGCGGAAAGACCGCTCAGTGCAATAGAGATTTATAACCGTATTGCCAAAGAAGACAGCCGGGCCAATTATGCCGTTTCTACGGTATATCGTTCGTTGGCGGTATTTGAGGAAAAAGGGTTTGTAAGTAAGTCCACGTTAATGGGAGAAGACACGGCCGTTTATGAATGGAATCACGGCAAACATAAGCATTATGCGATTTGCCTGAAATGCCATAAGCTGGTGCCGCTAAAAGTATGTCCCTTTGAGCATATAAAAGTTTCAACTTCGGATGAAAATTTTACGGTGACCAGTCATAAACTGGAGATATACGGATATTGTGACCGATGTAAAAATGAAGGAAACGGTTCGGAAGATTTTTCGCAGACGGAATAAAGGGAGGATATGAATATGAGACTTGGTGCATTGGAAGCAGGCGGAACGAAAATGGTATGTGCGATCGGGGACGAGAAGGGAAATATTTTTGAAAAAATATCGATTCCCACATTAACTCCAGCGGACAGTATGCCGGAGATGATAGAATATTTTAGTAAGAATAACATAGATGCGCTCGGCATAGGCAGCTTTGGCCCTATTGATCTGCATGAGTCGTCATCGACTTACGGATATATTACGTCTACGCCTAAAAAAGCGTGGACAAACTATAATCTGGTAGGGAATTTTGCAAAAAGATTATATTGCCCGATCAAATTTGATACGGATACCAATGCAGCGGCGCTTGGCGAGGCCAGCTTCGGCATTACCAAGGGATTGGACGCCAGTATGTATATCACGATAGGAACCGGCGTCGGAGTAGGGATCTTTGTGGAAAACAGACTTTTACATGGTATGCTGCATCCGGAAGCGGGGCATATTCTTCTGGCAAAACATCCATCCGATACTTATGCAGGAAAATGCCCGTTTCATGACAATTGTTTTGAGGGGCTTGCCAGTGGTCCGGCAATAGAAGAACGTTATGGCGCCAAGGCAGATACGCTGGCAGATAGAGAAGACGTGTGGGAATTAGAGGCTTTTTATATTGCGCAGGCGTTGGTAAATTATACGCTTACGGTATCGCCGAAACGGATCGTGCTGGGCGGCGGAGTGATGCATCAGAAACAGTTATTTCCATTGATCCGCGCGCAGTTTGCGAAGATGATGAACGGTTATATTAAAACCAAGGAATTGAAAAATTTAGATTATTTCATCGTACCGTCAAGCCTGAGAGATAACCAAGGGATTTTAGGGTGCTTGAAACTGGCGGAATCGGCGCTGAAAAATTAGAGATCAGCTATATAAAAAATCATGCCGTTTTTATCCGGTGCGGAGTTTCACAGGATAAAAACGGCATAAATTTTGTGTATAAATAAAATTTTAGCAAAAAAAGAACCGTCCCCAAGAATGCAACGTTCTCAAAAACAGTCCTTTGATGCACCGCCAGGGGCTCGAACCCTGGACACCCTGATTAAGAGTCAGGTGCTCTACCAACTGAGCTAGCGGTGCGCATATTTACAACGCAAGAGTTATTATAGTATAATACTTATGAGTTTGCAATAGTTTTTTTAAAAAAATTTAATATAAAATTAATAACCGTTCTAAAAACACGAAAAAAGCCAAAAAATCAAGGAATTTTCTATGTACCATCTTTAATATTTTTATAGAAAGGACGAACTGAAAAATGATATTTGAAAGCCATGCCCATTATGATGACGTTAAATTTGATGAAGACAGGGAAACCTTACTTGCGGCGATGCCGGAAAGCGGGGTGGAATATATTATAAATGTGGGGGCGGATCTTGCTTCTACCCAAAAGACGCTTGCGCTGACGGAAAAATACGCTTTTATCTATGGGGCGGCAGGTGTACATCCCAGTGAAACAGGCGAATTGGATGAAGAAAAATTTGAATGGCTGGCGGAGCAGTGCAGCAGGCCTAAGATCATTGCCGTAGGGGAGATCGGCTTGGACTATTATTGGGATGAGCCGGAAAGGGATATACAGAAAAAATGGTTTCGCCGTCAGATCAACTTAGCAGAAGCAAAGAAACTCCCAGTGATCGTCCATTCCAGAGACGCTGCGCAAGATACGCTCCGGATCATGCAGGAAATGAACTGTGAAAAAATCGGCGGGGTGATCCATTGTTTTTCGTATGCGAAGGAAATGGCCAGAGAGTTTTTGGACATGGGATTCTATTTAGGGATCGGTGGCGTCGTAACCTTTCAAAATGCGAAAGCGATAAAGGAAGTCGTGGAGTTTGCCCCCTTAGACAGGATTCTTTTGGAAACGGACAGCCCATACCTTGCGCCTGTACCCCATAGGGGAGAACGCAATTCCTCTCTTTATATTCCGCTCATTGCAGAAGAAATTGCGAAAATAAAGAAGATAGACTATGATAGGGTCGTTGAAGAGACTAATCAAAATGCAAAGAGATTGTTTGGCATAAAGAAAAATAAATGATTCGGCGAAAAGCGGATCTATCAGAAAGGGACAGATTAATGGCGAATTTAGGAATACCGGCAAATACGATAGAAATATTACAAAAATATAACTTTAATTTCCAAAAAAAGTATGGTCAGAATTTCCTGATCGATACCCATGTATTGGATAAGATCATTGCTTCTGCAGGGGTAGGAAAAGATGACTGCGTACTGGAGATTGGACCCGGAATCGGGACTATGACTCAGTATTTGGCGGAAAATGCGAGAGAGGTCATTGCCGTGGAAATCGATAAGGCACTGATCCCGATTTTAGAAGATACCTTGTCCGGATATGATAATGTGACTATCATGAATGAAGATATATTAAAAGTGGATATCAATAAAATCGCGGAAGAAAAGAACCATGGACAACCAATCAAGGTAGTCGCGAATCTTCCCTATTATATTACTACGCCTATTATCATGGGACTCTTTGAAAATCATGTGCCGTTAGAAAGTATTACCGTTATGGTACAAAAAGAAGTGGCGGACCGCATGCAGGTGGGACCGGGGACGAAAGACTACGGGGCGCTGTCTCTTGCAGTTCAGTATTATGCCAAACCGGAAATTGTGGCAAATGTGCCGCCGAACTGTTTTATGCCTCGCCCGAGTGTGGGCAGCGCCGTGATCCGTCTGACCAAATATAAGAAACCGCCTGTGGAAACGACGGATGAGAGACATCTGTTTTCCCTGATCAGGGCGTCCTTTAACCAAAGGAGGAAAACATTGGTAAACGGATTGCTGAACGCGGGAAATTTAGGAGTTACGAAAGAAGAGATCCTTTTGGCGCTTGAGCGGATGGGATTGTCCGCTACTGTAAGGGGAGAAGCTTTGACCTTAGAACAGTTTGCCCGGCTAAGCAATTTGTTAATGAAATAACTCTGCTGGGATTGCTCTTTGCCCGATAAACCTGCTTAGAAAAACGATAAAGAAAAGATCATTGTACCGGCAGAGGATACCTGTAGTATAATGATCTTTTTCCGTTGCTCTTTTCTTTACATTTACTATAATTTGTATAGAAATCTTAAGGTTTTATTTTTTGACATTACTACTCGCCTATGTTAAACTTAGAAAAGTAAAAATAGGGATATTATGTAGAAAAACAGAAGATGTTCCGCAGCGGCGGATAGAGGTGATACCTTTGGATAAGTTTGAATATAGAATAAGGGCGGAAGAGATAAAAACATTGATCGCGCAGGGCGAATATGTGGAGGCTGTGAAGATCGCGGATACGATCGACTGGCGCCGGGTAAAAAGTATTATGATGCTATGCACGATCAGCGACCTATATAAGATCAACCGAAGATTTGAAGAGAGCAAAGAACTGCTGCTAATGGCATATGAAAGGCATCCGGGAGGACGTACCATCGTTTATTCCCTTTGCGAACTCTCCATAAAAATGGAAGAGTATGTGCAGGCGATCGAATACTATAAAGAATTTGTGCAGATAGCGCCGCGGGACAGCGGACGCTATATTTTGCAGTATAAGCTTTATGAGGCGCAGGATGTCAGTCTGGAAGAAAGAATTGCGGTTTTGGAAGAACTGAAGAAAAGGGATTACAGAGAAAAATGGGCATATGAATTGGCCTATCTTTATCATAGGATCGGGTTAAGTACGAAATGCGTGGAGGAATGCGACGAACTGGCGCTGTGGTTCGGCGAAGGAAAGTATGTCATAAAGGCAATGGAATTGAAAATGCTGCATCAGCCTCTTACGCCGGAACAGGAAAAGCGTTATGAAATGCAGATGCAGGGCATATCTATATATGAAAGGTACGAGGAGGACGAAGAGGGACCGGAAGAAGACGCAGTTTTAAATGCAATAACGACAAGGATCGATTCCGATGAACTGGATGATATACATGTAAAAACTTTGGACATGGGGCAGTATAATACGATCAATCTTCAAAAGGAACTTGCGGCGAGCATGAAAGAACTTTTAGATGATGGATCGGAAGTGGACGAGTCTTTGGAGAATAGCGGCGCAGATTCAATTACCAAGTCCATTATAGCGCCGTTGTTCGAAAATACGGAAGAAATAGAGGCGGCCTCACAGGCAGCCTTAAATACGGATGTAAAACGCCCGTCGCTTGTTCAGGAAGAAGTATTTTTTGGAGAAACGGGAGAAATCGGTGAAATGCCGGAGGAGGATCCGTATGGCGATTCAGAATATAGAGAGGCTGCCGGAGGAAATTTTTCGTATACAGAGGGGACGGAAGGCGTTGCTGATCTGGAAGAATCTGAGGACTTGGAAGAGAGGGATTACTTAGAAGAGTCTGAAGACTTGGAAGAGTCGGGCTATGAAGAAGAACTTGAAGATCTGGAAGAGACAGGTTATGAAGAAGAGCCTGAAGATTTGGAAGAGACAGGCTATGAAGAAGAACCTGAAGATTTGGAAGAGACAGGTTATGAAGAAGAGCCTGAAGATCTGGAAGAGACAGGCTATGAAGAAGAACCTGAAGATTTGGAAGAGACAGGTTATGAAGAAGAGCCTGAAGATTTGGAAGAGTCAGGTTATGAAGAGGAATCCGGAGACTTGGAGGAAAGGATTTATGAGGAAGGACCGGAGAACTTTGAAAAACGGATTTACGATGAGGGGTCTACAGACTTAGAAGAAATTATTTATGACGAGGATACTGATGATTTAAAAGAACCCGCTTATGAAGAAGAACCCGAGGATCTGGAAGAAGCCGACGACGGAGAAGGATTCGAAGACTTGCGGGATGTGGATGACGGAGAAGAATCCGAAGATTTAGGAGAGACTACAGCCAATACTTCCGCGGCCGTTATGCAGCAGATGCGTGAAGAAGCGGAGAAGACATCGGCGCAAAAAGAGATCAACAGCGCAACATATCAGATACTTCCGGAAGTACCGGCGCCTTTAGCGGGGATGCTTTCACAAGAATATGACGGACAGATCAGTCTTGTGGTGCCGGAGGGAGAAAAGGTTGAAAAGCAAATTACCGGACAGATGAGTATTCAGGATATTTTGGCCGAATGGGAACGCATGAAGAAAGACAACGAGGAAAAGCGGAAAGAGGATGTGCGCCGTCGGGTAAAAGAACAGACAGGGAATATGTTTGCGGAATTTGACGAATCTACAAGGAGCGGCATTCTTGCCCAGTTGGATGAGCTGGACGCCGCCGTGAAAGAAAAGGAGGCGCAGAAAGAACAAGTTACTTACAGTGAAGACGAGGCGGAGTATACGGGAGAAGATACGGAAGAATCTTTACAAACGGATGAAGGGGAAATACTTTCAGAGGACAGCGGCGAACTGCTTTTGGAAGAAAGTACAGAAGAAACGGCAGAGGAGAGTTCCGGTGAAACCGGCGAAACGGAAGAAAGTACTGGAGAGCCGGCGCCGCTTTCTGCAGAAGAGACGGAAACGTCCGCTGAAGAGGAGGTAACGAAGGAAGAAGGGGAAGAAACAAAAGCCGTAAAAGAGGAGAGTCAGGAAAGGCCTGCGGCAAAACCTGCAAAGAAAAAAACGGTTCCGGCCAGAGAGGAAGACTTGGAAGATATTGTAGACGAGCGTATGTCCTTAAGGCAGCTTACAGAAGAAGAAAAGGAATTGTTCGGTGCCTATATCCATACAAGGAAGGCGAAAGAGCAGTTCATTAAATCGATTGATTCCATAAGCATGGCGGCTTATACAGGCAATATCATTGTGACCGGAGACGACGAGAACGATACGAGGACTTTAGCTAAAAATCTGGTGCGTGAGGTACAGGCTTCGGATAATAATTTTTCGGGCAGGGTTGCAAAGATTTCCGGCGCTTCTTTGAACAAAAAAGATGTGGAGGCGACGGTCTCCCGCATGGAGAACGGCGCGCTCATTATTGAAGGCGCGGCTAAAATGTCCGCGGAGACGGTATCAAAACTTTATAAATATTTAGATCATGAAAATAAAGGGATCATTGTAGTGATTACGGGAACGAAAAAAGAGATCAATAAATTTCTGAAACAGAATGATACGTTAAAAAGCTGTTTTACGGCCCGTTTTGATATCGAGGCGTTGGATGACGACGCGCTTACGGCTTACGGAAGGAAATATGCGGAGCTTATGGAGTATTCCATTGACGAATTGGGAATGCTTGCCCTGCATACGAGGATTTCCGATATGCAGACGAGCACTCACATAGTAAACGTAGCGGAGGTGCAGGAAATCGTGGATGAAGCGATCGACCACGCCAACCGTAAAAATATAACGCATTTCTTTGATATCTTACTGGCAAAGCGTTATGATGATGAAGACATGATCATTTTAAGGGAAAGAGATTTTAATTAAAGATTGGAGGAATTTCTGTGGCAGCAGCCAAAGATAAAACACAAACAAAACATGAGACAGTATTTATTTCAGAAGCGGATCAGTACATATTCGGTCAGGGAACGCATTATGATATTTATAAAAAATTGGGTGCGCATTTATCCAATGAGGACGGCGTGGAGGGAATGTACTTCGGGGTTTGGGCGCCTAACGCGGCAAGGGTAAATGTAATTGGTTCCTTTAACGGGTGGGATGAAAACGCCCATGAATTAAAGCGCCTCGGACCCGGCGGAATACATGGTCTTTTTGTGCCGGGAGTAGGTACGGGAGAAATGTATAAATTCCTGATTACTACGCCGGACGGCCGTAAGCTGTATAAAGCGGATCCTTTTGCAAACTATGCGCAGCTCCGTCCCGAAACGGCATCGGTCACTACGGACCTTACGGATTTTACATGGTCTGATAAGTTATGGATGGACAAAAGGGACAAGCAGGATTGGAATAAAGAGCCGATGGCGATCTATGAATGCCATATCGGTTCATGGATGAAACATCCGGACGGGACAAAAGAAGGCTTTTACAATTACAGGGAATTTGCGGATCGTATTGTAGAATATCTGGCGGAAATGAAATATACCCATATCGAGCTGATGGGCATACTGGAGCATCCGTTTGACGGTTCATGGGGATATCAGGTTACGGGATATTATGCGCCGACATCGCGTTACGGTACGCCGCAGGATTTTATGTATCTGATCGACAAGCTGCATAAAAGTAAAGTAGGCGTTATTTTGGACTGGGTACCGGCCCATTTCGCAGTAGACGCCCATGGATTGGAATGTTTTGACGGTTCCTGTATTTACGAACATCCGGATAAACGCCTTGGGGAACATCCCGATTGGGGAACAAAGATCTTTAATTACGGCAAGAGCGAGGTAAAAAATTTCCTGATCGCCAATGTTCTGTTTTGGATGCGCGAGTTTCATGTGGACGGTATCCGTGTGGATGCGGTTGCCTCCATGCTGTATTTGGATTACGGCAAGAGCGCGGGACAATGGCTGCCAAACAAATACGGCGGAAATAAAAACCTTGAGGCCATTGAATTTTTTAAACATTTGAATTCCGTTGTAAGGGGGAGCGCTCCCGGCTTTATTACCATCGCGGAAGAATCTACCGCATGGCCGCAGGTTACGGATCAGGTAGAACAGGGCGGGCTGGGATTTTCCTTTAAGTGGAATATGGGATGGATGCACGATTTCTGCGAATACATGAAACTGGATCCGCTGTTCCGCAAAAATAATCATTATGCCATGACTTTTGCCATGTCTTACAATAGCAGTGAAAATTATATCCTGCCTCTATCGCATGATGAAGTAGTGCATTTAAAATGCTCCATGGTCAATAAAATGCCAGGGTATCAGATCGATAAATATGCGAATCTAAGAGTCGGGTATACTTATATGTTCGGCCATTCCGGTAAAAAACTGCTTTTCATGGGACAGGACTTTGGGCAGGAAAGAGAGTGGAGCGAAGAAAGAGAGTTAGACTGGTATTTGCTGGATGAAGACTTGAACAAAGGTATGCATGAATATATGAAGGAATTACTGGAGCTTTATAATAAGTATCCGAGTTTTTATGAAAGTGATAACAGTTGGGACGGATTCGAATGGCTGAACCCTGATGATGCGGAGAACAGCGTATACAGCTTTTTCAGAAAAAATGCAACCGGTAAGAATAACATTCTTTTCGTATTAAATATGACGCCGATACGTAGGGAAGGTTATCGGATAGGCGTTCCGAAACGGGGAAAATATAAATTGCTTTTGAACAGTGATGAGAAGCGGTTCGGAGGAAACGGAAATGAGATTCCGAAGTCGGTTACGGCGCAGGTAAAGCCCAGCGACTTTAGGAATTACTCGATCGCTTTTGACCTGCCTCCTTATACTGCGGCGGTATTTCTGTTTTAAAGGTTAAGAAATCAAGCGTAACAGCCGAAATAAAGTGTGAACCTAATCAGTTCATACTTTATTTTTTTGAGCATACGGATGTTTTTATATGCATCCCTTATTTCATCTACATTGGAGATTTGTTATATGAAGATTACATTTGAAAATTATGACAACAAACAGAATGTAGACAAAGCGAAAACTACATATAGTTCCCCCCGGACAGAAAAGAATGATTCAAAGCGGGGGTTTGCATTAGACATTTCTGGCACAGTTATGGATAACACTGCTTATGGGGTTCAGGGAAGGACCGCAGAAGATATTATGCAGCAGGCGGAGAACATCGATGTTACTACGCAGAGAAACTATATGACAGTTATGTCTAATTCTATGTCTTCCGAAGATTTTGCAAAATTACAGGAAGAAGGGTATCATCCCGGAGATATTACGATCGAAGAGACGGTTACCATTACGGATCACATTAAAGCGGAGCTGGCAAAAGCCGGAGTGGATGTGAAAGGGTATACCGACAATGTTTCTGAAGAGGCCATGGAAGAGGTTGCCGGAAGTCAGGTATCGGCGCAGCAGATCATTGATAAACTGGATGCGGCTGACGCAGCGGTAACGGAGGAAAATATCGGGCAGGTAAGAAAGGCCTATGAACAGGCATCTCATCTTTCCGAATTGTCGGATGGAGTAAAAAAATATATGGTCGAAAACGGAATGGAACCGACCATTGAAGATTTATATAAAGCTCAATTTTCAGGCAATACCGATGCGGAAAAGCAGGGCAGGGGATATTATGCCGACGGAACGGCAGGTTATTATTCCATGAAAGCGGAAGAATACGATTGGCAGCAGCTTGAGCCGCAGATGAAAAAGGTAATAGAAGAAGCGGGGCTGGAAGTAAACGAAGAAACGATCGGACAGGCAAAATGGATCATTGAGAAAGGAATCCCGCTGACTCAGGAAAGCATTGGCCGTTTAAATGAGTTGGAAAGTCTGGAACTTCCTATGACTGCGGATAAACTGTTAAGCGCTATCGCCGGTACGGTGGGCAGCGGAAAGCCCGCAAAAGAAACGAATCTTGCGGATACGGAAAGCAACATGGATAAAGCGGTCCGCTACATGGAGACAGTCGCTTCTATCAGCGACGAAGCGGTAGATTATGTTGCCGGTCAGGGAAAAGAGCTGAATCTGAAAAATCTGGAAGAAGCGCAGAGAAAGATCGACAGCAGGCAGGCAGTTTTTGCGGAAGTAAATATTACCGCAAGAAGGAAGATGGAAGAGATCCGGCTGCAGATGACGATAGAAGCGAACCTGAAACTTTTGGAAAGCGGATACCGGATCGATACTACCGAGTTAGAGCAGCTTGTAGAGGATTTAAAAGCCATCGAAAAAGAGCAGAATCAGGTGCTTTTCCATACTCAGGATACGCAAGAGGCACAGTCAAGGGCGGCGCTTTACGAAGAAACAAGAACAAAAACGGCGCAAATACCCGGACTTCCGGCGGCAGCCGTAGGGAAAGCGGCTTTTAGTGAAAAACCTACGATGGATTTTATCCATCAGGCAGGAACGGAATTAAAAAGATCCTATGAAGCGGCAGGGGAATCTTATGAAACGATGATGACAACTCCCAGAGCCGATTTGGGAGATTCCATAAAAGAAGCTTTCCGCAATGTGGATGACATTTTGCAGGATATGGGATTAGAGCTTACCGAGCAGAACAGGCGGGCGGTCCGGATTTTAGGATATAACAGCATGGAGATTACACCGGAAAATATCCTTGCCGTCAAAGATGCGGATCTTGATATCAAAAAGGCAGTGGAAAGGATGACGCCGGCTGCTACGATGGAAATGATCAGAGAGGGCGTCAATCCGCTTGAAATGACGATCGCCGAGTTAAACGAATACTTTGATAAGAAAGATAATGAGCCGGGAGAACAGGCATTAAAGTATAGTAAATATTTATATAAACTGGAAAAAAACCATGAGATTACCGAAAATGAGAGAGAGGCATATATCGGGATTTACCGTTTCTTCCGTCAAATGGAAAAAAGCGACGGGGCGGCGATTGGCGCTGTTGTAAATGCAGGCGGTGAATTATCTTTTAAAAATCTTATGACGGCGGTCCGGTCGGAAAAGAAATCCGGAATGGATTATACGGTAGACGATGATTTTGGAGGAATAATAGATCTTTCTTCCAAAACCAACTCCATTACCGAACAGATAGCAAAAGGGTTTGGAGCGCAGGCAAAGGATCAGGAGGCTCCCAAAGAACAAAAATATTATGAGAAAGTATCCAAACAGATTCTGGATCATTTAGAACCTGAGAAAGTACAGGATATTGAGATCTCCGGCGATACCACGCTGGAAGAGTTTGCGGAACAGTTAGAAGAAGCCGGACGGGCAGACGAACTGGAGGCTGCCTATAACGAAGAGCAGCTAAAGGAATTCATGGAAGCCCAGCATACGGATGACGAAACACTTCGGTTTTTATTGGATACGGGAGAAAGCGTTACCGTAAATAATCTGCTGGCGGCGGATCGGTGGCTGAAAAGACCGGGATCTGCTTTTGACAGGCTGAACCGTATGTCAGAAAAGTTTAAGCAGGCGTCGGAACAGGTAAAAGACGCTTTTGATGATGAAGTTTCTGCAAAAGAGGGATACGGCCGGTTTACCGAAGAAGTTTTCAGCGAGCTGGCTTCATCGGAAGAAGCGAAAGAGGTTACGGCAGTTGATTTAAAAGAGATCCATCTTTTATATAAGCAGATGAACCTTGCGAGGGAGAGCGCAAGGCAGGAGGATTATCAGATACCGGTACGGATCGGTGAAGAAATGACTTCCGTCAGATTGCGTGTGATCAGAGGCGCGGATGAAGCCGGCAAGGTCAAGGTTACGATGAATACGGCAAAATACGGTCTTGCAGAGGCGGAATTTAAAATAAACGGCAGCACGTTGGAAGGCTTTATTGCGGTAAACAAGGAAGAGGGCCTTTCGGATCTGAGGGGGATCGAAACAAAAATGAAAGAGGCATTATCGGATTCTGATTTGCATATTACCGATTTCCATTTTGTTCAGAGCGACCGAATCGATACGAATGCGTTTATGAGGGAAGAACAGGCAGAAACGACACATGTGTCGTCTGTACAATTGTACAGGACGGCAAAGGCATTTTTACAGGCGGTCGGGGAGTGACCTTACGGTCTGCAGCGCAGGCTGATCGCAGTTTTTCGGAAAAATAAAATGTTAACATAGATTTGCGGCCGCACGGTATCCGCAAATCTGACATACAAAAGCCGTGCAGAAATGAGGAAAAAATGAGAATCAATTATAATGTGTCCGCAATGACGGCAAATAACAGTTTAAAAAGAAGCGACAATGCGTTGGCAAAGTCTTTGCAAAGACTGTCTTCAGGTATAAAGATCAACCGTGCAAAGGATAATGCAGCGGGGCTTGCTATCGCAAAAAGAATGAACGCACAGTTGGAAGGACTTTCCGTGGCAGGCGATAATGCGAATGACGGTGTTTCCGTAGTGGAGACTGCGGACGGCGCATTGGGTGAGATCCATGATATGCTCCAGCGTATTAGTGAACTGGCTGTAAAAGGGGCGACAGGAACAATGTCAGATGAGGATCGTAAAGCGATTGAAGAAGAAGTGGCACAGTTGAAAGAGGGCATTGAACAAATCGTGGAAGTTACTGAATTTAACGGACAGAAACTTTTGGACGGAAGTTTTGACCTGAAGGGATATACGACTAATACACAGGTTAAAGTGGATTATTACAGTGATACCGTTACGGCGAAAAATTATACGATAACGGCGCTTACCGTGAACTTAGACGCGGACGGTAATATTGTGGAAGATGCGACGACGCTTGCGAATACGATCGGTTTAGGGTCTGAATTTCCGCCTAACTGTACGGTCAGCAAGGTAGATGGAAATGTAGTTACGATAGCGGATAAGACAGGATTCGAAATGAGGTTAACGATACAAGGCGCTCCGAACAGCAGTGTTACGGCAGCGACGCCGTTGGAGATCAACATTACAGGATATGGGGATATGAGCGTACAGATCGGTGCAAATGAAGGCCAGACATTGGATATGCGTATTCCCTACGTTTCCTTGAAAAATATCGGAATTGCCGATACGGATTTTACAACTCAGATCAACTGTCAGGACGCACTTGGAAAAATGGACGAAGCGGTTGCTTATATTTCCAGCGTAAGAAGCCGTCTCGGCGCATATCAGAACCGCTTGGAATCTACAGTGGATTCTTTGGATGTAACTTATGAAAGCATGACCGCGGCATATTCGAGGATCATGGATACGGATATGGCGAGGGAAATGACGGAATATACGAATCTTCAGGTGCTTACACAGGCGGGTACTTCCATGCTTGCGCAGGCAAATGAAAGACCGTCTCAAGTATTGCAGCTTTTACAATAATTTCAGCGAGGCTGACGGGAAAGGACGTAGATGAGAAATGACGGACGATCAAAAGCAGCAATTTACGCGTAAAATTTCAAATGCGAATAAAACGGGCCTGATTGTGGTATTATATGAAATGGTACTGGTTTATATCGGGGATGCGAAAAAGGCATTGGAAGTTCAGGAAACCGAAACGTTCCATCAAGAGATCAAAAAGGCGAAAGCCTGTATCAAAGAATTGCAGAATTCGTTAAATTTTGAAAACGATCTGGCTATGAATTATTTTGAGATTTACTTATATTTGCGCAGAGAGCTGTCAAAGGCGGACTTTTCCGGAAACAGAACGGCGCTTGATAATGTCTGCAGTATTGTGACTGATATGCATGGCGCTTATTTGAAGATAAGCGAAGCAGACATATCAAAACCGATCATGGAAAACGCCCAGACAGTTTATGCAGGGCTTACATATGGGAAAAATTCCCTCAATGAAAGCCTAGCAGGTCAGGACCTTGACAGAGGTTTCCGCGTTTAAGTTCTCTTCAGGCAGCGAATTTAGTTTCGCTGCCTGTTCTAATAAGTACTTGTATCTTTTTAAGACAGCGTTTACTTCGTAAATATAACAGTCGATCAAGTCGGGATCGGTAACGTTATCGAAGCCGCAATATGCCATTTCCAGATCCAGCCGTGTGCGTTCCAGATCATCCAGTATATTTCTTCTTTCCACAGAGTCTAAGGTGCGGTTTTTTCCGTATGAACTTTGGCTAAAGTGCATTTTCATAGAGGTAAGACTCCTTTCTTTTTACTAAAATAAGTATTGGCAGATTATTACATAATATTCATGGACTAACCAAAAGGTTCCTTGCATAAAATAAAAAAAAGAAAACGAGGTATCTGCATGGAACAATTGGAAAGCAGTTTTATTATTGTCGGAATACTTATTGTAGTTATTTTTATCGGTACGATAAGAAGAAAGGCGGAGTGGATCATTAACTTTGTACTGAGGATGGTCATGGGGACGATATGCATCTATTTTTTCAATTACATACTGGCACGGTATCATATCGGGATCAGCGTCGCAATTAATCCGGTCAGTGTTTTGACAAGCGGATTCCTTGGAATTCCGGGGGTTGCAGTACTTTTTGGAATTAAATTTTATAAATTTTTGTGACGGTTTCACAAAAATGAAAAAAATGGTATTAATCTATGGACAAGGGAAAGAAATGTGTATATAATCAAATTTGTAATAAACAATTCAGTTACTTCTTTCAGTATTCTTTACTGTTCATTGTATTCTGTTTATTATCTGTAGCAGTTCATGAGTTATTCTTATTTTATCCGATTTTACTATATGATAAAAAGGAGTGTGATGTGTATTGTAATTTTATTTGTATTTTTGCTGACCGCAGTTTATTCGGATTGGCGTTTTGGGAAGATCTATAACTGGCAGATCCTTTTGGGAGGACTGGCAGGCATCGGGTTCCGGTACTATGAAAGCGGTCCGCCGGGAGTCTTGGAAGGAATACTTGCCGCCCTGATCCCGCTTTTTCTTATCTTTCCCCTTTTCAGCATAGGAACGTTTGGCGGCGGGGATATTAAGCTGCTGGCAGCGACGGCCGCGTTTTTAACACCTTCCCGGACATTCTTATTTTTGGGAGCTGCATTTCTTATAGGCGCGTTGGAAGCGCTTATCAAAATGATAAAAGAACGGAATTTTTTTGAAAGATTTCGTTATCTTATGTCATATGTTCATGACATATTCACAACAAATAAATGGAAATTATACGAAGAAGCAGAAAGACAGCCTACGACAGAGACCAAAAGACATAAAATCCATTTTGCATTTCCGATTTTTGTCAGCGCACTGCTTCACATAGGAGGATTGTATTGAAACGAAAAATATTAGCGGTGTGTGACTCGGAAGAAGAATATACCAGCCGTATGCAGGAGTTTCTGTGTACCAGAGAGGAACTGCCGTTTGAGATCCACGCATTTACCGATACGGAAAAATTAGAGATAAGCAGTAAAAGTGAAGAAATAGAAATTTTACTGATCTCGGAATCCGATTATAGTGAAAAGATCAAAGAGTTCCCTATAGAAAATATTTATCTTTTAAATGAGAGCGGGCAGATGGAGTATGACAACGTTGAGCAGGTCAGCAAATATCAGCCGTCGGAAAAAATATTGGGACAGGTTTTGGACTTCTATTCCAAAAGGCGTGATCTTCCAAGAAAAATAAAGACCCGGATGTCAGTCAACATAATAGGCGTATATTCTCCTGTGGGAAGATGCCTGCAAACGTCTTTTTCTTTAACAATGGGACAAATCTTAGCCAAAGCACATAAAGTACTGTATCTGAATTTTGAAAGTTTTTCGGGACTCGGACAAATATTACAGCACGATATGGAAACGGATTTAACGGATCTGCTTTATTATTACACAAATACGAGAGAACGATTCAGGTATAGGCTGGAAAATTCGCTTCAAACGCTGAACGGTCTGTATTTTATCCCACCGGCGGCTTCTTTTCTGGATCTGCAAAGTATTACTGCGGAAACATGGACGGAACTTTTAGCGGCTATAGAAGAAGAGGGAATGTTCGAATATATCATACTGGACTTATCCGACTGCATTCAGGGGCTGCTGGAGATGCTTAGAAAATGTGATATAGTGTATACCATTTTCAAAGACGATCATTTTGCAGCGGCTAAGATGCATCAATATGAAGAACTTTTGGAAGATATGGATTACGGAGATATTTTGGATAAGACAAAAAAACAAAAAATGCCTCATATTAGAAAGATAGCTCCTAAATTAGAGCAGATCACCTACGGAGAACTTGGAGAATATGTAAGGCAGGTACTGCGGGAGGATATGCAGTATGAGTGAATATAGCGCCGTATTGGAGAACATCCGAAAAGGGCTGCTGGATTCTTTGGATTTTACGGAAGAAATATCAGATGATAAAATGCTGGAAAAAATCGATGAATTTATTATTTCCAAAAATAAAAAGCTGCATCTTGGTTTAAAGGAAAAGGAGAAGATCAGAAAGGACTTATTTGCGTCCGTAAGAAAGCTGGATATTTTGCAGGAACTTGTAGACGATTGCGCGGTAACGGAAATTATGGTAAATGGTACGGACAATATTTTTGTGGAAAGAGAGGGGAGGATTTTTCAGTGGGAACGCAGGTTTCAATCAATGGAAAAGCTGCAGGATGTCATACAGCAGATTGTTTCAGGCTGCAATAGAGTAGTCAACGAGTCTTCGCCCATTGTAGACGCCAGACTTCCAAACGGCTCCAGAGTCAATATCGTTTTAAACCCAATCGCGTTAAACGGGCCCGCCATTACTATTAGGAGGTTTCCCGACAAGCCGGTCACGATGGAAAAATTGATCGGGATCGGTTCTGTCACGGAAGAAGTATCCGTATTTTTGAAGAGTCTTGTACAGGCAAAGTATAATATTTTTATCAGCGGCGGGACAGGATCCGGCAAGACTACATTTTTAAACGCATTATCCGCATATATCCCGAAAGACGAAAGAATCATTACGATAGAAGACAATGCGGAACTGCAGATTCAGGATATTCCCAATCTGATCAGGCTGGAAACAAGAAACGCTAATTTAGAAGGGTGCGCCGCCGTAGGAATCAGAGATCTTATTAAATCGTCTCTTAGAATGCGTCCTGACAGAATCATCGTAGGCGAGGTGAGAGGAGGAGAAGCCATCGATATGCTGCAGGCGTGCAACAGCGGCCATTGATGATGAACAACCTACTGACATAACACAGATAACTGTTTGGCCAATATTTGAGTTTACTTATTCTTCAAGTAATGAGTATTGTTCTAATAGGTCAGAAAGCAGATTTATTAATCAAGAGGAATTAAATATACCTGTTAGAGTTTTGATGAAAATATCATAAAAAGGGGAAATAATAAACTATCAATTTTAAATATTCTGATTTTATATCATAATATATTATTGGTAAGAGCAATCTTGTATGGATTGATCTTACTATTAAAATGTAATATATATTTTGTGTTATAATGAAATTTCTTAAGGAAATATAAATTGTGGTAAAATATCATTAAGAAAACTAGAAGAAATATCCGTAACTTCAATGGTTACAAAATCTTCGGGTTTTTGGGCTTCATATATAAGTCCAGCTTCATTTTCGATAGTTGCATATATAGTCCAAGTGCCACATTCTGTATAGAAACGATATAAATTATTTTCATCTGTGGCAGGAGTAAAAATTTCACCAGAAGGGGATTTTCCATATATTTGAATTCGAGTAATATCATTGTCATATGGTTTAATATAGACATAAGCATAGGAATCTACATTTGTTTGGCGGACTGATATGGAATACCCGCTAGGCGGATTTTTAACAGTAACGATGCACATAGCACTTTCGGTGGAATTATTTTTAGTGGCCTGTGCAACAATGGTTGTAGTACCTTCGGTTAATGCAGTAATAAGTCCATCCTCCCCCACAATTGCAACGGATTCATTACTAGAACTCCAAAGAACGTTATTGTTTGTAGAATTATCAGAGTATAATACAGTCGCTATTAAAATGTTAGTATCATCAGTACTCATATGTAATGTATCTTCGTTAAGTATTACTTGTGTTACAGTAATAGATAGCTGTTTAGATATATAAAAATATATTAATAAAGCACTGATACAAAGTACGATGCTAATAATACGTATTTTCTTATCTTTAAGTTTTTCAGTTACTTTTTCTATGTCAATGTGAATATCAAATATGGAAAGTATATTTGCTAAAATTCCAATTAATGATTCAATCAAATTAAAGCCCCCTTTTTATAAAGTATAGCAAGAACTTAATATAAGTCAATTGATTATATTATAAGATTTTGCTAAAGTTAAGAATGATGGGTAGTGGATAGTTTTTATCAATATACTTCTGAAAAAATACTATACTTAAGAGGATTATTTATGTTTACTAAACCAGAAAAAAGATTGATAGATGAAAATTATTTTGATATTATCATGGAAACAGAGGATTATATAGAATTTAAAAGCAAAAATACAGACCATTGCTGGATAATCAAAAAAATTAAATATACTAATACAAAGAAAATGTGTCTGTATCATAAGCATAGCATCGAAGAAAGGTATTATCATCAACATTATGAAGCTTTAACAGTAAAACAAGTTATAGATAATATAAAAGGACATGATGAATATGTTTTAAAGATACGTTTATTAGAAAAGTCCATATTAAAGTAGTAACATATAATCTTCATTTTAAAGTGGAAATAAAAAAACCACCTGTACTTGTCAGGTGGTCTTCTTAAATACATATGAAAAAAGTTGTTTAAAGAAAAATATAGATATAAGGCTGTATTATAACAACATGTTTACAAATTATATTTTTCTCTTAGTGGGTAGTAAATATAATCCACATGAATATCATCCCAATTTTGTTTTGGGATTTTCATGTTTTGGAAAAAGCTGTCCCTTTTGGTAAGTCTTGACATTTCCTGCCTTGTATAGTCAAAGCCATATTCGTTTTCTCTACTACACAGAAAATTGATTCTGTCATAATCTGACATATATACCTGTAGAGTGATCTTTGGGAAAAAGCCAAGGTATCTTTCCAGCATGAGATAGATACAGATGATGTTTTCATAGATCTTCCTGAGATACATATTGTTGCATTTATCAAATATGCCAATAGTGATATGATTATCAATAGGCTTTCCGATAAAGAAAAATCCTGCAGCAGTCATGTTGAAAAGGGAATAGTAATTTCTTTTATATTCTTTTGGAGATAAAATAAGGTCTTTTTCCCTTTCCAGCATATCTTTGACTTCCAGATATCCAGAATAATCATCCTCAATTTTGTAACAAAGGAAATTACACTGGTGATGGTACAGGTCTGCGGTAATTTTATAATAGTCGTTCATAAAATCAGATACACGGGTATATCCAGAAGAGAGAAATTCCTTATCTTTGATAGGAAATTTCTCATAAAGGTTTCCATATAACTGATAGACTGACATCTGATTCTCTGTTGTAAAAATGGAAATACAATAGTCTGTCAGAAAGTTCAGAAGATTTCCTAATGTCAGTTCTAAATCAAGCTGTTCCATAAAAGGAACTGCCTGTCTGATAATGAATTCAGTCCTGTAAATATTGTTCCATATTTTTCTGTTGTTCAGTTTAATGGAGCAGGAGTCCCTTGTGCTGCATTCGTGGTACATAGCAAGAGGAAACTTTGTCATGATATAGATGCAGGTTTTAGTGTTGGTAGCCTGTTTCTTAACCAGCAAGCCATAGGAGAGCAGGTCAGTAATCATATCATTTGCCTTGTGTTCATTTATTTTATAGAATATCCTAACCAATGTAACCATCTGTTTTTTTAACATGAATCCATTTCCAGTATAGAAGAGTATATTTAATATGGGAATATTCCTGTTGAAGCATTCTTCCTTTGCCAGTCTGCTTTTAGTTCTGGCAGAAATATTTTTACTGTTATACATATGTGATTTCACACTCCTTTTTTCTATATAGCAGACATTTTGCAGCCTGCAATATATTTTAAGGTATGGATGGAAAGCGATAACAGAACATACAGATAGCATTTCGTGGGATAAAATGCAATCAGAATAAATAGAAAATAAAACACCCCCATTACTGTATGGGAGTGTCAAAAATTTAGCTAATTGTTTTCTGTTCTTCTGGTGAAGAGTAATAGACAGTACTTCCGTATTTTGAGCGGATTGCATCCATTTCCATAGGCTTTACTGTCTTATGCGAGGAAGTCCCCCAATGCCATTTTCTCTTCTTGGGTGCCCAACGAAAACCAAGTGCTTTAAGTTGTCTTTTTATGGATTTTGTATCAGGACCATATACCCATATCCAATGTCCGATAAGTTCAATGATGATATTGGCTTTTAACTTGACCAATCCGTTTAAGATTTCTTTCAGGTCATCTTCTGAGAATCCAGAAGTATGTTGGTCTTTGTCTATACCTTTTAAGGTTCTGATAAGATCGTCGTATTCATTGTTGATATCTTGCATGGTTTTGGTTGTATCTGTATTGGGGTTGTTGTCTGGGTGGTAAATGATCAAAAGCTCTTTGTATTTTTGCCTGAGTGTATTTACATCTGTTATATTGTTAAACCATTTCATAAGAATCCAATCCTTTCACAGCATTTTCTGCTCTTTGAAACTGAAATAACCATTGCCGCCGATGATAATATGATCAATGAGAGGAATCTCCAACAGGTTTCCAGCCTCTAGCAGTTTTTTTGTCAATAGAATATCATCCCTGCTTGGATCAAAATCTGTTGAAGGGTGATTGTGGCAGAAAATGATATTGGATGCACCTATAAGAAGACTGTTTAAAAATATCTCTCTGATGCCAACAAGGGACTGTCTCACTGTTCCTTTGGAAACAAGGAAGATTCCCAATATCAGACATTTGGTATTTAGTGTGAGCAGATAGCAGTATTCTTCTGCCAATTTATTCAAACATAATACACTATTAAAAAAATCCGTAACTGTTTTGGGATCATGAACCCTGATGGCATCATATTGTATTTCTTTTTCCTTTACCAGCATGGGTTTTAGACTGTTTGTTAATTTTGTATTATAAAGATTGATCTTCATTGTTATTCCTCCTGCTTTCTTAAAATAAAATAGATTAGTATCCATAATATCTCCCTTGTTACCTGTTCGTCTAAACCTTCCAGTTTTCCAGAGTTTCAAGAAACTGCATTTTGTTAATGATCATATTAAGCTGCTTTTCCAAAATGGAACGGAGTTCGATGGTTATGCCCTGATTCACAAGTCTTTTGACTGTCTTCCAGTTAGTAATCAGACATTCTAATGTATCCGTTTGGATAAAGGTTGTCACTTCGTCACCAAACCCAAAATGCAGACCTTCCTGTGTCCTGTCAAGAACGAAGTGGGGATGAAATGCATATTTATCTTCTAACAGAACGATTGGCATAGAGTTGTTTTTGCTATTCAATGTATCATAGTAGAAAGTTTTTTCCAGCTTGATCTGTAATCTGTCATCTAAATTTATTGAAATACTTTTAGGAATGACTTCTAACATTTCATCAAAATATTTTTTGATGGAAACCAGGGTGATGTCTGACTGTGTTAGTTCTAACTCTGTAAATTCTGTTCTTATTTCCTTGTATTTTTTCTTTGTCTGATTGTATAAATTGCTAAGTGCAATGATTTCCCTTGTCATAATAAGATTCCTTTCTTAAAAGGGATGCTGCATGGAAGCAGCACCCCTGAAATGACATTATTCGGTTTCCTGATTAACCTGTTCGGGAGGCTTTTCTTCCCTGTCTGTTCCGTTTACCGCTGTCTGTTCAGATGCTGCATAAGCAGTATCCTCGGCAACGGAAGCATGATCAGCTTTTGTCTGTAGGGCTGGATCTTCTTCATTTTCAGCCGTGAAATTGCTTCTTATGGAATCAGTATCCGCTAAAGAATCGCTTTCATCTGTTGAGATAGGTGCTTCATCGGACTTATTTTCTTCTATTAGTGGATCAGCCTGATCTGGATCTGTAGTTTCCCCCAGCTCAAAATACTCCATAAGGGAATGCTCCATGACCTCGATCCGTTTTAAGGTCTTTTCCTTCTTGATACTGCCAGAAGAGCAGAACTCTCTATAACTGTCATAGCATTCCGCAAAAAAGTAGGAGAACCACTGCCTGAAATACATGGGGCCTACACGGTAGCGGCTCTTTGCTGCATTACAGTCCTTCCCCATTGCAGTATCTGCAGCAAGGATCACGATCGGGATGTTGATCTTTTTGAGCATCTTTTCCTTTTCGGGGAATACTTTTTCAAGGTAGTCAATGATGACAAAAAGCCGTTCTCTCTGTTCCTCTGAGTAATTGTTTTTGATATGTGCCGCATACCGCATGATCTCGTCAGCAGAAATAGAGGCATATTCATATCCCGCATACCTGTTGTCCAACAGCATCATGGACTGCAGCAGGGTACATATATCATCAGCTTTCCTTCTTTGCAAAACAGAGAACTGGCAGATTTCGGAAAAGAACCTGTCAGAAAGGATTGATTTGATGAACTTTGCATTTTCAACACCGCATAATGGCATGGCTTTCTGTGGTTTTGATAATACAGTGCCATTGTTCAGCCTGAAAAATACCTCTTCGATCAGGTCATCATCAGCATCTTCAAACCCGTAGATCGTGAACTTGAAGCGGAGTATTTCCTGCTGGCATTCCGTGTCGAGATCCACGAAATATTTACCGCCCAATTCATAGGTGACACCATCAATGGTTGCTGATGGGGTTTCTTCATCTAGCGAATACCTTCCATCTATGTAATCGAAGACAGTCGTGAGCCTCTGTATTCCGTCTAAAATTGAGTAGGAATAGTCCTTCTCATTCATGGCTTCCTTTAAGCAGTAGATGGGTGGGACAGGATAATTTGCAAGGATGCTGTGGATCAGCAGGCTCTTTTTCAGCTTATCGCCGTCCCATTGTCCGCTCGGCCTTTGGATCACAAGATCCATTTGAAGAGTGTTCTTTCCGTCATACATGCTTTTTAAGTTTTTTACTGTCCAATTTAATGTTGTTTTGATCATAGTAAATAATTCTCCTTTCAAAAATCCATACCTTGTTGATGATGACAAAAAAGCCATCCAGCAGCCATAAGATGCAGTTACTGAATGGATTTTTTATAAAACTGTTTCTTTTCTTTAGGGATCCCGATCGCCTGAATAAAACATGAGATGACCAGTGCTGATATGGGTACTCTTAAAAGCACCAGGGCTTCCATGTCCCTTCCTCCAGTGTCACTAAAAGCCTGTACCATCCAGCTTTCTCCTGTACGCTGTCAGAAGCAGGGGATGGGGCAGCTTCTGCCCTTCATCCGTCCTGCCTTTTCGCTTCAAGGAATTCCAGTGAATCAATCACGATCTCATTGGAATAGACCTTCTGTCCGTTCTTCTCATAATTGTTGTTTTTCAGCTTTCCAGTGATGAGGAGCTTCATGCCCTTTGTACAGTGCTTTTCTACGGTCTCTGCCATTCTGCCCCAGCAGGAGCACCTGAAATAGTCAGTGGGGTAGTTTCCCCGTTCATCCTTTCTCATGGACATATCTGGTACAGCAAAATTGAATACTGCATGTGCTGCTGGCTCATTTCCAGCACGGTGGCTGATCAATGGGTCTTCTGTAAGCCTTCCTGTTAATGAGATCTGGTTCATTTTCATACCCGCACACTTTTTGTGTGCTTATCCTTTCTTATAAATCTTACTTTTGGTAAAGCTCCTTTTGGGCTGTCCCTCACGGATGCCAGCCCATTGTAGGCTGCGGTCCCTGACTGTCATGGGACGTTCTGGGGCTGCATATGGCCTGCTGTCATAAAACAAAACCTTTCCCTTTGGCATAGAGATAAGCCCTTGTGCCCAATACTTCCTCATCACTGACCTCCGTTATGTTTATCTCCCTGTTCATATTTGTCAGCTCATCTATGTTCATATCTGATGAGGCAGGGATCAGCAGGGCTTCATGGATGGAGGAAAAGATGACATAGAAGCTGCCGTATCTTTCGGAAAAGTCTTCCAGTACATCATGGAACAGGACAGCAGACGCCCCAAATATATGCGGGCAGTTACTCAGTATCCACATGGGTACCCTGCTGGTCCCTGTTTCCATACAGGGGATGAGCTCTTTTATCACATCCTCCATGTTCTGGAGTTTTACCCCGAAGAGCTTCCGTGTGTTTTTGATGGCGTGGGACAGAAGTGTTTCCCTGTCCATATCCCATGCCTTCAGATTGCTGTCATGTACCAGAAAATCGGAGTTCCCGTCATCGCCTGCTTCGATCAGGCAGCGTACCACGATGGCAAGATCATCAAGAAAAAGCCTGTGTGGAACATTCCTTAACAGCTCTGTGTTGGAGTGCCTGTTAATGAGCACTGCATAAAGCCTGTCCCTGATGCAGTCAAGATCCGTGATGGACATTATGTCAAACTGCCAGGAATGGTCTCTGGCGCCCAGATAGATCTTCAGGATCATTTCTGCAACATCATCAATGGATATGCCCTTTTCCAGCTTCTGATAAAAGGGCTCCAGATAGATGGTTGGTGCGATACTGTTCCCGTCCTGAAAAATGGACAGCCCGTCCAGCTTCAGGTTTGTTTTAAACACCGTCTGGAGGGTGCCGTGATAGCCGCTTCCCAATTTCTTGGAAACTGCTGCCAGGATCAGTCGTTTCATTTCTTCTCTGTTCATATGTGTTCTCCTTTCAGGATGGCATGGACAAAAAGAGCAGGCATCTTTTTATGATGTCTGCCAGTCCCATAGGTTTATGGATATGTTATTTTTTTAAACCTGCTATCCGCCAAAATAGTTGTTTACCATATGATCTTATACAGGTGCGGGTATATGATAAGGAAGGATGCAGATAGCATTCTTCCATACAGGAATGCTATCTGTAATGCTGGTGATTTTTCGGAATGCTTTTTTTATAATGATAATGTATAGAGAAAAGGAAGTCATTTCTGACTGTTTGAAAAGGAGCCTTGATAAAGGCATTCACCCGTAATCTATACTTCTTATAACTATATCAGGGTGCTGTTTAGCAGTGTTAAAAAGGAGATGTTCCGACAGTTCCATACAGGGTACAGGATACAATGTATTTTGCAGACCTGCCTATCGCCAACTTAGTTGACATCAGGATGCCTTGCTTACAGAGTAATGTTACGAGGAAAGTGGTCATATAGGAAAAGTGATAAACAGGAAAAATGCTATACAGGGTTCATCTGATAAGATGAAGGGCAAAAACAAAAGTTTTTGGGTGGGGATGTCGGTCAGTGATATTCCCGCTTTTTTATTTTATAAAAATGTTCGGAAGGAGGATTGAAAAGGATGAAAGAACATATCAGACACTGGTATCCGAAGGATGAAAGGTTCTTCAAGGTGCTTTCCATAGCAGGGAATATCAGACAGGAGGATGCAGCGAAAATAGACATATCGGCAAGCAGGCTGAAAAACATGGAGAAGGACAGGCTGATCGAGAAAGTGACATATCCATCAAGGTATAATAAGAATCCCAAGAGCAATGTAAGCTATGCACTGACAAAGAAGGGAAAAGATTTCATTGGGAAGAAGTATGGTATAAGCAGATGCCAGAATGCCCATGCAGCAGAACATAACTGTAAGGTTGCTGAGATCATATGCAGTCTGGATAAGAGGGAGATCGGGACAGTACAGGCAGAATGGCAGACAAGGGACCAGATGCAGGAAGCACTGGAGCAGATGAGGCAGGAAGGCGACTATGACCAGTATGATCACTATATGGATCTGTGGAAGGCAGGGCTTATCAGTGCAGTGGATGTGGTATACACTTCCGTAAAAACAGGGGAGATGGTGTGCTGTGAGGTAGTGACGAACAGCTATAAGGATTCAGATATACAGGGAAAGGAGTATTGTGGGGAGATCTTACAGACAGAGGTTGAGTATGTGAGGGTGTGAGGGACTATCAGATGATGAGAGCAGCCAAAAAGATTTTATTTTATAAAGGTGTTGGAACATAATTCAATACCTTTTTCTATTTGTGAAAACTTTTGATCGTACATAAAATCTATTGTAATCGAAAAATAAGCCTGTATAATGGGTAACAATATAATAAAAAAGGCGGATGCGAGAACATCTGCCTGTAAGATAAAGTGTGCAATCATTCACCCATCACACTTGATTTCTGTATCATTATAACGTAAAAAGGCAGAAATACAACAGATTTGCTGCATGATAAGCAGTATTTACATAGACAGAATGATTGCTCCTGATATTTATGGTGGGGCATTTTTTATGCCTGCAAGAAAGGAGCCTGCAAATGAAACAACTTGATCTAAAGAAAAATAACATAGAGAATTTTGAACGGGTGGAAGAGCCTGAAATTTCAAAAGACATGTGGGGACAGGATGCTGCAAGATGCTGGGAGTTTTTAAAAGGAATTTTTCGATTGGAGAATAGGAATACAATGCCAGAACTGTATCCATGGGAGGAGCATAGTTACTATCCCCAGGAGGATGAGCTTGCATTTTACCGTGACAAGCCTGATAATGAATGCATTTGTATCAGGGCATTGATAGACCATAAAAAAACAAAAAGAAGATGCGGGAACCATGAGCTTGTCATACATTCACTTGATTGGATTGGGTTTGCTGCGTTTGAAAAATTTGTAATGAAACACTTGTTCCACAGGGATGCAGTATATAATCTTTTCTACAATATATATAAAGTTGACTGTGTAAAAGGGGAATGCTTCAGGCGTGCGACAGGATATAAAATGATCGGGCGTGCTGAGAATGCCACATCTACAAACTTACTTGCAGTCGATCTTGATTCCTACAGCTTTGAGGAATATAAAGAAGTCAGAAAGCTGTTCCTTGACAGGGGGATCATACCTATCGAGGTGTCATCAGGACATGGTTTCCATTTATTGGTAAAGATTGAAACATGTACAGATAAAGGCCTGCTTGCAAAATGGCTGAAGGTAATGTCAGATCATAATGTCAATGTAGACCAGCACTGCAAAGATCCAGGAAGGGTATACAGGCTTCCATTTTTCTATAATGTCAAAAGTGCAAAATATGATACAGTTGTTAAAGCAGGCATTATGGAAGGGGAATATGGTGTGCCGACTTATACTGTTGAGGATGTATTTCAAAGATTTGGTTATGATTATAAGAATTGGGATAAGAATCTGTATGAGGTAAAGGCAGATAATACAGGCTGCAATGCACCAGCCAGCAAAACGGGCGCTAAACCTGCTGTGGAAAAGAAAAAAGCAGACGTGCAGCAAAAATGTTATAAGTCTCTAACAGATGAGGAACTTGCTGGTTTATATCCCATGCTGGATATGGCTGTGATTCCAGTGGGGATCAGATCTATGTTAATGGGTTTCGTTGAAGGCTATACTTATTATCAGCTCATGTGCATGGTTCTTTTCTTTAAAAGAAGCCAGTACAGTCTGGAACAGATCAAGGATATTGTAGCAGTGACAGAAGCCATTAATGGGAATGACTGGAATTCATGGGACACAGCAGAGGAAGCAGAGTATTTCTATCATCATATTTATGGTATGGATATGGAAGAGCTTGATAATCTGGAAACAGAGTTTGGGAGTATCACATTTCCTGCATATGATAGTGGGTTAAAAGTACCGTTAGGAGTCATGAAGCCAAATGAATTAAAACTGTATCTGTATCTTTTACGTCACGGTGAGAGCAGAAAGAAGGATATCACAACTTCCCTACATATCAGTGCAAATAAATTAGACAGGATCATGGCTTCAGCAATACTGATAAAAAAGGATGGACTGAAATACAGCATAATGGATAAGAAAGTGAAGAATTATATCTATTTATCGGAAGAGGAACTGGATACCTATTTGCAATGGGATGAGAATGAGATTACTGTTTATCTGTATCTGAAATACAGATGTGGTGATGATGACTGCATCCAGACATCAAGGGACAGTATTGAAAAAGGGACACTTATGACTCATACTGTAGTAACAAAAACTGTTCAGATTTTAGAGACCAAGAAGCTGATATCTGTGGAAAGAAAAGAAAACCAGCATCATCTGATAAAGGAATTACGAGAAAGCAATATTTATACATTATTAAGAGAACAGTCTTCCTGAACGGGAGGCTGTTTTTTTCTGTTCTGAAGTCCCCTCTTCTCTATCTCATATATAGTTTAATACGTCCACATATGGACATTTTTGATATAAAAAGAGGATTTCCCGAATAAATCCATATTTAGGTGATCGTAAACGATTAATTATTGGCTCAGAAAGCAAAAGATAATCCTCTGATAAAAAACAGGAAAAGTAAAAATTTATGTCCCCAATTTCCTTGTATCCCAGTGTTTATAAAGGATTGACGCTCTTGTTATGATTCAATGTGGAATTTGGAAAGTAACTGTAAAACAATATAATAGTATTTTGGAACACTTCAAACTCCATAGCCTGCTGTGAGGCTGCCAGTTAGCTGTTTCATGCCCTGAACGTTTTTCTTGGTTTTCAGAATTGTGTTTTTGATAAGGGCAGATTATAATGATGTTGATGAATTTAAAATTTCTACAAGAGGTGGAAGATGCCCCAATTTACATTTGAAGAAATAAAAGCATTCTTATTAAAATGCATAAATGAATATGGATGTGAAGCAGAATTGAGACTTAAATTTTCTGACAGGCCAAATGAATATATGATCATCATTTATGAAGATCATTGTTCCTTTCAAAGATGTGGCAATGCGAAAGAGCGAAGCGGAGAATATGAACATGCCACACTGGATGGATTATATAGAGCACAGTTAATTGATGATATCATTTTAGAAAGAGACTGGAATAAGATCACAGATATTGACTGTATGGATTTTGATATATTGGGGTTTGGGAAATGATCTATTGGAATAATTAGTTGGCATAGGGAAAGGAAAATGGAACTGAAATGACAAAATACTCGATTGTTAAAAAGCATGTTGATGAAATGGATCTTTATTCGTTGCTTTTAAATGGGGCGCCTGATGATGAATTTGATTCTGAATCATGGGAAATAAGTGATAAGATTTCCTGTGATCAGACACAAGAGGATATTGCGCGCATCATTGCAGATGTATTTAACAGAACTTTTCAGCAGGAAAATGCAGCAGGGTGTTTTATGGAGTGTGCCAGAAGGATATATGCTGATCTGCACTGTTGATTTCAGTCTGTTGGAGTATTGTACGATAGATTGGGACAGAATTTTTAAAAGATTAAGAGCAGAGGGAAAAAGAATGGGACTTTTATGGGTAGCGCTGGGCGGTGCAGCAGGTGCAATGGGGAGATATGCTATAAGTCTGCTGCCATCAAAAACTGCATTTCCATTTTTAACACTTTTTACGAATATAGCAGGTGCAGTACTGATCGGATTTATAACAGGCTTTGTCAGTACAAGGGATAATGTATCACGGAATGCAGTCCTGTTTTGGAAAACGGGGGTTTGCGGTGGATTTACTACTTTTTCGACTTTTTCATTAGAAGCATGGGAATTATTAGAAAGCAGATCCTATATGCAGGGTGGAGTATATATTGTGTTGAGTGTTGCATTCTGTGTTTTGGGAGTAATATGTGGCAAAAAATTAGCATTGTTGAGATAAAGGGAAATAGAATATAAGATTATTGATGGGATAGCAGTAGCTCCAAATTAGTGATTTTTAATATAGAAGGAGTTTTTCTGTGCGGAAAGCTCCTTTAAACGAAATGATTCGCTGAATGAATTAAAAACAGGCAAAGAACTGTAAGAAGAAAGGGGAAAAGTACCAAGAAGTCCGCCCTATAGTTTTGGTAACATAAAAGTGATGTATGACTAAGAAATTCAGGGCAGGCGATATTGGCATCTGTGTATTTACTTTCATTTTGCTTGTGCTATTATTATAGACAGGATATACAATGATATTTCTGAATGATGTATGATTGGCAGAGATTTCTTTTAACATTGGATTTTCTGAAACAGTTATCTGTAAGAATAAAATAATTGATCATATAGAGGTATTGGTGGGATAGAAGCAGCCAGTGCCTTTTTTTGTTTGTAAAAATAAAATTTTCCAAAAACTTCATGTTTTGAATTGGTTGTATATTGTAAAATTAATTTGGAAGGATTTGTCGATTTTTGTAAGAATGTGTGGTGGAGATACGTTATATATAATAGAGGGTAGTAGGTAATGAGGAAAGAGTTAATACTGAAATGCTTTTGAATATACTTGTGGTTTTGAGCAAAGCGAAGAATATTTTAGATTGGTAATGGGTTTGATCTGGTGTATGGACCGCCTACGAAGTATGGGGATTTTTTGGAGTTTTGTGGAAGAATTAAAAATTTTATCCTATTCATATTCAAAATATGAGTGTGTTGATGACTAGGATATTACACTAAAATATCATAAAATGAAATTAATGGAGGCCCAATATGGAATTAGAAGAAAATGCAGAAGAAAAACTTGTAGTTGAAAATATTAAGAAATTTCTTTGTTCAGAGAAAAGCGAATTGATGAATTTTTGTTATTTTTCTATAAGAAAAGGAAATAATGAAAGATATTTTAAAGATACAATTAATGTAGTAGAGGATAATGAGTTTGATTCCTTATTTCCGTTGGTTTCGATAGTAGTTTTGACTGCAAATAAAATAGAATGTGATTCATTAAATTATATCTTTTCCAAACAAAAAAGTAACAATTTGAAGAAGAGAAAACATGCAATACCAATTTTTGAAGGTAGTGATTTAGGAGCGCCAGATGCGTATCTTTTTCAGATACAATCAGTGTATGTTCTTCATTTATATGCTTATGAGACAGGATCTAATACTCCTGGAGGTAGTACTGATTTAGTCAGATTTATTTCAGGTAATTCTTTTATAAAGCCTTCATGTATTATTTCATTTGGAATATGCTATGGGCGTGATCCACGGAATCAAAATATAGGTGATGTGTTGATTCCTAAAAAACTGTATCCATGGTCAGTTGGTCAAAAAATTACTGATGAGAGGGGGTTGGATATAAAGCATGATAATTTTAATTTCTGGTTGGAGGATAAGTTTGCAGGAAGCGGCATATATTCCATCTTAAATAGTTTTTGTAATGGCAACGATGGAAGAGTTATAATGGATTCTATTGAATTAAAAGAAGAAGATAGAATAAACAATCGAAACTGTGACTTTTTATTAAATGTTGCATGGGGTAATATGAGTACGGGTGAAGGTGTTGTTTCATCCCAAAAACTGAAGGAAATGATACAGAGTGCAACTAATAATGAAAAAGAACTGGGTGGAGAAATGGAAGGTTATGGAATTGCTAAAGAATGTGTTTTTTATGCTAAAATTCCCTGCTTGATGATAAAAGCTATTTGTGATTGGGGAGTGTGTAAAGACATTGATAGAAAGCTAAGAGAAGAAGAAATCTCATGTCCTGAAAAGCTCAAAGATAAATTACAAGCATATGCGGCATTTTGTTCGGCTATGGTTTTACTACAATTATTAAATTGTGAAAAGGAAACATTTTTATCGTTAGAAATAATTAAATGGATGGGTGATAAGCAAAGAGGGAAAAATTGTATATTAAAAGATGAATATGTAGAAAAGGAAAAAATTATAAGGGATATTAACAAATATTACAATGTTAATAGAGAAAGTGCCAATAAAATATTTAAGATATTTCTCGAAAATAATTTAATCATAAAATTACAAGACGAAAAATTACATGACAAATATCGTTTTAATTATTAAAAATATAGGAGACTATTTATATGGCAAAAAATAATGTTAAGGAAAATGAACTTTCAATAAAAGCATATTTAAAAGCAGATTCTTTTTCACAGCAATATGTAATATATGATGAAGAAGGTGAAGGTAAAGAATTAGTGACAAACGAAATGTTTTGGGGAGAAAGAAACGATAAAGGTCTATATTTGGATTATCCTTTAATAAAAAATCGTAAAATTGAAATCTTAGAAGGAATATCACCTAAAAAAAGCTCGCAAACATTGAACGAGGAAGACTGTGATAATTGGTTGCAAAAGAATTTTTTTGATTTGAACGAATCAAAAGTATTTGTTGTAAAGGGATATGCAGGGTGCGGTAAAACAACATTTATGAATAAATTACTTCGACAAAGAAAAATTAATGAAAATGCTTTTTATGTTGATATAGGAAAAGATTGGGATTATGCTCTAGAATCTTCTATGTTTTTTAATGAGTCTTTAAATGCATTTGATAATTATATGGAACATGTGGTTAAAGCAACAGCTATAAGAGAAAAAGTTTGGGAAAAGTTTATTGAAATGGGTTCTGAGTTAATAATAAAAGAGTTTGATTTACAAATACCCAATATTATAGATCAATTTATAGAGCGCAAAGAACGTTTTGGATGGAGGAGAATTAGAGTAAATCTTCGGGGATATTTGTTTGAAATATTTGGTAAGAAAAATGATAATCCTCAAGATTCCATGAAAGAAAATAATAATGGAATATGGCATAATTGTGGGCAGACTCAAACAGTTATTTCACTTCTCATTATAATGGTATGTGCTAAATATTTAGTGGAAAAAGAAAAAAATAATTCAAGCAAGTCCTGCTTGTTAGTCTACGATAATTTAGATGTTATTACAGATCCTGCTCTTTCAGCGGAGAATGTTCTTACTCTTTGGGGTATAATACATAGGTTTATGCATTATAGGAGTTTGTATAAACAGGAAAACAAGCAAAGTTTACCAAATTTTGGTGTTTTTATAACTGTCCGAAAAGTGTTAAACTCATATATTACTTCTTACTTACCAGATTTAGAGATGGGAACAGAATATGATTCTTATTTTATTAATGTATGTGATATTTCAAATCTATATTTATCACAAGATATTTTAAAACATAGGATTGATTTTTGGACAAAGTGTATTGAAGATGAAGAGACTATAAATAAGCTAAATCATTTGAAAAAAATAGAAACGATTCATGTCAAACCTACTTTACATGAAGGCGGCGAATATGATGATTCTGAGGACATTTTTGAAATACATAGCTCCATAGATTTGGATGCTTTTTTTAATCACAATTATCGAGCTCTTTCTAATGTATTATCTGAATTTTTAGAAGACAGAAGATACACAAAAATTTTTTTGCAGGATTTTGATTTAAGGGCACATTCTAAAAATTGGCAAAAAGTTGCAACTTTAGTGTTTGAAATTTCTTTATTATACAAGAATGGAAAAGTATGGAATAAGATGGGTTTTGGTTGTGAAGATTTTTCTTTGTTAGATTATCCCACGACCTTAAATAGATTAATTTTGAATTATCTATATATTGCAAGACGAGGACAAAGTTTATATTCGTACAAAGAAAATTGGGAAAACCTTCCGAGTGATGAAAAGGTTTCTTTAAGAGATATTATTAAGCTGCTAGAAAAAGTTAAATTTGTTCCTATTGAGAAAAAATTCAATGAAAAACAAATAGATAAAAAATATGAATCTGCGGATCCTTTGTTAACTAGGAGTCTGATTGTAGAACGTTTAGCAGATATGTGTGCAAGGAATACAAAGGTATGTAATTCATGTGCTTATGGATATGACATGGATGCTGATGAACTTTGGAGACGTCCATTATATTTCGTTAATGGAGTAAGGATGAATCATACAGCAGCAACAAATAAGGAAATTAAAGCATATTTTGAAGAATCTTTGAATAGAGGAAAAGATGATCAAATATTTTTCACCATTACAGATGAAGGATTTGTTTTAATCCATGATATTGTTGCTAATTTTGAATTTTATTCTGCAAGATATTGTATAAGTGCAGAAACTCGTCCTTTACATCAGGTAACTTCAAAAAAAGAGATTGATACTTTAATTAGTGTCTGCTGATTAAGCAAATATTTGCAACTTCCAACTCTTACATCTGCTCC
>OFFD01000109.1_pt1 | contig 72415 bp, 68 predicted proteins | sample 1521291 | NCBI WGS metagenome assembly OFFD01 (sample SAMEA3504103, study PRJEB24116) | mouse gut metagenome | biome: mouse gut; feature: mouse-associated habitat; material: faeces | place: Denmark | collected 2011 | reverse complement strand
TCCATGTGTTCCGCCTAGTTTATAAATATGTGTCCAGGATTCTGGGTACATATCATTTTCTGACTTCTTGAGGTCGGCAGATTATAAATTTTCCCCCACTCTTATTTACTATACTACCTTCTCTTTTAAAACCATACTCTGAAAATACCCAACGCCAAACAGATCCACATATAAATTGCACAAATAATCGGTAATATCAACAACTTTTTAAACAATTTATCCCGCTCTTTGTCATCATCCAATCCAGCCAAAGCCATAGCGCCGCACGTTGAAAATGGTGAACAACCGGTGTATAACCCTGGCAAGGAAACCAAAGTAAACAGCAAAATTGGAGATAAACCAGTTGTGGCAACCAACGATGGTACTAATAACGACAATGTAGGAATTACTACGCCCAAGGTTGCCGCGAAGAAACTCATAATGGACGCTGTCAGAGTGAGCATATAAGGTGCGAAAGTGCTATTAATGTTCGCTGTAATCCAATCAGACAGTAACTCTACTAATCCGCCGTTAATTGCAATATTGATTAGCATCCCCATACTGCAAATCATGATAATAATGGAAAATGGAACTTTGTGAATGGCATCTACTTCTTTGCCTACTTTGAACAGTAAACATAAAATGATACCTACTGCGCTCACTACCGTTACATCGCAAAGGCTGGCCAGCTTTGTCAAAAAAGCAACTTCTGGGAAACACATTTTTAACAGCATTGGCACTATGATAAAAATCATCACGAACAAAATAATCCATAAATTTTTCTTTTGCAAATCACTATAAGGAGCAGGTTCTTCAATTTGTACAACCGACGTCTTCCACCCTTTTAATAAAATATACGCAACCACAAAAAAGAGCGTCATACTGACCAGACAGTTCATCCATACATTTATTGAGATGGCCAATCCCTGACCCGCATATCCCATATTTTCCGCCACTTGCTGTACCACAATTCCTCCTACACTGAAGGGTAGTTGGCTGCCAATGGTGGCGCCGGTAAAAATCAGAATTGTAGCAAGTACTCTGGAAATTTGCGAGCGAACGCAAACAACCATAACTAACGGAGACAAAAAGGCAAAGGCCGCCGGAGCACCTGCACCGGTTCCAGCAAACAGCATGCAGATAAAGAACAATACAAAAGGCAGCGCCGCCGGATAATTCCGGCTTTTATAAATGATTTTCTCTGCCGTTTTTATCAGCGTTCCATTTGAAAGCGCAAAACCATAAAACAGCGTAACAATAAATAGCATCAAAAACATGTAAATGGGCCAAGTGGCAGCGATTTTTTTCACCGCCATATCGTAAATAAAAACACCATTCAGAAAGGCGAAGGCCATCGCATAGTAGCCAGTATTTACTTTTGTGGTAAAACCAAGTACCAGCGACAGTATCAGAGATATCAGAAATAACGTTGCAGCATTCATATACTAACCCTCCTATCACTTGATCCGATTTCGGAATTCCGTAGTCAATCCCTGCTCAGACAAGGTAATCGTCTGAAATTTGTTATTTAATAATGGATTGGTAAATGGATAATCGCTCCGCCTATGATAAGCGCCGCGAGACTCCTTTCTCTCCAACGCCGATACCGCGCAGGCCTCGGCCAGATCCAATAAATCTAATACTTCCAGACAACGCATCAATTCGTGGGAATTGTCTGCCTGCAATTTTTCCTCGGCATAACCGCGCAAATCGCAAATATATTTCCGCCCCGCTGTCAGCAAACTCTCCGAACGCACCTTGGTACCCACATATTCCTCCATAATTTTTTGTAATGTGGTATTGGCTTCTTTCCAGTTCGCACCAGGCTCTACCCGCATCAAATGCTGATACAGATGAATTTTTTCCTGAATTATCGGAAGGGTGGTTATATCATAATCGTCTACTGTCCGAATATACGCCGCAGCCTTTTCTGCCGCCAGATCCCCAAACACAGCCGCCGCTGTAATATCGCCGCGCACATTGCCCACCGACTGACCGGAAGCATACAACCCCGGAATGCTACTCATCGCATCCTGATTAATATCAATCCCGTTCATATAAAACATGTGCTCATATTGTCCAAACTCAATCATCGTTTTGCGCAAATCAATATGGTACTGATCCAAATATTCATTGATAGAGGTACATCCTTCTGAAACCAAAGCTTTTCGCATGTGCTGCTGATCCTCTTCACTGATGCCGGTACAATTCATATATACAGGACCTTTTCCCGATTCCATCATTTTTACAAAACAGTCTTTCCAAACATCTGCCGTAGGGTCTGGCAGTTCTCTGCTCACATGAATATCCTCAATAAAGGGGCCGATCAATTCCCCGTGAATATCTGTTAAAGCGCCAATCCAAGTGCCCTTTCCCGAGCGGGTAAAATATTTAGGACCAGCATGACGGGAAGGCAAATCCAAATTAACCAGACGAGCACCTGCACGTAGCGCCATTGCTGCACCGCTGCCTGTATTGGCCGGACAGTGGGAAGTATTAAAAATATAAGCTGGATTATTACCCGGATACATACGCATGGCTTCTCCTACTGCAATCAGTCCTGCTTTGGCCTGGAAAATTACAACCTCAGGAATCTCCTCTCTGATATTGATGCCAATTGCGCCGACAAAACGGCCTTCTGCATTCACCAACACTTCATTCACAATGACCTTATTCATAATTTGGGCGCCGGCTTTTTTGGCTTCTTGGGTCAGGCACGCCTTCTGATTCGCGCCGTCATATTTCAAATGATATTTTCTGCGGCCGGGCATCGCGTGACCTTCAAAATTCCAGGTTCCGGTAGGCCGCATTTGAATTCCATAGGACTCCCATTTCTGAATCATGTCATAAGAACGTTCCAGCATGATCCGAAACAAATTCGCATCCTGATTGGAACCGACCAGCGTATCCATGACTTCTTTCATAATTTCTTCAAAATCCGTACCATGATATTCAGGTATATAGCACAGGAAATGGTCATTCCCGCCGCAGCCATTTCCGGAGCGTTTCGTGTTTGCTTTCTCCAATATCAAGGTATTCATACCGGCTTTTGCTGCAGTAATTCCTGCCTGCAAACCACTAATACCACCACCGATTACTAAAAAATCTGCTTTTATGACTTCTTGCCGTAGCTGTAATTTCATTGTTCGTTCCCCCTTTGCACATTTGGCGCATCCATATGCAACATCATATGTGATAACGGATATCGAATGGTGATGGCCTGACGGGGACAGTCCATGACACAGGCACGGCAATGCCAACATTCTTCTGGATATTTTACAATCGCTTTATCATTTTCCCTTTTCAATACGTCTAGTGGGCAAATCTCAATACAAATTCCACATCCAACACATTGTTCTTCATTTACCAATGGTGGCATACAAACCAACTCCTTGTTTACTGTTTTGTAGAGAGAAAGCTCATGGCCATGCCGCTTATCTTTGCCTTTATTATATAAACAGAATTAATTATTGTAAAATATTATATTTATATATATCTTATCGTTTTTTCGCATATCTTATTTTTTCATAACCGTTCTCAATTCAGCCGATAACAAAAAATGAGGCGTCCCCAAAAAGTTTAACTTTTTGAGGGCACCTCATCTTGATTCTAGTTTTTATAACATTCTGTCTGTTCTTTCAGCAATTCAAGTATTTCTTGCTCTGCCGGACTTAACGGATGCGATTTATGAATCCAACCCACCGCATAGGCACCGTGAAAATCCTGTATATCCAACGGATACAATTGTTCCTGATATTGCTGATTTCCCGCCTGCAGACCTAAATCCATTACCACATTCATTGCATTCATACTGGTGACTACCGAACGAGTTATGACATCATTGACTTGAATCACCTCATTGGCATATCCATTTTCTTTCAATTTTTGATAAACCAAATCTTCGTCCAAATTTTTATTGGTAACATATCTATATGGCGCCAAATCTGCCATACATAGTTCTTTTCTCTCCCGCAATGGATGTTTTTCCCCCACCGCAATTTTCATCGGCCGCATAAACAGCTGATGAAATTCCAACTTACTTTTCAAAAATTCCTGGGGATAATAAAACTTTCCATCCAAAACACCGATCTGCAAAAGTCCCAAATCCAAATTACCCAGTAACACATCGCTGATTATGTTGACATTCTTATCCTGAGAGATTTGCAGGTTGATCCCGGGAAATCGTTTTTTCAATTCCAAGAACAGGTTGGCAGCCAGAACATTACAATAATAAGAACTGATACCTAACACAACATTGCCATGTACTTCACTCTGTTCAACTTCCATCTTGCGAATAAACTCTACTTCTTCAAAAATTCGTTGGATATGTTCCAACAACTGAATCCCATAATTGGTAAAAGCCACTCCTTTTTTCGTACGAATTAAAATAACTTGACCTAATTCCTCTTCCAGTTCTTTTATAGAAACAGACAGCGCAGATTGCGACATAAAAGATTCCTGCGCCGCTTTAGAAATTGAGCCATATTTTTTTATCAAAAGCAAACCACTTAATTGTGACAGCCGCATAGTCCATCCCCACTTTTTATTACAATAAATTTAGTATAACACAAATTATCCATTGAAACAATTCATCTGTATCATACTAATCAACCCGTAGCATCCTATTCAGGATAAAATTTCTATTGCAACCGCTCCCATACTATGGTAAGATTCTCCTGTCAGCACAAACAATTTTATACTGACACGTTATCCACCAAAGGAGGCGTTCTACGCTGAAACAACGGGAAATGAAGGAGCTGCTGAAAAAGCAGGCGATTCTGGATATTATGGTAATACCGGAACATGATGCATGGCTGCGGCTGGTAAGCTACTACCATGACCAAGATAAACACTGTGATGTATTTAAAATTGACAACGGCAGCGGCGATCATCTCTATGCCTTGTTTTCTGCACAGGGCGCGCTGCTCAAAGGATTTGACCACGAATCCAGCTTATCGCCCCATCAAAATGAAAACAATTTATTTTCTTCTGAAATTTATGGTAATGTACCCCCTCATCTGCTGCAATTGTTAGACGAAAGTATGGAAAAAGATGATGTGACCTTCTGTCTTTGGCAAGAAGCGGACGAAACGCAATGGCATCGCAGTCCTGATGCTAACACCTTGCAGCAAGAGTCATCCTCGGATGATGGCGGTCAATCATTTCTTTTAGGTTATATTTTCCCCTCTGCAGAAGAATGGTATCGTTGGGCTGTTATTTATTACGAATTGCAGGAAGAGGCATGGGATGCTGTAGCACAGCTTTACGAAACAGGGGAGATTACCCGCTCTATGGTCGAGGATCTCAATCCTGAACGTGACTATGACACCATTTTAGATGAATGCATTGTCAGCGGTTTGCTGGAAAAGTGAAAGCAATTTTTAGAGGACAAACATCCCCACTGGCTCACATCAATGGTATATCCCCCCTTTACTGGACAAAATCCAGCAAAGGGGGATCCTTTTCTGAAAAAACTCTGCATCGCTATAGCAGAGCACCTATCGTTAAAAATATAATCGTTGTCACCAGCACGATACTCACAAAGCCCAATACATATTTGAGCCAACGATCATATGGAATATGTGCAACAGCCAAACCACCCATTACCACTGCGCTGGTTGGCGTCAACAAATTTACCAGACCCGAAGCCGATTGGAAGGCTGTAATGATAAGCGCACTGCTGATATTTGTGAATTCTCCCAACGGCACCATAATGGGAATAGATAAAGTAGCCAACCCCGAACTGGAGGGAATGAGAAAGGACAACGGCAAATAAAGCAAGTATGTCAGAATAATAAACAGTATAGAATGAGCTCCGGCCAAAGCCTGTTCACCCCAATTTAAAATGGTATCAGTGATAAAACCAGAATTCATAATGACGGTAATCCCACGGGAAATGGCAATAATGAACGCAACACCCAAAAGATCTGCCGCACCCTGCACAAATCCTTCAATGAGTTCTTGTTCCTTCATATGTACTGCCAATCCCACAATAATTCCCGCCACTAAAAATAATCCTGACAGCTCTGTAAAATACCAACCTAAGGTTGGCAAAAAGGAAATCCCCAATTCATCAAAAGGAATTACCGAATAAATCATAATAATAAAGGTGAATGCAAAAATCGTCAGAGCTAATTTACGTTTTCTGGTAAGCTCCATACCCTCTTGGTCATCCCAATTGATGGCAAAGCGTTTCCGATTTTCTTCATATTGGTTTGCGACAATGGAAGCCTGCGGATTAGCGCGTACTTTTTCAGCATACCGCATGACATAAAATATGGCCACCCCTTCCAGCACAACCAACATAGCCAAACGCAAAAATAGACCGTCGCCCAAAGAAATACCAGCGAATCCCGAAGCGATCCCTGTAGCAAATGGATTCACTGTCGAACATAGCGTACCTACGCCGGCTCCCAGCAAAACCACTGAAACAGCTGTGATAGAGTCATATCCGGCAGCTACAAAGACTGGCAGCAACAAAGGATAAAAGGCCATTGTTTCTTCCCACATGCCGAAGCTAGTACCGCCTAAGCCAAACAGTGTCATCAAAATAGGAATCATATATTTTTCCCTGCCATTTAAGAGACGAATGACATTAGCAATACCGGCATTAATTGCACCTGTTTTCATGACAACACCCAAAAAGCCGCCAACCATCAAAATAAATAAGGCAATCTCTACCGCTTCATAAAAGCCGTGGAAGGAGGCCAGAATCACATCAAAAATGCCCTGTGCATTCCGTTCAACCCGATGATAGGTTCCGGCAATGGGCTGTGCCACATCACCGCTTTGCGTATAATCATACTGTCCGGCTGGAACCAGCCATGTTAATGCCATCATCACTAAAATGATGGAGAATAGAATTGTGTAGGCACTGGGCATACGAAAGGTTCTGCTCTTCATACGCTCACCCCACAATCACCGTACCAGTATGCCCTGCCAAGGCCTCTTCTGCCTGATACAGAGAGGTAATGATCGCCTTGCGTCCCGGCTTCGATGCGGCAAAACGTACGGCGGCCTGTACTTTTGGCAGCATACTGCCCGGAGCAAAGTGACCCTCTTGTATATACTGCTCGGCCTCGGCAATACTGATTTGCCCCAATACCTTTTGGTTGGGTTTATTGAAATTCAGACAGACCTGCTCCACCTCTGTAAGGATCATCAACACATCTGCCTGCATACCCTCAGCCAAACGTTCTGCTGCCAGATCTTTGTCTATCACTGCAGCAATTCCGCGCAAAGAACCATCGGCGTTGCGCACCACTGGGATGCCACCGCCACCGCAGGTCACTGTAATCGTTGTATTCCATAAAGTTTTAATTGTATCAATTTCAACAATCTCCAAAGGCTCTGGAGAAGGCACCACGCGCCGCCAACCCCGTCCGGCATCTTCTTTCATCACGTAGCCTTTTTCCTGCTCCAAGTTTCTTGCTTCTTCTTCATTGTAAAAAGGTCCAATTGGTTTGCTAGGATTTTCAAAAGCTGGATCTTTTTCGTCCACTACCATCTGAGTGATAACCGTTACCACAGGAATGTGACGTCCCCGCTTTTCTAAAGATTTCCGCAGTGCCTGCTGAATATGATATCCAATATACCCCTGACTCATAGCGCCGCAAACATCAAAAGGTAACGCTGGTGTAACGTGGCTGGCCGCTTCCGTAGCCAAAAGAATACGCCCTACTTGAGGACCGTTTCCGTGTACTACCGCCAATTCATAGCCTTTACAGCTCAATTCTGCGAGATATTCGCTGGTTTTGGCTACAACATTCATCTGAGATTGGGATGTAGGAGGGAGCCCCTTTTCCTCTAACGCATTGCCTCCCAACGCAATCACAATTTTTTCGGGCTGTGTCATCTGCAACACACTCCTTTTTTTAGGTTACAAAATTAACTTCTGCTGCAAATCATCGCCTACTGCCTTCCGTTTTGATTCACTAAAATCAAAACGGAAGGCAGTAGGCTATCCAATCTTCCCAACAACTACAAAATATTACAATGTCGCTACCATAACTGCCTTAATGGTATGCATTCTATTTTCCGCTTCATCAAATACGACAGAATGAGGGCCACGGAAGACTTCATCTGTCACCTCACGGATATCCACCCCTTTTTCCTTCCACTCCGCCGCCAGCTTCGTATTAAAATCATGGAAGGAGGGCAGGCAATGGAGATAGAGCACATTCGGATTGTTGGTCATCTTTAAGACTTCTTCTGTCACCCGATATGGCGTCAACAATTTTACTCTTTCTGGAATCAACGCTTCCTCTCCCATAGAAGCCCAGATATCACCGTAGATCACATCAGCGCCTTCCACTGCTCTCATATCATCGCTGATTTCAATTTTAGCGCCGGTTTGTGCAGCTACTCGCTGCACCTCCTGCATAATCTTTTGGTCAATTCCGTCTATCAGGCTCTTTGGCCCAATTCCTACAAAATGCATGCCCATTTTGGCACAGCCATACATCCACGCATAGCACATGTTGTTGCGCACGTCGCCAGGGAAGACAACCTTCACTTTATTTAATGGCAACGCCAAATGTTCTTCAATAGTCAACATATCCGCCAAAATCTGAGTAGGATGATCCGCATCTGTCAAACCGTTGAATACCGGTACACCGGAATGCTTCGCCAACTGTTCCACCACGCTCTGGTCAAAGCCACGATATTCGATGCCGTCAAAAAAACGTCCTAATACCTTTGCGGTATCTTCCAATGATTCTTTTTTGCCCATCTGAGAGCTGCCCGGATCCAAGAACGTGACATGAGCACCCTCATCATGAGCAGCCACTTCAAAGGCGCAACGAGTTCTGGTAGATGTTTTTTCAAAAAGCAGCACAATATTTTTTCCCGCCAAATTGTGTTCACAAATTCCAGCCCGTTTTTTTGCTTTCAGATCGTGGGATAAATCCAACAAATAACGAATCTCACAAGGCGTTAAATCCATCAATGTCAAAAAACTTTTACCTTTCAAATTTACTGGCATTGTAAATCCTCCTTTTTCTTCTTAAACAAATTTACAAATCTTCACGTATCAATGGCATACTCATGCACCGTGGACCGCCTCTGCCCCGCGATAATTCCGAGCTAGGCATGACATAGGTCTTTATCCCGTTTTCCTGCAAAATTTCATTAGTTACATAATTGCGGGAATAGACAACGACCTCACCCGGCGCAATCGCCAGCGTATTGGAACCATCATTCCACTGCTCTCGGGCTGAATCAATCACATTGTTGCTACCGCATTTAATCAGCGTCACCTTATCCAAATTGAGATGGTGTTTCAAAATATCTTCCAAACTTCCTGTCTCCTGGGTAATTTTGATGCGTCGGTCTCCGCCCCGCTCAATGACAAATACATCCATGTCCCGCATAATATTGGGGTGAATGGTGAATTTATCATGGTCTACCATTGTAAACACCGTATCCAAATGCATAAAGGTACGTTGTTTTGGAATGTTGATTGCCAAAATCTTTTTGAAATGGCTTTCCTCTGTGAGTATTTTTTGCGCAAATTTTTCAATTGCATTCTCATGGGTACGCTGAGAAATGCCTACTGCTATGGTTTCCTGATTTAAAATCAGAATATCGCCGCCTTCTAATGAAAAGTTCTCATTGCGGTCATACCATACCTGTGTATCCTTATACAAAGGATGATATTGAAAAATAAATTTGGCGAATAATGTTTCCCGATGTCTGGTTTCTGTAAACATTTTATGAATGCTGACGCCATTACCGATAGAAGCAAAGGGATCACGGGTAAAATACAGATTGGGCATCGGGTCTAAAATAAAGGGATAATCATTATTCAAGTTGCGCAGAAAATCGCCTAAACTCTTGCCTTCTACTTGCTGAATCTCCGTCTTACGGATACCTGCCATCATTTTTTCAATCATTGCCTTGGTGTCCAATGAACGAAAATAATCGGTCAAAATATCCCTCTCGCGGCTGGTGGTAATCCCTGCATCATTGATGAGCTCGGCAATGAGTTCATCCCGCACATCTTGATTGACAATAGATTCTGCAACAAGGTCGCTGAGATAGACCACTTCCACATCATTTTGCCGGAGAATGTCGGCAAAGCTATCATGCTCCTCTTGTGCAATACGCAGATAAGGAATGTCGTCAAAAAGAAGCCGATCTAAATACTCAGGCATCAAATTTTCTAATTCCTTGCCAGGTCGGTGGAGCATAACTTTTTTCAGCTTGCCAATTTCCGAATTGACATTAATTGCTGGAATATGCAAACTAACACCTCATTTCAAATTTAACTTGGAATACAAATTTAGCTTGCACTACATTCCATCATATATACTGTAAAATAAAGGATAACATTTTTTTCAACATCATTACTAAACTTAACCATACGAAAAAGGAACGCAATCCCTAAAGCTTGCGTTCCTTTTTCTTCCATGAAATATTTTATTTTAGACATATACACACTGCATATGTTTCTCCGAGTCGTCTTATCTCATGTCGTATTCAATTTGAATTTTTTCGTTTTATTTGCTGCTCTGCATAATTGCGCAGATTGCCCAATTCCCGGGATGTCGTATTTGGATTACGATGTAAAATACCACCCTGTCTTTGCAAACGCTCCCAGAGCTGGCGTTCTTTGCTTTCCAAATCCTTCAAGAGCAAATTACCTCTGTCCAATTGACCCACTTTATGGGTTTCCTGTTCTGTCCAGGCCTCCTGCAATTTTTCGTAAAACTCCGTTTTTTCCTGACGGAGACGTGTCTTTAACGCCACTACATCCCGCTCTATACGAGCGGACAACCGCGCCCGCGCCAACTCCCGTTCTTGTTTTTCCACCTCAATGGCAGTTCGCAATTGGAATACTTCCTGTTCCAGCTGCGCGCGCCTTTCCTGATTGTGTTGCTCCAATTCTTCTTTTTTTGCCTGAATACGAGCTTCCAAGAGCTGCACAAATTCCTCGCTGTGAGCCTCCACCTCTTGCTGCAGTTGCTCCAAATCGCATTTCACTTTTTCCAGCGCCATAATCACATTGCGCAGCCCCCATGCATCCCGCACAGAAAATACCGTATCTATACTAAACACAATTGTCACCATACTTGCTAAGAGCAATGTCAGCGTCTGGGGTAATTGAAATACAAGCCATTCTAATCTTACCTGCAATACCTCTGCCGCAACCACTGACAAAAGCCCCCAACACAGAGAGCTTTCCAGGCAAATATATCCCTTATACTGGAATGGCTTATGACTGTAGTCCCAATATTTCACCTTGAAAATTGCTTCCATTGTCATGCCCACCAACAACTCAAACAACGTGGCAGCAACCGCTCCTGCTATGTATTCTGCCAGATAATTGCCCCGAAAAGGCGTTGTCGCAAAAACAATTATCATTGCGCCGAATCCGTAAATTGGAATGACCGGTCCTCGCAAAAAGCCCCGACTGGTTAACTTGCGCTCCATCACAGAAACATAAGTCGACTCAAAAACCCAGCCTAAAAAACAATATAGGAAAAAAAATAAAAAAATTTGCTCCCAATTATATCCTTCCATAAAAGCCATCCTTTAACTGCAAAAACTAAGTTGTATCTTGTTCTGTCTTTTTATTTCCCGCACTGCAATCATTTTACCTGCTTAGGCTTTTATGCCAAATAATCTCAACAATTTTTGCCAAAACGTCAATTTCTGCGTGTTTTCTTCGTCAGGAAGCGTTTCCTCATCCATCTCAATGGCTGGCGTGCGAATGACAAATTGTACCGACTGCACCTGTGTGTTCGACTCAGATACAAAGGACACTGTTTCGCCACTGTTACCAAATAATTCGCTGATCCCCTGCCTTAGCTGCTCCAGCATCTTTCCGTCCAAATTGACAGTTCCATTACGGAATTCCAGAGTTCCTCCTTGCAACACAATCAAACCATCTTCCAGCGTCACAATTCCCTCTTCTAAAACAATAGCACCGTCACAAAGCTCTACCACACCATTTTCCAAATCAGCCAAACCATCTGCCAAAGTAATCGTCCCATTGTGAAGCTCTGTAGCACCAGATAAGAATTCATAGCTGCCATCCCTCAACTGCACGACACCTTCATACAATGTTACTGTCCCATCCTGCAACACAAAAGTGCCTTGCTTTAATTCAGTAGTCCCATCTTTTAATGTTTCAATCCCTTCTAAAAGTTCCTCACTGCCTTGCCGCAAAATGACAATTCCATCATACAATTCGTGAATGCCACCGCTTAGTTTTTCCAAATCTGCCACGGCTTGATCCAACTGTACGGCAGTCTGTTCCATTAACTTTATATATTGCTCAAACTCCAACTGAGAGCCAGTAGGGAGCTTTCCTTCTAGCTTGCCCAATAGATCCTTTAATCCCTCTTGCACTTCCTGATTTTGCTGCAGTTGTTCCAACGCCGCCTCCAATCGCGCTGACTGCAACTCTATTTTCTCAATCTGCACTTCTAAACTATCTGCACCATCATTTAATTTTCCAGCACCATTCAGAGTCTCTGCCATACCTTCATCCAGCTCCGCCGCGCCATGCCACACTTTCTCTGTACCAGTTTGCAGACGTTGGGCAGCTCCATCCAATTCTTGCGCGCCATCCTGCACCTTTTGTGCGCCATCGGTGGCCTGTATTGCACCATCATACAAACTCCGCGCTCCCTGTTGCAGTTCTGCAGCACCTTGCTGTAAATCGTTGACTCCACCTTGCGTATCCTTTACGCCTTGCCGCAAATTTTCTAAGCCATCACCCAAACGGCTAGCTCCGCTCCGCAGTTGCTCCATACCGTCAAAAAGCTCCAATGCGCCCTCATCAAACTGTACTGCCGTGCGCTCAATTTTTCGCAAACCCTCTTTCAGTTGCGGATATCGGCTTTCATCCACGTCGAGAGCCATTTGCAGTGTCACACCGTTTAAGGAGATCTGCTCCATTGTAAAATCTGTGACATCAGCGGAGAGAGAAAGTAGCTCCTCCTGTCCTGGCAAGATGGTATAGGTCAACTGTTTTTTGTTTCCTACATTGGCCATTGTCGCCCCTTCTCCTTGAATGTTGCGGCATAGGTTGGTGTCTAGCTGTAAAGTAACCTGTAAAGCGTAATTTTCAAAAAAGACAGCGTTGCAATCCTTATTTTTCGTAATGTCAATATCAATTTGCAAGTGCCCTTGTTTTCCCGCTAATTCCTCTGCTGAAAGAGCTACACCGTCCAGCCAATACTTTATTTCAAAATTCCATGGCAGAGTGGTATCATCTAAAATACCTTCATAATACAATCGACCTGCATCTGCCTCAATGGTAATTTTCTGGTCGGTAAAATGTAATTCCTCCGAAGAAGTCATATTGCGCAAAGCAGTATAATCCCCATAATCCACTATTTTTCCTGCTTCATCCAATACAAAACTGTTTACCACATAAACACCTTGCACAGCACCGTCGCTGTACAAAGTGGCATACACAACTTCCTCCTTAGGTGTATTCTGTTCCTGCGCCTGTGCCGGCAACACTGCCAGCAACAAACTCCCCGCCAACAAAACCGCCGTCATCTTACGTCCCAGATGCTTTTCCATGAGCTTTTTCCTCCGTTTTTTTCGATATTTCCCGAACAGCCCCTTTTTTCACAAAAAATTTGTCACCGCTATACAAACAGGCAGGCAGCACCAACAACACCAAGAGGCAGGAGATAATGGCTCCGCGGCCCAACAAGATTCCCAGCTGAGAAATAGAGCCATTGGTACAGGAAAATCCAATCATAAACCCCGCTACGGCCAAAATAGCTGCTGGCGTCATGATAGACACACCTGTCACACCTACCGTATCCACCAATGCTTTTCGTTTCGGCTTCTGCTGTCGTTCTTCCTGATAGCGAGAGCCCATCAAAATAGCATAATCCACAGTAGCGCCCAACTGAATGGAACTGATAATCAGATAAGCTATAAAAAATAAATGCTGTCCAGCAAAATAGGGCACAGATAAATTGAACCAGACTGATGTTTCAATAACCAACAACAGCAAAAGCGGCAAGGCCAGCGAACGCAAGGTAAGAATCAAAATTAGCAGAATTGCCCCAATCACTAAAAAATTCACCCGCATCAAATCAGATTCCACGGTTTCTTTTAAATCGAAGGTGCTGACTGTATCTCCTGCCAAATAGTATTGCTCTCCATAATAAGATGCTGCCAACTGCCTCAGCCGCTGTACCAAGGCAAACGCATCCTCTCCTTCAGAGGGCACATTGGCCGTCATCACCATGCAGCTATAATGCTGTGAAATCAGTTTGGACAGTATATTTTCATCTAAATATTCCATAGGGATTTCCGTCCCCACCGTATTGGCATAGGAAATCACATCAATGATTTGCGGCTGTTGAAGCAATTGGACATTGACCTCCCGTTCTTTTGCCAAATCACCATTGGGCACTAAAAGAACAAAGGTATTGGAATCTCCAAAAGCCTCCTCTACAACTTCCTGCTGCTGTCCAGGCTCCGTATCAGGACCGAAAAGTTTTGACGAACCATAATAGAACTCGTTATTGCTCTGTGCCAAAAAAGCCGGCACCATAACCAGAATAAAAAAGAACATTGCTACCCAACGAGTCTTCAACACCATTTTTCCCAAACCAAACAGAGGGGGCAACAATGGCCGATGGGAAAACCGCTCTACCCACTTCATACTATACAGTGTCAAAACCGGCAACAACAATAATACCGCCAACAAACTAAACACAATACCTTTAGCCAATACGCGGCCCAAATCCGCGCCAATGCCAAATTCCATAGCCATTAACGCCGCAAAACCCATTACTGTCGTGAGTCCGCTGGCCAGAATAGACGGCGTTGCCTTGCATAATGCTTCCAGCATAGCTTCCTCCGTGTCGCTGATTTCCTTGCGGCACTCCTCAAAACGATGCAGTAAAAATAGCGAATAGTCCAACGACACTGCCAACTGCAGCACACTTCCCGCTATTTTAGTCACAAAAGAAATCTCGCCAAACAGTATATTTGTCCCCATATTCAGCACAATGGCAAACCCAATTGTCCCCAAGAACAGAAACGGCTCCAGCCATGAGGCAGACACCAGTGCCAACAATACTGCACAAAAAGGAACCACAATCAGCATGATGGAGGCCACTTCTTTTCCCGCTGTTTCCTGGCTGGTTACATTATTTGCCGCCGATCCGGTAATGACTCCTTTATCCTCGACCAACGCTTTAATCTTATGGATAGCTTCACGTTCATTGCCTTTATCAATACTCAAGGAATAAAGCGCGCTTTCCTGATAATACCACTGGCGCACGACCTCTTCCCGCTGCATTTCTAGCGGCTCTGTCAAAGCCACCGAATCATCCAGCCATGTCACACTTTCCACACCGTCAATCTGTTCCAGCTGTTTTTTGAAAGCCAGCGCCTGGGGAATCGTCACGCCATCCACCATCACTCTGCAATTGGGAATGCTCAGCTGATACTCTTCCTCCAACACATGGAGCGCCACTGTTGAGGGAGAGGCCTCCGGCAAATATTCCATCATGTCATAATTTACCGCTACCAGGGGCGTCAGCAAACCACAGCATAACACGGCCAGTACAAACAGTATTACCACGCTTCTCTTGTGTGACAATACCGCCTTATAAAACCTTCGCAGCATCATGGACAACCATCACCTCATCGCATGCTTCACTCATCACCGCAAGTTTTCCTTTTCTCTTTAAGGCTCACAACCGTCATCTCGCTCAGCATTGCGCCGCCTAAAATCATACCTGCTCCCAACCACTGTATAGCTGTCATCGTTTCTCCCAATAAAAGTACGGAAAAAATTACCGCAGACAACGGTTCCAGATACCCGCAAACAGCCACTGTCTGTACTGGCAAAATGCCCAATGAAGAAAAATACAGATAGCAGCCGATTCCCGTATTGAGCAGCCCTAAAAACAAGATAGGCAGCCAATCTCCACTGCCAATCTGCAAGACCAGCCCTTGCTTCCATGCTACAAAAATTGCCACCGTGACAAAACTAATCGCCAACTGCAGCAAGGCATTTTCCAATCCTGTAATCGCCGCAGCCTTTTTATTACAGATCACCAAAACAGCATACATCACTGCGGACATCACTCCACAAAACAAGCCCCATCCGCTGTATCCTGCCTGCAGCAAATGCCCATTGATAAGCAGCATCCCGCCTACCACAATAAAAAAGCCTACTGTTTTCAGCCAAGTAAACCGTGTCTTGAACAGTATCGGAGAAAAGATCATAACGAAAACCGGCCCACAATAGCATGCCAGAGTTGCCATCCCTACGCCAATCTGCTGAAAGGCTTCATATAAGAACAGCCAGTTTCCGCCCATAGCAGCTCCCGAACAAAACAAAAAAACAAAGGCACGTTTCTGCGTCCAAAATGTAAACTGCCCTTTCATCAGCAAAAACAATAGAAAAAGAAAGGCGCTGCCGATGGCTGTGCGCAATAACACGATTTCATAACTGTTCAGTGCAATATGGCTGGCCACAATTCCATTAGAGCCAAAAAGCAGCAATGCCGAAATATATTTTATGTACGCCCGTTTCTCATCCTTTTCCATACTATCTTCCCTTTTCCTAACAATGATTAAGCTGCCTTTAGTGTATCATATTTTTCATACACAAAAAAGCAAATGTTTTTCATATATTCCATGAAAAATGATTTTTATGCACAAAATTTTACTGCAAAAACAGCGCCCTGTATAAACTTTCTCTCTGTAAATAAAAAGAGCTGCGCAGAGAGGTGTTTCCTCTCCATGCAGCTTTTCGTTGCGCAGATTACGCAACCTGATTCAGTTGTTCCATCAAATCAATGACTTTGTCTCCACTGGCAGGAGCGCCCTGTGGTTTCTCGGCAGTAGCAGTGTAACGCATATCGCCGTTCATTTTCATCGTCATCATTCCGTCTACATTCATTTCCACATTCATCGTAGCCTGATTGCCACTTTGCTCAATTTTCATGGTCATGATTTGCGCAGTGCCCATATACATAGACATTGACTGTGCATATCCGGTCACCTTATCGCCGTCAGTTTTCAAGGTCAGACTGACAGCAACAGAAATCCCTTCGGTCTCCTGTTTCAGCGTAGACACATAATTGCTGCCCACTTTCTGGAAATTTTTATCCTGATACTGATTGATGCTTTCCAACATAGTCGCACAAGTTAATGCATCTGTTACCGGCAGCCCATCAATCATACTCATAACAACTGCCTCATAAGAGTCCTGCCGAGATGTGCTTTCCAACAAGGTCTGCAAATCCATTCCGCTACCCTGCAGCATCTGCTCCAAATCCATCATATACCAAGCCGTTCCATCCATACCGCTCAGACCGAACAAGGCCGACTTCATATAAACCTTCCCTGTTTCCATATTGGCAATGACATCCATATCAAAGCTCTGCAGCTGTTCCATAACACACTTATCCTCTTCCGTCATCTCGCCTGCTTGCGCTATAGCCTTCTCTAATTGGTTCAAATCCAGCTCTGTCGCTACGTTCATACTGGCAATTTCCGCAGTGCTGAGCCCATCCAGCTTCATAGTACCGGTAACCGGAATCATCACCGCATCTGCTCCGCTGCCATCCGCTACCTGCAAATCAAATTTCAATGTGCCTTTGATGGCCATTGGCTCCTTATTGAAGCTTTCACTATACACCATATATTTTTCCATCAGCGTATACTGCCCTTTTGCCGCTTCCTTCAGCGCCGCCTTATCAACCATGACCACGGTCTGTCTGGCAGCGTCCCAGCCTACTGTCACACCTAAAGACTGCGCTGCAAACCGTACCGGCACATAGGTCCGTCCATCCCGCACAAACGATGCGGCATCGGTCGTTACCTGTTTCCCATCCACGGTGATGTCGGTACTGCCAATCACAAATTGAACCGCCGTATCACCCTTCTGCGCCGTAATCGTATCAGACTCTTTGTCATAAGCCACTGTAGCGCCTAACGCTTCAAATACCGCGCGAAACGGCACATAGACTCTGCCTTCTTCATTGACTGGCGCTGCATCCTGAAGCTGCAGATTTGCACCATTCAGCTGCACATTAATCTCTCCATCTGCAGCAAACGCTGCAGCCGGCAAGAAGAAGCATGTCAGCAGCACCAGCAGAACACACACTTGTTTTTTCATCTTTCAAACCTCCCTGATAATTCTTGGCAACGCAAGCATTATACACAGTCCAGCCCATACAAAGGAACACAGACAATCTTCCTTGCGTTACTCTTTTATCATAGCAAAATAACCATAAGATGTCTATATTTTTTACAACAATGGTCCAAAAGAATAAAATTCCCTCGGACCATTTTCATACAACTATACAATTTTCTCACCCTATTTGCCGCCATGCAAAGCAGGTTCACTGCTATTGCTCATCGGTTTATTGTTTTTACTGTTATGCCGTTGAAAAAACCACTTTATTTTTTCCAATATGATCAGTCGATTCAGTTTACGAAAATTTTTCTTTTCAATGATTTTCTCTTCCTCGGTAGGTGTCCCATAACTGGATAAAAAGGATTCGCTGTGCCATTTACCGCAATCCACCTCACGGATACCGCAGGCCCAGATATCATTATACTTTCCGCAATGTGGGCAAGACGTATTATAACCGGCTGTAATCCCAAAGCCCATGAATTGCTTACGCTCCAACTCTCCGCCACAAATAGGACACTTTGTTTCTCGATAATCAGGTTTAAACATAACAACAGCACCTCCCTCAGAACTCAATCTTACTATTATAAAACTTTACATAAATTATCTTAGCACACTCCCGCAAGAAATGCACATCAACCTTTTCTCTCATACACATTATTTCTACTTTGATAGAAAAAATCATCTGGTTTGTTATGACTAATATAAAATGCCAACGGGCGCAAATCATTTTGTGCTATATATTATAACTAAAAAATCGGCTATTCTCTCCAACAATTTTGTTCTTCGCTAATTCAAGCCACAAAAAATTGCCTAAAACCTTAAGGAAATTTTTCATTTTCTTTTCATATTCTCACACAAGATAACCTCTGAGAAACTTAAAACAGCACAAAGTAATTATAAATTTATTGCTGTAAAATCCAGATTATGCTACACTAGCTTTGTAAAACTGTTTATCTCGAGTGAAAAGAAAGAGGGGATTGTGATGTGTAGCAGCACGCAAAAGAGAAACAGCGGCTTACTCCATGCAGAGCCAGTACATTGCGACGATTGCATGGAGTAACGCAGTCGCAATATAAAAATACCGGCTTTGCAACTTGACTATTCTATCAAGGAGGAAGCCCGTATGAAATATCTTAATGCAAAAACCATTCTTCCGGACGCGTTGGTAAAAGAATTACAAAACTATATCCAAGGCGGATATCTCTATATTCCTGTCAAACAAGAACAGCAAAAGCGTTGGGGAGAAGTTTCCGGTTATCGGCAGGAATTGGCACAGCGCAACCGACAAATAAAAAGAGACTATCAAGATGGCGTTTCTATGGACCGTATTTGTGAAAAATACAATTTATCTTGCTATGCCATACGGAAAATCATATACCAAAAATAAACGATAGACTGCTTCAAAATGCAAATTGAGGCAGTCTATCACCTATTTTATACAGTTTAACTCTGCAGCAAAGGGTGTATAGAATACTGCCTCCAATGACAGTAAAATAAAAGAGAAAAATATACTACGTTCATAGGAGGTAGCAAACTATGTGTACCAGATTTGTTTATCATGGAGAGGATATAATCACAGGGTTTAATTTTGATATTGACCTCTCCGTATGGAATCATAAGGTAATCAAGGAAAAAGAGCGCTTCTACATCGGCATTTTGCGGCCGGATGGAAGGTACCATTCTTATCACGGTGTAAATCAAAACGGAAATGTGGGAACGCTGTTATACGTGCACGGAAACCCTGCCGGAGCATATCAGGGCACCCCAAACTGTGTAAGCATCGCAGATTTGACAGAGCAATTTATCAAAGCGCAGCTTTCCTTTGACGAGGTACTTCAAATTGTGCAATCAAAGGAAATTACCTATGCGCCGGATGCCACTATGCAGGCGATGTTATCGGATATTCAGGGCCGCACTTTAATCATCGAACCTGGAATCGGATACCGTGAAGAACATAAAAAATATTCTTTGCTCACAAATTACTCTTTACTGAATCGCGAGAGCACGAAAGACTTTATTGTGCAGGGTGATGACCGGTATGAAAGAGCTTTGCAGATGCTGGAAAACTGCAAAAACAATTTTTCAATTTCCGATGCCTTTACACTACTCCGTGCCGTTCGCCAGGAAGAACCCTGGGCTACACGGGTTTCCTTCGTTTACTCTGCCAAGGAACAGGCGGTATATTATGTAGAAAATAATTGCTTTGACCGCATCGAAAGATTTGTTTTTCCGTCAGCTAAGCAGGAAAGGAGCCATCATGCAACAGAAACTCTATCCCCGCTCCATGGATAAGGAAACAGTCTACTTAAAAAGTGTAATCACCAATCCCAATATCACAGTAGGCGACTATACAATATATAACGATTTTGTCCATGACCCCAGAAATTTTGAAAAAAATAATGTACTGTATCATTATCCAGTCAATCACGATAAATTAATAATTGGCAAATTCTGCTCCATTGCCTGCGGAGCAAAATTTATTTTCAACAGTGCAAATCATAGCCTCTCCTCCCTTTCTACATATCCCTTTCCTATCTTTTTTGAAGAATGGGGATTGGACGTTAAGGATATCACAAAAGCATGGGACCAGAAAGGAAACATCATAATTGGAAATGATGTCTGGATTGGTTATGAAGCACTCATTTTAGCAGGTGTTACCATTGGGGACGGCGCCATCATAGGAGCGCGCGCAGTGGTAACAAAGAATGTTCCTCCCTATACAATCGTAGGAGGTGTACCAGCAAAACCTATACGAAAACGTTTTGCACAGCAGACAATTGAAATGCTGCAAAAGCTAAAATGGTGGGACTGGTCAAAAGAGCGTATCGCACAACACTTATCTGAAATTCAGTCTGGGGATATAGAACAGCTGTTGTCAATTACTATGTGACAAAAATAAGCGACCTCACCTACAAAGTGGAGTCGCTCATCCATTTAGAAAACACCAGTACAACATATCCTGCACCGGACGTCATATTACTGCCGGTTCAGTTCTTCCCGAACCTCTGCCAGCATTTTTTCTTCTTCTTTATTCAACTCATACTGCTCCAGCAAATCAGGACGGCGCAGCAAGGTACGCCGCAGCGATTCCTTTTTCCGCCACTTGCGAATATTCTCATGATGCCCCGACAGCAAAATCTCCGGCACTTCCATCCCCTCAAAATTTTGCGGACGGGTATATTGAGGATATTCCAGCAAACCGTGATAAAAAGAATCCTCTTCATAGGACTCCTGTTCTTTAATGACACCGGGAATCAAACGGCTGATGGCATCAATCATCACCATGGCCGGCAGTTCACCGCCGGTGAGCACATAATCTCCAATGGAGTATTCCTGCGTTACAAAGGAGCGAATCCGCTCATCAAATCCCTCATAATGCCCACAAATAAAAGCCAGCTGTTTTTTTTGAGAGAGTGCGCAGGCCGCCTGCTGGTCAAATACCTTTCCCTGAGGCGACATCAAAATAATCTCCGTATCTGGCGCATGCAGATTGAGATTGCTGCGCAGTGCAGACACCACCGGATCCGGCTGCAGCACCATACCGGCCCCGCCGCCAAAAGGATAGTCGTCCACTGCATGATGCTTGTTGGTGGAATATTCTCGAAAATTGATCACTTCAATATTAAGAATATCCTTACTTCTTGCCTTGCCCAAAAGGCTGCTGCCCAAAGGTCCGGAAAACATTTCGGGAAACAGCGAAAATATTTTTATATCCATACTTTTTTCCTCAATCCAGCAGTCCTTTGGGGATTTCTACATCCATGCGCTGTGCTTCTAGATCAATCTGTTTTACCACCGATTTCAGCGCCGGCAGATAAAACACGCCTGTTTCCCCCGTCACTTCATACAAATCCGTACTGCTGTTTTGCAGCACCGCAGTCACCTTACCATAACAGATATCGCCCTCATAAACCGCAAGACCTACAATTTCATAAATAAAATAGGATCCCTTAGGCTTCACTGCATCTTCTTCATTGACGCAAAGATAAAGGTTTTTCAACGTTTCCGCCTGATTGCGGTCACTCACATTCTCTAATGTCAACAAAATATTGCCTTTATGCTCTCTGGCACCCTGCACCGCCAATTCCCGATAGCGTCCGCCTGGAAGTTCCAGTAACACCTTTTTCAATTTGTGAAAGCGACGATTGTCGTCGGTAAGAGGAAGCACCATCACTTCACCCTTCACGCCATGGCAGTTGACAATCCTTCCAATGCGAATCTTCTTTTGCTCCATACCCCTTACTCCTGTGGATTGATAGCCATCACAATGTCATCCTTAAGAATAATCTCGCAGCTCACATTGGCACTGAATGGTTCTCCGACTTTTACTTCCTGCAGGAAATTGCCTTCTCCACTCTCCACAATTTCACCGTCGGGAAGATCATAAATGGCCTTCAAGCTCTGGTTCAACTGTTCCCGATACGCCACCAGCTTTTCTTTTTCCGCCATAAACTGACGTCGATAAGCCTCTACATTTGGATCCCCTTTCAATGTCAGCTTGGTGATAGCTTTCTGCATATTTTCATCATATACTGTAATGTCCTGATTTATTTTATCAATCTCTGTCTGCAGCTGGCCGCCAGCTTTCTGCTTATACCCATCTGTAACAACCTGTTTAATTACCAACTTACCCAGCATTTGAATTTTATCCATTTCGCCAATCTCCTTTATCTGATTTCTATCGTTTTATTCTATCAAATGCCCATGGGAAAGTCAAATTTTATACTATCACCATCATTTCGTTTCATCCTGTCTTTCTATCAATTGGCCTATCAATAAATGAAGGGCTTATTCTCTGGCAGCCATCTCCGTCTTGTCCAGAAATAGTAACGCCAGCAAAATAAACAACAATCCATAGCTAATGGTAAAAAACAGAAAGGGAGCTGCACCGCAATCCAACTCGGCATGGGCTGTATTGGCACGCATACCGACAGCCATCAAAGCATAGGGGAAATAAAGGCCCCAGCCCTTTGCAGTGGCGGCTAGTCCGGCAAACCCGCCTAACAAGGCTATGCCTACTGGCACAGCAAAACTGCGTACGACAAGCGACAACAGCATTTGCCACACACAAATCGTCATACCGCCTAACCAACCGCAAGCCAGCCAATTACACACCAACAACAGAGGAAAGCCCTCGGTAAAACCGCATAATTTTCCGCTCAAATAAAACAGTACGCCAATCCACACTTGCGTGCAACACAGCAACAATGCTGCAATCAACAGCTTAGCGCCATATACATACACGATTGGTGTCGGTACTGTAAGCACCAAATTCCAATTATGCTGCTGATGCTCCAAACGCCAGAGCCATGCAGCATAGATGCCCATTAAGGCAGGCAGAAAAAAATAACAGTTGAACAGCGTATGCTGCGTCCATAAATCCTCCCATTGCCCTGTCAATAAATCCGTGTTAATGCTGTAATTTGCAGTGCCCAGCACTGCAGGAATCAGCGGTAGAATGAAAAACGCCAGCCACACCGGACTATGCTTTTCCTTCAAATATTCTGCCGCCACTACACGTAAAAACATGCCTCAGCACTCCTTTCGCTCCAATAGTCGCCAGCCAATCCACAGGGTTACAAGAAATCCTGCCGCCAGCAACAAAAAACTTTCCCAATTGGGCGCGACCCAGTACATTTCTGTATTTCTGCTGGCTCTGTCCCAATTCATTCCGCAGAGAAACAACTGACTGTAATAGCTCCATAAAATCAATTTGTTTACCGGAGTGATATTCAAAAATAAACTGAACAACCCGCAAAAACTTCCCGCGATGCCGACAATCAAACTGATGGCCTGATTTTTAATCAGCAAGGAAATCAGCAGCTGCACCAGATAGATACAGAAGCTGGTCAGAAAGGTAAACAGTATATAACAGGCAAAATAGCCCCAGGGAACAGGAGGATAAAAACCCTTGTACATACCGATGGCCAACATGGTTCCCAGTTGTCCCAGCAAAATCCACAGCAAATACCAACCGCCGCAAAGCAGTTTGGCAAGTAAAACATACCCGCGTTCCTCCACTGTATAGAGCAGTTTCAACATTTGCCCTTTGTGCTCTATATCAGCAATGCGAGAACCCATGACCGCCATCAAAACGGGCAGCATGATCGCGTTTAAAACTGGAAGTTGATAGAGATAATGCTGCCATCCCTGGATGATTTCCTGATGACTCATGCTTTTCATCCCCCACCACATCCAAGCCGCCTGCAGCAAGAGCAACAACACAGGCAACAGCCAGAGCATCCGCCCCCGCAGTTTGAAAAATTCCAGCTGCAGAGTGTTCCACAATTTCATGTTCATACGCCCACGTCCTCTCCGGTAAGCTCCAAAAAGATATCTTCCAGACTTTTTTGTCGCTCCTCCAGCCGCAGCAAATGAATCTGCCGCTCTAAAAGAAATTTTCCGCAGGCAGCCACCGTACCGTCATCTAAATCAGGTAAAAACAGCCATTGCCCATTTTGCTGCAGAGAAATTCCTTTTTCTCTTAATAACGCTGCAGCTAAATTGTTATTGTCCGTGCGCAATGCCAATCTCCGTTGTCCCATATCGTGAAGCCGTTCCAACCTGCCTTGAAAAATCAGGTTGCCCTCACGAATAATTCCTACTACATCTGCCATCTGATCAATTTCGCTGAGCAAATGACTGGACAGCACCACCGTCATATCATAGCGTGCCGGCAATGAACAGATCAATTCTCTCAACTCCTGAATCCCCGCAGGGTCCAGTCCATTGGTGGGCTCATCTAGAATCAGGAGCTTTGGAAAGGCCAGCAGAGCTCCTGCCAACCCCAACCGCTGTTTCATCCCCAAAGAATATTGGCTTACCTTTTTATGTTTGTGTTCACTCAGACGCACAATTTTCAGAACTTCTCGTACATTGCGCTCCGGTACATTGCGCAATTTCTGCAAGATGCGCAGGTTTTCTTCCCCGCTGAGATGCCCATAATAGCTGGGAGCCTCTATCAATGCCCCCACCTGTTGTAAAATCTGCAGGCGATGTTTGCGCTCCATCCGCTGTCCCAATATATCAATCTCTCCCGCAGTGGGATTCACCAGACCCAACAGCATTTTCAGCGTAGTGGATTTTCCGGCCCCATTTGGCCCCAAGAATCCATAGATTGCACCTTCAGGCACACTCAGATTCAAACGGTTTACCCGCAGCAGCTTTCCATATTGTTTACTCAGTCCTTCTGTGACAATCACTGACTCCATGGCAATCACGCTCCTTTTTCTTTCAGTATAGCGAAAGTAACTTACAGAGAGCTGACAGCAGCCTTACAGCTTCCTTAAATTCGCATCGTTTTCTGTTCTTCATCACAAAAAATGCGACCCCTCAATGGAATCGCATTTTCTGACAGCTATTTATTTACTTCCGTTCTCTTCCAGCATGGTAGCAGCTGCCCGCCGTTTTTCCCGCCGCTCCTTGATGATGGGCACCACATTAATCAGTATCAGTACGAATGTGATCAAAACAACAATCAAAGTGGACAAGGCATTGATAGACGGGTTCACCCGTTTGCTCATGGTATACACCAAGATAGAAATATTATTGACACCATTACCGGTCACAAAATAAGAAATGACAAAATCATCAAAGGACATTGTAAATGCCACCAATGCTCCGGAAACAATCCCGGGCATAATCTGCGGTACAATTACCTTGATTAAAGCCTGCCATGGCGTGGCGCCCAAATCCAGCGCCGCATCAGCCAAATTTGGGTCCAGAGAGCGCAGTTTGGGCATCACACTCAACATGACATAGGGAATGCAAAACATAATATGCGCCAACAGCATTGTCAAAAAGCCCTTGCGCACGCCTAAGGCACTGAAAAACATCAGCAGACCAATCGCCGTGACGATATCTGGATTAGTCAGTGGCAGGTTGTTTACCTGCTCCATCGCACCCCGCACCAGCTTTTTGCAGTTGGAAAGACCAATAGCCGCAATGGTACCCACCACAGTAGAAATTGCCGTGGCAAGCAGAGCAATCACAATGGTGTAAAAAATCGCGTTCATCATATTGGCGTCACTAAACATTTTCTCATACCAACGCAGAGAAAATCCATCGAAGCGGGTCAACGACCGCCCCGAATTGAAAGAAAAGATCACTGTATAGGCGATGGGCAGATAGAAAAATACAAGAATCAGCGCCATATACAGTTTTGGCAGGAATTTTTTTGACGGCTTCATCTGTTATTTTCCTCCTTCACTCTGTCCGTTTTTATCTACTTTTTTGGTTACATACAGCGAAATCATAATGATCACTGCCATAATCAGGGAGATAGCGCTCCCGAAATTCCAGTTGCCAGAAGTCAAGAATTGGGACTCAATCACGTTTCCGATGAGTACATACTGGCCGCCGCCCAGCATTTTAGGAATAAAGAAGCTGGACACCGCCGGCAAAAATACCAAAGTGATTCCGCTTAATACACCGGGTAAGGACAATGGCAAGGTAATTCGGAGAAAAGACTGCACCTTGTTGGCACCCAAATCGCTTGCCGCCTCCAAATAGCTTTTATCCATCTTTGTCAGCGACGTGTAAATCTGTAAAATCATAAAGGGAATAAAGTTGTAAACCATCCCCAAAATAACTGCAAAATCTGTATAAATCAAGCTGACCGGTCCCAGACCAAACCAGCCCAGAATGGTATTGATCAGCCCTTTGTCCTGCAAAATTCCCACCCAGGCATAAGTGCGCACCAGCATATTAATCCACATAGGAATGGTAATCAAGAGTACCAACAGCATCTTTTTGCGTCCGTCGGCCTGTGCAATAATGTACGCCACCGGATAGCCCAAAACCAAACACAGCACCGTAGTCAGCACCGCTACCCACAGGGAACGCTTCAATACTTCCAGAAAAATAGGATCACTGAAGAAGCGAACAAAATTTTGCAGCGTGATTCGAAAGGTCAACACATCATTGCCCTTTTGTGTGAAAGCATACATCACAATCAGCAGCATGGGCAAAATAATCATGACCGCGCTCCACACAATATAGGGAAGCGCCATATTGCGGAATTGTTTCATGCTTAGTAACTCCCTTTCTTAGACATAATGTGCAAATCCTCAGGGCCAAAAAGCAGACCTACCACTTCTCCCACCTCATGCTTGTCGGTAGTATCCACCATATACTCATAACCCTCTGTCTTAAAGGTAACCTTATAGTCACCGGGTTCGATGGTTTCCGCGTCAAAATCATAGTCTACCTCGGTAATTTCTACCGCCGAATCATCTTCCAGGCTCCATGCCGAAGCATTGGCCCAGGTGCGCAAATCCGTATCCAACGCCATACTTTCTTTGATTTCATCTACTTTTTTGAAGAAGTTTACTGCATAAATCTCTTCCTCGTATTCCTTACTGGCAATACGGTTGGCTTCCCGCACAAACATCTGGGCAGACACCATCGTTCCTGCTTTGGTAGAGAATGTTACAGGATAGGTGCCAATCTCCGGTTTGATTTCATATTCCACTTTATGAATGGAAATCCAGTCTTCTGTCGTAGCATCCCAGGCCTGAGCATCGGCACGGGCGATAATACCCGCCTCGTTCAACTCGGCGATATCTTCTATATCCAAATAAAAATCATTGGCGCTCATTTTTTCACCGGCTTCCGTATTTACTACCGGCTTGCCCTCGGATACATGCATAGTCACAGTAATACTGGTACCGGAACGGGTTTCCACAATTGTTTCATAATGCACACCCTTGAAAAGCACCGATTTCACCACGCCTTTCAATTTTCCCTGTTCTTTAGGCACGATATCCAAATCTTCAGGGCGTATCACTACATCTACCTTTTCATTTGGCGCAAAGCCTGCGTCCATACAGGCAAAATGCTTATCCTCAAAGACAACTTCTTTGTCCTGCACCATCACACCGTCAATGATATTGCTCTCTCCGATAAAACGGGCTACAAACTCATTGGCCGGCTCATTATAAATGTCGGTAGGCGTTCCAATCTGTTGGATTTCCCCATCCTTCAGCACCACAATTTTATCGCTCATCGTCAGCGCTTCCTCCTGATCATGAGTGACAAACACAAAGGTAATCCCTACCTCCTGCTGAATCTTTTTCAGTTCATGCTGCATTTCCTTGCGCAGCTTCAAGTCCAAGGCACCCAAAGGTTCATCCAGCAAAAGCACCGCCGGCTCATTTACCAACGCGCGGGCAATAGCTACACGCTGCTGCTGTCCTCCGGACATTTCATTGACACGGCGCTGTCCATAATCCTCCAGGCCCACCAGCTTCAGCATACGTTTAACCTTTTGCTCTATGACGTCCTTAGGCTCCTTTTTTATTTTCAGCCCAAAAGCCACGTTGTCATACACATTCATATTGGGAAACAGCGCATATTTTTGAAATACCGTATTGATTTCCCGTTTATACGGCGGCAAATCGCAGATATCCGTTCCGTCAAACAGCACCTGTCCTTCATCCGGCGACAAAAATCCCCCCAAAATGCGTAGCAATGTCGTTTTGCCGCAGCCACTGGGCCCTAGCAAGGTGACAAACTCGTTTTCGTAAATATCCAGATTAATCCCTTTTAAGACAAGCTGTCCGTCAAATTCTTTTACAATATTCTTAAACTGAATCAGTTTTTTCATGTTCTCCTCCCATTCTCCTGCACAGATTTTTGGTTTCCTTCACACTCCTGCATTTTTTCATCAAAAAAGCAAGCAACGGATTCTCTCCATCACTTGCGTAAAATATCCCTTCATTCTATTTTGTCTCCATCGTCCGCACAGCAACAACCCGTCTCCCTAAAAAATCCCTCTATAGTTGCCAAAAACAAAATGATTTGGCAAACCCGCGGTGCTATTTTTTAAAACAGACAAAATTTTGCAGGGAAAATCTGGGGCTCCACAGCACGACACATCAATGAAACGAATGAAAAGCAATGTAGTTTGGCTTCATAGAGTCTATATAGCAAATATTATACTTTTACTACTCTTATTGACCAGTTCACAAGTTGATGTAAAAAACAAAATGGTTGTAAAGGAACCAACTTATAAAACTTGCGCTCTTAACGCAATCAATAATGGCAAAGTTGCCGCTCGGCATTTGACCCGGCTGTCCGTATGGCCTTAGCCTTACAAAAAATTCTTGCAAGGCGGTCAAAGAAATATTTGCATGAAAAACAACATTCTTTTCATGCGCTTATTGTGATTTGATAATACTATGAAATGTAGGATTCGTCAAGGGAAATTTTTTCAGTGGTAGTGTAAATTTACTGTAGGAAAAAGAGAGAACTGCCCTTCGCAGAGGATTCTCACGATTTGAATAAAACTATACTATTCTCAAAAAATTCCCGCTGACTTTGCAGAAGCTCATGATTATCCTGATTTTTCTGTTCCTGCAAAAATTTTATTTTTCACAGCAGGGCAAACAAAACGTCCGTAAGGTATTGGTCGCCATAGCTACAGACAACCGCACAGCAACATCCTCAGCCCCCTGTAAAAGATATTGCTCCACATCCCTATCCCATCTTGTCAAACGGCTGATCGCAGCACGCACCACTTCAATCAACTGCGACTGTTCCATAGCACCGTAGCGGTCTATCAATACCCCATAGTCCTGCTCTGTAAAGCAACGCTGGTATAATGGCCTCTCTAACAACACATGACCTAATAAACCGGGAAGCACAATTGCACAAATATTTTCTATCAGCACTGTATAGTTTGGGTGATAGGCCCACAAGCTGTCGCACACAAAATCATAACCCAATTTGCTTAGAAATCGCTGCTCCAAGTCAATGCAGCGCAAATAAGCCCATACAGCAACACATTCCTTGATGACCATAAAAGTCCCCTTCATCAATATTATGAATATAACGCAAGAATTGTGTCAGCTCACATTTACAAATAATTCTACAAAATTATTGCCCCGACAATAACCTGCCCCGCAATAAATGAATTATTTTACTACGATTCTATAAACTGTCGTTCAATCTTTACAATTTTATCGCGCACTAAAAAAATTACTACACCACCCAGCAAAACTGACGTGGCCATAACATTCCACATGATTTCTGTATATCCATAAATTTCAGCAACAAAGCCGCAGATATTTGAGCCCAGAATCGTTCCAATATCCATAAAAATATAATTCGTAGCAGAAGCGGAACCTCTGCGTTCCTGAGGTACGGCTTTCATGCACAGAGATTGCAGCATAGGCTGCACTGCTCCAAAGCCAAAAGCATTGGCAGCCGCTGCCAACAACAGCATCCAAAGCTTCTGACTATACCCAATCAAAAGAAGCGAAATTACTGTCATCAATAAAAACGGAATTGCCACCTGGACAAAACCATATTTGTCTGTAAGACGCCCTACTATCGGTCTTGACAATAATAAGGTTGCTGCATATACCGTAAAAAACAATGCACCGCCGGCAATGTGCTTTTCTTCCGCATAAACCAACAAAAATGAATTAATCGCCGCATAGCCGATTACCATAAATAATGTGATACAGCCAAGAGCAACTGCTTCTTTCGCAATTATATTATCCAGCTTCAAAGAAAAAGGTATGGTTTTTTGAGGCATTGTACGAACCCTCATGGTCAGAACCATCGCACCAAGCATCACGAAAAAGAACACAATATATGTATTATGATACCCCATTAAATCTCGCAGAAAAACTCCGACTGTCGGTCCAATTGCTTGACTAATAGCCTGCGCACAAGCATAATAGCTCATACCCGTCGTAAATTGTTTTCTGGGCAGCATATCTGTCACAATCGTCAGGCTGCATCCATTTCCAAAGGCATTCCCTACCCCTTGAATTAAACGAAATAGGATCATTACCTGTACAGGATCCATGCCAAATTTTTGAGCAATATCAGGTGAAAATCCAAATCCTAAGAATGCAATCGCCATAAAGCCCATCGAGATAATTAAAAGCTTTTTACGATTATATGTATTCATTGCTGGTCCGGAAATAAAATGAAATATCAGTGCAGTAACCGCAAAGGCACTCATTAGTTGCCCGATTTGAACAGCAGGCGCATTTAATGATTTCGCATAAACACCGAGCAAGGAATTGCTCATTTGCTGTCCCATATTAAGTCCAATATTAGAAATAAAAATACTAATAAACATAACATTCCATATTTTTGTTGGTGTTTTCCATACGTCCCCTGTTGTTGCTTGCCTTTTCATTTAATCATCACTGATTCCTTCTACATAAAATTTATCATAATAGAGCAGCGAACTCCCCTTTACAGTAAAGCTTTGTTTCTCTCTAAGATAATCGCGTTCTACTCCTGCTTAGATCCATATTTCTTTTATATCTTCTCTCATTATACCAAATTTCTATTTTTTCGGAAGTGAATTTTCTCAAAAGTACTCTGGCTGCAAAAAATTATTCTGCAGCCAGAGCCAAAGTAAGAATCTTTCTACAATTATCTTATAAACTCAAAATAGCCCGATAAACATCCAATATGGAACTGCCAAACAAAGCACAAATAATAAATCTACTGCCATTTTGGATAACGCACCTTTAAAGAACTGTTTCATTGTCATAAAACCTAATGAGAAATACACCAGAATTGTATTTGTTTCATAAGGGAAGAAAATCTGATTTCCACAATGGTAAATTGTATACGCAATCACTTTTGCGCTGTAGCCTAAATCGACTGCAATTGCCGCAAGGGGCCCGCAAAACATAGCCTGCAATGCTGCTGGGGTCAAGAAAATATTTGAGATAACCCCAATAATCCATACCATACCAGTAAATAAAAATGGACTAGAGCCTGTTAAATAAGGTGTAACCATTCCCGATACCCAGTCGCCAACACCAGCAGCCGCGCCAACCGTTCCGATTGACATTGTTGTTGCCAGCAAAATAGGAGGCGCGATTTTTACATTTCCAAGATTTTCACTTTTCGCCACACGAATGCCCGGTAGCCACAGCAACAATGGTGCTACAATAAATCCAAAATTCATATCAAAACCTGTCCATTTGCTTGTGAATAGATAAAGCAGCATCAAAATTAGAACAGCAGCTACCTTTTTTTCGTCCGTAGTCATTGGCCCCATGTTTTTTAACTCTGTTTTGAAATATTCCTTTCCACCCTTAAAAGGCGTTTCTGGTTTAAAGATTTTTGTATAAAGAAATGCTACCACAAATGGAATCGGAATAAAAATTAGATTGTCTAGGATGATATCAATAAAACCTACCGATAAGTCAGGAACTGTAGCTTGACAATATGCCACTGAGGTCCCAATTGCCTGTACACCATAAATCCAGTCATTCGATTCACGCAAACCAAAAATTGTAATCAATAAAATAGAAACTGCCATCGGATTAAAATACTCTAAATCCAATGCCTTAATCAGCGCCAGAGCAAATGCCATCATAATATATGCATTGGAACCTGCTGGAATCACAAAGTTGATCACAATATCAATCAACACAATCCCAATGAGAAGACCTAAATAGCTGCCGCCTGTTTTTGAAATAATCCAATAAGACATTCTTTTCAAAATCGGCGTATTTTGCACTTCCTCCATCAATAATAATATTGCAATACAAATAAAGACTACTGGTTCGCACCATGGGGCTAGTGCCTGTTTTAGTGAACAAACATGAAATATTGGATAGGACATACATATAATAATCCCAACAATTGCCCCCGGAAATAACTCAAACATAAACAATAGAATGCCGAACAACGTACAAGCCATATAGGTGCGCATTGTTGGCGTAAAGGTTTCCGATGTCGGTAATACTATAGCTAATAAAATTGGCAAGCAAATTGTCGCTGCCCATTTTAGCCCAAGCATATTTTTGCTGTCTGCCTTCCCACTCATAATAATCTCCTCCTAAATCGTAATTGCCGCTGCATATCCATTTTCTATAGCATCCGCTATAACACCGACGCTTTTGCAATCACCAATATTTCTTACAGCAAATGCAGTACTAGAATAGGTTTCTCTCTCATCCGCCAATGGCTTCATTCCTGCACAAATTACAACGGTATCTGCTTCAATCAACATTTCTTCTCCATTGCACATCACAATACAGCCTTTTTCTGTAACTTCTTTCGCACAGGTATTTGTATAGGCTTGTATCCCATTATCTTTCATAATACGCAATGTATGCAATCGTTCTGTCAACTGCGCTGTGCCTGCAAGGTCTGGCCCCATTTCTACGATAGTCACCTCATGTCCGCATTGATTCAGATGAACTGCTGTTTCACATCCAACCATTCCGCCTCCGATCAAAACGATTCTTTTTCCTAACAGATCTTCGTTGCCAAATATATCTAAAGCCATGACAACATTTTTCCTCTCTAGCCCTTTTATCGGTGGTGTTATTTGTTCTGCCCCAATAGCAACAAAAACTGCATCAAACCGCATTTTTTCTATCATTTCCGCTGTTGCTTCCGTATTAAGCACAACATGTACGCTATTCTTTCGCACTTGCTCGATTAAATATGCACAAAAACGCTCAATTTCATTTTTGAAACTCATACTGTGACAGAATGTATTCAATTGTCCCCCTAGTTTATCTTTTTTTTCAAATAAAGAAACATCATGTCCCCGTTCTGCTGCCGTTATTGCTGCCTGCATTCCGGCAGGACCGCCGCCAATCACGGCAACACGCTTTTTTTCTGTGGAAACGGGAATCATCCGTAACACGCAGCCTTGTCCATGAAGCGGATTTACAGAACACCGTGAATTGTTGGTTGTATTTTTCATCATAGTTAAATTTGTTGAAAAAGCACCTCTACGTCCACCGTCATTGCACAAATTACAACGCAGGCATGGACGAATATCCGCTTCACGATTTGTTTTTACCTTATTCACCCATTCACTATCCGCCATCGCTTGCCGCGCCATCAAAATATAATCTGCGTCTCCCTCTGCCAGAATCTTTTCTGCAAGTTCTGGCGTGTGAATTCCTCCAACCACACCGATTGCTACAGGCAAATTTGCTTGCTTCAATAATCTGCTCGCAGAAACATTGTAACCGGGTTTTACAAAATGTGTGGTATGTTCAAACGGTCTTCCCATGGCATCAATACGACTGCCACAGCTGACGTTAATCATATCGACATATGGTGCAAATATTTTTGCCTGCGCTAAACAATCTTCTGGAGTAATACCATCATGATAATAATCACCATCCGTTCCATTTATACGTATTTCCAACGGAATATCACCAATGGCCTCTTTTACACTCCGAATGACCATCAACGGAAATCTGCAACGGTTTTCGACACTGCCGCCATATCCATCCGTACGACAATTTGTCAAAGGGGAAAGGAAATTGCTGAGAAGCCAACCATGTCCGCAATGGATACTAACCATGTCGAACCCAGCACGACCTGCATATAAGGCATAACGAACGAAAATATTACAAACTTCCTGCATCATTACTTCTGTCATTTCCGTAATCATTTTTCCATTCTGTTCTATTGCGCTCGGCCCAATTGTAATTTGTGTGCCATCTGCACAGTGATAAATACAACCATGATTTAACTCGCAAATAGACACCGTTTCGTAAACATGTACATAACGCTGCAACTTATGCACATCACTAAATGATAAATGCTGCTCGTGATCAATCACAAGGCTTCGCCCAATTGTATCGTCTGTAGGAATTTTTAAAGGAATGGAAAAGGCACCAAATCCGCCTTTTGCAAAACCACCATAAAATTCAATACCTTCTGCAGTCAAATAACCAAATGCATCTACTGCCACAGGGGTTCGCATTGGCGCTGCAAAAACTCTGTTCTTAAACAATATCTTCTTTCGCCCTTTTCCAACCGTCAATGGCTGAAAAAGATGCGAATATTTTTCTTGATAGGCAAATCTCATTTTAGTTTACCTTCCTTTATCCAATATTCAAATCATATCTGGCCAGATATTCTTTACACTTTGAGTATAATATAATTTATTTTTCGACGGAAGCAGATTAATCTTTCCAATATGCAAGAAATAACTGCATCCCTTATTTCGTATGCGTTTGTATTTTTCTGAGAATTATGCTATACTTTAGGCAATATTGAGGTGATTTCCATGCAAATAAAACAATTGGAATATTTTTTAACTGTAGCTGAATGTCAATCTTTCAAAAAAGCAGCTGATCAGCTCTTCATAAGTAGACAAGCACTTTCCCAGTCCATCATCACATTGGAAGAAGAACTTAGCTTTCCTTTATTTGTGCGCTTGAAACAAGGCGTTATTTTAACATTAGAAGGAGAACAATTTGTAAAATACGCTGAAAAAATGATCGAATATTATCGCAAATGCTTAAATATTTCACACGAGCTTTCCTCTTCTGTTTCCCAAAACTTTCATCTCGTCGTACCTCCTTTTTTTGGGCACCATTTAACTTTTTTAAGCGATGTTTTATCAGAAAGCCGGAAACGTTATCCACATATCACTTTTCATATGCATGAAACAAAAGACCTTTCCTTTTATGATGAAGTGAAACAGTATCATGCCAACGCTTTTCTTGTAATGAAAAACTGTGAAACGGAGTTGTCCCAACAAACGCTCACTTTTGCAAATGAATTAAATTACGCTTATAAAAAAATAGCCAAAATTCCTTTTTCTATCGTTGTAAATAAAAATAATTCTTTGTCTGCGCAAGACAGCATCACGCTGGCGCAGCTTAGTACTCTAGCGCTCGCCATAAAAGAATCTTCTCTATTCCAAAAATATCATAGTTATTTTAGCGCTCAAACTCCGCCATATTATGTATCCCATCCAAACGAAGCCTTATACCTTGTTTCCAATCATATTGAACTGGCTACCATTGATTCGCCAATCATGCAGTTTGGAACTTTTTTCCCGATTTCAGATAACCTTGTTTTCCTTCCGCTCCAAAATCATCCATTATATGTAGACTGTTATCTATTTCACAGACAGTGCAACCTGTGCAGTGAAGTTGAATTAACGATTATCAATATGATTGAAAATAGTTTCTCCTCTTTGGCAGCACATCTTCCCCTGCTGTAGTTCTTTCATCGCTTATTGCATAACGAAGATTCAAAGCCAATGCTTGAAAAACAAACTTCAACACTTTTTATAAAACTCAAAAAGCCGTATCAAGCAATCATTGATACGGCAGTAAGTTATGAAAATTTAATTTAGAAAAGTATATTACCAATCACAAATAAAATCGGAATGGCAAAGGCTGTAGACAGTACAATCACAGCGCCCCACAAAAACCGTTTTTACGACCGGTATATTCCTCTTGACCATGAACCAGTACAGCGTAATAGGGCGCATTTGGCAGAAACATGGCAAGTCTATATGGCTTCTTAGAACTGCAATGCCATATTCTGCATTACTTCATAGCTAATTTTCCCATCAGTAAATATGGTCCCTGCTTTTACATAATAGGTGCCCGTATGGATAGAACGTCCCTGCTCTGCTGGCTCAAACGGCTGTGGATGCAAAGCATCACATACTGGAAAAAACGCACCGGACGGAATTGCCGCAGCCTGATAAGCCACCTCACTATGCAGCATCTGCACGTTGGCCTCTTCAGAAATTTGTACCTGTACTTGGTAATAACCAGTATACACATAGCGATCGTGATAGATTTTCCACACATCATTGGTGGCGCACATACAGCCGCGTCGGCTGACCTCGTCATCATAACCAAAACAATAATATTTATCATAGCCATCCGGCAAAAAATCACTGAGCACAATGCGCTGCAAATCGGTATCTCCTGCCATGACACATTGACCGTCAATAAAGAATCCATACCGGTAAAATTTCACCGTCATATCGCAGGTAACTTTCAGCTGCACTGCCTTCGCCGCTAACTCGGCAGAGGTCAAAGGACGATAACTGATTTCGTCGTCCATGCTGACGGCGACATAGCGGTCTTTGTGTATATCCGTAATCGCAATCTTTACAATTTCTCCTTCTTTATATGCTACGGAATTTATAAAATATTCTTGATTTTCAGATACAGACATACTTTTCCTCTCTTTTATTCTGCTGAATATAATTTTACAGTAGTCCTATGAAATGCCAGTAAGGCACCTGCAGTAAAGCAAATCCAACAATAAAAAATAGCATTTTAAATAAATTTAACTTTATAAAATCTTTCATTGACATCAAGCCAAAGCCATAAAAAATTAATAAAACGCCAACTTCGTGCGGTAAAAACACACTATCTGTTGAATACGCCAATGTTAATAAAAACGGGAATGGATTAATTCCTAAATCAACTGAAATTTGTGTCAAAGGAGCTGCTAATGTGGTAAGCATAGCAGCTGGCGTTAAAACCAGATTTGCCACAGTCCCCGCTCCATAAATAATAAGCAGACTACTGAAAATCCCCATATCACTCAATATTGGTGTTAAAAATAGGGATATAATATTACCCAAATTTAGATACGTACCTACCGTCCCAATGCTTAAACAAGTCGCTATAAAAAATACGATACTCCAATTGACTCTTGAAATTACTTTTGAATCTGCAACTTTAATCCCAGGAATAAACATCAAATAAGGAATAATCATAAAACCGTAAGGAATTGGCTTCCCATGAAATGGTGTCGTAACTAAGTAAAGTAGCAATACAAATAATAATGCAAACGCTTTTTTCTCTTGTGTAGAAATTTTGCCCAACTTTTTGTACTCATTATCAAAATATTCTCTGGCACCTTCGAATTTCACTTCTTTTGTTTTGAACACTCTTGTCAGAACGAATAGGAATGCAATGGTAATAATCAGTGCAGGGAAATTATAGAACGGGAAAAAATACCAAGGTAATGTAAATCCTTCAATTATGGTTTCTGCACTAGCTTGTATTAGAGAATTATATACTGCTTCGAATGAAAACAATTGCACTGTCAAAGCCCCGACTTGTCCGCTAAACAATATCAATGCAGATTCTTTGGAACGTCCTGTATTCATAGCCACACAAATTGCATAAGACAGCATCGCCATAACAACATAAGCATTACAGAATGTTACCCAAGAAAGCGCATATCCAGCAAAAAATATTCCCCAAAGCGTGCCAGTGAAACTGCCGCCGCAGAGCCTAATGCAAGCAATTGCAATTCTTTGTAATAAACCACATTCCCTTAGAGCTTCCGTTAATACATAAGCGCCAATAATCATCCAAACTGTTGTATTGGACCAAGCGCCAAAGGCAACATTCGCTGGTGCGACACCACAGATAAGATATAATGTCGGCAATAAAATAGCCGGCCAGGCCGTATCAAAGAAATCAAAAGCGACAACAAAAATAATAAACGCCGTAATGCATAAAAATAATTTCAGCGTTGTCGTGATCGTTTCACTTACAGGAATGAGCAGTACCAATAACGGAATGATAATGGCAATGCTCCATTGTATCAATAACTTCCGATTTTTTAAAATTGTATCCATTTCTCTCACCTCATTTTTGAATTGCACTTTACAGAATACCCTTTCGCGGCAAACCCGTTTTTGATTCAGATGAACCGAGATCGTTTTGCGGTTATCTGAATCAAAAACGCGTACCAAACCTTTCTATTTTGCAATGCCAAAGAAACGGGCAGCATTGTTGCCCAGTACATCCTCAATAGCTTCCTCCCCGATTACTTGACGGTGCAGTTCTATTGCAGCCTTCATGCCGGCTACCGGGTAGGCAGAGCCGAATAAAACCTTTTCCGGAATGAAATAGTTGGCTGCAGCAATGTAGTCCTGACTGCCTGGCGCATGCATGATGTATAGGTCAGGCGAAATATACAAGTTTTCATATTTGAAAGCCACATGCGCAATTTCTGTAGTCCAAGGCCATGCTGCATGCCCCAAAGACATTTTCAATTTTGGGAAAGTTTTAGCCACATCTTCAATGTAGCAGGGTCTATGAAATTCATAGCTGGGCGCAGTATAGCCACCGCAGGAAATAATCATCGGGATATTGTGTTTTTCACATTTTTCATACACGGGAAAGATGCTTTCATCGTTGGGCAACAGCGGGTTAAAATTGAAGCCTGGCTCTACGATTACCCCTTGGCAAGGACCGTTCAGCACATATTTGTCAATATCCGCCAAAGCCACATCGATATCCGTTAAGTTCATGCCTGCCATGCCGATTATTTTATCTGGATATTGTTCATATAATTTTAACAAGTCATCATTATCCATATGCAGATCTTCATTCTTTTCTGTAGCCAACCCGCCTGGCGTAATGCGAATAGGCACAACGGCTTTATCCACACCGGCTTCATCCATTTCCTGTATAAACAGCTCCATACTCTTTTCCATCACAGCCGGCGTCGGCACCATGCCAAATCGTTTGCTGAATGCGACAATGGCATCCGTAATATATAAATCGCATAATGCTGGATTCAAAAATCCGCCAAAAGGAGGACGGCATCTCATATCAATAATCATCTCATTGCACCTCATTTAAAATAAATTTAACTAATCGATTAATTATCTGTATTTTAAATGATTTCTATTTGAATAGCAAACAGGTAAAAAACAAGAACGATACAGGACAATCCTGTACCGTTCCCATACTTCATAAATAGGCTTACGAATCTAGTTCAGGCAAAAAAGCCATAAACTTTTGTACTAGAGGTGATGTCTTCTGTCGCACAATACAAGCTAATGTACCAGACAGCGCCTCTTTTGTTTGCAGGGCCACAATGTCCTCGAACCCTTTCTGTTTGTTTTTTCTGTCAGCATAAATCAACTCATTTAAGAAACCAATCTTTTCGCCGCGCAACAAATTTGCCACCCAGGTATGCATAGATTGCACAGACAGCGCATATTCCTCTTCTTCATATCCATATATACTCAACAGCTTATGCAATGTATCATTTTCCAATCGGTCCACACTATATTGTACAATGGGATACTGCATAACCTTCTCTAAGGAGATTTCCCTATCTCGCTTTTTCAATAACGGATGCTCTTTATTACAACATAGCATATAACGGCTTTTTGCAAAAACTTGCAGTTGTAATCCACGTTGCCGTAAATATATACTATATTGTGCTACATCGGCAGACGGCAGCGTAATCAGGCCAAGCAAATCCTCCTGTTCTATCTGAAAGCTCTCTTCAATGGCCGGCAAACTCATCATAGTCGTATTGACGGCCACATTGGGATAGCGCAAACAAAATTGATTGAGCATCTCCGGTAAAACACAAATATTATATAATCCAAAAATATTAAACTGTAACATCCCCTGCAGCTGTTCATCTGCTTGATGCTGCAGCAAAGCAATCTGCTGCCAAAAATCCTCCTGCTCTGCTAAAACCGTTTCCGCAAACTTTAGAAATATTTTTCCTTCTTCTGTAAGTGTAATCCCTGCGGTTGTACGGTGTAAAAGCAAAAAGCCCAGTTCCTTTTCCAAATTTTTCAGCGTTTGACTCAACGATTGCTGCGTCAAAAACAGATTTTCGCTGGCTCCTTTTATAGACTGACATCGGGCCACTTCCACAAAATAGTTTAACTGCTCCAGTCGCATAAACTTCTCCCCCCACGTCTGCTAAAGTACTCGCTTTTTCTTTTCATTATCCCATAAAACAGTACCCGCTGCAAGAGAGTACCTAACAACAAAGCACACAGTCTATACAACATTGATCTCTTACACAAGCTCATAGCAAAAAAACTGCCGCAATTTCTGCAGCAGTTGTCAATCGTCGAGAGAAAAGAGCACATATAGAACTAGACATTGACCATATCCGCATAGACAGCCTTACAGCTTCTTAAAGAAAATTCCGTCTACGTCAATATGTTCTTTAATGACCACAAAAGCGCTCTCATCAATACTGTGAATGTAGCGTAAGAGCTGGGTCACCTCATATTTAGAGATAATCGTACAGATAATAGATGTGCCCGAATCAGTAAAACCGCCTTTGCCTTCCCAATAGGTACTGCCCCGCCCCATCTGCTCCAAAATATATTGACGAATCTCCATTGATTTATTTTTCGTGTAAATATTTACTTCTGTTAAAATATTCTGCGAGTGGGTTTTGTCCAAAACAATTGATAAAATCGCTGTATAAATCACCGAATAAATTACCGTGGACAAATCAAAAAGTACCGCGCATACAGCATATACCATAAAATTGATTATTAGCCCCATTTTGCCCACGCTGAAATTGCGCATTTTTTTTGTAAAATATACGCCCAAAATATCCTGTCCACCACCGGAAGCGCCATTTTTCAACGTAATACCTACGCCCCATCCGGCAATAATGCCGCCGATAAAGCAAGCAGTCAAGGGTTCCTCAATGATAGGAATAGCTGGACTTTTTATGACCGTTAAAAAAATAGTCTGCGCAACGACACAGATTACTGTTTTGATAAAAAACCCCCGCCCTAAAGAGTGAAACGCCAATATGAACAACGGCACATTGCACAGAAAATAAATCAACCCTGCAACATCAATCGAACCGAAATCCATGTGCCCATATTCTACCAAGACTGTACGCACGACCTGCCCTATGCCTACAAACCCGCCATTGTACAGTCCAATAGGCACGATAAATACATTTACACCAATGGAAAATACTAAAGTGCCGAACACAGCCAAACATATCTTTTTCGCTTCTTCTATTTTTTGTCTCTGACTTAGAACCATAACCTCTCCACCTTTCCTGCGTTAATCATTAATTTATATTATTATGTGTGTAATTATACCATAGTATATTCTTTTAGACCATAAGGAACTGGACCGATATCTTTCTTATCAAGAAAATTTCGCCAAGACCACCCGATATAGGGCGCTATAAGCAATTTGAACCTTATATTTCAATAGGCCTTTGCTATTTACAGCAGTAAATATTTTTTCAAATTGTGAAACCGCAAAAAATTTCCTAATCTATTTACTAAACTGCTCCGTAAAACAAAAAACACAGCGGTTCTTTCTCTATTATAGAGAAGAAAACCACTGCGTTTTGATCATGATCAAAATATCTATATTGCTTTTATCCGTAAAATAGGGGCCATTTCCAATTAATATTCTACGTCCTTCGCTGTCACCCGTTTACGGAATACATAATAGTTCCAGCTTTGATAAGCTAAAACAATAGGAACCAAGGTAAGGGCCACGACTGTCATTACTTTTAAGGTATATGGACTGGAGCTGGCATTATAAATGGTTAGGCTCCAGGACGAATCCAAGGTGGAAATCAGCACATTTGGGAACATTCCTGCAAAGACACTGGCTGTCACAAACAAAATTGTCAGGAACATCGCTACAAAAGAAAATCCCTTTTTATCCTTCAGCTGTAAAACCACTGAGGCAATCAGCGCTACCGCTGCCACTGCTACAAGCACAACGGCTAAAAGGCTCTGATAAATACCAGTCGCAAAATAAGCCCAAACTACCCAAATGACCACAGCAACAACCAAGGCAAAACCAAGTTTGTCTGCCAAAGCCTTCACTCTGTCCACCACAACAGTGGAACCCACCTTCAACTTCAGGAACAGAGATCCGTGGAACGCAAACAAAAGCACAAAGACCACGCCGCCAAATATAGTAAAGGGCGTCAGAAGGGTAAAGAAGCTGCCAACGAATTGCATATTGCTGTCAATGGGCACACCGGTCATAAGATTAGATACTGCTACCCCCCACAGGAATGCAGACAAAAAGCTGCTCACTGCAATGAGAATATCCCAAGTATTGCGCCACTGTTGGCTTTCCTTTTTGCTACGCACTTCAATACCTACGCCGCGCACAATCAATGTCAGCAGTACGAGAAACAACGCCAGATAAAAGCCGCTGAATAATGTCGCATACCAATTTGGAAATGCGGCGAAGATAGCACCGCCGGCAGTCAGCAGCCACACTTCATTTCCGTCCCAAAACGGTCCAAAGGTATTCAGCACAATACGGCGTTCCGTATCATTTTTGGCCACCAATGGGTTGAGCATCCCTACCCCATAGTCAAATCCTTCCAAAAAGAAGAATCCAATAAACAAAATTGTCACGAGAATAAACCAGAGTATATTTAAGCCCATAACGACACCTCCTCACTTGCAGTTGGTGCTTCTTCCAGATCTTCTGGAGATTTTTTCGCATATTTCACAATTAAAATTACATCTACCACAGCCAGAATTCCATATATCAAAGTGAATCCGATCATACTGATCAGTACATAAGAGGCCGGCACTACAGTCGATATCCCTTCCGCTGTTTTTTGCAGACCATACACAATCCAAGGCTGACGACCCATCTCCGTGATCAACCATCCAGTGGTGTTGGCAAGATAGGGAAGTATCATAGCAAAAGGCATCAGTTTCAAATATTTCTTACTGTTTGCCAGTTTGCCTGTTTTTAAAAGTATGGCGCCAATCAATGCCAAAAGTACCATCAAGCCGCCTGCGCCCACCATAGCGCGGAAACTCCAAAACAGCGGCGTTACTTGCGGCACATAATTGCCTTCCCCATACAATTCTGTATATTCAGCCTGCAAGTCATGAATACCCTTCACTTCTCCGCTGAAAGAATTGTATGTCATAAAGCTAAGCATATTGGGAATTTTGATGGAAAATTTGTTTTCCCCTGCTTCCTCATCAATGACCGCAACAGCCACAAACGAAGCCGGATCCTCTGTTTCCCAATGCGCTTCGGCAGCAGCCATTTTCATTGGCTGTACATCCATCAAGAACTGACCCTGCGCGTGACCAATGCCACACACTGCCAGCACACCAATCAAACCATACACCAACGCATATTTGAAAGATTTTTGAAAAAAAGCGACCTCATGCTTTTTTGCCAGATGCCATGCGCTGATGCCCATTACAAAAAATCCTGCTGTGGTGATACCACCGGTTACTACATGAGGAAACTGATGCCATACATAAGGATTTGCAATCAGACTAAAGAAATCCACCATCTCTGCACGACCATTATTCAACACAAAACCCTGTGGATTTTGCATGAAGGAATTGGCCACCAAAATCCAGAATGCTGACAAGTTGCTGGCAAAGGCAACAAGCCATATAGAAGCCAAATGCACCTTTTTCGGCAATCTATCCCAGCCAAAAATCCAAATCCCCAAAAAAGTAGACTCAATAAAAAATGCCGCCAAGGCTTCAATGGCTAGAGGCGCACCGAAAATATCTCCCACAAAGCGAGAATATTCAGACCAGTTCATACCAAATTGAAATTCCTGTACAATACCGGTAGCTACCCCCAACGCAAAATTAATTAAAAACAGTTTGCCCCAAAACTTTGTCATCTTCCGGTATTTCAAATCGTTGGTACGATAATATTGCGTATGCATAATTGCGACCAGAATAGATAAACCCAGCGTGAGCGGAACAAACAGAAAGTGATAAACAGTTGTAATTGCAAACTGCCATCGTGCGAACAATAACTGTTCCATTCATACTCCTCCTTACGTGAAATTTTTCATAATTACTTACCACAGCATGTTCTATTTTAAACAGCCTTTCTCTGTTTGGCAACCTTTTTTCAAAAAAATAATACATACAATAAACGGCAATGCACTGCACAGCAAAAAGCCGCCCTGAAAGACGGCCAAACAAAACATATTTTCCAATATGGCAAAAATCATTTTTACTGTTTTAGCTTTTTAAACATTTTTTCATATTTTATATCAAGTCAGCAATTAAAAATAAAAAAGCATCTAAAAATTTTAGATTAAACTTTTTTCCTTCAAACGTTTCAACACCAGTTGATAACCGTCCGCCCCATAATTCAGGCAGCGTTTCACACGACTGATGGTTGCCGTACTGGCGCCGGTCTTGTTGGCAATGTCCGTATAGGTCCGCTCCTGATCCAGCATTTTTGCAACCTCCATCCTCTGCGCCAACGCCTTGATCTCAGAAACAGTGGAGATGTCCTCAAAGAAACGATAAAATTCTTCTTTTGTTTCCAGTTGCTGTATCGCAACAAACAGCCCATCAATTTGCTCGTCTTCCAATTTACTGTGATACATACCCCCGCACCCTTTCCATCTGTAACACTTTAGTATGTTAATATACTACTATACCTGCAGAAAATTGTCAAACAAATTTATACGGAACTTCCAATTCCTCATCCAGCCAAGAATGCGCCCAAAATCGCCGCAGTGCCAATCAAAATCACAGGATGCAGCTTCCATTTATGAATGGCCACAAAGCCAATCACTGCTAAAAGAATTCCTAAAAAGTCCAAGGAAACATCGGTGCCGTTCTGTTGCAGCAAAACCGTTTTGGCAATGGACCACGCCGCATAAAAAATCAATCCCACTACCGCAGGCCGAATTCCTACCGTCAACCGCTTCCAAACCTTTTCCCCAGTCGCTGTCTGTAAAATTCGCGTCACCAGCATCACCAAAAAGAAAGCCGGCAACATCAATCCAATGGTGCTAAACATCGCGCCCACAATACCGCCCATCTTAAAGCCTACATAAGTCGCCACATTGATACCCAGCGGTCCCGGCGTACTCTCCGAGACTGCAATCACATTGACAAACTCCTGCGCTGTCATCCACCCGCGGCCAATTACTTCCCCTTGGATAAAGGGTAATATGCCATAACCACCGCCAAAACAAAACAGACCAATCATTGCAAAGACAAGCATCATTTCCAAATACAAACTCATTGTCTGCCGCCCTCCTCTTCCGGTCTGGTAATCCACCATCCCGCCAAAGCACCGCCTAATATCAATAGAACAGGATGTACCTGCCCAATTGCCAGAAGCAACGCCACTGCCACCAATACCATTTGCTTTTTATTATGCAGGCAGGGCTTTCCCATTTTTACAGCCGCTGCCACAATCATCCCTACCACAACAGCTCTCACCCATTGAAAAGCACCTAATACATGGCTGTTTTCACTATAACGGATAATCAAATTGGCCAAAAAGACAATAATCAAAAACGATGGCAAAGCCACTCCCAAAGCACAGACAATTGCACCCACTTTTCCCTTTAAACGAAATCCCACCGACGTCGCTGCATTGACAGCCATCATCCCCGGCAAGGATTGCGCGATCACCAAAATTTCCGATAAATCGGCCTCATCAATCAACTTATGTTTTTCGCTGATTTCATGCTGAATAATGGGAATCATTACATAGCCGCCGCCAAACGTAAACGCTCCAATGCGAAAAAAAATCCAAAATAGCTTCCACAATTCCTGCATACGTTTCCTCCATATCTTTCTCTGTTCTTTTATGTTTAAAATTTGCATAGAAATAGAAAAAAACGACTGGTTCCCCAATCGTTTTCTTCATAAAACCCCACACAGCCGTAATACCCAGCGTTTTGAACCTGCATGTGCAGGTGGGTATCCTCCTGCTGATTTCAGCGTTCCGCCTAGACATAGGCGGCATCAAATCCGCCAGCAGAGCCCGGATTCCCATATAAAAGGTGTTGGTCAAAAACATACCAGATAACACGCACCTAGCAGGGAGGTTTTAACCTGTTTTTATGATAGCATATACATGAACAGATTGCAAGATACATGAAAAATTTTCTTCTGCAAAAACTCTATTTATGCAAAAAAATGGCTTCAATAAGTATGTATTGCATTCTTTCTCTGTACAAATATTTTAGCAAATGCTGGAGTATTTTTTCATTTTAAGCAACCTTATAAAATCAAAATGTTTCACGTAAAACATTTTTTAAAAGAACTTTTTCATAATACAAATTAACACCTTTTTCATTGTTTCCTCTCCTCCTGCTTACTTCCGCTCTTTTATCATACTTCCAATAAAACGATATAACAAAACACCTATTCCTGTCAACGTGATTGCTGCCGAATAGAATATACCGAATTTTATCGCAAAGGGACGTAAAGGAATCACAGAATGCGTTGCGCAGAGCAATAAAATGACACATAACAAACCAGATAATAACAATAACACATAAATCACTTTTCCTTTTGACATCTTTATTCCGCCTCTCTCATACGTAATTTTCTTTTTAGAATTGTCGCTTTCTTGACACACATTCTCCTGCAAAAGTCAAGCATATCTAGCTCCGACACAATTCACAGCTAAAGACATATATGAATGAGCACTGTTGTTACCACGACGTAAGATGCTGCAAATACAGTCACCAAAATATAGTCGCCTGCACCTTTTATATCCAAGCAATCTCCCCTTTGTTCCATCGCGTCAAGTCGTGTACTCCATAATGTTACAAAGCTATTGGACATAACACCATTTGCAGTACATTCTCCTGTATATCGACTTTTGTATCGCTGCAATAGATTTGGGTATTCTCCATGTGAGGTGATAAATGTACTTCCATCCTCTGACAAAACAGCTTCTTCATGAGAAATAATTTGCGAATCTATCATGATAGAAATCTGTCCTTCAATATATTGCTGTACCTGTGCGTCTGTGAAATCATTCGCCTCTGCCTGACGCATAGCACTCTCCAAAATTTCATCATTTAACAGATTCAGCTGTTCACTTGAAACACCTCTATCCAGCAAATATTGATAAACTTCCTCTGGACTTAAATTGTCAAACCCACTTCCTTCTTTGGCAAATACCGGTAGTCCCGCACTCATAGCCATGATTGCTATTGACATGACCGCAATTATTTTCTTGAAATTTTCACACACGAGCCTTCCTCCTAACTTTAAATTAGCTTTCCACCTGCTTTTCAGCAAAGACTCCAATTTATCTATACATTCAAAATAGTTTTATACTTTTTAAGGTTACAGAATTTTTCATCAATTAGGAAAATATTTTACGTTTCATCTTTGCCTGGCATGGAATACCTATACTCTTTCCGATAAAGATTTTTCCCGTTTTCCTCGTCAAGAATCTCTATCGCGATTTTGATTTCATTTTCCCCATCAGGAACTAAAAAAGCATAGGAACGTTCTTCTTCTCCGCCCTTTGGTATCGCGGTCACACCTCCATCCACACTTTTCGTAATTCCCAATTCTCCAAGAGTGCCCAATAGCGGACCGGTAGTTTCTCCAAAAACATGTACAATTGCATACATCCCATCCACATAGCCGTAAGCAGTGGTTTCTATTCCAGTATAGTTTTTATTTTCAAGCGTAATATTTACCTGAAAAGCACGCATATCGTCTTCTGATGTGACTGTCGTAAACCTATTATCATTTATCGCTTGAAACGCTTCTAAAGAAATTTCTTCTATCGCCTGCACCTGCACTGCAAAAAGTGTGCCCTCTTCCCACGTATCTCCGATTTCCAAAACAGCCGAAGAACTGCTCGAAATATTATCAGGCATGACAGATACCTCTTTGTCAAAATGAAATACCTGTATAAATGTAATCGGACTCATCCCGAACCAAATACAGCAAACCGTCACAAAAAGAGCATATAGAGCCAGAACCCCTATCAGTAAAATGCCCGCCATATCCCGAATCAGTTTCAAATATTCGCCCATAAAATTTTCCTCCTTCACGAAATCGCATATATAACTCTGCCACATTTCCTGTATTTTTCCGCAACAATAATTTTCAGCACTTTTTCATTCTTGTGCATTTACATAAAATTCATAAACCTTTCGATACCGTCTTTCCCCATAAGGCACATTCACAGTTATGTGAATAACATGGGCATTCTTTGTCGTCAAAATCACACAATGATGATCCTGAGCGGTCAAATCTCCTTCCAAACTGCTCGGCAAAGGAAGTGGACCTGCCACATGACCTTCTGCATCCTGAGCTCCGGGATAAAACGAATATGTGTCGTCCAAACTTTCACCTGTTTCCTTTGGCAAAAAGGAAAATTCTAATTCAAGCGCTTTACAAAAATCATACTCTTTATACCTGGATTGTGAAAAAGGAATTTGCCCCTGCCACGCTTCAGCATTGACCAAACTCACCCGTTCCAATGTAAAAGAAAATGGTTCTTCCTCCCATACTTCACCAACAGCAAGAGGATCTTCATATTCATTTACAATCATATGCTCAGTTTTCCATCCTTCTATCTGGTAGGATATAAAAACGATACCGAAACAAAAAAGCGGTATACATATCAGCACACCTAAAAGGATGCCACCATATTTTACATATTTGCAAAACATTCGTCCTATTTTGTTATTCATACTGTACTCCTTTTCCTCTCCCAATCGCTGGAGACAATTCTGCGACATTTCCTATATTTGTCCTCTATTATATAAATACGAAAAAATCTGTTCATTTCGGACACTTTTTGCAAAAAATATTCTTATTTCTTCATTTTTTCTCTAAAATTCTGAAATTGTTTCTATAGACTTATCTTAGCAGACTGTCTCCATCTTTGAAAAAAACGTCCCCAATCGCCAAAAATCTGCACCGAATCAATTTTCAGCACATTAGGCTAAAAATTATTTCATGCGGATATGGTATCGGGAACGTTTATAAATTGAATTTATCTAGCAATGTCAAACAATTCTGCGCAACTCATTGCACGCAAACTCTACGAATTGTGACACAGCATTAGAATAATTAGGCGGCAAAATAAAGCATGACTGAAAGCTAGTGTCTTCTTTAATGGTCAACGTTTTTATCTTATCGAATAAATCGCGGGTTTTGGCACTGTGACGACATGCCACATCTATAATCAGACCAACACCCACATTTTCTGCGATAGCATTAATCCAAGAAAAGAGTCCGCCCGCTAAATGCACACTGGGGTTTGTAGCATAGCTGTTGAAATACGCCTCTGTATTGTCGCTATCCTTTTCGTTTATGGTCGTCGCTGCTACAAAATCGCCGTGGGCCAGTGCTGCTTCTGCAATGGCTCGACCAATACCTTTGCCTGCACCGGTAATAAACCATACCTTAGGTTGTTGCGTTGTCATAAAATTTGAACCCCTTACTTTCATAAGCTCTGAAACAATGCCACTGCGTATCTTCATTAGGAATCTCTTCCGCTGTATAAACAATGGTACAGCGAGATACGATAGGCTATCCATAATTTTTATAAAACTTATATCCTCCTTTCAATATTTACTATACAAACAAACAGCGCACAAAGGAAGAAGGGCCTTTTTTCAAAGGACTGACACCGTTGAACCTTTTCTGCACAACTGGTAATATAGATACAATACAATTATGCAGATATCATCCTAAAAACGTAGCTGCATTTTTCTTGTTCAGAATAAATTTATACAGCCCTTTTCTCCACACAAAAAGAGGACAGCTACCTCTGTTGTAAGGTCTCCATCCTCTTCTATATCCCTATTTATTATGCTTGCTCCTTATCCTTCTGCTGGCGCCTCATACAGCTTCACAATCATTTGCAGCTGATTTTCAGCATTGTTTTCTACATCAAATTGAATGGTCGTACCGGCATCCAATCCTTCCAATACAGCGGCAACATCTTCGTCAAAAAATTGGTAGGATTGTGCTTCTCCATCGACAATCACTTCCGCGCTATGGCTATCTGCCAGCCCCTGAAACTCTCCTGTCAAAGTGAAAATCTCTCCTGAAGTTTGCGGTTCTTCTCGCTGCTGTTTTTGCTCCTTGTTGCCGCAGCCACCCAACAAAAATCCCATCGTTAGAAACAGAACTAACAGAATTGATAAATTTCTTTTCATGATATGCCTCTCTTTCCCGCCAAAACTTATTTTTGCTGTCCTCGTTATCATAACACAAAAATAAACTTCAGTAAAGCTTCTCCACAATTCCCAAAAGATTCTTCATCTTTTCCCCAAGCTTCTCCACATCTCGCCTACATTGAATCTTACCTACAAATAGTGCGCTACAAAAAATGTTGGGAGCCGTGAAGGCAATCCCAACATTTTTATGATTGAACAAATTTGGCAAACGTCGTCCACCAGAATAGCGGAGCAAGTTCTAAACACCTTATGAAATAGCCAGCTCCGCTCTGCCGATCAATTCATCCTGCAAGGTCGGAGACATATCCACAAAGTAGGCACTGTAGCCCGCCACACGGACAATCAAATCTTTATATTTCATAGGCTCGGCTTTGGCGGCTACCAGTGTATCCTTATTCACCACATTGAACTGCACATGCCATAATTTCAAATCACACCAGGTACGAATAAAAGAAACCAACCGTTTCGTACCCTCTTCTCCAGCCACCATACCCGGCGACAACTTGATATTCAAAAGACGAGCCGCCCGTTCCTTATAGCCTTCATTTTTTACGTTTCGATTAGACAACAGGATTGCTGTCGGGCCACTGTTTTCCGCACCGTGAGAAGCGCTGGAGCCTTCGGACAAATATTCTCCTGCTTTTCTTCCGTTGGGTGTAGCCCCAGTTACTTTCCCACTGGGGATATGGAATGTAACGGGCACAACGCGCATAGAATAAATTTCATCATGCAGCCCCGGATTGTTGGCCAGATATTCACAGATAAAGCGGTCAATTTTTTTGCCGATTTCATCTGCATACGGGTCGTTATTTCCATATTTAGGTGCATGAATCAACATCTGCTGCAGCACCTCATATCCTTCAAAATTGGCATCCAAAGCTTTTACCAACTCATCCATTGTTGCCGCCTTATCGTCATAAATTACCTTTTTCACAGCAGCGATGGAGTCAATCATCGTTGCATAGCCAATATGACCGACAAAGGCTTCTCGAATACTGTTTGGTACATAATCATTGATATCTGTAGCAGCATCTCTGCAGGCGCCGACAAATAGTGAGGTTAGCGGTGCAGCCAATTTTGTGGGACGAACCTCATCGGATACCATCTGCTGAATCATCGCGTGACGCAAAATATATTCGTGCTGTGCCTGATACGCGGCAAAAAATTCATCAAAAGTCTTAAAGTTGCGGGGATCTCCGGTGGGCAACCCAATCTGCTTATTATTTAAAATTCTCAACCGTCCATTATTCATCGTCATCTCAATAATCGCACCCAGGTTGATGCCAGAGCAACCATTGGTATAGGTTTCTCTGTTGACAATGCGGGTTTCTGTGCAGCCGGATACCGCATAATCCAAGGCTTCTGCATACGTCGCCCCTTTTGAAATATACAGTGGCACAATTTCTTCATCATTAAATAATTTAGGAAAACCTTGCCCTTCCTTGATTACCTCAGCACAGGCACGCAGGAATTTTTCTGGAGAACCAGAGTGAACCCGCACCGCTAAATCGGGATAGGTGGTGGGGAAGCCCTGTTTGGATTCCAATATCAGATAGGATAATTCATTAGTGGCGTCTGCGCCGTCTCTTGTCTGACCACCGATTGTAACCGTTTCAAAATGGGCATAAGCCTCAAACAGCTTGGAAGATGATTCCGCAATGGGTACCAGCGTAATCTGGGATAAATTGAGCCAATAACATTCCAACAGCTCTTTCGCCTGTGCTCTTGTCAGTTTGCCGTTGACAATATCCTGCTGATAATAAGGGAGCAGGTGCTGGCCCATGCGGGCATTGCCCAGAGAAGCGCCATTCATCTGCTCCAAACGGACAAATACCATGACAAACCACTGCAACTGCATCGCTGTGCGAAAATCTCTTGCCGGATTTTCCGCTACCCATGCACAATTTTCTGCCATTTCTAACAATTCCGCCCTACGCACAGGATCACTCACTGTCTCCGCAACCCGCCGGGTTTCTTCTGCATACCGTTTGACAAATATAGTAAATGCCTGACAACAAATGACAGCAGCTTCCCAGAAAGCACCTTCTTTTACATACTGACCGGGATGTTCTTTTGCTTTTGCCAGTCTTGTCTCTGCTTCTTCCAGATAGCTCTTCATTCCCCGTTTCAAAATCGTTTCCAAATCATAATTAAAGTTAGAGCTGGAACGAGCCGTGGTAGATTGGGAAATTACAAACTGCTGCTTGCTGAAATTATTTTTGTCCTCTCCAAAAATGATTTTTCGTGTCTCATCGGGCAAAGCCTGCACATAAGCCTGCGCATAGCTGCCATCTTTCCAGTAGGGATACAAAACCTCCTCTACAACCTGCAAATCTTCCTCAGACATCTGAAAAGGACTGACCGGTCTTTTTTCGGCGCCGCGTAATTGCAGCAAAGACGGCCCATCCAGTTCTGGATACAAAATGCTGTAACGGCCTATTCCCGCTCCGTTGGTTTTTCCCACCAACAGTTCATAGTCTGGCTCCACATAAACGCCGATATGTTCAGCAATATGCAGCAAAGCCTTGGCCCAACGTAGCGATAAATTCTCTCCTTCTGTCTCTTTCATGGACTGGGTAAACAAAACCGCACGCTCAATGTTCATGCGAATAGGCTCTTTCCTGATCAAATCATTAATTTTTAAAGTTCTCTCTCTGCCTTTCCGTTTTATCTCTACACCATTGATAATGTAATCTTCCTGCGGTGTGAGCACCGGACAACAACAACCTGTCATCATAAATTCCCCCTATAATAAAATTATTTTTTACGCGCTCCCTGCTTCTCCAGTTATCTCCAGGATACCTGTACCGGCTTGCGCTGTGCGCTACGGCAATACGAAACCGCAGGATACCCAAGCAGCATGGTAATACAAATTTTGTTTCCGTCCAAATCCAATTTTTCCAAAGCTGCGGGACTGTTTTTCAGTCCCCGTTGTATAAACCCGCTGAACAAACAGCCCAAACCGCAAGCGTTGGCCATCAGTTCAATTGCTGCGGCAGCCAAAACTGCATTGTTCACAGCATTTGCACTGATTACCAATAAAACCGGCGCTTGAAAAAACAGTATCTCGCCAACTTCTCCTGTGTCATGTTGAGACACTAGCTTCTGTATACGGGACGCCACCCGCCTCTCCAATTCTGAAGCCGCTTCATGATGCAACGTTTTTTCCACATAAGCCTTTAATCCTTCCCACACCAAGGAGCGAACTTCCGGCAAATTTTTCTGTACAACTGTATACTGTACGTCCTGTATGTTAGAACCGGTCGGCATGAACCGTCCTGCTTCCAGAATCTGCTCCAATACCTGCTGCGCAATCTCGCGTTCTTGATACTGACGAATACTGCGCCGAAAACGAACCAAATTCAGAAGCTGTTCTGGCGATGTTTTCGCTGTTTCTTCCGTATATTCTGTGATATCTTGCGGAAGCTCTTCAATCAAAATCGCTTTTTGAGGACAAATCGCTACACAATGACTGCACCGATTACAGTTTTCGTTTTGTACAACCGCTTTTCCATGCTCAATCAATCCATTTACACAGTCTGCTACACACTGACCGCAACCAATACAGCTGGCCTGCTCAATTTTCACCATAAACACCGCTCCTTCCCAAACTGCTCTCAAAATACCTCATACTTTACGCCTTTTTCTTTTCCGTTGTTGCAACTATCAATAATAATCCCAACAATAAGGTACCCGCTTGCAGCCAAAACAGATGACTATTCACTATCACAGCGGTCTGTGCAACAGCTGCCGACTGCACTATTCCCTGCCGCAAAAGCTCTGCGATATGCTGCCGTTCCTCCAGCGCATAGATAGCGGTAAAAATACTCAACGACATACTGATTGCCATGCTTTTAATCCAATTGTTCATGGCAGTCCCTTCGCTGGCTTTATTTTTCGGCAATGCGCCCAAACCATAATCCAACGATGGCACATTGGCAAAAGCCGCTCCGATATAACGCACACATAAAAACATCACAATCATCCACAACGCAGTATCTTGTTTAAAGGTAGTGACAAGTACATTGCCTAAAATCATCACGTTTAATCCGCCAATTAACTGGGTACGCGCTGAAAGCTTTTCATATACCCGCCCGGCAACCGGAGTGGCCAACGCCATGCAAAGTGCTGGGAAAAACAATACCATCCCTGCCGGCAGCGGCTCCATCCCCATGGCTGATTCCAAAAATACCGGCAGTAAAAAAGCACCCAAAGTAATATTGGCATATAAAATTGCTGAGAGAATCACGCTGACGGTAAATTTTTGATTGCGAAAAATCCGGAAATCCAACAACGCCTTCTCCTGCGCCTTTAACTGTCCTCTTACAAAAACATAGAGCAATACGCAACCTAAGATAAGCCCCAGCCAGAGAGTCGGCCTCTGCCAGCCTGTTTTGCCTGCCTGATAAAAGCTCAGCAAAATAAACATTGTTCCGCAAAAAACAGTCAGAATACTCTTATAATCCAACAAATCATCCTTGCAACTGTTCTCTTTCGGTATAATTCGATATACCAAATAAAGATCCACTAGAGTAATCGGCACATTGCAGAGAAAAATTGCCTGCCAACCCACTGTGGCCAGAAAAAGTCCGGACAGCGTAGGCCCAATCGCCGGTCCCATAGACATTCCCATCAAGCTGATGCTGAGAAACCGCCCCTGTTTTTCCTTAGGAATCCACTGATAAATTATGGCCAGGGAAAGGGGCATCATCAATCCACCGGCTATACCTTGAATTGCCCTGCAACCAATCAACATCTGCATATTGACGGCCAGAGTACAGCAGGCAGAGGCAACAATCATAATGATCAGCGCGGTTATCAAAGCCTTACGCAGGCTATAGCGTTTGGAAAAATATCCTGCCACCGGCGTAATCATTGCGGAAGTAAGGGAATACATGATAGTCAGCCATTGGGTAGTACTCAAATCGCTGTGAAAGTGTTCCGCCAAATCTAAATAGGCAATATACAAGGTACCTGTATTTAATGCACTGACAAGCCCACTTAAAAATACAATCCACATAATCTTACCGGAATTCTGAAGCAGCTTCTCTTCACCCTGTTGATTCATAACGCTTGCCTCTTTTCCTGTTTCTCACAAATGTTTGCTTATAAAATTCCGATAAACCGCCACCAAGGCAGCGCAACTACAAGTGTGAAAATAATCAGACAGATGGACTTAATACTGTAAACCTTTATAAAATCTTTCATCGACATCAAGCCAAAGGAAAATGTAAATAAGTATGCGATATATTCATACGGCAACACTATCAGGTTGGTAGAAGTCATCAGCGTATACCACACTGGCAAATGGGGAATTCCCAGCTCTGCAGCCAATTGGGTGATGGGCGCAGTCAGTGTAGCCAGAATTGCCAATGGAGTCAGTACAAAGTTTCCCAAACCGCCTAACACCAACACCAGGAACATAAAGGTTGTTTCGCCGATGCCATGCATATACGGCAAAATCGCATTGGCAATCAACTGACCTACACCTACTTCTGTGCCTACACTACCGATCGTCATGCAGGCTGCCACAAAGAACACGATGCTGTAGCGCACATCCTTGATATCATCTTCATTGGCCACACGGATAAATGGCAGATACATGACGCAAGCCATGAGGACAAAGCACCATCCCATAGGAATGCCGTGAATGCTGGTGGTCATAATTAATGCCACTAACACTAATGCAATCACAGAAGCCTTCTTTTCATCAGAGGACATTTTCCCCATTTCAGCATATTTTTCTTTAAAATAATCCTTGGACGGCATGTTGCCCTCCGGTCCAATCAACTTATAGATTAAAATAGCAGCCAATACTAACCAGATAATAAAAATCCAGTTATGATATAAGAATGTGAAAAAATTCATCTCACCCAATTCATAGGGTGCTCCTAATTTTGCCGTTAAAAACAGATACGGGCTCAGGAAAAATTTAATTGTCGTATAAGTACCTAAAAGAACATACATCATCAAAACCGTTGCTTCTTTAGACTTGCCCCAACCCATAGCCAGACAAATCCCATACACACAGAAGATTAGCGGTGCGTGAGCATTTCCCCCTGGCAGGACCACTGAAAGCAAGATCCCTGCAATCAGTACTGCAATAGCCAATCCTTTAAAGCCCCCACCAATTTTGGTAATACACCAGTAAGCAATTCTGTCCACCAGACCGACACGTTGGAAAGTGTTGGCAATGGTCAGAATACCCAAAAACATCCACGGCATCACGTCAGCCCACGAGCTGTAAATTGTCGCTGCCGGTGCAACGCCAAAGAGCAGATACAACATAGGCATAAAAATACTAGGTACAATAGTCGGCATTAATTCAAAAGCAATCGTAAAGATTGAAAATACCGTAATCACTAAAAACGTTTTTATTTGCGGTGTGAATGCTTCCGTTACCAGAATCATCCAGATGATAATGGGCACGATCACGGTAATCAGCCATTTCAAGACCAGTCCTTTATTAATTTTGTTTGCACTTTCTCCCATTTTTATTCCTCCTCTAATCACTCTGCAACTCTTATAAAAACAATTATAAAATTAAATAAATTTGCGCTGCGTGTACTTGCTTTTCTATAATTTATATAATAAACTTAAATTAAAATCATGATAAAAAACAAAATGATCTCTGAAAATATCGAAAATACTCTATCCTTTTTTCAGTAAATCAGAAAGGAGCAGTTTATGCGTCTAGAACAATTACAATACCTAGTCGAAATCTCCAATTCTAAATCCATCAGCATTGCCAGTGAAAATCTCTATATCAGCCAACCCGCTTTAAGTCGCGCTGTGAAAAACCTGGAAGAAGAGTTGGGGGTTACGCTATTGTTTCGAACCGTTGACGGTGTGCGTCTTACCAAAGCAGGTCAGGCTTTATTGCCTGAAATGAAAGAAATCATCGAAAAGACAAAACAATTGAGCAAGCATGCTATTAATTTTTCCGCTACCTGTCCAGAAATAGATTATGAAGGCCCTTTTCATATTTATACACTGCCCGTGCTTGTCGACTCTCTTTTGCTGCCTGCCTTAGACCAGCTGCAGAAAAATTATCCCAATATTGAATTTTACACCCATTTGCTGGATATGAACAATCCCGTTTCTTTAACGCTCCCGACCGACGCCGATTTAATTTTCACCATCAATATGAATAATCTTTTGGACCAGGACATCTTAGACAGTGGCTTGCGTATGGAGCCGTTGTTCATCGGCAACTCCTTTTTAGTCGTTTCCAAAGATCACCCTCTAGCCAGTAAAAAAATCGTCACGCGCACAGAAGTGCTGGAGCAAAAACTGATTTCCCATGTAAACGGATTCGATCTCAGTATCTTATATCAGGCCCTGACCCATGATACGCCTAATGTCATCCTGAAAAGCAATAGCGCTCGTGTTATCAAGCAGCTTCTGAAAGGGAAGGAAGCCGCCTTGCTGACAAACAATCTGTTATTGCAGCTTGACTATGCGCAGGATCCAGATCTGGTAGCCATTCCTATCAAAAATTCACGTACCCAGTACTTTTGCTTGCATGCAGAAGATCACCCATATCATTGTTTTATAGAAGAATTTATTGAAACGTTGAAATTCGTGCGCAATAGTTTATAATATCTGAAAACGTATCTCCCAACCCAAGATACGTTTTCTTTTTTATTTAAAACATACCACCGTTAGTCGTAATCACCTGACCAGTAATATAATTGGCTTCTTCTGTAGCCAGATAGATGACCAACGAAGCATGCTCCTCTATCTCACCCAATCTATTTAATGGACAAGTTTGTTTCATTCTTCCAGCCACATCCGGCCCTGCCAATTCCATAAATTTATCAAAACCTGGCGTGTGAATGCCTCCCGGCGCTACGCAGTTTACATTGATACCAGCACCAGCCACTTCTACCGCCAGATTTCTGGTGAACGCTACCACACCACCCTTTGCCGCTGCATAAGCCGGACTATGGGCGCTCATATTGGAAATTCCCGCAATAGAGCCAATATTGATAATCTTGCCCTTTTTCTTTGCTTCCATAATTTTCAGAGCTTCTCTGGTGCAGTAAAACAAACCGTTCAAATTTATCTGAATACAATTTTCCCATTCTTCGTCGGTCAAATTTTTCGTAATCTCCAGAGAAAATTTTTCCCCAGGCAAAGTTGTCAGATTCAAATAATTTTCACGGTCCGTTTTGCCATTGCTGTGATGAATGGTGCGTCCGCCAGTAACCGCTGCATTATTGACCAAAATATCCACCGTCCCAAATGCTTCAACAACTTTAGCAAACAGTTCCTTTACCTCCGCACTTTTACTAACATCACAGCGAATTGCAATGACATCCTCACTGATTTCCCGATAGGTCTTTAGCGCTGCCTGATTTTTTTCTTCATTTCTGCCGCAAAAGGCTACCTTCGCCCCTTCCTTCAGCATCCCCTTTACAATGCCGCTGCCTAGTCCTCCGTTGCCACCGGTAACTAATACCGCTTTTCCATCCAGTCTTCCCATACAATTTCCTCCTTCTATTGCCTGTTTTATGTCTCGTCGAGATTCAAGGTTATCTCAAATCCCGACGAAACCCAGTTTCTGTACTGTTTCTTACACTGCCAGCTCCGCTCTGCCAATCAATTCATCCTGTAAAGTCGGAGACATATCCACAAAGTATGCACTGTAGCCCGCCACACGCACAATCAAATCGCGATAATTTTCCGGCTCTTCCTTTGCCTTCAGCAAGGTATCCTTGTTAATCACATTAAACTGTACATGCCATAATTTCAAATCGCACCATGCACGAATCAGCGCAACTAATTTGCGGGTTCCTTCTTCCCCTGCCATTGTACTGGGAGACAATTTTACATTCAGCAACCGCGCTGCGCGTTCCATATTGCCTTCATGTTTAATCCGTTTGTTGGATAACAACACGCCAGTCGGTCCGTTACCTTCCGCACCATGACTGGCACTGACCCCTTCTGATAAGTATTCCCCTGCTTTTCTGCCGTCCGGTGTTGCGCTGACAACTTTACCGCCAGGAATATGGCTTGTAACTGGAACAATCCGATAGCTGAAAAATTCTCCATTGGCCCCTCTGTGACTTGCTAAATAATCGCTCGTGACTTTATCTACCGAACGTCCCACTGCATCGGCATAGGCATCCCCATTGCCAAATTTTGGCGCATTCAGCAGCTGCTGCCGTAACACTTCATAGCCCTCAAAATCAGCGTCCAATGCTTTCAAAAGCTCATCCATGGTAATCACTTTGTCTTCAAAAACCAGTTTCTTGACAGCTGTCAGAGAATCAATCAAGGTTGCAAAACCCACACTGTCCACAAAATGTTCTTCGATACTATTTGGCACGTGATCGTTGATATCCACGGCAGCATCACGGCATGCGCCTACAAATAGTGAGGTCAGCGGCGCAGCCAGAATCTGTGGTTTCACTTTATCTGCAACAATTTGCTGGATAAAAGCATTTTTCAAAATATATTCATTCTGCGCTCTGTAAGCTGCAAAAAACTCATCGTAAGTTTTAAATGTTCTCGGATCCCCTGTCTCGATGGTAATCACTTTGTCGCCCAAACGTTTGATACGTCCATTATTCATAGTCAACTCCATCACAGCGCCCAGATTGATGGAAGCGCAGCCCGTATTATAGGTTTCTCTGTTTACCACACGGGTTTCTGTACAGCCAGACACTGCATAATCCAACGCCTGGGCCATTGTTGCGCCCTTTTGCACATAAAGGGGAACAATTTCTTCATCGTTAAACAGTTTAGGAAATCCTTGCCCCTCTTTTATCACCTCTGCACAAGCACGCAGGAACTTTTCTGGAGAACCGGAGTGAACACGGGCTGCCAAATCTGGGTAAGGAGTTGGGAAGCCGTGCTTCGATTCTAAAATAATATAGGACAATTCGTTGGTTGCATCATCCCCATTTGGCGTCTGGCCGCCAATGGTTACAGTTTCAAAATGAGCATAGGCTTCAAAAAATTTAGCTGTAGAAGATGATACAATGCCACGAATCATTTGAGAAAGGTTTAGCCAATAACATTCAAATAATTCCTTGGCTTCTGCCCTGGTCAGAGTCCCATTTTTGATATCCTGTTCATAATAGGGCAACAGGTGCTGGTCCATACGGGAATTACCCAAAGCGCCGCCTACATTTTGTTCCAGTCTGGTTAAAATCTGCTGGAACCATTGTAATTGCAATGCGGTCCTAAAATCTCTGGCTGGATTTTCCGCAATCCATGCACAGTTATCTGCAATTTGCAAAAGCTCTGCTTTTCTCTTTTCATTTGTTGCTGTTGTAGCAACACGGCGTGCCTCCTCCGCATAGCGCTTGATGAAGGTTGTGCATGCCTTGGCAGAAATCAGTGCTGCTTCCCAGAAAGAGCCCTCTTTTACCATTTTTGCTGGATCATCCTGTACCTGCGCCAACTTTTCTGCCGCCAATTCCTGATATCCTTTGAACCCCCATTTCAGTAAGGTTGCCGCATCATAGTTAAAATTCAGGCTGGAACGTGCTGTGGCTGATTGAGATAAAATAGCCAGCTGTGCGCTGAAATTATTTTTATCCTCGCCGAAAATCAGACGGCGTGTCTCCTCCGGCATAGCCTGTGCATATGCTTTGGAGAAGCTTTTATCTTTCCAATACGGATAAATTTCCTTTTCAATCACTTCGATATCTTCAGGCGCTACCTTGAATGGACTGACAGGACGTTTTTCGCTATCCCGCAGTTCCAATAAAGCTGGTCCGTCATTTTCTGGATATAGAGTAATAAAACGACCCACACGGCCTGTCATTTTACCAACAATCAGCTCATAATTCGGCTCCACATAAATAGGCAAACTTTCTGTAACATGAGCAAAGGCTTTGGCCCAGCGTAAAGAAAGATTTTGTCCTTCACTCTCTTTCATGGACTCCGTAAATAAACGAGCACGGTTGATATCCATGGTGATAGGTTCTTTTCGAACTAGGTCATTAATTTTCAGTGTCCTTTCCCTACCCTCGGTAATTAAATTTTTTCCTTCCAGCCACTCTTCCTGTGGCGTCAAAACATTTGTGCAGCAAGACATACTCAATTCCTCCCTTAATTTCACAAACTAATTTATCTTAGTTATTTATTAATTTCATTATAGCAAAGCTCCCACTTCATTAAAAATACCGATCATGCATAAGTCTTCTTCGCCCTTATAACTTTTGTGCATGCGATTTTTATTACTGAAAAAAGTAAAAAGCAGGCTCCCTTTTCTAGGTTTCCTGCTTGGAAATGCTGTCGGTATACAGTGACGATAACTGAACATATATCGACCCTCTATGATTTTCCTCTATGCGTCCATGTGCCCTTTTGTTAAGACTACATTGGGAAAAAACTCATTCCTCATCATGCCCAAGGAATGTTTCTCATATGTCAAACTGATTTTCAAGGCGTTTATATCACCCTAGGATAGAGGATTCACAGGTCACTTCGCCATTTCCAGATTTACAACATCAAATAACTTGATCAATAAACAACCAGTTCCTCTGAACAATCGCCCTTGAAAACTTATTTTGTGTTATCTTGTTAAACTAATCACTCTCTGCACCTATGTAACTGTTTTTGCATATATTATGTAAAAAGATAAGCAATAGAAAAACCCGGCTTATCAGCCGGGTTTTTCTCACTAGCTGCGTATTTAAATCAAACGCAACCGGTTGGTTTTGGCAGACCAGCAACTTTGCAAGCGCCTTTTGCTGGGCCAGATGGGAACAGATCATAAATTTCTTTTAAAGAATAACCGGATTCTTTAGTCATTTTACGAACCATTGGAGCGATACCGTATTCAGCGAAGTAACCTTTCAGGTAGTTGATGATTTTCCAGTGATCTTCGTTCAGTTCATCAACGCCTTCTTCTTTTGCTAAATATCTAGCAACGTCTTCATTCCACTGATCTAATTTTACTAAGAAACCATCTTCGTCCAGTTCTACAGTCTGACCATTAACTTCAATGTTTGCCATAGTAATCGTTCTCCTCTACATTTTAAATTTATCATATTTATGTCTGGGGTCAATGAAATCAGGATATTCCTCCAGATAGTCATACAACATTGTGAGCATTTGCTCCATGCCGTCTGCAATTCCCATCTTATATTCACTGGATTTTGTATTTTTCATTTCCACCATAAGATCATAACAGAAATCAACATATCCGTTCAAATCATCCATCAAGCTCATTGCAATTCCCCCAGTCTTTTACCGGCCGCCAGAGAAATCCACTCTCTGGCAGCACAGATAAAAAGCTTACGCTTTTGGTAAGGTAACATAAGAAGTTCCCAGATACAGGAATTCTACTTTACCTTCTTTAGCTAAATCATTAACAGCTAAGTCTACTTCTTTTTTCTTAACGTCCAAGATTGTAGCGATTTCTTTGTTTTTCATTTTGTCTTTTGTAGCCAAAACTTCCAACACTTTAGCCATTAATTCTTCATGTGTGTATTCAGCCATAGTTGGCACACCACCCAATCAAAAAATATTTACAAAGCCACAAAAGCTGATTTCTTATTTTGTAAATTTGAAACCATTGCCAGTATGGAATGTTTTTACAGAGAATGTGAAATCATCGATGTGTTTATCGGTGAATTCCAAACCGGTCAGTTCAAAGAATTTCTCCCAGCCGATTCTTTCAATCCATTCGCCGTATCTTTCGCCCTTGCGAGCGTTTTCAACCCAAACTTCTACCAGATGTCTGATGGTTTTTACTAAGGTATCCCATCTTGGTGGTTCGTTTGGAATGTATGGAACAGCTAATTTACTGAATGTTGGAGCGGTACGAGCATTGGATACTTTACCACCAACGAAAATAGCGATACCATCGTTTTCTGGATCTGCGATTGGCAGAGCCGGACATACGGAGAAGCAGTTACCGCAATACATACATTTTTCTTCGTTGATTGTTACGGATTTTGCTTTTGGATTTGGTTTGATAGCAGCTTTTGGACAAGAAGCAATGATGTTTGGAATTTCGCAGCTATGCGCTACTTCCGCGTCATTGACTCTTGGAATTTTTCTGTGGATACCAACCCAAGCAATGTCGGAGCAGTGTACCGCACCGCACATGTTCAGGCAGCAAGCCATGGAAATTTTTAATTTAGCTGGCAGATCATCTTTTTTGAAATATTCAAACAGATCATCCATTACAGCTTTTACAGTACCGGAAGCGTCGGTAGCTGCACTGTGGCAGTGCACCCAACCCTGGGTATGCAACATGTTTTTCAGGGATTTACCGGTACCACCTACTGGCCAACCAGCAGCTTCTACTTCTTCAACTAAAGCATCAATTTTGCTTTCGTCTTCCAGCAAGAATTCTACATTGTGGCGAGAAGTGAAACGCAACTTGCCATCGCAGTATTTATCAGCGATATCAGCAAACCATCTCAGGGTTTCGATAGACAGCAAACGTGGAGAACCTACGCGAACTGTGTACAAAGCACCTGCAGGACCAACGTGTTTCATAACACCTGGTTTCAGATATTCATGATACTGCCACTGGCCATAGTTTTTCTTACTCATTTCAGGCATTTTGTCCCAATAATGAGGTGGTCCAATATCTGTAGGAGCGAATTGAGAAATCATTAGTTAGCACCTCCGTCTTCATTTTCAAAATCTTCTGGATACCAGAAGTAATATGGGTTTTCACGAGGATGTTTAACCATCTGTGGAATTGGATCTAATTCTACAGCTTTCAGGAATTCAGCCATACCTTTTCTGTAGATTAATTCGCCCAGTCTTTCACGAACCTTGGCGTTTTCATCCCACCATTCCCAGGTCTTTTCTACTAAGTCTTTGAATTCTTCGTAGTCGTTTTCTTTATCCATTGGCATGAATGGAACTACAACCCAAGACAGGAATGCAGACTGTACGATAGTAGCTTTACCACCCATCAGGATAGTAGCGCCTCTTTCTTTACCAACATGCAATGCTTTTGGCATTTCGTTGATGCAGTGCATGCAGCGGGTGCAGTTTTCATTGTCAACGGTGATTTCTTTTTTGTCTGCATCATAAGAGATACATTTGGTTGGGCAATATCCGCAAACCAAGTTTTCAATATCAAAACCAGCGTCAGCATATTTCGCTACTTCAGCCTGATCAATCTGGATTGCATCTCTCCAGGTACCTAAAACGGAAATATCAGCACGAGCCTGTGCGGAAATGCAGTCGTTCGGGCAACCAGATACTTTAATTTTAGATTTGTAAGGCCACATTGGTCTGTGCAGCTCGGTCTGATATGCCTGTGTAATATTGTACAGGAAATCCAAAGTATCAAAGCATGCATATTCGCAACGGCCAGGACCTACGCAGCAGCTTGGTGTTCTGAAGTTAGAACCGGAACCACCTAAATCCCAACCAGCATAAGACAAATCGTTAAAGCATGGCTGTAAATGGTCTGTTGTGGTACCCAGGAATACGATATCGCCTGTAGCACCGTGCATATTTGTCAAACCGGAACCGTGTTTTTCCCAGATATCGCACAGAGTACGAATATCTTCAGAATTGTAGAACCAACCAGAGGTCTGGTTAACACGGATTGTGTGGAATTCGGTAACGGCCGGATATTTTTCAGGGCTGTCGGTATAACGACCGATAACGCCGCCGCCGTAACCTCTAACACCTACGATACCACCATGTTTCCAGTGTACGCGTTTTTCTTCATAGGAATCTTCTAATAAATCTAACAAAGTAGCAGCCTGTTCATTTTTAGCGGCACTTTTTTCGATTTCTTTGACGAAGGAAGGCCATGGGCCTTTTTTCAGTTCGTCCAGCATTGGTCTAGCTTTTGCCAAATCCATACACCTCCATAATTATTTCTAGCAATTGATTTGCTAAATACATACCTTTTCTAAGGCAAATTAGAATTCATTTAATGTGATGGCCCCAACTGGGCAAATCAGCACACAGCTCTGGCATCCCAAGCATTCGTTCTCAGTAACTTCAGCGTGTTCGTTTACAACGAATACGGAACCTGGGCAAGCGCCTGCACATTCACCACATGCAACACATTTTTCTGCATCTACGCTTGGCATAAACATTTCTAAACAACTCCTTTCAGTTTTGAATTAACCAACTTCGCTAATTGATACTCTATCGACTAATACAAAACCCCGACGAAACATCTGAGTTCATCAAACACACATTAATCATTACATATTCCTCGAATTTTTGCAATATTTTTTTCAAAAAATCCGGGGAAATTGCATTGCAAAATCAATAACGTTTAACCTATCAAGTAATAAAAAATTTCTATCGCTCATTTTTTATTCATTTTTTGTATTTTTCTGCCAGCTGCACCATTTGTCCTGCCCATAACGGAGCAGCTGCAACATGCAGATGATGATATCCTGCCAGGGTATGTTTATATACCAGCCCATCTGCACCAGCTATGATCCCCTGTCCTCGCTCTGTGCGGAATCCATAATGAAGCGCTTCAGACAAATTGACCAGCCGTGAATTATGGAATTCATGCCCACGCACCATTGTTCCTTCCGGGAAAAAGGGATTGCCTGGCAATGCTTGCTGTATTGTATAACCAATCCCTTGAGGTTTTTTCGTCATCTCTACATCACAGTCAAATACACCTATCATGGGATAGTGTTTTTCACCTTGAATAATGCTTTTTGCCAAGTACATCAGCCCGCCGCACTCTGCATATACAGGCATATTTTCCTCTATCGCTGCTTTGATCTCTGTCATCAGAGATACATTTGCACTGATTTCCTCAGCCATAACTTCCGGGAAACCACCGCCAATGTACAAGCCATCTATTTCAGGCAGCTTCTTGTCTTCCATCGAATTGATGAAAACCAGCTTCGCTCCTGCTTCCTCAAGGGCTTCCAGGTTCTCAGGATAATAAAAGCTGAAGGCTCTGTCACGCAGTACGCCGATTTTTACTTTTTCTTCGGCCTTGTGAATCTCCAAAACTTTTTCTTCAGACAAAGGAACCCCATTAGATGACAATTGCAGCAATTTAGATAAATCTACATTTTCCTGCACCAACTTTCCCAACAAGAAAATACGGTTTTGCAGCATATCCTGTTCGCCTGCAGGAATCAACCCTAAATGACGGTCAGGAATCTCCACCTCCTTTGATTTGGGCAATGACCCCAACACTGGCACATCACAATAACGCTCTATGCTTTGCAGCATAATCTTTTCGTGACGGGCTCTGGCCACCTGATTCAAAATCACACCACCAATCTGAATACGCCGGTCAAAATTTACAACGCCATTGATCAACGCTGCCACGCTACGGGTGATACGCGTACAGTTCACCACTAAAATCACTGGCGCGCCAATGACATAGGCTAACTCAGCGCTACTGTTGGAGCCTTCCACATCCAGTCCGTCAAAGAGTCCCATAGCACCCTCCACCACGCTGATATCAGATTTCTGGGAATGACGGATAAAGGATTGCTTTACCCCTTCGGCGCCCATCATGACCAAATCCAGATTGCGACATTGCTGTCCGCTGGCATAGCTCATCCAGCTAGGGTCAATATAATCGGGACCCTTTTTGAAAGGCTGTACTGTGATACCTCTGTCAGTCAACGCCTTTAAAAGCCCCAAAGTAAAGGTTGTTTTTCCAGAGCGGCCCTGAACCGCTCCAATAAGCACACGTGAAATATCGTTATTCAATCTATCACCACATATCATCTGGAATTTATTGTTTCATCTCGTTCTCTGCTTTCATTGTACGATAAAAATGCCCATCACGCAATTCTTTCTTTTTTCCAACTGCGCTGCAGGTTTTTCCATAAAAAATTTTCCTGCTTGCCCTCTACGGGCCGCCGATGTGATTCCTTTATACAAAAGATATATTTCTCAAAGTGCGACACTTTTCGTGGCAATAGTATCCCGAAAAGTTCTGTCATGTTCAACAAAAATCATTGTCGGCAAAAAAGTCTTAATCAGATTTTCAATCTGTATGCGCGAATACGTATCAATATAGTTCAGCGGTTCGTCCCAAACATACAAGTGTGCCTGCTCGCAAAGGCTTTTTGCCAGCAACACCTTTTTCTTTTGTCCGCTGGAAAATTCCTTCATATCTTTTGCAAATTGAATCTGCATGAAATCCATCTTATGCAGAATCGCCTTAAACAGGCTCTCATCCAGACAATGCATTTTCACAAAATCGGACAGTCCTCCGCTCAAATGAGATGTATCCTGCGGCACATAAGAAATGAGCAGGCCCGAACCGATTTTCACTGTGCCCACATGCTCTGACAGTTCTCCTACTAAGAGCTTCAACAGACTGGATTTTCCGCTTCCGTTTTTGCCTTCAAGCACAATGCGTTCACCTTGCTGGACTGTAAACGAGACAGGCGCACAGGCAAGTTTGTCAGCATAAACAGGAGCAACCTCGGAAAAGGTGACCAGCGTATCCGTGTGATACCGTAACGGAAATAATTTTAAGTTTTCCGCCCTTTCGACATTTTTCAAAAGGCTGGATTTCTGCTCAATGGCTTGTTGCTGCCTCGCTTCAATCGTTTTTGAGCGTTTCATCATTTTTGCCGCCTTGTGTCCCACGTAGCCCCTGTCCGCTTTTAATCCGGAGGATTGCACACCAAACTTACTGGCTTCTACTTTATCCGACCACACAGAAGTACGTTTGGCAGACTGCTGCAATCGTTTGATATCCTTTTGCAGACGCCAATTTTCTGCCCGTTCAAAATTTTGCTGCCGCTCAAAATTCGTCAGCCATGAGCTGAAATTTCCACTTTGCACCTCAATATTCGTCCGATTTAACGATAAAATATGATCTACACAGTGATCCAAAAACCACCGGTCATGGGAAACTAAAATAAATCCTTTTTTCTTTTTGAGATAAGCCGCCACTTGTTCTCTGGCTTTCATATCCAAATGATTTGTCGGCTCATCTATTAACAAAAAATGGCCTTCATTCAGAAAAAGCGCAGCAAGCAGGACCTTGGTCTGTTCCCCATTAGAAAGCGTATCAAAGGGACGCCAAAGCACATCATCTTCCAAATCAAGATAAGATAATTCCCGCATGATTTCCCATTCCTCCGAAAGAGGACAGATCTCCTGCAAAAGTTCCGTTGTCATTTTGTTTTTATCTGCAATAGTATAAGGAAAATACTCGAACTGTACCGGCGCGTGAATTTTCCCTTGATACGTGTATTTTCCCTGCAATAAATTTAAAAAGGTGGTTTTTCCTCTGCCGTTTCTCCCAATAAAACCAAGCTTCCAATCGGTATCAATCTGAAAATTCACATTTTCAAAAATCATATCATAGCTGGATGGATAGGAAAACGTAAGATTCTCCACTTTAATCATAGTCATGAAGTATTCCCCCCTTGTCCTTTCAAACATAAAAATAAGAGCTGCAAGAAAGTTTCTTCTCACAGCTCACCTAATCATAATCCCATCTTATCAACTTTATATGACAAATTTGCAAAGGGTAGAATCATCCGCTGGGTGAATAGATATATAACTTTCTTGCAAAAGAGCGCAACAATACAACTGTATCATCGCATATCCAATTTTATTTGCAAGAAAAGTTAAACATCCTCCCACCCCATTCTTTTTATTTCGCTATCAGCATAGCATGAATCTCCAAAATCGTCAAGCCCTGTCCTTTATTTATTGCATTGCATCAATTTTATGATTCAACCATTGTAGTAGATCATCCATCACGATATCATAATTTAACTCATTCAACATTTCATGACGCCCACCGGCATAAAGCTCCATAGTCACATCCTGCAAACCCGCATCTAAAAATAAATTACGCACATGCTGCACACCTTTTCCCATACTACCCACCGGATCGCAATCTCCTGAAAAAAGATAAACCGGCATGTCTTTTCTCATTCCAGCAATATTATGGGGAGCATTGGCTAATTGAATGCCCTGCAGTAGCTCATGATAAAAACCATTGCTGCAAAGGAACCCGCACCAATCATCTTCCAGATAACGGTTTACCACTTCTCTGTCCCGTGTCAGCCAGTCAAACTCAGATTGAGGATTTGCAATACCTCTGTTAAACCCGCCAAAAAGCATTTTCTTAATTTTTGGAGAATAATGCTCCTGCCCCATAAAGAAACATGCTGCCGTGACGATCTGCAAGGCCAGCCTTCCTGCCGCTCCTTGACCATCCCCAGTTCCCGACAAAATCAGTCCGTCAAACATCGACGGTCGCAGTTGTACTGTACGTCGTACCAGAAAAGAGCCCATACTGTGCCCCATCAAAAATATCGGACAATCCACTTCTTCATCAATGACCTTCTTGCGGATGGTAAATAAATCATTGATCATCATATTCCAATCCACGCCTTTGCGCAAATAGCCCAACCGCCCAGCGGCGGTCTTGCCATGTCCTCTTTGATCATGACAATACAAAGAAATACCCTGCTGTGCCAAAAATCGGCCTAATTTATCATAGCGCATACTGTGCTCTGTCATCCCATGAGCTAAAAGTACCACAGCCCGCGGATTTTCTGCCCGCCAGCAATACATATATAATACCGTGCGATCCGATGCTGGCACGATTATTTCCTCCAACATGTCCATCAACCCCTTATTGCCCAGACTTTTTTAAGTCTCTTTTCATGCTCCATTATAAAGCTATAAAGCAAACTTTTATACCTGCTTAGAAATTTCTACATAAATCATCTAGATACCTGCTTCTATTTCATTCTTGAAATAGAAAACAGGTCGTCCCACAATGGAACGACCTCAATATTTTATCACACATATCCTGCAGGATTTACTGTAGAGCCGTTGATACGCACTTCGAAATGCAAATGATTCCCAGTAGAATTTCCAGTAGAACCTACTTTGCCGATGGTTTCTCCTGCCGCCACTGTCTGACCGTTTTTGGCTACCAATGAAGACATGTGCCCATACAAAGTCGCCACGCCACCGCCATGATCAATAATTATACAATTTCCGTAACCACCATAATATTTGGACATAATGACAGTGCCGCCTGCCGCAGCTACAACATTGGCCCCATAACTGGCACCGATATCCATTCCGGTGTGCAGCTTTTTCACGCCGCTAATCGGATGCGTGCGATAGCCATAAGACGATGTAATGGTATGACTGCTTGGGCAAGGCCATAAATATGCCCCAGGCGCTTTTGTACCTCCATTCTTAGCCGCCTGCTGCGCTTGCAACGCCTTAATTTCGCTATTTAATTTTTTTGACTCTGCTTCCAAATCTTCCAAAATATCAAACAATGCATTCTGATCCGCATTAATCTGATCCACTACTGCCTGCTTTTGTGCTGTGGCGGTTTCCAATTCCTTGGTACGGGCCACCTGACTCTGTTTTTTAGTCTCTAAGCTTACTTTCATGCTGTCCAGACTTTGCTTTTCGCTTTCCAAACTGTTTTTTAGAGCTGTCACTTCATCTAGCAATTTCTGGTCATTATTGGCAATATATTTCAAATATTCAAAACGTGTTAAAAAATCAGTAATACTGTTAGACTGTAACAGTACTTCCAAAAAGCTCACATCTCCATACTGGTACATCTCTTTCAACCTGCGGTTGAAAATCGCCATCCGTCCGTCATAATCGCGCTGTTTATTTTCAATCTCCATTTTTGTAAAGGAAATTTTATCTTCCGTCTCCGCAATCTCTGTATTTAATCCATCAATGGTCTGCTGTACCGCATTCATTTCCGCATTAATTTCTTTTAACTGCTGCGTCAATGATTTTTTTTCATTATTTTTCGCTGTAATCTGTCCTTTTATATCCTTTTGCTGTTCTTTCAATTCATTTTGCTGTTGCTGTAAGTCACCAATACTATTCGCCCCAAAACTTGTCATCGGTGCAGCGCAGGTAACCGAAAACGCTGACAATATCAAAATTGCCATAGCTTTTTTGACACGTTTCTGCAAAAAAAAACACTCCTTTGTGTATATTAGCTCTCTTTCTACTATTTTAACGTTTATTTCATGAATTGCAAGATTTTTTTCGTATTTTATCATTATTGTAACTTTTTTTGCACAAACTACCGTTGCAAATTTGATTGTCATAGCACCTTATTTAAGGCATATATTGTACAAGAATCTATTTTTCGGAGGTGTCCAGTATGCGTTTCGATTTATTGTATATTTGTTTCCTATGCGCTATCATTTTAGTAACCTTTTTTTCTGTACTTCTCCCACAACCTGCTCTTTTAGCTTCTCTCGATTTACATTCCATGCAATTTTTAAGTCACGTCAGTACAGAAGGGCCTTCTCCCCAAGCAGCAATTCTACTCAGTATCTTGGGACTTATTTATTTAAAAATTATCTGGCAGCTTATCAATCCTCCCCGCAACCTTTAAGCATCACAGGCTAGGGAAACAGATTTCACTGTATTTGCAAACTTTCTGAAAAGAATGCAAATGCAACAACAAAGGGACATTCCCGCCAAAAACAGCCAATCACTTATATTCCTATCTATCTCTTTCTTGTAAAAAATGCAGTTTTTCTCAAATAAAAATAAAGAAGCCTTGTGACGGAACGCATGCAACTTTCTATGTGTTCCGTCATCTACACAACTCTGCCACACAAAAAATTTATTTTCGTGCAAAAACATCGTAAATTTCAAAAATAATGCTTGCAATTTTTCCCCCAATCAATTATAATTATAAACCGTAGTTAAGAAATACATGGGCGCTTAGCTCAGTTGGTAGAGCATCCGACTCTTAATCGGCAGGTCCAGGGTTCGAGTCCCTGATCGCCCACCATTATATGCTAATTCGAATATTTACATTGCAAAGATTTTGTAATGTTGGTGCATGGATTGGCAATAAGTATCCCCCGGCATAGCCGGGGGTTTTACATATGCGCCTATAAGGCTTTA
>OFFD01000082.1_pt1 | contig 82265 bp, 75 predicted proteins | sample 1521291 | NCBI WGS metagenome assembly OFFD01 (sample SAMEA3504103, study PRJEB24116) | mouse gut metagenome | biome: mouse gut; feature: mouse-associated habitat; material: faeces | place: Denmark | collected 2011 | reverse complement strand
GTTATATAATCATCTGCTCCCAAACCTAAACCAAGCGTTTTATCAGAATCGGTATGCTTTGATGCAGTCTTTGGAATCAGCCACACATTGCTGATTCGCATTACATCGGGGATTCGGTTTGTAGCGCATAATACCTGTATCCTCCGTTCGGACAATCCCCATTTTTCAGCCGCTTCCTTTACATTCATATAATCAAACATGCTTAATTCCTCCTGTCATGGATATTATAAATCGTTAAAACGAATAATATAATCAAGAAAATGATTCCATGAACAAGAATCGTTCCTCATTAAAAAACGGCAGGATTTTTGATATTGATATCCTACCGTTTCTTCACTAATTATAAATGATTTCCTCGTTCACAATCTCCCCTGCACAAGCCCTTATGTTATTCATTCTTCCTGTCCATTCTAAGGCGTTTTCTGCCTTTTCGGCGGGTATAGTTAAGCACGGGATTAAATAATCTCCTTGCCGCTCGTATCTGCCGCCCAGTTCCTTAAAAATCGTCTTTGCCATTGTCTGTTACCTCCACATTCTTTTTTATTTTGAATGTCCGCAAAATCCGTCCTACATCCCATGGGCAATTTGCACAATCATTTCTGCATGGCTGAACTGTTACAACAGATACGCAAAATATCCCGCGTATGCGGCAAGCATGACCGCACCGCCGAAACGTTTCAGTTTGCGCTCCTTATTGAGCACGCAGAGAAGCAGCAGCGCCGAGGCTGCAATACAGACGATACTGTCCACAAAGAAATCCGCCTGATAAGCCACCGGCGTGATCGCCGCCGACGTACCGATCACAAAAAGAATATTAAAAATATTGCTGCCCACAATATTTCCTACCGCAATGTCCGCTTTTTTCTTGATTCCCGCTGCAATGCTCGTCACCAGCTCGGGCAGGGAGGTGCCGAAGGCCACGACGGTCAATCCAATGATACGTTCGTCTATTTTAAAAATGCGGGCCAGAGCCGTCGCAGCATCCACGGTGATATTACTGCCTGCAACGATCAAGATGCATCCGGTCACGATCAGTCCCAGCATTTTAAAAAGACTTTCCTTCTCTCCCTCTGCCTTTTCCTCCGCCGGGCCTCCCTGCCCTTTTTTAGCCATAACGAACAGGTATGCTAAATATAGGATGAACAGTCCCCATAAAAGGGCTCCGTCTATTCCGCCCACAACATGATCCCAAAGACCGACAGCCGCAAAAATCACGGTTATGATAATAAGAAAGGGGATTTCGTACCTGACGGTCGATGGTTGGACCATGAGCGGCGTAATCAGGGCCGTCATCCCCAAAATCAGCAATACGTTCATAATATTACTTCCCACTACGTTTCCTACCGCAATATCCGCGCTCCCCTTTAAAGCCGCCGAAATACTGATGGCAGCCTCCGGCGCGCTGGTACCCATCGCCACGATCGTAAGCCCGATCACAAGCTGGGGGATTCCCAGTCTGTCCGCCACCTTTGAAGCGCCCTCCACAAACCAGTCTGCGCCTTTGATCAGCAGTGTAAACCCCACCGCCAGTAAAAAAAGCTGTAATACCATTTCCATGTCTTTCCCTTATCTCCTCTCTCAATCTTTATTCAAGCGCCTGTATTTTTTACAATGAAAAAAGACTCTTAACACATCTTCCGATATGCTAAAAGTCTCGTACTCTCAATCTCTGAAAGATGCACAACCACGGTCTGTACCGGGGTATGTTGATTGTGCATGACAACTACTCCCTTTTAGAACTTCTACCATATAATTACCATATTGCGGCTTATCTGTCAAGAAATAATATCTTAAATCCGGCATCAAATCCGGCATTAAATTCATCCCTGATTCTATCTTATTTTTCGATTTCTGCTTTCCGCTATATGTTTCCCGATATGTCCAGCCGCCTACTTCGACATATTCCTCTTAATCACCTTCAGTCTCGTAAATTCCTCCCGCTCCTTCTCTTCCAGCGCATTGGAAATGTCCTGCACCCTCTTCGTATAAAGTGGGATCGTGATATTCTTCAGCGCATTCGCCCTTTTTTGTGTCTTGCGGATATTGATAGCAAGGCGGTAGGCCGAATTTTCCACTACGGACAGCTTGATCGTCAGTTCCTTCACTCTCTCAAAACTTTCCTTCGCCTGATCCAGACTTTCTTTCGTAGAAAAAAAAGAATAAGTAGGTCGATCCATACTCGGCTCATACTCTACCAGCGGAATTTCCGTTCCCATAATGCTCCTTGTCTTGATGCGGATAGAATTTTCCACCGGAACCGCGTGGGAGATCTCGTCCACATAGTTGATTCCAAGTTCAATATTTGCTTTCTGCAGCGCCCGATACGCCCGCGTAAAAGTCACATCTATCTCCGTCTGGATGCTTTTTGCCTCTTCGATCAGATCCATCAGCTCTTTCACCAGAATATTTCTCTTTTTATCCATCAGCTCATGCCCCTGTTTCGCAAGGCCGAGCGAATTTTTTGCCAGCATCAGATTTCCTTTTGTGGGAAATTCATTGGGATCCATACCTCCACCTCCTTTTCAGGCACGCTCCGGCATCAGTTCAACGTCGACGCTCCATAATATTCGTCCAAAATCTTCGTATTGATACGATCCAGTTCTTCTCTCGGCAGAAGCCTCAAAAGGGACCAGCCAATCTCCAGCGTATCGTTTATCGTTCGGTTTTCATTGGCTCCCTGCCCGACAAATTCACCTTCGAAAGCATTTCCGAAAGCCAGATATTTTTTATCCAGCGGCGATAACTCGTCCTCGCCGATAACGGACGCAAGCGCTCTCGCTTCTCCTACCTTCGCGTAAGAAGAAAATAACTGATTTGCCACGTCCTGATGATCCTTTCTCGTATACCCTTCTCCGATGCCGTCCTTCATCAGACGGGAAAGGGACGGCAATACGTTGATCGGCGGATAAATAGACTGTCCGTGCATGGTACGGTCCAAAACGATCTGTCCCTCCGTGATATATCCGGTCAGATCCGGGATCGGATGGGTAATATCGTCGTTGGGCATCGTCAGGATCGGAATCTGCGTCACCGAACCGTTCACCCCTTCCACGATACCGGCTCTTTCATAGATCGTAGCAAATTCACTATAAAGATAGCCGGGGTATCCCTTTCTGGACGGGATTTCTCCCTTACTGGAAGATACCTCCCGCATTGCCTCCGCAAAAGAAGTCATATCCGTTAAGATTACCAAAATATGCATACTCTTTTCAAAAGCAAGATATTCCGCTACCGTAAGGGCCACCTTAGGGGTGATCAGACGCTCCACCACGGGATCATTGGCCAGATTCAAAAACATGACCACATGATCGGATACGCCGCTTTCTTCAAAAGTATGCCTGAAATATTCCGCAACGTCATATTTCACGCCCATTGCAGCAAATACGATCGCAAACTTTTCATCCGATTCCTCCCCCAAAGAGGCCTGCCTTACGATCTGTGCCGCAAGCTGGTCGTGAGGCAGACCGTTCCCTGAGAAAATAGGCAGCTTCTGCCCGCGGATCAAAGTAGTCAGGCCGTCGATTGCCGAAATACCGGTCCGAATATAATTACGGGGATATTCCCTCGTTACCGGATTTAACGGCTTTCCGTTCACGTCCCGCCTGACCTCTGCCGGAATCTCTCCTAAACCGTCGATCGGCTGGCCGATCCCGTTTAAGGTCCGCCCCAATATATCCGTGGAAAGACCGATCTCCATAGGATGGCCGGTCAGTCTTGTATGGGTATTCTGTAAAGAAATATTTTCCGTAGGCTCAAACACCTGTACTACAGCTCTGTCATCGTAAATTTCTACAATACGCCCCAGTTTCTTTTCTTTTCCTTCTACGGTGATCTCCACGATCTCATCAAACGCCGCGCCCCTTACGCCCTCAAGAACAACAAAAGGCCCGTTTACTTTACTTAATCCCAAATATTCAATAGCCATTTATCCTCTCTCCTTTCTAGTGTATTGTCTCGTTGATATTTGGCAGAACTACGCATTATATTCGTTCACCTGCAAGGCAGATTTTCGGCGGCGCAGCGGTGGCTGCGACCAGAAAATCTAACGCCGCAGATGGGCGAATAGACAAGTAGTCCTGACTAATTATCAATGATACACTAGGCGTTTTTCGCAATCACATCGTCGTAAAACCGGTCGATCGCTTTTTTATAATCGTCGAACTTGTGCAAGGCGTTGTTTTCCACATCATATTTAATGGAAATGATCCTGTCAAAGATCGTATCTTCTTTCAAAATAGACATGGGCATTCCCATGGAAATAAGCGACCTTGCTTTCATATTCAGATAGAGGATAATCTCCATCATCTTCATCTGCTTTTCCAAAGGTACGCAGGTATCCTCTTTATGAAAGGCGTTCTGCTGTAAAAAGCCAAGACGGATCACCCTTGCAATCTCCAGCGTCAGCTTTTGGTCGTCCGGCAGCACGTCGCTGCCGATCAATTTTACGATTTCCATCAGACTGCTCTCCTGATTCAGGATCGCCACAAGCTGGTTTCTGTAATCCACAAAATCCGAACCTACCTCTTTCGCATACCACGCCGACAGATCCGGAAGATACTCGCTGTAGCTGGTCAGCCAGTGGATTGCCGGAAAATGCCTTGCATAGGCGAGGGATTTATCCAGACCCCAAAAGCATCTGACAAAACGCTTTGTGTTCTGTGTGACCGGTTCGGAAAAGTCGCCGCCCTGAGGCGATACCGCGCCGATGATCGTTACGCTTCCTTCCGTTCCGTTTAAATTCTCCATCATGCCCGCCCGCTCATAAAAAGCCGATAGCTTAGACGCCAGATACGCCGGGAATCCTTCCTCTGCGGGCATTTCTTCCAAACGTCCCGACAATTCACGCAGCGCCTCCGCCCAACGGGAAGTGGAATCGGCCATGATCGCCACATGATACCCCATATCCCTGTAGTATTCCGCAAGTGTAATACCCGTATAAATACTTGCTTCACGGGCCGCCACAGGCATATTGGAAGTGTTGGCGATCAATACCGTCCTGTCCATCAAGGGATTCCCCGATTTCGGATCGACCAGCTTGGAGAAATCTTCCAAAACCTGCGTCATTTCGTTTCCCCGCTCCCCGCAGCCGATATATACAATGATATCCGCATCGGACCATTTTGCGACCTGATGCTGGGTCATCGTCTTTCCCGTTCCGAAACCGCCGGGAATCGCCGCCGTACCGCCTTTGGCGACGGGAAACAGCGTATCCAGAATACGCTGCCCCGTCACAAGAGGCTTGGACGCCGGAAACCGTTTTGCAGTCGGTCTGGGAACACGGATCGGCCAATGCTGGGTCATGGTAAGTTCCTTTTCTTCCCCGTTTAAGCATGTAACTTTCACGATGCCTTCGTCGATCGTATAGGCGCCGTCTTCTTTTACTTGTGTGACCGTTCCTTCTATGTCAGGCGGGACCATTACTTTATGGACGATGGCCGTAGTCTCTCTTACTTCGGCAATGATCGTACCGCCGCTCACATAGTCTCCCTCTTGTACGACCATATGCGCGTCCCAAAGCTTTTCCGTGTCCAAAGCGCTCACGCTGATTCCTCTGTTGATATACGCTCCCGAATTTTCGGCAAGCACTCCCAAAGGACGCTCGATACCGTCAAAAATATTCGTTATGATCCCCGGCGCCAGCGTAACGGACAGCGTTGCGCCCGTTCCCATGACTTCTTCTCCCGGCTTCAGTCCCGAGGTTTCCTCAAATACCTGTATTGTCGTCATATCCGTCGTCAGGGAAATTACTTCGCCTACCAGCTTTTCCTTCCCCACATAGACCATTTCCGACATTTTAAATCCGGTATTTCCCTTGAGGTAAATAACAGGACCGTTGATTCCATATATATTTCCCTTCTTCTCCATCGGAAAACCCTCGCTCTCTATTGAATATTAAATGAAAAATCTTGTTTGATCTCGTTCAGTTTTGTTTCGAAAGACTGATCGATCAAAATATTTTTGGAACGGATGACCGCGCGCATCCCGCCTTGAAAACCGTATTCGCTGATCGTCAGCTTCGCACCCGTTTTCCCTTCAAGGCCCGCAAGCTTATCCTGATCCGCAGGATCGATATAGATCTGGATCTCCTCTTTGCCTGCAAACTCTTTCGCGCGCCTGATCCACTCCGCCAAATACACATCATAAGCTTCGGTTTTTTTGTATTTCTCCAGCTTTTCTTCTACTTCGCCAAAAAGCCTGCTCTTTAACTCTTCCTGTTTCTCGCCTACGGCGCGCCTGATCTCCATTTGTCTTTTGGACAATTCCGTATTCTTTTCTTTTCTCAGGTTTTCCTCGCTGAGCTTGATCTGAAGCGCCTGTTTACGGAGTACGTCCGTTTTATAAGCGTCAAATACGGAGTCCAATCCCTTTTGATACTCTTCTATCGTTTTCACACTTCTTGCATTCGCCGTTTCTACCGAAGCGTCCAAAAAATGTTTCAACTTTTCTTCGATCGTCATAGCTGCTCCCATCTGCCCGCTATAGCGGGCGCACAAATCAACCTTACTATAATTTGATACCGATTGCTTCGTTCACATAAGAAGTAATGAAATCCGGCGCTCTTCCCGTACCATGCCTGTCCGGCACCTCTACGACCAACGGGAGCCTGTGGTTCAATTTTACTTCGTCAATCACATCCGGAAAATCTCTTCCGAACTTTTCCGTCAGCAAAAGAATCCCTATCTCTTTATCCGAAAGCACCTGTTCTATCTGCTCCTTCAATTCCTGTTTTTCGTGGACAACGGCGCCCTCCACGCCTGCAAGACGCATACCTGTGTATGTATCCACGTTGTCGCTGATCAGATACATTTTCATGTTTGCTCCCATCCGTCCGCTTTTGCGGACATTCCAATCCGGGAGGTTGAAAGTGCATTTCTTTCAACCGTATCCCCCTTTACGCGCTTTGGCACGCATAACAATCAACATTTGAAAGGTTTACTTTCAAATAATATGACCGGAAAAATGCATGCTTCTGGCATTCTTCGCACTACTCTGACAGTTTGTGTAACTTAGATTTTCTTAGCCGGCGTATTTTGACAGCTTCAAAAAGCTTTACACACTTATAGCTGACCTAAGATCATGAAAGAAATGATCAGACCATACAGGCACACACCTTCGGCAAGACCTACGAAAATAAGGGATTTACCAAGGATAGAAGAATCTTCGCTGATTGCGCCTAACGCTGCACTGGCCGCGCTGGCCACGGCAATACCGCCGCCGATACAGGAAAGTCCCGTAACAAGGGCCGCCGCCAGATACCCCATGCCCGTTGCCGATGCCGCTACTGCTGTTTCTGCTTCCGATGCCGCGCTGGCACTCGTTCCAAATAAAAATAAACTTGCCGACAAGAGGATACCGAAGAATGCAACCGTATTAAAGGCCAAAGACGCTTTATATCTGGATCTGTTTCGTTCTCCTTTAAAATACATCCTGAACGGAACCAAAATACTGAATACCAACGCACTGAATAAAATGATTTTCCCTACTGTCATAATAAGGACCTCCTAATCTGTTTTTCATTATTGTTTTTAAAATCCAATCGTTCTTTACTGCTTTCTTTTATGATAAGCATATTTTACTCGTTCTTTACTGCCCTTACTTTACGATATGGCTTAAATTCCCTGCCGCCGCCTTTATAGAACCGGCTGAAAAATTCATAATACTGCAAACGTAAAACCTGAATCCCGACGATCAGGCCTTCCATACCGCACACGAACAGATTGCCTAAAACGATCACCACCCAGTTGGGCGAAGCGCCGTTTTCCGCTCCTGCAAGCATAAGCACCACTTCCATCATCGCCGCATGGCTGACTGCAAAAGCGCCGATACGCACGAAAGAAAGCGTATTGGAGAAATAGCTTAAAAGTACTTCAAACAATTCAAAAAATGCCTGTACGAAGAACATGACCTTGCTCTTTGGCATGACTTCGCCCTCTTTTGTGATCAACGCTGTCAAAGGCTCCTTGAGCGCCATGATAAGAAGCGGTATCACAAACATGACTACCAGTACGATTCCCGCGGGAAGGGTATGGCCTGTCATAAAAAGCAGGATCACAGCTACCGCTGCCGCATAAAATACAAAGCCTGCGATCCCGTTTGTATCAAACAGCGCCGCTTCCATATCCTTCGCTTTAAAGCCGTTGATAATATGGAATATCATCGTAAGCAGCACCAGCCCCATGCCCAGCGTGATCGCCACCACAAAGACCGTATTCAGCTTTCCTACGAAAGGCAGCGTGGACATCGCCGTAACCGGACGCAGCCAGACCGGTTCTATCACATCCTCAAACCCGAACACGCTTCCGAACATAAATCCAAAGAATATAGAAAAAATACCGCATCTTGAAACAATCGCCGCCAGATCCATTTTTTTTAACCGATACAGCAGCAGGCCGCCGATGAAAAGCAGAAATCCCTGTCCTACGTCGCCAAACATGGCTCCAAATATAAACGAATAGGTGACCGCCACAAAAATCGTAGGATCAAATTCATTATAATCGGGCAGCCCGTACATCCTGATAAACATCTCAAAAGGCTTGAACAATTTGGGATTTTTCAGTTTTGTAGGCGGTTTAGCGATCCGGCTCTCATGCCCCTCTTCAATCGTACAGTACACATGCGGATCGTCGTTCACTTCTCTTTCGAATTTCTCCGCATCTTCCTTCGTCATCCAGCCGCACAGGATAAAGAAAGTCTTGTCATTCGTATGGGTATACGCCGCCAGTTTTCTCACTTCGAAGTTATCGCAGAGCGTTTCCAGCTCGTCTTTTGCGGCATAAATATCTTCCACGTTGCTTGCCAGCTCTTCTCCCATCTTGGCCTCCAAAGCCAGCAAGGCGCTTTCCGTCTTTTTCAGCCGCCGTATCAGCGTCTCATAAGCTTCTTCCAACGTCCCTTCATATCCCTTCGGCATACGGAATCTTTCAAAATGCAGGGACGCATAGACCGCGTCTACCTTTTCCGCCTCTGAGACAGGCACGAAATAAACTCCCCAAATGTACTCCTTATCACTCTGGCATTTATAAAAAATAGTGGAAAGTTCTTCATATACATACTTTTCCAATTTTTCATAGAATTCCACCGGAATTTTGCCGAACCTGAATTTAACATAATGAAAATCCAGAATCTCCCGGATATCATGGTTGATATTGCGGTAAGGCACTACGTCCTGCAACGCCTGCCCGATCTCCTGCTTCTTTGCTTCTAACGCTTCTTTTTCCTGACGGTAAGTTTCCCTCTTCCCTTCAAAACTCTCTATAATGGAAACTGCCTGCTTTCTGTCAAACGTTTTTTTAAGCGGATCCTCCCTTTTGGTCATAGCAGCCAACTCTTCCGCTTTGGCAAGCAGCTCTTTATAAGGATTGCTCTCCACACAGGGCGTTACGTTCGCAAGCTCCTTTAGGGCCACCATCGTATTTTCAAGCTGGATCTCATATTTCCCCAGATATTTTTCTACGACCATGTCCAAGTCCTCTTTAGGGCCTACCATATTTATGAATTTCATCTTCGCTATCACGCCCACTCACCTCCTATGCAATATATTTTTTGGTTTCCTCGAATCCAAGTCCGTATCTGACGCATTCAATCAAAGTGGTCAGCCTGTCCACCTCTTTTGTCTTTTTATAGAGATAGTTTTCTATACAGACGATAGAATACGGATATTTCCTGCCGCTGGTATCGTGTATCTTTTTTATCAGCTCCTCATACATGGTCTCTATCGAAGAGGTATCCAGCCCTTCCCTGAACCTCGCATAATAGCAGGTTTTTACAAGCTCTTCCATCTCCTCTATCGTCTCCGACTCCACGATCTTTTTAAACAGCTCTTTGGGGATCTTTACATGAATCGGTACGATAAACGCGTAAATATCTGCCGGCGTCATATGATAGTACTTTTTGGCGCGGTAGATCCACTGCAGGTTCAAAAGCTCGATCTCGCTTCCGTACACTTCGCTGATGATCTGCCAGTCTCTTTTCTTCATTACTTTTTCAAAAGCCTTCCACATTCTTCTCATGTAGAAAAGATTCAGCGCGTTCTCATAATCAAACAAAGTAGCGTCCGGTGTCCGTTCCAGTCGTTTCAGCGCGGAATAAAAGATAGAACCTTTGAGATTTTCCACAAACTCGGGAATCGTTTTGGAACTCCCCAGTCTGGCTACGTCCAGCTCCGACCGTTTCTCAAAAAATGCCTGAAATTCCGCCAGATCAAGAGACGCTTCATATTGGTTGAACAGCATACGCAGGCAGTTCTTTAAGACTGCAATTTCATATTTGATATAGTAAATATCTAAAAATTTTCTCTGTTCGATACCGGAAAATGCATAAATTTTCGTAAAATCCGCGTAAATAACTCTTTGGAACAGCGCTTCGACTTTTCCCCTGTGAATGTCGAACTCTTCTTCGGAAAAAAGTTTCCGGTAAGACGGATATCTTTTCAGGTATTCCACCACCTCCGTCACACTTCCCATAGCTGCCATCTCTTCATATTCCTGCTTTTTTATCAGCTTGCCTTCCATTGCCCGCAGCTTAGTAGTGACTGCACTGTATGCAAATAATCCCCGCACAAGATCACATCCTTACTATGGACTGCACGATCTCATCCGACCATGCTCCATGTTCATTTTCATATTTTGTCTGCATATCCACAAGCATGGCGTCCGTTTCCTCTTTCAAACGCCTTAACTCGTTTTCCTTTTCCCTATTCAGCTTTTCCTTCAACTGCTCTATGGATGCGCCCGTTTTTTTAATCATTTCCTCGTCAAACCGCTTCATTTTCTGATCGTTCTCTTCGGATAGCCGCTTCTTTTCCATATCCGCGGCATTCATGATCCTCACCGCGGCAGCTTCTATTTCGGATAACTCGCCGATCACGTCTTCTACCGATTGCCCCATAAGAATCCCTGCCTTTCTTTTTTATTCTGATCCATTATAAAATCTTAAACGGATTTTAAATTATTTTTTATAAAATTAACAGGATTTTTATAATATTCCACCTTTATTATAATAGGAGTTTTGTTTTCATCTTTCAATAGTCATTTAGACGATAAATTGACATTTTTTTCTACAATTTTATCAATTTTTCCATACCTGCTTTTTCCTTTCCCCTCTCCTGTAACGACCGTTTTACGGCCTTGGTCTTCAGCCTGCCGAAAGCCGGGCATCCTATTCCTATCATTCCCATAATGGGAATTAAAATCCTCTGCATGAATATTTTTACTCCGGCCAGCCTCCTAAACATAGACTTATCCGAAAAATATAAGCGTCCCGACAAAAAAACTGCATACCCTTCCGGATATGCAGTCTTCGTATTTCTATCTTATTCCATTGTAATGCTTGCAAGGCTTGCTTCAAAAGCGTCAGTCCATGCACCGCCTTTCTGCTGTGTGAAAGCGGCAAGGCCGATCTTTCCATCTGCAAATACCATGCATTGTGTCTGAACGCATTCCATATCCTGCATTACATAGCTTGCAGTAAAACGAAGGGCGTCATAATCGCCGACTTTCGTAACTTCGTATTCATCGACCGTAATCTCCGCCTCATCGCCAAGCGTCGTCTTAAGCTGCTCTACGACCGCGTCTTCGGAAGGAATATCTCCCGTTGCGTCAGTCGTTACGACAATAATGTTCGCTCCGTCTTCCGCCATGTACATACCGTCCGAAACTTCCGAAAACCCGTCCGGTATCTCAACTTTAATTTCTACGTCTGCCGCAGACGCTTCCCCACCGTCTTCTGCCGGCGTAGTCTCTGCCGCCGCGCTTTCTTCTTCCCCGTTTGTTTCTGCTTCTGCATTTTCTGCAGGTGCAGAAACGTCATCCGAAGGCTCCAAAATCGATTCCTCTGCTACAATAGACTCTTCCACAGACGTGGTCTCTTCCGGTTTCGTGCTGGTTTCTTTGTCCCCGCAGGCCGTAACTGCAAAACACATAACAACTGATAAAACGAATGCTAACACTTTCTTTTTCATTTTCCCTTACTCCTCTTTTTACCTTTCCTGTTACCGTGAACCGTAACAGGAGAATCATATGATATTCATTACTTACGAACTGTATTTTGTCACAAGTCAGGGAATTTGTCAATTACATTTATATAAATTTTATACAATTACTTCTACCAATTTTTAGTCAATTGTTACAATTTTCGTTTTATTTTGTTTTATTATTCCACTCTCATGGACAGGGCGCTCGCTTCGAACTCGTCTTCCCAATCCGCGCTGCCCACCTGCGTATAAGCGATCGTAGTCGTAATATTGGTATTGACCGTATACTCTGTCCGCCTGAATTTCATACCGTCATAGCTGTAACTGTATACCGCTCTCGACGCTTCAAAACCGTCCACCGTTGTTTTTTCATATTCTTCCATTTTTACGGATACTACCACTCCCGCCTGCGCGCTAAGGCTTTCGTTGATCTTTCTTGTATATTCGCTCTCTTCCGGCAGCGTACCGTATAACGGCGATGCAACGATATAAATATTGGAGCCGTCTTCGGGATATTTCTTAGTCACATAGATTCCCGAGGGACTTAAATATTCGTAAAAATCCTCCGGTATATCAACGACTACCCTTCCCTGCAGCAAAGGTTCCGGTTCAGGCTCCGGTTCCGGTTCCGTCTCCTCCGGCGTCCATAAAGGAGTATCAGGATCTATTTCCACACTGCCCGTTTCCGGCTGCGCGCCCGTCTCCGCCGCGCTCTCCTGCGTCGTCGTCTCTTCCTTATCCGCTTTCTTTGATCCGCATCCCCACATGGCTGCCGTCATGAACAATACGGCCGATAATAAAAATAACTTCTTTTTCATCTTGCGTCCATCCCCTGTTTTCATTCAATGCAATATGGGAAATCCATATTTATAGCTATTATACCACTAAACGCCGTATTTTGAATATACTTTTTCATGAAACGGCAAAAGGGCAAACGTAAAAAGTAACATACACAAAAACGGCACGAAATACGAACCTGCACGATTCGGCTCCGCGCCGTAAGATGCGGATGACAGGACTTGAACCTGCACGTCGTGGACACTAGAACCTAAATCTAGCGCGTCTGCCAATTCCGCCACATCCGCCGACTACAGCCGCCAGACAAGCGACTGTAACTTTTGTATTGTACCGTAAATTCATTTCCCTGTCAATAAAATTTCCGGCGTTTCGTTTTTTCCTGTTGCGTTTTGCCGTTTCGTTTTCCGGCATTTTCTTCCCCCATTGCTTTTCCACCGGTTCCTACTCCCCGATATGTTTTATCACTTTATGGTAGACACGGATCAAAAATGTCACCGATAAAACCAGCGCGGCGATCTCTGCAATAGGAAAAGCCCACCATACATAGCCTACCTTGCCAAGCTTTGACAAAAAATAAGCCGCGGGCAAAAGTATGCCAAGCTGTCTGGCGATCGATACGATCATACTATACACTCCGTTTCCAAGCGCCTGAAACACACTTCCGCACACGATACCGAAACCGGCGAACAAAAAACTCAAACTGATGGTGCGCAGCGCCGGAACGCCGATCTCAATCATCATGTCCGAAGCGTCAAACAATAAAAGAAACTGTTTAGGCATCACCTGCATCAGCAAAAGCCCCACCGCCATAATACCAACCGCATACATGATGCTTAGCTTCATTATCTTGACCACCCTGTCCTTTTTCCTCGCGCCGTAATTGTAGGCAATGATCGGAACCATGCCGTTATTCAACCCGAACACCGGCATGAAAATAAAACTCTGCAGCTTGAAATAAACGCCGAATACAGCCGTCGCAGTCGAAGTAAACGCGATCAGGATCAGGTTCATCCCATAAGTCATAACGGAACCGATGGCCTGCACCACAATGGAAGGAGCCCCGACCGCATAGATCTGGCCGATAATCGCCGCTTTCGGACGGATCTCCTTTACATGGACCGTAATATATTCATTATATTTTTTGTTGAAAATAATCGCCAGCACACCTGCCACAAGCTGGCCGATGATCGTAGCCGCCGCCGCGCCTGCGACCTTCATTTCCGGAAAAGGGCCGAGTCCGAATATCAGGATTGGGTCTAAAATGATATTGACGACTGCGCCCGTTCCCTGTGTGATCATCGTATAAAATGTTTTTCCGGTTGACTGTAACAGCCTTTCAAACATCGTCTGCATAAAGATGCCCGCACTTCCCACACAGACAATCGTCAGATACTGTATCCCGAATCCTACAATCTCCGCATCCTTGGTCTGGCTGATATAAAACGGACGTACTACAAAGATACCGATCAGACAGAACAGGACATAGCATACCGCCGCAAGAAATACGGCGTTATTAGCTACCTCCTGGGCTTTTTTATAATCTTTCTCTCCAAGGGTTTTGGAAAGCAGGGCGTTGACGCCTACGGCCGTGCCAACCGATACCGCGATCATAAGACTCTGCACCGGAAACGCTAATGACACGGCTGTCAGTGCATTCTCATTGATACGGGATACGAAAACACTGTCAACTATATTATATAATGCCTGTACCAGCATGGACGCCATCATCGGCAGAGACATCGTCATCAGAAGTTTGTTTTCGGGCATAATGCCCATCTTATTTTCCTTTTGTATCTGTTCCATTTTACTTCATTCCTTCTCGTCTGTAATTCCGTTCTTTTTAATCTCTATACTTACCCGGTCCTGAACTTCGGACTTAGCCGTTTGAATCTTCCGGACCGTTCCGTTTCCTCACAGCTGTAAAAACTGCTATAACTTAAAGATTCCCATATTATGATCCAGTTCGTCCGCAACGTTCTTCATCTTTCCTGTATTTTCGGAAATATTGGCCATGATACTGCTTTTCTTCCTTCATTTTTTTCCTGCATCTTTTCTCCTAACCCTGATTTTAGGTTTTTTAAATTTTGATCAACCTGCTGTATATAATATAGGTAGATTTTCTATCGTTTTGAGGCAAACCAATATAAACAACGTATCATTTTTGAAACAATTTGTCAACTTAAGCGGATTCTTCTGATATCTCTTGATTCTTTCTTACAAGCATTTCAGCTTTTTCCGTTATACTCCAGCACTCCTTTTATTTCCTCCTCTTCCGGCATCACCCGAAGCGCGCCTCTTCTAGTGGTAATAATAGAAGCTGCTGCATTCGCAAATGCAAGCATTTCTTCCATCTCCTGCCTGCTCAGGCCTTGATATCCCTTGCTCAAAACCTGATGCAGCATACAGCCCATAAAAGTATCTCCTGCGCCGGTGGTTTCAATTGTATTCTCATTTAAAAATGACGCCATTTCCGCCGTTTGCCCTCCGCAATAAGCCCGGCTGCCCTCCTTTCCCATAGATAAAAGAATCAAAGGAACCGGAAATTCTGCCCGAAGCTGTTCTACTGCTTTATCATGATCCCGTTCCCCTGTCAGCCATACCAACTCATCATCGGATATTTTTAAAATATGGCAGTGCTTCAAACCATAGCGAATCTGCTCCTTTGCCAGTGCTTCGCTCTCCCACAAAGGCTTTCTTAAATTTGGATCAAAAGAAAGCCAGATACCTGCATTCTTTGCCGCTTGAACCGCTCTTTGCGTTGCTTTCCTTATCGGTTCGTCCGTAAGAGACAGCGAACCGAAATGGAAGATTTTCGCATTTTGGATCAAATCTTCCCTCACTTCTTCCATGCGGAGCATAACGTCTGCCCCGGGTTTCCTGTAAAAAGAAAAATCCCTGTCTCCATCTTCTTTTTTTTGCACAACTGCTAACGTTGTATGCACCTCTTTATCAAAGCGCAATCCCTCTGTTGCAATCCCGGTTTCCTTTAACGCTTTCTCCAACTGATATCCAAAACCGTCCTGCCCTACTTTGCCGATAAACGCCGTCTTTCGTCCCAACTTTTGCAGCATGGCGAGCACATTACAAGGCGCTCCTCCCGGATTCGCTTCAAAAACCGGATTTCCCCGATCACTATACCCGTTTTGTGTAAAATCAATGAGCAACTCCCCCATTGCTACCACGTCATATTTTTCCATTATTCTACCTCCTGCATACCGCAAACTTTGCCTGCGGTACTGCCAATAAGCGGTTCCAAAACGTACTTCTAAACTTCTACTTCAATCTCATACTTCGTTACATCCATATAAGCCTTCCCATTACTTGTAAAATAGATTTCAGAAGCGTCCGCCGGCGTATAAATCAAAGAAGTCATCGCCTGCTCCCCTTCATTTGCAAAAATCTCTACAGAATATCTGTCCACTAAAATCCGGAGGCTTAACTCGTTATTTTTACTCTCTACCCGCATACTTCGCGTACTGATAGTATCTTTTTTAAAGCCTGAATGGGTACGGTCGAAGGTAAGCGTTTTGTCTTTCCTGTCATAAATAATCTCCGAATACCGCATTTCATCTGCCGCAAGTTTTATTTTAAATTTTCCGTATTCGTTACCCTTTAATATAAGTTCTAAGTCAACGCTTCTTCCCTCAATGCCTTCCAGTCCCGTTTCTTTTTCAATACAGACTTCTTTGTAAGTAAGTGGATTTTTACGATAACGGTCAAGCTCACGCACCGGTCTCTGACAAATTCTTCCATTCCTCAGGGACAATTCTCTTGGAATTGTCATCATCCCCGACCACCGCTGGGTATCCGGATACATCGGATTATCCCATGACTGCATCCAACCGATCATAATCCTTCTGCCATCCTCAGACTGCATAGTCTGCGGTGCATAGAAATCAAGACCGTAGTCCACACTCTGAATCTCTTCTCTCGTAAACTGCAGTTTTTCTTTATCATAAGTTCCAATCAAAAATGCAGTATTGTTGCCATTATGAAATTCCAGTCCTTCCGCCTCCATTTCCTGCGGTGAGATCATCAGGACCTGTTTTCCGTCTACAGGATAAAAGTCCGGGCATTCCCACATCTTACCGTATCTATTCTCACTACGGTCTAAAATTCCTGCAAATTTCCATGCATCCAGCCGATCGGCATAAAACAATGCGATTTGACCGCTGCCATCGCTGCTCCGGCTTCCGGCAACCATATAATATCTGCCGTCTTCTTTCCATATTTTGGGATCTCTGAAATCCTCCATACTGCTTCCTTTTGGCAGCATGGCAGCAGTCACAACAGGATTTTTCTCAAACTTTTCATAATCAACTCCATCCCCAACCGCAATGCACTGATTCTGACGAACACATTTTTCGCCGGAATCCAGTGTTTTCTCTTCTACGCCAGTATAGATCAAGATCTGTTTCCCGTTGTCTTCCACGGCGCTTCCGGAAAATGCGCCAAAGTTATCGAAGTCACAGTCCGGAGCTAACGCTGCCGGAAGATACTCCCATTTGATAAAATCCGTACTTTTTGCATGCCCCCAATGCATGGAATCCCAATGGGTTGCATAAGGGTAATATTGAAAGAATAAATGATGCTCTCCCTGGTATTCAGAAAAACCGTTTGGATCATTCATCCAGCCTACCGGATTAGAAAAATGAAATACCGGTCTATTCTCTTTTTCAATTTTTGCGCTTTCTTCCCTTTCATATTTTCTGGCTTTTTCTAACATTTCGCTCATATTTTTTCCACTCCTGCCATACACTAATTTTCTTCTGATAAGGATGTCAGATAAGCGTCGAAATACCTTTGTTTGATTTCCAGATACTCTGACAGTCCATAAGCTTCCATCTTCTGCAGATAGCCGCTCCATTCTTCTTCAATTCCGCCGTTTAAAATCCAGCTTGCTTTCATTTGTTCCGCATATTTTTTAATATCGGTATCAAGCTGCGAGACTCTGTTGGTATCCTCCATGCTCATAAAAACATTCGGAAACACATACTTGCTGTTCATACTGGCAAGATACGTTGCATGCATATTGTCCAGACGCCATTTTGCATCATCCGGCTCTGTTACATACACACCGTAGTACTCATTTAAAATGGCAAGCGGTCCGTTGACCGACTGATTTTCACGAATTTCCACAGGCGAGTTATCCCCAAGATCCATATGTTTTAGCATTGGCCCGCCATTTACATTGGTACTCATCTCAAAAATATTGGCGCTGCCTTCCTCATCATAAGTCCCCCAGTTATTCTGTGCCGATTGAATCGGGTCGTACATCTGGTCAATCCATGCCGCCGCAAGCGCCGTATCCCTGCAATTTGACGTAAGTACACAACGTCCTCTGTCAAATCCGCTTGTTTCACTGCCGTTTTGTCTTGTAACATTGACAAGTCCCTCTGGTCCCGCAAGCGCCGGAAGCATCACATAATCTTCGTAGTTATCAATATTGGCGATGTCCCAGGTAAAGCATAATCCGTATCTGTGATTCTTTCCTTTCGCCACATAAGTAGACCAGTCCTGTGTAAAGGCTTCCGGGTCCACCAGATTCTCCTCTACCAGATGATGCAGCCAAATAATCCCTTCCTTGTAGCCTTCCTGCACTGAAGTATAAATTACTTTTCCTTCATCTGTTACGGCAAAATGATCGCCGGTATCTCCGTATCCTTCTCCAAAGCCGTTAATTAAAATAGCCGGATCCTGATCTCCATTGTTAATAATAAAGGACAACGGTATTACATCACCTGTAATATCAAATTCCTGCTGCAGCTCTGCCGCATGGTCACGAAAAGCGATCAATACTTCTTCCAATTCATCCGTTGTCTTTGGCATTTCCAGCCCAAGATAATCCATCCACTTCTTATTAATGTAGGGAATGTCCCCAATTGCCTGTATTGCCTCCTTTCCTGCTCCAAGCTGTTCAATCCACGGGAAAGAATAAATATGGCCATCCGGTGCGGTACACATTACTCTGTATTCGGGATATTTTTCAAAAACAGCCTGTAAATTTGGCATATATTTATCAATTAAATTTTCTAAAGGAATAATGATCCCTTGTTTTGCGTAACGAAGTAAATCATAATCGCTCATCCCGGCCACAAACAACCCGTCAGGCAATGCCCCAAACTGAACCAGTGCAAGATTTTTCTTATCTCCAAACTGATCCGCTACGAAACAGGTCCAGTCAATATGTACATTCGTCTGTTCTTCCAGTCTCATAAATATAGTTCTTTTATTTGGATCCTGCTCCGTTCTGGCAGGCGCGTTTGTAATAAACGACAGTTCTTTAGTCTCTGCCAGCGGAAACGCTACCTCCGCTGCCGGTGTCTCCGGATTGATATCCGCCCGTCCTACCGACGCCCCGCCACATCCTGAAAGCGATATGCCGCTAATAGCAGCCAGTAATATGCAAATCGATTTTTTTATCCTTTTTTTCATCTGATTTCTTCTCCTTCCTACCAGACTCTGCTAACCTTTAATAGAACCTACCATAACGCCCTTATCAAAATATTTTTGGAAGAACGGATACATAACAAGAAGAGGAATACTGGAAACAACAATGGTTGAATATTTCAACAGCTCCGCCATCTTTGACAGTTCCGCCGTACTTTGGATATCTGCGATCATACCTGACTGCGGCGTATTCTGAACCAATATAGAACGAAGCACCAACTGCAGCGGCTGCAAATTTGCATCGTTCAGGTAAATCATCGCGTCGAAATAGCTGTTCCACATTCCTACAAATCCCCACAATGCAAGAACTGCAATGATCGGTTTACACAGCGGGATCAATATTTGGAAGAAATACTGTATCTCATTTGCTCCGTCAATCTGCGCCGCCTCCCACAGTTCTTTAGAAATCGACTGATAATAGGTCCTCGCCAGTATCATATTCCATACGTTAAACGCTCCCGGCAGGAGAATTGCCCAAACCGTATTTACCAGACGGAGCTGATTCATTAAAATAAACGTAGGAATCAGACCGCCTCCGAAAAACATGGTGATTACGAACAACGCATTAAAAAACTTTCTGCCTACCAGTTCCTTCTTGGACATCGGATAAGCGGCAAGCAAAGTAATAAAAACGGATATGGCGGTTGCCGTAATCGAGTAAAAGAAAGAATTGCCAAAACCGCGCCAAATCATTTCATCCTCAAGTACTCTTCTATATGCTTCCAAAGACCAGTCGCTCATACGAAAGCTGATCCCCTGATTGTTTAACACATTAGGATCCATAAAAGAAGCAATGACAACATAAGCAAGGGGAACAATAATCGCTATCGTAAATAAAGCCAAAAAGCTGTATCCGGCAAAAAGAAGGACTCTGTCGACCGCGCTTCTTTTGATTCCTTTTGATCTGTTTTTTTGTTTTCTCATTGTGCGCCTCCTTCCTATAACCCTTCACCGTCATTTAATTTTGACACAATCCGGTTGACAAAAAGCAATAAAATCACATTGATAACGGAATTAAAAATACCTACTGCCGTTGAATACCCATAATCACCATTTAACAAACCAATCTTATATACATAAGTTGCAATGATTTCTGACGTGGGAAGATTCATACCGGTCTGAAGCGCATATGCCTTTTCAAAACCTACGCTCATAATATTACCGACAGATAAAATAAACTGGATCACGATAATATTTTTGATAGCCGGAAGCTGTACATACCATATCTGCTGTAAAATATTCGCGCCGTCTATTGTAGCCGCTTCTTCCAGCTCCTTACTTACATTGGACAACGCTGCCGTATACATAATGGAGGCCCATCCTGCCCCCTGCCAAATTCCACTGGCAATATAAATGGTTCGGAATGTTTCCGGCATCGTCATCCAGTTCGTTGTCGTTCCTAAAAATTGATTAAGCGGCCCTACCGGGGACAAGAACATTCTCACCATACCACATAAAACGATAACGGAAATAAAATTCGGCGCATAAATCAAGAGCTGAATTTTTTTCTTGATTCCGATACTCCGTATCTGATTGAGCAAGAGCGCCAGAATAATCGGAACCGGAAATCCCCATAGCAGTCCATACAGACTCAGCTTTAAAGTGTTCATCAAATAGGACATAAAATCCGGGGAAGATAAAAACCGTTTAAAATAATCCAGCCCTACCCATTCGCTGCCTAAAAGCCCAAGGCGCACATTATAATCCTCAAATGCCATCAGAATCCCTCCCATTGGCAGGTATTTAAATATCACAGTGATGACAAGCGCCGGCATCAAAAAGAACACATAGAGCTGCCAATTTCTTCTGACATATAACAGTTTCTGCTTTATTGTTCTTTTTTCATAAGTCAAAGATTTCTTTGTTTTCACTTTCACTACTCCTTTCGTAATATGTCGCTTTCTTAATTTGTAACCGGTAAAGTAACCGGTTACTTTCTTTCTATACTCATCATATATCCTGTTTTTGCTATCGTCAAGATGTTTCTTTCTTTTCATGATATCTTATAAATCGCTTTATAATTTTTTGTATAAAATGTATATAACCGGTAATGTAACCGGTTATTGCCATGCTGCTGACGATTTGATATAATAGACGTTGAAAGGAGCGTTATGCCATGAGCAGCAAAAAAGTAACTTTTGATGATATTGCCAAATACACAAATTTTTCCAAAACTACCATATCCCGTTATTTTAATAATCCGGATTCCCTGACGTTGGAAAATCAGGAAATTATTGCGCAGGCATTGATAGATTTAGACTATAAAGAAAATAAAGTCGCTAAAATATTGGCAAGCGGCAAAACGGAGTTTGTCGGTATCATTGTTCCTAATCTATATCTCCACTATTATGCGGAAATGCTAAATCAAATCCTTTCCTCTTATGAAAAGTTCGGCTATAAATTTCTGGTATTTGCCGGAAATTCCAATGAAACCATCGAGCGCCGCTATATTCAGGAATTACTGGCTTATAATATTGAAGGAATGATTGTGTTAAGCCATACCATTCCTTCCAAAGAATTGGCATGCTACAATATTCCGATCGTAACGATTGAACGCGAGGATGAATATACCAACAGTGTAAATACAGATAATTATATGGGCGGCATACAGGCTACCAGCTTATTATATAAGTGTAATTGCGATATACTGATCCACATCAATGTAGGCGTCCCCAAAAATGTACCGGCTTATGGACGTATTCAGGGATTTATCGATATCTGCAAAGAACATGATCTTCCTCATGAATTACTTCTAAAGGATTTAGGGGATACTTATGAAGATAATCAAAAAGCCCTTCAGGAAATCGCAATTTATCTGGATAAAAAATATGAAGGGAAACGGAAAGGGATCTTTTTGGCAAATGACACTTATGCCAATATGTTTTTGAATTCATTGATCCGGTCGCACGGCTCTCTGCCAGAAGACTACCAGATTATTGGCTTTGACAATTCTCCCATTTCGAGTGAGGCCGTCATTCCAACCAGTACTATCGGCCAGCAAATTGATAAGATTGCAGAAACCGCTATGGAAATACTTGTTGAACAGATGAATGAACGAAAAAAGAGAAAACCGGCTATTCCTAAGAATCCCGTGCATAAAGTAATTACGCCAATCTTATTTAACCGCGTCACCACAAACTTAAACAAATAGCCATAATTATTTTCCCCTTTCACGAACAAACGACAAAACAGCGGAAACCCTCTATTTTACTAGGTTTCCGCTGTTTTACTCTGCTGAGACATCGGGGATTCGAACCCCGGACAACTTGATTAAAAGTCAAGTGCTCTACCGACTGAGCTAATATCCCATATATTTAATTCAAACTGGGCTAGCTGGATTCGAACCAGCGAATGCAGGAGTCAAAGTCCTGTGCCTTACCGCTTGGCGATAGCCCATTATCTTTCATGGACACCAGGCTATAACGTGGCGCTAAGTGCCAGGGTGGATAAAGGGATTCGAACCCTTGGCCTCCAGAGCCACAATCTGGCGCGCTAACCAGCTGCGCTATACCCACCATATCAGGATAAAAGGCAAACCCTTTTATCCTTAAACGTGCTCGAAGGGATTCGAACCCCCGACCCACGGCTTAGAAGGCCGTTGCTCTATCCAGCTGAGCTACGAACACATATCAGACAGACCCAAATGTCTGTATGCAGAACGAACCAAAACAGACGGCCCGTCCGCCAAGCGGGTGATGGGAATCGAACCCACGTATCTAGCTTGGAAGGCTAGTGTTCTACCATTGAACTACACCCGCATATGTTATTGATCATTTATAAAAATCACGTCGGGGTGACAGGATTCGAACCTGCGGCCTCCTGGTCCCAAACCAGGCGCTCTAGCCAAGCTGAGCCACACCCCGTTTTCAGATCCATCCCTTTACTCTCGGTGACGCAAGTCATATTATATGATATTGAATAAATAAAGTCAACACCTTTTTTGGTTTTTCTTGACTGTTTTTCAGCAATATTTTCATTTTTTCTCATTTCTGCGCCTTTGATTCCATTTATCAGGGAACTTTTTACAGATAGCGGATCGTAAAATGCGCCTCCCCTTTCTTATCCAGCTCCATGATCATATAAGACGGTCTGTGGCCTTCCTGACGCGGATAAGATAAACTGCCCGGATTGACTGCAATAAGGTCGGACTCAATATCGATAACCGGCCTGTGGGTGTGGCCGTACATAACAATATCGGCTCCCCGCCCCCTCGCCTCTTTCTTCAGCGTCTCACTCCCCGCGGAAATATAATAGTTATGCCCGTGCAAAAGCCAGATTTTGTAATCGCCTATGTAAAATTCCCTTTCCCGCGGCAGGTTAGAAAAAAAATCGTTATTTCCCATGACGATCTCTATCGGGCATCCGGCAGTCTCATAGATTTCAAATTCGCTTCCCTCTGCGTCCCCGCAATGGATCACCATATCCACCGGCGTTACCCGTTCCCATACCTTAAAAAAATTCTCGTTACGGCGGTGCGTATCACTGATAATCAGTATTTTCATAGTTCAAACTCCATTTCGCCGGGATAAACGCCTCTTTATGCGTCCATCCGCATCTTCGGCAATAGTTTTTCCTTCATTGCCCGAAGTGCATTTCCCCTATGGCTTATCTTATTTTTTTCCTCGTCCGAAAGTTCCGCCGTTGTACAGCCAAACTCCGGAACAAAAAAAATGGGATCATAGCCAAACCCGTTTTCCCCTTTTTCCTCATAAGCGATCCTTCCCTCGATCGTCCCGACCGTTGTGACCGCCTCTCCGTCCGGAAAAGCAGCCGCTATCGCGCACACAAATCTTGCCGTACGCTTTTCCTCTTCCACTCCTTCCAAACGGGAGATCAGATTCCGGTTCTTAACATGGTACGAGGTATCCTCGCCCATATATCTTGCCGAATAGATTCCCGGCTCCTTATTCAGCGCGTCGATCTCCAGCCCCGAATCGTCGGCCAGTACGATCTCCTTTGTTATTTCGGCAATTGCCCTCGCTTTAATAAGTGCATTTTCTTCAAAAGTAGTTCCGTCTTCCACTATATCCGCCGAGACCCCCGCCTGCTTCATGGATAAGATCTCTACCGGCATATCTCCCATGATCTGCCGGATCTCCCGCATTTTGTTTTCATTTCCCGTTGCAAAAATGATCTTTTTCACTTTACGCTCTCCCTTTTTTCATAAAACTCCTTCACTGCGCTGCAGATGCCCTCTGCAAGCCCGTCTCTGTAAACGTCCGTTTCTAAGAGCGAGCTTTCTTTTTCATTGGATAAATATCCTACCTTTAACACTGCGGACGGTATGCATATCTTTTGTACAATCATATCCTCTTCTTCCGCCTGCGTCAAGCCGTTTGCCCGGCCCGATACCGCCTCCGCCCCATTGCGTGCCAGCATATCCGCAAGCTCTATACTCCCGGCCTTCGGAATAAAATAAGTGCCGTTATAAACGGCCTCCAATCCGTATACGGAAACATCATCCGTCCGGTTTACCGCAATACCAATATAAAAATCCGCTGCGGTCTCTTTTAAGATCTCCATTCTTGCCTCGAGGGAAGGCATTCCCTCTCCCATACTGGTATAATAAAGTTTAACGGCGTCCTCGGAACGCATTTTATCTTCCATCCGCTTGGCAATATCAAGGGTGATCTGTTCCGCCTTTGTTCCCTGCGCCTTTCCTCCTGCCGGATCTGCGCCGTACCACGGATCGATCACAACGATATGCTCGTACATTTCCGTCGGCTTAGCCATTTCCACGCATAAGTGCCGCTCTTCCAATACGCTTTTAAATTCATAAATACCGTCCAGCTTGAATTTCATCCGAAAAGTCCCGCCGTCGCGCTCATAAAGCGCTCCCTCCACCATGGAAAGATTCCCGCCGATTTCATTCTTTGTATAAAAATATTTTTCCATTCCCTCTATTTCGATCCAGATCTCTTTATCCATGTAATGATTTTCAATCGTTACATTTTCCGCCTTGATATCCTGCTCAAGCGGGATAACGATGTCCTCTTTGCTTTCCGGTTCCGCTTTCAACAGCAGATCTCTCCATGCGCTCTCCTCGTCCGTTTTTTCCATACCGCCTCCAGAAAGCATTTCCTGCTGCCCGCCGTCTTCAATAACTACGATACGGCTCATAGCCGCCATAAGCATAACGTACATGGCGGCCGCTGCATATATGACCCCTGCCAATAATGTGATCTTCATTTGCTTCTGACGCATAACTGCACCCAACTCCCATTGTAATCCCGTTTGCCCGCTTCGGCAGACGCCCGGTTCAAATTATCCCTGTTTGTCCGCGCCCATTCTTTCTGGGCGGTTTCGGCCCCAAAAACTGATAATAATAAGTTTTCATCATTCCGTTGTAAATCTTACGGTTCTTATCCGCTTTCCTGCCAATATCCCGCTCCGCCTGTTCATAAGAAGTGATCAAAAACATACTCCATGCATCCAGCCCGTTAAATCTCTCCCCGATCGTCCGGTACAGAGCCGCCAGATTTTCTTTTTCTTCCAGCCGCTCTCCATAAGGCGGGTTGGTAATGATAAAACCGTATTTTTTTGAATGGCTGAGCTGGCTGGCCGGCCTTTGCTGAAAATGAATCAGATGGTCCACGCCTGCAAGCCGTGCGTTCTCTCTGGCTATCGTTACCATATCATGATCTATATCATACCCCTGAATATCCGTTTCCATTCCGGTATCCACCATTTCACGGGCCTCGTCGATCGTATCATACCAGTTTTTCCGCCCGACGATATGCTCCCAGTTCTCCGCGCTGAATCCCCTGTTCATCCCCGGAGCCATATTGGCCGCCATCATCGCCGCTTCAATCGGGATCGTACCGCTCCCGCAGAAGGGATCTACCAGTATACGGCTCTTATTCCACGGCGTCAGCATGATCAGCGCTGCCGCCAGATTTTCAGCAATCGGCGCTTTCGCCGTCAATTTTCTGTACCCTCTTTTATGGAGGGACTCTCCCGTAGTATCAAGCCCCACGGTCACCTCGTCTTTCATGAGAAATACCCTGACCGGAAACCGCTCCCCGCTTTCCTCAAACCAGCTCACATGATACTTTTCCTTCATCCGCTCCACCATCGCCTTTTTCATAATGGACTGGATATCGGAAGGGCTGAACAGCCTGCTCTTCACGCTTGCCGCCTTAGCGACCCAGAATTTTCCGTCTTCCGGTATATATTCCTCCCACGGAAGTTTTTTCGTTTCCTGAAACAGCTCTTCAAAAGTGACCGCCCTGAAACTTCCTATCTTAATCAAAATCCTCTCCGCACTGCGCAGAAAAATGTTTGCACGGGCAACTGCCTCTTCGTCCCCGAAGAAAGTAATACGCCCGTCCTCGACAAGTGTAATATCATACCCCAAATCTATGATTTCTTTTTTTAATACCGCCTCAAGCCCAAAATGGCAGGGCGCGATCAATTCGTATTTACGCATTTTTCCTCTTTTCCCGGTCGCCTGACAATTCGATTGATTACCTGCCTGAATCTGGCGCCAATATAACTCGGGCAGGCAGGAACCGTCTCCCCCTGCACGCCGCGCGGCCCGTGCGCCGTCTTAGCGGCATATTTTATCTGCACAGGTCTGCGCATAAAAAGTATAAAGTATCGTTCCGGATACTGCAAGACCATTTTTCGATCTCTTCCGCCCCTGTTCCGGATCACCGGCGGCCCCCCTGTCTGCCAGCCGTACTACCTGACTCTTTCCCCTACATAAATGGACGCTCTGCTCTGCATGACCGCGACGGCGTCTTCCAAAGATTTATCACCTGAAAAATAACTGCCGGCCTCTTCCAAAAACACATTGTAAATCTGATAATTTGTGGTGGTGCAGATTTCCGCAGACTCGATCAGATGTATCAGTTTGTCCGCCTGCTCTTCCGTAATACAGTATACTTCTACCGGTTCCTCTCCTTCAAAGATCACCTCTGCCTTTACGATTTCTTTCCTGTTGCCTTCCGCGTCCGTTTCATATTCCGGCTCTCTGTTTTCCAAAAGCTTTTCTTCCAATACGCTGCGCCTGACCGGAAATTCGTACTTTACTTCCTTCTGATAGTCTTCTTCCAAAAACTGCCGGATAAACGACCACGCCGCCTCTTTATGTTTACTTCCTATGCTGATTGCCAGCATCGGATAGGACGGTCTGATCACGGTTCCGCACTCGCCTTCAACGGGAAAGCCCACATAAGTCACATCCTTTTCCCCAAAGATCAATTCCGCCTTGCAGATATCATAAATCCCTCCGAACCGTACTTGCAGTAAAAGCGCCTGTCCGTCAAGAAACGCCTGTTTTACGGAAAAATCTTCCGAAATATTTAAACTGCCGGGAAAGGTATTGGCAAAGGCCAGCACCTGCTTAAACGCTTCCCCGTCAAAACTGCATTCGCCGCTTTCCCAATCGATGTAAGTCTCCATGCTTCCGGTAAGGATCGTACCGAACACGTCTATCTTCGTCTCGCCCGGATACAACATTTTATCTTTCTTTCCCTGATAGCATTCTATCATTTCCTTTACGTTCCAGCTTTCCCTGCCGCCAAGTTCCGCTGTCTCTCCGGCAAAGGTTGCCAGCGTAAAACTGACCGGCATGGCGTACAGTCCTCCCCGATAGCACATGGCGTCCCATACATTGGTAAAGAAATCTTCTCCGCCCATTCCGGCGTTTTCCAAATAGGGCAGAAGATCTTCCGTATATTTTCCGGCTATGTCGCTGGTCGTATAGTCCATGCCAAAATCGATAAGATCCGGTCCTGCGCCCGACATGATCTCCCGCTGCAGCCGCACCACGCCGTCTTCCTCCGCACTGAGCGCGCGTTCATACAGCTTGATCTGTATCTCATATTCCGGATTGCTCTGATTAAACGCTTCAACCTGCTTCATCAGGCTTCTGTTTTCCTCAAAAGCCGCCAGCACCAGCACCGTTTTTTCTCCCGTCGCCTCTGTCCCTGCCGCTTTTCCGTCCGGATCTGTCCCCCCATTGGCAGACCCGTTCCCCTCTGCACCGGCAGCGTCTTCCGGATTTGCACCGCCGACAGCCGTATCCGCCTGTCCCGTGTTTTTTCCCGTTTCCCCCTGTCCGCCGCAGCCCGCCAGAATAAGCGCCGCAGCCAAATATAATAAAATTCCTTTTCTTATCCTTCCACACATATAAAGTCCTCCCTGCTTTCCTAACAGTTCCCGTCGCCGCCTGCAAGGCCGTTTCTCCGTCCTTTCCCGCCGCCGTCACGGCTCTTCATTGTACGGTCTTCCTGCCGGAATGTAATAAAATATCATTTTCCCGTCTTTCTGCCCCTGAAGACACAACCGTCCGTCTCCTACAAAGCCGTAGCCTCCCACTTCCTGATTGCTGACCGGCAGATCGCCGCTTTTGATCCGCTGCTGCGCCTCCTGTTCATCTGGTGAACAGGCGTATACGCCTCCGGATTTATTATAGATCAATACTTCCGTATCCGTGCCGCTATCTATTCTACTGTAAACCGCCTGATTTTTAGGCAGTTCGACGCCTCCGGAAGAAACGGAATCTTCCTCCACCCTGCACAGCCATTCCGTGCCGTCTTCCTTTGCATAAATGCAATACACCGCGCCCGATCTTCCGATGCCCAATGTCTCGATTTCTCCTTCGCAGGGAATAAGCTTCTCCGTCCCTCCATCCGGCCGCAGCTTTACGATCCCGCCTTTCCGGTTGTTTTCAAAATAATAATTTCCCTCTCTGTCGGCTGCAAAACCATAAAAATGAGTTTGATTTTCCCGGACCGCCTCCGAAACGTCCAAAGTATACTCCGTCCGGCCCTCTTTATCCGTTTTTACGATATACCCTCCTTCAAAAAGCATCCTGTTCACTTTCTGCCCTTCGATCTCGCTCTCTTCCACCTTCAGCCAGAACGTATGGCAACTTCCCTGTTCGTCCACGAACATATTTATGACCCGCATATCCTCAGGCATGGAAAGGGGAATCTCACAGAAAATATCTTCTTGCGCTTTCATGCCGCCGAGAAAAAAAGCGCCGTCGTCTTTTGCCCCATATACATAAAGCATCCCGCCGCCCGCGGAAAACACGGATTTGGTAAATTCCTCACCCGCATAAACGACCTCGGCTTCCTGATCGGATACTTCCGGTATAAAAACTCCGGCATTTTGATCCCCGCCGGAATCCTTTTGGGGGTATTCCGTTTTTACCTCCGCCTCATCTTCTGTCTGCGGCTCATTCTCTTTTTTTTCCGCGCTTTCCAAAGAAAAAGTTTCCTCCCGATATGTGGGATCCTCTCCCCCATTCTGGCCGGATTCTCCTTTCTTCGCCGTACAGGCCGTCAACGCAGCCGCCATACCCAATACCGTAATACTGTAAAAAAATATATTTTTCTTCTGTTTCAATTCCGCTCCTATCTGCCGCCTTTGCCGGCGTTCAAATCGCTCTAGTGCATTGACGTTCCGCTAGCTATGCCGTTATGTAAACATGGGTTCCGAAATGCTTTCTTCCAGATATGCGCCATACTTTGTGGAAGATTCGATCCCAATTCAGCCTACAACGATAAAAGATCTTCTTTAAATTCATCATAACGAAACTTCCCTTTAGATTTTATGCGTTTTACTGCCGTTAAGATCATTCCTTTGATCTGCTCCACTTTTCCGGCGCTATCCGCGTTATAATAATTTTCAAAATCCATCCTGATTACTATGGATGCAACACTCTTGTTGCAAAGAAATTCTGCTTTTTCTTTCCATTTTCCGTTATCGTATAGTTCCTGCGGCGCCGCAACGGGCAGGATTCCGATAATATGCAAGGTATCGCTATATTCCTTATCCTTGAAAAACAAAGATGCTTTTTGACAAAATTGATATACTTCGTCATCCACTCCATAATGTTCGGTGAAAAAAGCAGGCGAATTAATATTTAAATCCATGGCAGACCTCTAGTGTTGCTACACTATCTCTGATTTACTTGTATATGCTTAACTCTTTCAGCAGCCTGATGCATGAAACCATGGCCGGAAAGATTATGTCTCATTATAGCATCATAGGGAACAACTTACTACATGTTTTTCCCTATATTTACGGCCCGCTATTTGCCGCATATGCAAATTTGAATAAGGGATGCCGCAATATGCAGCATCCCTTAAGACAGTCCTTTATGTTCCATATAGGTTTTCTTTTTCCGGTCCATATCATGAGCCGCAGCAGAAATTTGCAAATCCGGACAAAACTTTATATATCCGGCATTTCCGGAGATAAAACCGCCCTGACTCAGTGCGGGCAAGTCACATACGTCGTTGAAGAATCCAATACCTGACTTTTTACCGTACCGCATTTTGTACAATATTCCGCCTTATAAATTTTAACCATGCAGCTGCCGTCCTTATAGGCAATATGATTGCGCAGATAGCCATTCGTATAGGTGTGGTTGCAAAGGATTCTCGCAGTTTCCGCCTGTTCCTGATATTCTTTTATGACAGCGTTCCCCTCTTCATCCAAATAGATGATTTCCTGCTCATTTCCTAAAAAATCAAACGGAACCGTTTTTCCGTCCAGTTCTACCTCTACCAAAATTTTCTGTTGATTTTCATATTCTTTTTCATCAATATACATCGTCGTTGTTTTCGCCTCAAAATTAACAGACTCCTCTTCTATCCATACATCCGGCTGATACGCGAACACCGTCAAAGACGATAAAAATACCATCCCCACTCCGATTCCTGCTGCCATTAACTTTGTATACCACTTATTGCTTCTCTTTTTCATAATGTTTTTAATCCTTTCTTTCATCAAACCGTTTTGCGAAAATCCAATTTGAAATCCGCCTATAAATATTCCTTTTACTGCCGATTCTATGATCAGGTCCCCATACCGCTTTTTCTTTTCTTCTCCCGCATATGCCAGCACCTTTTCGTCACAGACCATTTCCCTGACTCTGCACCACTCGCGGAACAAGTAATAGACAAACGGATTATAAAAGTGCAAAACTCCGATCGCCATGCACAGCATTGTCAAAAACACATCCTGTTTCTTTACATGGATCAGCTCATGCAGCAGCATAAGTTCCAGATCTTCCCTGCGTTCCTCTTCCTCCCCTTCTTCCGCCTTTGGAAAAACAATGACCGGCTTCAGCCATCCTACTGTGATCGGCGAACGGATGCCTCTCCACTCTTTGACCTCCACCGTGGAAGTAATATGCAGTCTGTTTTTCCATTTTTTACAGGCCGACATTAATTCTCCGTTTTCCGGTTCCGCAGAACAACAAACTTCTTTTTTGAACTTCCTGTCCTTATAGACCTGCCGCATCATCATTCCCGCCATACTGGCAAAACAGGCTGCCGTAAAAATATACCATCCCCATCCGGCTATATAAAACAGCCCCGCCTCTGCATGATAAGCAACATACCGGACGGGTACGCCGATCCGCACCTGAGGCGAAAAGATCCCGCCGCCCCACCTTTCGGCCGGAAATAAAAAACCGGCCAGATCCGCATACTGATATTTTACTTCCGGAAACGGTATGAGAAAGAACAGCATGACAATGAGCAGCAGCCTTTTATAAAATCCTGCACAAAACCGCCTTCCGAAAACCAGCTTGACCGTAATATAGCACATTACGGCTATTCCGCCCGATAGCGACATTGTCTGCAGCAGCTTCACAAACAATCCTCTCCTTTAATACCGTACTTTTACAGAAACTCCGCTTTATCTTTTCGTGATTTTATATGCACAGACTACTCTTTCAATAACGCTCTTAACTCCTGCGCCATCTTTTCATCTATTTTTTCTCCTCCTGAAAGTGCCATGATAAAATTGCTTACAGATCCGCCGTAAAAGACATCCAGTACTTTTTCCGCTTTCTTTGTTTCATATTCCGTTTCATTGTAGACCGCATGATATATTTTTTTGCCGTTTATCTTCTCATTGCTGATAAGTCCTTTGTCTTTAAGCCGCAGCAAAAACGTATTTAAGGTCTGTTTCTTCCAGTCCTTGCCTTTGTTCGTGTTAAAATACTCCAGCATGTCCCGGGATTTCATCCCCTGCGGATTCTCCCACAAATACTCCAGAATTTCTCTTTCTGAACCGGATACGTCAAAAGTCATTTTACATCCTCCTCTTCCTAAAATTTTACAATGATCTTCCACTTACGATCCTATATGGTATATAGTACGATATAATCGTAATATTGTCCATTCTTTCTCTAAAAAAACAGATAATAAATTCTCTAAAAAACAGATAATTAAGAAAAAATTTAGGAATCATAAATGTAAAACGACTGCCTGACAGCTTTATCCCTCCAAATGCCCAACGACCCTCCCGTCCTTTAAATATACGATCCTCGAAGCCTGTTTCGCTATTTTCTCGTCATGGGTAACGATCACCACCGTCTTTCCCGACCGGTTAAGCTCCGTCAGCAGATCCATGATCTCCTGTCCGGTCTTACTGTCCAGCGCCCCTGTAGGCTCGTCCGCTAATATTACGGATGCCTCCGTGACCAACGCCCTTGCGATTGCGCAGCGCTGCTGCTGGCCGCCTGATAACTTTGCCGGGATCTGATCCGCATACCCTTCCATGCCGACCTTTTTCAGCATATCCGCTATCAGCTCATGTCTTTTCTTTTTCGGCATATTGACCGCCCTTAACGGCAATTCCACGTTTTCTTTTACGGTATAGTCCTTTAACAGCGCAAACTGCTGGAAAACAAACCCGAAATGCTGTCTCCTGAACCGGTCCAAACCGTTATTTTTTAAAATTCCCACCTCCGTTTCATCATAAAAATATTCCCCCCGGTCCCAACTGTCCATGCATCCTATGATATTCAGAAGCGTCGTCTTGCCCGAACCCGACGCCCCCATCACGGCAACCATTTCTCCGTCCCGGATCTCAAGGCTGACTTCCTGCAACGCCGGAGCGGCGTCTCCGCTTTTACGGTATGTCTTTGTAACGTTTTTTAATAAAATCATATTAGCTCCCATCTGCCTGCTTCAGCAGGCATACATATCAGGATCGTGAAATTTTTAATTTCACACTAACCTCTATGATTCCGCAGAGCGGAATCACAAGTCAATACGGAGAATGCCCGTATTCTGGGCATTCTCTTGTGTGAGACTTAGTACTTCTTGGCGAAATGCCCTCTGGCATGAGTCTTAGAAGTACTTCTCACACTAACTCCCTGTATTATGTCCGCGCCCTTTTGTCCTTACTCCGTACTCTTTAGTATCTGGGCCGGTTTCTGTCTCATAACAGGAATCATGGGAAACAGGCTTAACGCCACGCCGAACAGGATAAAGACCGCCACGATCTGCATAAATCCCAGACGGATATTGTGATACCAATCGGCCAGTGTCCCGCTTACCAGCCCATATCCGCATATAACAAGCAGGACCGCCCCCAGCGCAATCGCTTCAAATACGGCAAACTGCAGGATCACATCCGTAAACAGTTTCCGCTTTCCATATCCTACCGTGCGCTTCAGCATATATTCATAAATGTGCGTCTCTCCCCAAAAATATGCCAGAAAAGCGCAGTTGATAAAGCATAACAGCAGCATTCCCAGATAAGCTTTTTGGTAGAGGGACATGAATAGTGCAAAATCAAACCCATTTGTAGGCGACCACAGATCCGTTTCCAATACTTCAGGGCTATGAAGGCTTTCCTCTTTCAAGAAAGTTTGTACCCACTCCCAAACCGGCTCAACTTCATTTGAAAGATTACTTTTATAGACTACATTAACGCTGCCCGTATGAAACAAAATTTTATCCAGCTCTTCCGATGTCATACTCTCTTTAAACACAAGACATCTCTCATCCTCCCCCTCAAAAACATCGGAGACATATTCTCCAACTACACAGCTTTCGATTCCAAGCACTTTAATATACCTGATCCCGTTGATTATATAGGTATCCTCTTCCCACGCGTCTCCGATAATACATCGGGGCGCAGAAATGACCGCATCGTTTGCATCATCGTCTTCATATTCCACGGTTTCTGAAAGTTTCTCATTCTGCACCCACAAAATCTCGATGGAATTCGTATTGATCACACCTTCTCCAACCGGTCCCGAACATTCGAAAATGACATTCCCACAGGATATCATTCCGTCCTCAATATCGGCTGCACGGACGACGTCTTTCATAAAATCGCCTCTGATCCTGTAAGCATACTTGTATGTTGCATCTTTCCTGACTTCTCCAACTTGAAAAACCTGCCGGTTCAGATCTAAACCATAATACATAATAAGAAAAGATACAAAAAAGGAAAGAAGAAATAACATCGTGGAAAACCGGTTATATTTAAATAGTCTGTTTAACATGATAATTCCTTTCTTATCTTAGTATCCGGTATCATTCTGATTTCACCAAATGAATGATACCGGACACTCGTTTACTCCCACGTTCCCCTGACGATATCCGGAATACTCTTTTTCTTAATATATGCTATCGGAACCGCCGAACATAAAAATGTCATGAAAACCACACTCAGCAATAGAAAGAGCGGGACTTTTCCCCAAAAGATATATCGCAGTCCATATATAGCGGAACTGGAAATGTTCAAAGAAACATTTCCCAAGTTATTGTATAAAAGGACTGAGCCAAAAGCAATCAGGGCTGCCGGAATCAGTTTGACCAGATTTTCACCCAAAAGGATCATAAAAATCTGTTTTCTTCCTATTCCGGATATGAGCCATACTCCAAGCTCCTCTTTTCTGAACAGGATCGTCAAAAGCTGCGTAGTCATTATCATAATAAATGCCGCAAAAAATATCAAAACCGAGAGCTTGGAAATGCCTTTTAGTAACCAATCCACGTCCGACAGTACCGTGTCTATCCTTTTTTCCAACGTTCCCACCTCCGTTGGGATCGCATATTCTTCAGAGATCTCCTTTATTTTTCCGGCGGCGTCTTCATAAGTATATCCGTCGGCGCACTTAAAGAAGAAAACCGATGAAAAATAGCTCTGGCTGCTGGGTGCAATGAGCAATATCATATTGTCCATCGCCACGGAACTGCTAAGCTTTAATCCTCCTAAATTCCATAAAAGCGCAGTTGAATCCACAATACTGGCATTCTTTTGGAGTATGCCTTCCACTACATAAAAAGTTCCGTACTTTTCGTCTTGGAATACCGTGCCTACCGGAATGTCTTTAAAATAATACCCTAAATACATCAAATAACCGTCATTTTTCCCTATCTGTTCCGTATTTCCGCTGTACAATTCCAAATGATTAATAGGAAATGCCTGCCCCGGCATATACACAAGCTGCACATGGTTCGGATTTTCATCAAATTCCCTTACATGGCTGTTTTGTATTTCCAGAATCTTCTGCCAATAATCCGTCTCCCCTCCAACCGTAGTTTTCTTTTCAAAACCGCCGCAAGTCCATGTACCCACGCCGCTGATCTCAGGCGCATTATAAAGCGCAGAAATATAATCATGAACATACTCGTCAAAAATCAGATCCCCGCCGTTACGGACCACCCCGAACTTTGAAATATCATCCGCAAGCGCTTTCCTGATCATGGTTTCATCATGATGCAGGGTTAGCAATATGCTTACATTGATCCCTAAAACCGCCAGCGCCGCCGCAGATACCAAAACATTTAAATACATCATCCATCTTTTACCAGACAATCTTTTATTGATATAAAATAAGTAGTTTCTCCATGACATGGTCTTATCTCCCGTAGCATATTTTAGAACAAGTGTGCAAATTGCTTTCTTTAAAACCTGCGCCGCAATTTGCATAATACCTGCACCGGATCTGATGAATATATTATAATTTTATCGTATTTACATTTTTATCAACATGAAGTTTCCGGAAAAACGGATTCTGATTCCGGTTTAAAAACCCACCAGAATATCATTCCTTGAAGCGCTAAGGCAAACTTTAAAAATCCGCACAAAAAAGGAGCGTCGCTCCACAACTAAAATTTAGCTGCCCTGCGACGCTCCCCTTTCCCGAACACCACTTAGAAGTTGTTGTTCTGGTTGTTCTTCTGGTTGTTCTGGTTGTTTTTCTGGTTATTGTTCTGATTGTTTTTCTGATTATTGTTCTGGCTGCTGTTCGTGCTGTTGCTTGATTTGTTGTTATCGCTGCAATTCTGGTTAAAATCGTTCTTAGACATTTGAGATACCTCCTGAAAATTGTTGTTTGTTCCATAAAGCCGGTCTTACCTTCTTTATGATTACACAAATAGTATTTCTACTAACTGTGAAAAGTATACAAAAATTTTCTAGGACTATAGTACTATTTTTTGCTTGCTTTTTTTTCTTTCTTATATTACAATATAATTAGCAAATGGAAATAACCCTTCATCGATTTCTATTTGCAGACCCTTATATATTAATTATTTATACTCCCCTCGTTATAGGCCGTCAGCTCCCCTGACGGCCTATATACATGATAGGCAGCTACTTTTTCCGCAGCAGCACCGCCACGATCTGAACCGCCATAAGGAGCAAAAGGAGCGGCAATACGATGGGCAGCAGTACGCTGAGCATCACCCCGATCACGGCGACAACCGTCACGATTGCAAACAGCACCGCCAATACCATCCCCCAGACAGGCAGCCGGTACTGTTTTCCGTTGATCCGGATCCCTCTCTCTCCCTCCTCTTCCGAAAAATCCACCACGTCGTCAACGGCCTGAAAAGAATATGCGCTCTGTCCGGCGCGCCTGCCAGCCTCAATAATGGTCTTTGCCAAAAGTCTGGGATCGCCCAGCCCCGCAACTACCTCTTCTTCATCCTTTCCCTTCCTGATTTCCGTGTCCAGATACTCTTCATAATACCTTACATTCTCATTGATGACTGACTGCGTGGTCTTACCCGTAAGCGCTGCTCGCAATTTTTCAATAAATTCATAGCGGTTCATCTGTGTATTGTTTCCTTTCCGATCTGCTCCGTTACATGATCCTGTCCATTCCCGGGCCTTCTTTAAATTTCCGTACATACTCTTCCGGTTTAAACCGCATATCGACCATGGTGCGGAAGGCCTTTAAGACCATTCTTTCCTTATTGCACTGAAAACTGTTTTTCCCCTCATCATGAAAAAGATTAAATCGATTCATCTGCCATACATACACATCGCTCAGAGAATATCCTTCCCGCTTGAGCTCATCTAAAAAAGTATGGTTCTCCATATAGTACAAAAGCTCTTGGTACAATCCCGGATCCGTTACCACGTCTTCCCAAAGCGCATTGCAAAATTCCGTACCGAGCCTTGCAAATTCACATAAATACTTTAAATTTTCATATACTTTGATCTTTTCCGTATGAATGACTATCCCAGCCATTTTGCCACATCCTTTTAACCTGTGCCCGCGACGCCTTTCCCTTTTACCAACGGTCGTTCGGACACTTGTTTTTAGCCATCACTGCCCGCAGTTCCACATAGCAGCCGCAGCTTCTGCACATTCCTTCCAGTAAAAGCCCGCATTCCTTACAAACGGAAAGCCTTTTTTCGTATAGCGCTTTTTCTGCTTTTAATTCCTCATCAATGCCGGCTATGTATTCATGCAGATTTTTAAAATACTCGTCTGCGTCCATTTCCCTCGTCAGACATTTTTTGCATCTTCTCTGTTCCACTATCCGTTACCACTCTTTAAAACTGATATTCAGATCTACTTTTTTTTCGATCCCGTCTATTTTTCCCGAATCCGAATACTGCCATACGCTGAAATCATAAGGATAATAAAATTCTTCCTTGGAATAAAAGGCAAACCACTTCTCGTATTCCTCTAACTGTTCAATATCGAGCATCAGCAGGAAAGTCTTCAGATTACCATAGATCATCGGCGTGTATCCGGCCTCTTTGATACGGTTGCAAAACGCAATGACAAACCTCGTCCGCTCTTCTGCCGTCAGGTCTTTTGTCCTTGCGTTATCGGATTCCACATCTTCTATATCGATGACAACCGGGTAACGGACAGGATAATCCGCCAGATTTTCAATGACAAAATCCGCCTCTTCCAAAGCCTCTTCTTCCGTGACTGCCTGTGAGAAGAAATAAACTCCTACGTCAATTTCTTCCCCAAGAGCCTGCTCCACATTATATTCGAACGTCTCGTCCAGCACGATCTCCCCTGTGGTATATCCCCGTATACCAAGGCGCAGGAACGCGTACTCCACTCCCGCCTCTTTTACCTTGCTCCAGTCGATCGTTTCCTGAAACTTGGAAACGTCGATCCCCTTATGGGAAACGACTTCTTCCCCGTTCACATATGTGATCTCCCCGCTTTCTTCATCCGCCCGTATGTTTTCGGGTGAAAGCCCGTTGTGCTTCAAATTTTCCGATATTTCTTTAAAAACATACTTTCCTTTATCATAAAGTACGATGTTGTCGGGATACAGTTCCCGAAGCATGGCTACCGTACTGTCTCCGTTTTCCATTTTAGAACGTATATTTGTCAAAAAATCCTCGTTGTTCCGGTTCACTGCTTCTTCAACCGCAAGCGCTACCGCGCTTTCCACCATTTCGTCCACTTCTTCTTTCGTATATGTGACCGGCGCCATTGCAAGTGCCTGCGCTGCTTCTTCTTCGGCTTTCTTTTCCTTCATTTCATAATATCCGATCGTAAAAAAACAGGCCAGCATGGCGACTAACGCTACTACCGCAAATAAAGGAGTCAAAAGAATATACCAATCCGTTTTCTTTTTCTTCCTTCTTTTCTTTTCCATACTTCCTTCTTTCATCCTTACCGTTCCTTCCTATGTCGTTTCAAACATTGTCAGCTGGTTTTTAGTATATCATACCCGAAGCCGATACTAAATGGAAATTAAAATAATTTATGAATTATTAATTTTTATAAAAAATCCGACATACAAATTTTTCCGGACGGCCTGTGGTTTATCAGACCCCAAAAGCAGCCTGCCGGTTATGGAATCTCCGGCAGGCTGCTTTTGTTTGGCATTCATTCTATTCTACATTGATTTTGTATTGATTCGTTTGGCCTTACATAATTTGCGTTTAATAATTTTCCGCCTTTACTTGAAAATAACTTTGGGGATGATTGCATACCGGGCATACTTCCGGCGCTTTCTTTCCTACGCAGATATGCCCGCAGTTTGCGCACTGCCATACCACGTCCCCGTCCTTGGAAAATACCAGATCCCCTTTTATGTTTTCAAGCAGTTTACGGTATCTTTCTTCATGCTCCTTTTCGATTGCCGCAACTCCTTCAAACAGAGCGGCTATATCGTCGAAGCCTTCCTCTTTCGCTTCTTGGGCAAATCTTTCATACATATCCGTCCATTCAAAGTTTTCCCCTTCCGCCGCCGCTTTCAGGTTTTCTTCGGTAGAACCGATCCCGTCGTTTAACAGCTTGTACCAGATCTTCGCATGTTCTTTTTCATTTTCCGCCGTTTCTTCAAAGATCTTTGCTATCTGCACATAACCGTCCTTTTTCGCTTTAGAAGCAAAATAAGTATATTTGTTTCTTGCCTGTGATTCTCCTGCAAACGCCGCCATTAAGTTTGCCTCTGTCTTCGTTCCTTTTAAATCTGCCATAATCATCCTCCTCCGCTTTTTCCTTTATTATTTTATTGTCGTTTTGCCATAAGCCCGTTAGGTTATAGATTTATCATAAGCTCTACCGGACAATGGTCGGAACCGTACACTTCCGTATGGATCTTTGCATCCTCCAGCTTCTCCTCCAGACTCTTCGATGTCAGAAAATAGTCGATACGCCATCCTGCATTTTTGGCCCTCGCCTGAAAGCGGTAAGACCACCAGGAATAAGCCCCCTCCAGATCCGGATAAAAATACCGGAAAGTGTCAATAAAACCGGCCTCCAGAAGTTCTGTGAATTTCTGCCTCTCTTCGTCCGTAAAGCCCGCGTTTTTTCGGTTTGTCTTGGGATTTTTCAAGTCAATCTCTTTATGCGCCACATTCAGATCCCCGCAGAATACCACCGGTTTCTTCTCTTCCAGCTTTTTCAGATAAGCAAGAAAATCCGTCTCCCACTGCATCCGGTATGCCAGCCTCTTTAACCCGTCCTGAGAATTAGGGGTATAGACGGTTACAAAATAGAAATCTTCAAATTCTAAAGTAATGACCCTGCCTTCTTTGTCATGCTCCTCTATCCCGATACCCTTTACTACGTTGAGCGGTTCTTTTTTGGAAAATATAGCTGTACCGGAGTAGCCTTTTTTCTCCGCGCTGTTAAAATATTGAACATATCCGGGCGTCTCTAAGCTGATCTGCCCCTCCTGCAGTTTCGTTTCCTGTACGCAGAACAGGTCTGCGTCGATTTCCCGGAAGAAATCCATAAATCCCTTTTCTGCGCATGCCCGAAGCCCGTTTACGTTCCACGATATCATTTTCATAGCATACCTCCGTTTTTTCTATTTTCTCATAGAAATACAAAATCCGCAAGCTTGATCTTACCCTTTATCACGATTTCCAATGTCTGCGCTTTATCCGTTACCGCAAAACCGTCCGGAAGCGGATGACGGATCTGTCCAAACTCCTGCTCCCCGATCTTTTCTACCCTGATCCTGCATACCGGCCCCGATCTTTTCGCTCCTTCTTTCTCCGGTTCTTCCATGCAGGACACGCTGACCGTCCCGCTTTCCACAGCGCACAGATTCAGGCAGATCTCTTTCGGCTGTCTTGGAAATACAAAATCCCGATAGACCGCTCTCCCTTCCGTTCCCGGAACCAACGCCGTTTTTCCCGTCGTCGTATGACCTTTCGTTCCTCTGTGTATATAGCAGTTTTCATAGTCGTCGTATCTGCTCCCTTCCGTTCCGGTAAAGGGATCTCTTGCAGGCGCTTTTCCGGCAGGAATCCTTTCGCTGCCTTTCAGTTCCATACTCACCCTCTGTCGGATATCTTTGGAAGAGGCTCCTGCCATAAAAGTATAAACGCCTTCTTCTAAAAGCATGCTGCCGGAAATGACGTCATAATATCGCAGCTCTTCATATCCGATCGCAAATTCTACGATCCGGCTCTCTCCCGGCGCTATCCGCTTTACTCTTTCAAACCCTTTTAAGCTGACGATAGGCTGTGTTACACGGGAAGTTTCTTTATGCACATAAAGCTGTACCACCTCGTCCGCCGCGACCTTTCCCACATTTTTCACCGACAGCCTGATTCTGACGCCGTCTCCGGACTCCTCCGCCCCGATTCCTTCATAGATAAAATCGGTAAAAGAAAGCCCGTATCCGAAAGGATAGAGCACTTCTTTATCAAAATACTGATACGTCCTCTTCCCTTTTATAATGTCATAATCATTGATATCCGGCAGATCCTTTTCCGACAGATACCATGTCATAGGCAGCCTGCCCGCCGGTACCGCCCTGCCGCTTAATACTGCTCCGATCCCGTTTCCCATCTCCTGCGACCCTGAAGCGCTGCAAAGGATTGCCGGAACTTCCCGCTCTATCCCGCCGATCGCGTAAGGGTAATTGGCGATGAGCGCCACTACCGTATCAGGATTGACCTCCCGGATCTTCTTTACAAGGATCTCCTGCGCAGGTGAAAGCGCCAGCGTACTCCTGTCGATTTCTTCTTTACTGTTTATGACCGGATTACAGCCTACCGCTACCACCGTTTTCTGCGCTTTCCTTGCCAGCTTTTGCGCTTCTAAAATGCCGTCCTCTACTATTTCCATACCAAAACGCGCTTCTTGCCAGACCCCGGAATCCGCTTTCCCTTCTGCGGAAAGATAGCGATTGTTATTTATTCCAATTTCTTTTCCGTTCCAGCTTTCCAGTATAAACTCTCCCTGCCAGTACTCTAACCGGTCTTTTTCCCCTGTTTCTTCCGTTGTCTTAAAGTTCCATGCCTCCCTGACGAACCAGCCGAAAGCTTCTTCTTTCACCGTCCTGACGCTTTCTTCATTCTCTTCCAATGCGGCAAACTTACCCACACTTTCTGCAAATAAGGTAGTACTGCCGCATCCCCAGTCCGTAAATACAAAAATTTCCGCTTCTTCCGCTTTTCCCGGAGCTGACAGCTTTAAGCGTCCTCCCTCGTCCAGCATTACATAACATCCGTTACACAAAAGCCGGATCCGGGAAAGGCCGCTATGGTAAGTGATCTCCGTATTCGGGAAGGCTCTTTCCACTCCCTCAAGTACCGTTACCCGATAGGGAGGGATCCCGCAATACCAGTCTTTATACCAGACGTTGGCAAGAGGGCCTATTACAGCCAGCGATCTCGTATTTTCTTTTCCAAAAGGCAGAAGGTTCTTTTCATTTTTTAGCAATACCACCGATTCTTCCGCCATCTTTTCCGCTATTTGCCGATGCTCTTCACTGTTGATATATTCCTCCCCCATGCCGGTATAAGGGCATTCTCCGCGGGCGTCAAAAAATCCCAGCCGGATTCTCGTGCGGAAAGAATTTCGTACCGACCTGTCAATATCTTCTTCTGTGATAAGCCCTCTTTGCAACGCTTCTTCCGCCGCCGCATACACAAGCTCGCCGTTGTCGGTAAAGCAGTCTATTCCCGCTTTTAATCCAAAAGCAAGCGTCTCCGCATGACTCTCAAAATATCGGTGGTCGTTCACTGTCTGGCTGAAATCGCCGCCGTCACAGACTACATGTCCGGGCAGTCCCCAAGTATCCTTGGCCAGCCGCTGCACTTCTCCGTTCAGGATTGCGGGAACGCCGTTGATCTCATTGTAAGCGGTCATGATCGCTTCGGCTCCGCCCTCCGTCACCGCTTTCCGGAAGGGTTCCAGATAATATTCCTGCTTATTTCTCTCATCCAGAGAAGAAGAAATCCGGATCCTGTCCTTTTCCACGTTATTGGCATAAAAATGTTTCAGGGTGGCGCCGCACTGCAGGTAAAAAGGATGGTTTCCTTTCATTCCCTGAATATAGGCTGACGCCATTTCCCCCGTAAGATAAGGATCTTCTCCATAGGCTTCTTCCGTCCTTCCCCATCTGGGATCCCTTTCCATATCGATCGTAGGCGCCCAGCGGCACAGTCCTCCGCCGCCGTTCCTTGTAAAAAGCGCTCTTGCTTCTTCCCCCACCACTCTGCCGCATTCTTTGATCAGCTCCCTGTCAAAGCTGGCGCTCATACCGATGGGCTGGGTAAAAGAAGTGGTATATTCCGGCTCTCCCGCGTTAAACGCCTGATCGTGCCTTGCCTCTATCCCATGGGCGGCCTCGCCTCCCATATAAGAAGCTTTGATCCCAAGCCGTTCAATATCGGGGCAGCCTGTCGTAAGACATCTTATCTTCTCCTCCAAAGTCAGCTCTTTTAACAGATAATTCAGCCTTTTTTCCACGTCCAATCCGTTGTCCCAGAGCGGCGTCTCCTTATAATCCTGCTCTCCCATATATACTCCTGCCTCCTTTTTTCGCATTTGCGCTTCTGCCATATCATTGTTCTTTGTCCGTAACGGCTCCCGGTTCTTTCTCGATCTCCTGAAATACCCTCTTACTGAACGCGGCAACCGTAAAGATCATAAATCCCGGCCCGAAAATCAATCCGAAAAACAACATCGTAGTATTAAACTGGAACAAAAGAAACTCAAACGCTACCACGAACACCAAAAGCAGCGTTCTTCCAAAATATTTTCTGGAAATATCAATGGAATTTTGTATCGTATGGAGTAAGGTATTTTCATATCTGGCGATCAGCGGATAAGAATAGATCAGCGCTACGACGACTAAAACCGAAGATACGATCCCTATGATCAAAAATAGGATCGGATTCCCTTCCACCGCTTCAAAAAACTGAAAATCCAGATATACGGCGTAAACAGCCACCACTGTGATCAGCCACAGTAACGTTCCCTGTTTCCAGTTTTCTTTGAACGCTTTTACAAAGCTCTTTCCGATATATCCCTCCTCGTCGTCCGTCATCTTGAGCGCCACGGACATGGCCGCCACCGTAGACGCGCCCACCGTAAGGAGCGGCAGGCTGAATAAAATCCACAAAAAGTTTAATTTCAGTACATCCACCATCTTACTAAGGAATCGGTATAACGGACTATCCACACTAAAAAATTTCATAAGAGTTCCTCCATACTGTCCATATTTTGCTGCATTTCGGCACAACCGCTGTCAGGATACGATCCTTTTCTATTTTCCTCTGCACGGGCCTGCGCATAAAAGGGCTGTCATAAAGACAGCCCTCAAACCTTATTTCATTGTATTACTCTACTATTTTACAGCGTTTTCTGCTTCTGCTCTTAATTTTACTTCATTCTCTTGGAATTCCACGCACTGATCATAACCGTATTCGTCAGCCTGCGCGATCATGTCCGCCACGATCTGATCGAATTCTTCATCCGTCTTAGCATAGATCGCTTTCCAGGAATTTTCTTTGATGCAGGTAGCAACCTGATTCCAGACTACCTGAAGCTCATCCGACTTACTGCCTGCGGAGTACATCGTACCCGGTGCAAGTCTGTAATCCGTCTGTCCCATCCTCTCGTCAAAGAAATTACATCCCGTTACCGCTCTCCAGTCGGCTTCGATCTCGGAACCCGGCTCCGTAGCGTAGCTTTCCCATTTTCTGTAGTTATAAGTATCTCCGTTGGAATCAAGGTTTTCCGTATCAAGCGCCCATGTGGTATTGTTGATCTTGAAGCTGCCGTCGTCAAAAGTACCTGTATAACCGTTTGTCATTTCTGTCTGTATATCCAGTTTAGCAGTACGTCCTAAATCTGTAAAGCAGGTTTTTCCATTGTCGTCATAGTACCAGCATACGTCTTTCGGACCGTATTCGATGGTCATACGTCCTTCCGGCGTTGCAAGCCAGTTTAAGATTGCCATGCAAAGTTCCGGATATTCCGTCTTCGCGCCGATGGTCCAGGGTCTGTTGCCGCCGTATACGTTCTGTCCGTAAGCGATAGGCTGCGCTTCCGACGGAGGGCAGGGATACATTGCTTTTCCGTCTGCCGCATGGATCTCCGAATTATAGAATGTTGAACCAAGGAAGTTGAAGATATTGAGGAATGCGGTACCGTTCTGGTAATCTTCCATCATACCTTCGTATTTCTGGGTCTGGGAGTCCGGATCCAATAAGCCCTTCTGGAACAGGGTATTGTAGAATTTCAATGCTTCAAAATACGGCCCGCCTTCTTCCAGACAAGGGTAATACTTCTGATCTACGGAATCATAGAATCCGAAACCAAATTCGTCATATCCAAGGTAAGCGGATACGGTGGATTTTACGAACATTACCATATCTCCGTCCCAATCATTGAAAAGGGAGACGCCGTAAGTTGTTTTTCCGTTGTCGTCCGTAGGGCAGATTTCTTTCATCTGTCCCAAAACCTCTACCATGTCGTCCAGATTCTTGATCTCGGGATAGCCCAGCTCTTTGTACAGATCCCAGCGAAGATCCCATGTATACATGATATCCTGACGCTCGTCAGGGTCTACCGCCACATCAAATCCGAAGCCGTAAAGCGTATCGCCGGAAATCTTTTTATTCTTTTCCAATGCATAAGTATAATGTTCTTCAATATAAGGGCCGTACTCGGAAAGGAGATCGTCCTCTTCCCAGTCATACAACATCCCTTTTTCAATTGCCTGTAAATACTCGTCACCGTCGTTGCCCCAAATAACTAAGTCGCCTAAATTGCCGGATTCCATACGGGTCTCATATACGCCGTCAGGATCGGGGATAATATTCAATTTTACGTTGAATTTATCTAACATGATCTGGCCGAACCATCCGATCTGTTCTCCGGAATAGTTAGCGAGCTGGCTGAATACATCCAATGTTACCGTCTCTTCAGGAATGATATCCTCCAGTAAGGCTTCATAATCGTCTCCGCCTGCATTTTCTTCTGCCGCCGGTGTTTCCGCGTCCGTATCCGTATCTGCGTCCGCATCATCATCTGCCGGTGTAGTCTGTGTTGTATCGTTGCCGGCCGTAGGCGTATCGTTACTGTTTCCGCCGCACGCTGTCATAGATACGATCATCGTAGCTGCCAACAACAACGCTGTGATTTTTTTAGCTTTCATAATTCTTCCTCCTTATTTTTCGTGCTATTTTATGGTAAACCGTACATATCTACGGAATAACACCAGTTCTAATGTTTTACACACTTCACGCTTAGCCCTTTACCGCGCCCAACATGATACCTTTTTCAAAGTATCTCTGCATAAACGGATAAACGAGCAGGATCGGGATCACCGTTACCATGGAGATCGTATATTTGATAACTTTTCCGCTCAGCGCCGATTTCAGTACCGCCTCGCTTACCTGTCCGCCCGATTCCATCAGGGCGCTCAGGTTCGACGCCTGATTCAGGTAAATATAAAGTCTGTGCTGCAAAGTATACAGCTTCGGCGCCGACGACATCAGCATCAGGGAATCCGTAAAAGAGTTCCAGTTTCCAACCGCGCCGAAAATGGCAATGGTCGCAAGAATCGGTTTACTTAACGGCCAAATGATCTTTCTGAATACCGTCATATGGGTCGCGCCGTCCATGCTTGCGCTCTCCTCCAGTTCTGCCGGAATGGACTCGATATAAGTCTTTACCAGAATGATATTGTAAGGCGCCACGATACCCGGAATGATATACGCCCAAAAAGTATTGGTCAGTCCCAGCATCTGCATATTCAAAAACCAAGGGATCAGGCCTGCGTTAAAATACATCGTAATAATCAAAAACCGGTAAAAGAACTTCCTGCCCCACATCTCCTGCTTCGTTACCAGATAACCCACAAGGCCGGACGCCATAACCATCAGCGCCGTTCCCAATACCGTTCTCGAAATGGAAACAATGAACGCGCTGGAAAGATCCCCTACATTTAACAGCGCCGTATAGTTGCCTATGTGCAGTCCTCTCGGTATAAAGTTGATCATACCTTTCGCAACCAGATCATTATCGCTGATCGTATTAATGAAGAGGTAATAAAACGGGAAAATACATGCCAATGTAAACAGGGTAAAAATAGAGTAGTTCAAAATATTGAAAATGATATCTCCCGGCGTTGCTTTAAACTTCTTTCTATGCGTCTTTTCATATCGCTTTTCCGCTTTTAAATCCGCTTTTTCCTGCGCTGTCTTTGCCATATCTACACCCCCTTATACAATGCTTTCGCCACGGATCGCCTTGGAAACGCCGTTAGCCGCAAACAAAAGCGTTACGCTGATAATGGATTTGAGCATACTCACCACTGTAGTGAGCGGAATGGAACCCTGCCCGATACCAAGCTCATATACATACAAATCAAGCACTCTGATCACATCCGCATTGGTCGCATTTTTAAATACCAGATACTGATCCATACCATTGCTGAGTATATTTGCAATCGACATAAGAAGCAATACGCAGAAAGTCGGTATAAGACTTGGCACCGTAATATTCCACATTCTTTGGAAACGTCCTGCGCCGTCTACGGTAGCCGCCTCATAAAGCTGCTGGTCAATACCGGAGATCGCGGCGATATAAATGATGGCGCTCCAGCCTACGCCTTTCCAGGTTCCCCATGCCCACATCTTGATCCATGTGTGGGAACCGTTCATCAGAAGGTTCTGCCCTTCGCTCCACACCCCTAAGTTTACGAGCAGACTGCTCAGGAAACCTTCGGTAGAGAAAATACAGAAAGCGATGGCATATACCAGAACCCAGCTTATAAAGTTCGGGATCGTGGTAAAGGTTTGGACAAAACGTTTAAATCTTACGCTCTTTACTTCCGAAAGGAAAATCGCAAACGCCATCGGCAGCCAGCTTGTGGCGATACCAATCATGCTCATTCCCAATGTATTTTTCAACACTTTCACAATATCCCTGACCGTCGCCGGATTTTTTACAAGCTCCATAAACCATTTGAAGCCTACGAACTTTTCCATGCTCAGGGTATCGCCCACCTTGTAATCAAAGAACGCATATCTCCATCCCAGAAGCGGCAGGTACGCAAATACCGTTACCAGACATAAGAACGGCATATACATAAGGAAAAGCCTGAACTTCGTCTGCATTTCAAATTTCGCTTCCGCCTTTGTTTTGGCAAGCAATACGATCTGAAGCAGGCTGAGTGCCAACACCAGCACCGCTATCGTCATGATCAGCCAGTACCCTTTGGAAAACATCGGTTCTACCTTATTGGCTTTCGTCGTCTGTGATATCTGACCGTACGCTATGTAAATCCCAACCATGCCGGCGATCTCCACCCCGCTTCCGATCACAGCGATCAGATTGCCCAGTTTTTTGAACTTCACGTTTCCCACCGACATACAGGCGCTTGCCGCCGTTGCGATCAATCCAAGGCAGGTTGCCAACGCCGATACATACAAGATCTGAAGAGTGGACGGGAAAACCCATTCTTTCTTGATCGCCCTTCCAAATCCGTCTGTTAAGGAAGAATAAGAAAGTCCGGATGTAAACAAGGACATATTCCTATTGATCAGTCCGCTGATCCGCGCCGGATTTAAATTCGGAATAAACAGAAAAATTACCGAAACAAGAATTGCGATCCTGATCGCGTAATAAACGATATCCGAAACCGACTTATTCGTTTTCTTTTGATTCATTACTCTTCATCCTCCTCCGTTGTCCAAGCAGAACTTTCTCCGCACGTTCCACCCGGTGATGTAATTATTATAAAATTAGTTTAAAAATAAAAATACCATAAAGATTAGCTAAAATATGTATTCACTTTTTGAACACGGGATTGTACTATTTTTTATGTTTACGATTTTATTTTCGTTTTTTTTCGTAAACATGCACAAAAAAAGACCCTGCAAATGTGAAATTTGCAAAGTCTTAAGCTTCTGAAAAGTATTTTGTTAGTTTATAAATGTACATAATGTATAAAATGGAAATATATGAAAAATTACATAAGCGGCAGACCGAAACACAAAAAAAATACAGGCATACCCGCTCTCAGGTATCCTGCATTCTTTCTACACCGACACGTCGGCGCAGCGCATATGCTTATAACATACCGGTACGCCTACGGAAACGTGCGTTAGAGGATTCGAACCCCCGACCTTTTGGTCCGTAGCCAAACGCTCTATCCAGCTGAGCTAAACGCACATAACAACCTTTTTGTTACATCATCCATGAAATCACTCATAAACTGCAACAGTCATATTCTACACATTAATAAGGATCTTGTCAATATCAAATTCATAATTTTTTCTTACTTTTTTACGATTCTCTTGACATTCAAAATACCCACTACTAGAATATATTTGGCACAAGCCTGACAGGCGCAAAAATCCGTACAGAAATGAGGAATATCATGGATACTACTTTAAAATGCAGGATAAAAAATACAATAACCGCCCTTTTGGCGCCGGTTTTTACTTTCTATTTATTTGAATTTTTAACGCACAATCCCTTTAAAACTATGCTGATGCCGGCACAGATCTTAAACATCATACTGTTTGAGATCTTAATGCTCGTACTGGCCGCCTTCTTTGGACGGATCCGTTTAGCCCTGATGTTTCTGACGGCATTCTTCCTCATTACGGGTGTGATCAATTACTTTGTCTTACAATTCCGTTCCGCGCCGATCATGCCCTGGGATATTTTCTCCGTTAAAACGGCGATCAGCGTAGCGGACAATTTCAAATATACGATGGAAAAGCAGACTGTTTTCGCTGTGATCGGGCTTTTTCTCATTTTAGCGTTGGAATTTTTCCTTACCAGCAATAAACCCCTCGCAAACTATAAATTCAGAATTGCAGGGGCGGCACTTTCGCTTACCTTTTTATACGGCTTTACGGTTCTGATCCACGCGGATTCCTCCGTGATCCGGTTCCGGCTTTATGACAAGCTGTTCACACCCACTACCATGAGTTATAAAGACGGCACCGCCCTCGCTTTTTTAATGGAACTGGAATATCTGCTGGTGGAAAAACCGGAAGGCTATAAAGTTTCCGAAGCGGAGGAGCTTTTACTTGACTATGGAACGGCCTCTCCTTTAGAACCGGATATCCTCCCCAATATCATTGTGATCATGAACGAGGCCTTTTCCGATCCCGCCGTCCTTGCGGACTTTGAAACCAATCAGGATTATATGCCCTTTTTGCACGATATGATGGAAAGCGGCGCCAACACGGTATCCGGCTCTCTGCATGTTTCCGTTCTCGGCGGCAACACGGCAAATACGGAATTTGAATTTCTGACCGGAAACAGCATGGCGTTTCTGCCTCAAGGCAGCATCCCTTACCAACAGTATGTCAAGCGCCCCGTTCCCTCTCTTGCTTCTTATTTAAAGGATTACGGTTATACTACGGTAGGTATACATCCTTACAACGCCTCCGGCTGGGACAGGGATAAGGTGTATCCCCTTTTAGGACTGGACAAAAATTACTTTAAGACGGATTTTGATCACCCTGAGATCGTGCGGAAATATGTGAGCGACAAAGCTGATTACGATAAGATCATCGAAATATTCGAAGAGAAGGAAGAAGGAAAACCGTTGTTTCTATTCAATGTCACCATGCAGAACCATTCTTCTTATTCCGATGCATACGATAATTTTACTCCCGATATTTCCGTCACGGGAGCAGATTCCGACGTACTGGACAATTATCTTTCCCTGCTCCATCTTTCGGATCAGGCGTTGGAATACCTGCTCTCTTATTTCGAACAGTCCACGGAACCCACCGTGGTAGTCTTCTTCGGCGACCACCAGCCCACCAATTCCGTCGTGAGGCCGATCTGGAAACTGAACGGTAAATCCGACCGCTCTCTTACGGAGGAGGAGAACGCAAGGCGTTATGAAGTTCCCTATATCATTTGGGCCAATTATCCGATCAAAACCGCAAGGGAAGAAGATACCAGCGCCAATTTCCTTTCCGTAAAACTGCTGGATACGATAGGGTTTCCCCTGTCCCCGTATATGACTTATCTGTCCGAACTAAGCGAGCAATATCCGGTGATCTCTTCCATTCAGGTTCTGGACGTGGAAGAAAAGTCCTATCTGCCCGAACTTCTTGAGGAAGACCTCTTGACCTACCGGAAATTACAGTATTATAATCTGTTTGACTATAAATCAAAATAAAATAACGTCCGCTATCCTTCGACTTACGGATAGCGGTCCGTTTGAAAGGCTGGGCTGTTATACAGAATGAAAACGAAAAACTTTTTCCAAAAAAATCTGATCTATGGGTTGTCCGCACTGATCCCTATCCTATTGATGCTGATCATCTTTATCGTAAGGGAGATCTACCCCTTTGGAGACGAATCCTTTCTCCATATTGATATGTATCATCAGTATTTTCCCTTTCTGACCGAATTTTACCACAAAGTGAAAAACGGCGAAAGTCTGTTTTACTCTTTTCATACGGGGATCGGTTCTAATTTTCTTGCCCTTTACGTTTATTATCTGGCAAGTCCCTTCAACTGGCTTTCCCTGCTTGTACCGGAAAACCTGCTGATCGAATTTATGACTTACTTTGTAGTACTCAAAATTGGAGCCTGCGGATTTACTTTCGCTTATTACTTAAGAAAGCATTTTCATTCCGACAGTTTCTGCATTGTGTTTTTTTCTATATTTTACGCTCTGTCCGGCTATATGGCCGCCTATAACTGGGATGTGATGTGGTTGGACTGCATCGTGCTGGCGCCGCTTATCTTGTTAGGTCTGGAGCGGCTCGTTAACGAAGGCAGATGCAAATTATACTGTATCACGCTGGCATTGGCGATCCTCTCCAACTATTATATCTGCATTATGATCTGCATTTACCTTGTGCTGTATTTCTTCGTCCTGCTTATCGGCGCAAAGGAAAAAGGAAAATCCTGCCTGCGCTTCGCATGGTATTCCCTGCTGGCGGGAGGCATGGCGGCGGTGCTGCTCCTGCCGGAATTAAGCGCCCTTTTCTTTACGGAATTCAGCAATTCCACGTTCCCGAAGAAAATGACTTCCTACTTTTCCGTTTTGGATATGCTCGCAAGGCATGCTATGAACGTACCCGTAGAAACGGGGCTGGATCATTGGCCGAATCTTTACTGCGGCGTAGCGGTATTTTTCCTGCTGCCGCTTTATGTGCTGAAAAAAGAAGTTCCTTTAAAAGAAAAGCTGCCCAAACTCTTTCTGCTTTTCTTCTTACTGCTCAGTTTTTCGACCAATACGCTTAACTTTATCTGGCACGGCATGAATTATCCGGACTCCCTGCCCTGCAGGCAGTCTTTCCTGTATATCATCCTGCTTTTAACGGTCTGCTTTGAAGGCCTGTCCGGTATAGAAAAATACAGCAGACGTACTTTATGGTTCTGTTCCTTCGGCGTATTGAGTTTCCTTTTGCTCTGCCAAAAACTGATTGACACGGAAATGTTCACGCATTCCGTTTTCCTTGCCACGCTTTTTATGCTGCTGGCTTATATGCTTTTGATCTTTTATTATCATTACGGCATGAATCCGGAAAACGGCGTTTCGCCTTATCTGACCAGAAAACCGAAGATCCTCTGTCTGACGCTGATACTATGTATGTTAGAGGCGGGATTGAACACCTTTATCACCAGCGTGCCCACCGTAAACCGCACCAACTATCTGAAAAGCTATGACGACTACTATACTCTGATGGATAAAACGGCAAAATCCGACGGCGGCTTCTATCGTGTGGAAAAATTCCGCCGGGTCACCAAAAACGACGGTATGCTGCTTTCCTATCCGTCGGCCTCGCTGTTTTCCTCTACGTCCAACGCCCATGTAAAAGATTTTTACGGAAAATACGGCCTGCAGAACAGCAAAGTATACTACAACTACGAAGGTTCCACGCCTCTGACCGCCGCCCTGCTAAACGTAAAATATATGATTTCCAAAGAAGAGCTGGAGCCCGGTTCTCTCTATCATTTGGCGAACCGGGAAGGGGATCTGTACTTATACAGAAATTCCTACGCCCTGCCTTTCGGCTTTTTTATTGACACACAGACCGAAGGGAAATCCGAAAATACAATTTTGGCATTGGAAAAGTTATTCGGCAGTATCGAAGATCTGGAGGCGCAGATCAAAGACAAAAACGAAGACGCGATCGCGGAAGAAGCTTTATCTCCTTTAACGATACAAAACCGCCTTGTGTCCGCGCTTTCCATTACGGAACCTTTATTTGAATCCCTTGCCACAGAAAAAATGTCCGATAAAAAAATAGCGGTCACGGCGGAAAAAGACGGCTATATCTACTGTTTTACGGATTCTTCCAAACTCAATGAAGTGACTGCTTCTTTTTATCGTGGAGAAGAAAAAGAAAGCTTGGAATTTACCAAGCTGAAAAACGAATATATCATGAATTTAGGCTATCATAAAGCGGGAGACATCGTTACATTGGAAACGGAAGATAACGCCTCCTTCTATGTATCCGCCTACACCATGAATGAAAAGGTCCTTGGGGAATGTATCCGAAAGCTTTCTACCCATACTCTGACATTGGACTCTTTTGATTCTTCCCATATCAGCGGACATATCAACGTATCCGGCCGGGGAAATCTGGTGCTTTCCATTCCCTATGAACCGGGATGGACCTTGAAGCTGGACGGCGCAGTTTCCGAAATGACCATTTTTGAGGATACTTTTATCAGCGTGCCGTTAAGTTCCGGTAAGCATACGATCGAATTATCCTATTATCCGGCCGGTTTCCATGCCGGAATCGCAGTTTCCGCCGTTTCTCTTCTGGCTTTTGTGGTCACGGTCTGCGTCAGACAGCAAAACGCCCGGCGCAGAGCTGAGCAATAGCCTTGATTACCAAAAGGGGGGTGTCGCAAAATCATCGAATTAGATGATTGAGCGACACCCCCCTTTTATCATCCTTATTTTCATGCAAACCATACTTTCTCTATTGCATTTCCTGTCTGCCTGACTGCCCTCAATAAACGCCGCCGGAAAGGTCAGAGCCGCTTTCCGTTCCGGAACCGATCCGTAACACACGGTTTCCGGTTTTATTTTCTTTTACCATGCTGACGATCATAGGAATCGCTCCGCCTAAAGTAAAGAGATATAAGAGTACCAGATTGCCCCAGTAACTTCCGCTTTCAATCACTCCATCCGCCAAAAACTCCGGCACATAACGGAATGCATCCACGAAGCCGATCCCCCAGTCCGAACCCACTTCCCTGACGATAAAGATCGTCCAGTCCAGCCTGTCTCCGATATAAACCATAAACAGAATGAGCAGGATACTGGCTAAAATACCTTTCTTAGTCAGTTTCCCTGCCAGCATCTCATATCCTTTTAAGGTACAGCATGCCATTACCACTCCCGATATGGCCGCTACCCTTCCCAACTGACTGAAGATCAGGATACATGCCACGCCAAGGAGGGAGCCAAAGAACGCGCCCACCAAACCTGCAAGCAGGTTTTCTTTTCTGCCCTGTTTCTGTACTTCCGAAGCCGTCCTGTCCCGGAGCATTTTCTCCATACATTCGGGACATGCCTGCAAAAACCCGCTGCCTATCATATAGCCCGCCGTTTCCACATGCTGCCCGCAAAACTGACAGCATGGCTCATAGCCGTTTTCTCCCAGAAAATCGATCAGAACCGTTAAACATTCTTCTACATTCTCAAGCAGTTTTCTTTGGTTTCCCGTGGCCTTGACGTCCAAAACAAAACGGTTTCCATCCTGATTGAACGCCAATACCGAAAGATACTTTTTCTTAAATTCCTTCATATCGCTTTGGCTGACCGGATCTCCCGTGGGTCTTGCCGTTACCGCTATACTGAACTGGTACGGATAACTGGAACTTGTGACATAAAGCAGGACCTCGTACTCTTCCCGCCGGCCATATAATACATAACGCTTGTCGTAGACGCCCAGTTTAAGATGGAGCCCGTCCGCCAGAGCTTTATAATTTTCTTCCACTTTCGCCATCTTTTTTATTCCCCCCTCATTTGTATTTATGCCCGCCGGCCGGACAATATTCGCCTATTGTTTCAAACCGGCCGCTATTCCGCGCTGCTCTCTACACTATCCGTCTGTGCGTCCTCACCCGTTTCGTCTGCGTTCTCTGTTTCCGCCGTATCGCTTTCCGGCGGCTGCTCCGCTTCTTCCTTCGCCTGAATCACTAAGTAATCCAGTTCCCCTGCCACATCCGTCACTTCGTAGCTTTCCGTAAGCCCGCTTACATATTCTCCTGCCGCCTGACCGGAAAGGGTACTTGAAATGCTTTCATTTACCGTCTCTTCGTCTTTCTCTCTTCCTTCGAAACGCAGCACATAACATCTTCCGTTCGTCTCGTCGGTTATCACCGTCGTCTCCCCGGCTGTCCTTGCCTCGTCAAAAAGCCAGTCGGAATAAACGTAATTAGCGCTGGAATAATTCACGCCTGAGGAAAGGCTATTGTCGTTCTCCGCATCCTCATATTCCGCTTTTGCTTCTGCATCCGCCGCATATTCTATGCAAAGAGCGTTAAAGTCCTCTCCCTCATTTACTCTTTCCTCAAACTCCTCCGCGCTCTTTTTAAACTCCTCTACGGCCGCAGTACGGTCCGCTTCTTCCGATTCTTCCGTTATATCGGCGCTGGAGAACGTAAAGCTCCTGTAATCTACCGTATCATAATCGTTTTTATTTTCCGCATAATATGCGTCAATCTCTTCCTGAGAAGGTTTATTGTCTTCCCTGATCTTTTCATAATAAGCGGAGGCAAGCAATGTGTCCTTAATAAAAGCTTCTACGTTTTTCTCCGTTGCATATTCGCCGTACAGATTTTTATAATACTGTGCCTTTGACACTCCGGCTCCGTCCGCCGCCTGCACTAAGTTCTCCTGAAAAGTCTGATACTCCGCCGCTTCGTCAAAAGTAAATCCTGTTTTGGCAGCGTCGTCCTTTAACGCTTTTACCTCTTGGATCTGGGAAACCGCCAGTTCGTCAAAAAAATCTTTCCACGTCATCTCTCCGGAATAGATCTGCTCGTCATAATCCTTGGTTGTATCCAGCCCCATATAAGATAACAGATAAGAATAATTGGATATATAACTATTGGCCGCGCTGTTAAAATAATAATCATATTCTAACTGCGTCAGGTCGTGATTACCGATCTTTACATAAGTACCGTGAAACATCTTTTGTTTTCTATATATACTCGTACCGATACTTCCGACGATCAGCGCTGCGATACATACCAATACCGCAATACTGCCGATCTTCATCCGCTTTCTGGCTTTCTCTTCCTTCTCCCTCTCCTTACGTCTTCTTTCCATCTTAAGGTCGTATTTGGTCACGGCCTTTCCGGTATTTTCCGGTCCCTTCTTTGTCTTAGACACAGTTGTATCCTCCTTTATATATTCTCACATCAGGCAAATCCATTATAAATAGAAATTGTGTCGTTTTCGTGAATTTACCCACATAAAGGATATTATACCAGTTTTTCCTGATTTTTCAATTCTTCTGCATAATCGTTTAAATTTTGCACGATACCGAATACTTCTACCGCCAGTTTTCCGTTTTCTTCACATGCGTTGTACGTTTCCGACGCATATCCCGAAATCTCCTGCGTTGCCGCGGAAACGTTGCTGATACTTGCCACAATACTTTCGTTTGCCGCCGCCAGTTTGTTTACCGCCTCTTCCATTTGCTTTGCCTGACCGTCGATGTCCCTTGTCGTTTCGGCAATCTTTTCAAAACTGCCTGTTACCTCTTTTGTCGTCTCCGCGTGGGATCTGTTGCTCTCCGTCACGATTTCCACCGCATTTTCCACTTCTTTCAATTCGCCCGAAATATCGCGGATCAGGGCCGTGATATCCACGGTAGCCCCTTTTGTCTGGTTGGCAAGGCTTGTAATCTCCTGCGCAACAACGGCAAAGCCTTTTCCTGCTTCGCCTGCCCGCGCCGATTCTATGCTGGCATTCAAAGCAAGCATCCCTGTACGGTTTGCAATGCTGCTTATCATTCCCACGATATCGTTCATTCTGGTCATATTTTCCACAAGCTGTTCCATGCGGGATACTACCAGATCATTGGATTTTACAGATTCCGCTGCCTGTGCGGCAAGTTTATTTACTTTGCCGATTCCGCCGGAAACTTCCTCTCCCGCCTCATGCAGTCTGGTATTGATCTCGATCGCCGCCTCTTTTACCTTTTCAATCTGGCTCTGTATCTGCCCCGTCCTCTCCAACTGGTTCTGCACGGATTCTGCTGTCTCGTTGTTTCCGTCCGAAACTTCCTGCATGGAAATACGCATACCGTCCATCGATTTCTCCAAACGGCTCATTTTATCCGCCGCCTGCTCAATATCCGCTACCATACTGCCCGAAGTTTTCATAACGCTTGATAAGAGATGAGCCGTCTTATCCTTCTCGTCATGGATCTCGTCTAACTTGACCCGGTTCACTTTCTGGATCGCCTCCGCAACGATCACCACGAATAATCCTACGATCAGCATGACTGCCAGCCTGATCTCTACGTCCGGTATCTGCTCCTTCGTATACCCCACTGCCATCCCCGTGTAAACCACCGATATGATATTGGCGATAAAACCGCCCGATACAATAGCAATACAATATTTAATATCCGAAAACATAGTAATGACCACATACATCGGTATTGAGTAAACAAATGTTGTAATACTGTGCGTGGTAAGAATAGCAAAAACATACAAAATACTATATCCAAAGCCCATGAAATGACGGATCAGATTGCTTTCTTTGTTCCTCTGATATTCTACGATCTCCAGTATTCCCGGAATCAGGTCCAAAGCCGCAAAAATCAAAAAATAGCCGATCGTCCTGCTGCCCTTTATCACTTCGACTAAATACGCCAAAAACAAAATAGTGCAGATCACAAGATGGCAAATGATGGCCGCCTTGTTGATATACTGCTTCTCCGATACAAATTTCGAACTCTTTTCTTTTCCCATAGTAATCCTCCATTCTTGCTCAGCCCGGAATTTTGTGCCTCTGCTGTTTTTCACTTTTCCTGTTTTTCTTTCGTGATATTTTCTTTTAAAAAATAAGCTTTTATATTATACCATCCGCAGGCAGGGATTTCTACCTCCCTATGCCTCTACCAACTGCAAATCATACAGTTTTTTATACATTCCATTCCTTTTTAATAATTCCTGATGAGAACCGCTCTCTCTGATCTCCCCTTTGTGCATGACGATGATCTTATCCGCATGTTGTATCGTGGACAGCCTGTGGGCTACCATAATCGTCGTCCTGCCCTCCATCAGCTTTTCCAATGCCTGCGTGATCAGGCTTTCCGTCTCCGTATCAATATTGGCGGTAGCTTCGTCCAGTACAAGGATGACCGGTTTGTAAGCAAGAGTCCTTGCGAAAGAAAGTAATTGTCTCTGTCCCGCGGACAGAGTGCTCCCTCTTTCCGTTACCGGCTCGTCAAAACCGCCGGGCAGCTTACGGATAAAAGAATCTGCATTGACGATCTCCGCCGCCTTCTCTATTTCTTCTTCCGTGATCTCTTCATTGCCCAGAGAAATATTTCCTTTGATATCCCCCGTAAAGATAAAAACGTCCTGCTGCACCTGTCCGATGGCGCTTCGCAGTACATCCGTATCCATCTGTCTGATATCCGTGCCGTCGATCAGGATCTCCCCCTTTTGAATGTCAAAGTAACGCCCGATCAGATTTAAGATCGAAGACTTGCCCGCGCCGGTAGCCCCTACGAACGCTACCTTTTCTCCCGGTTCGATCACAAAGCTCACGTCTTTTAAAATATAATCGTCCTTCTCATAGGCAAACCAGACGTGCTTAAATTCGATCCTTCCTTTTATCACGGTCCTCCGGGGATGTTCAGGATTTACCACCTCCGGGCTTTCATCCAGTATGGAAAAGATTTTTTCCGCCGAAGCAAGAGAAGACTGCAGCGTCCCAAACTGTTCGGCCAGCTCCTGGATCGGCTCGAAAAACGAACCGATATAGTTAATAAAAATGAATAAGGTTCCCAAAGAAACCGTATCGTTTAACACCGACGCGCCGCCTTGCCCAATCACGATCACCATAGCGAAGACCGACATCATATAAATGGAAGGACGGAAAACGGCAAAGGTCATGACCTCCCTCCAGTTTGCTTTAAAAAGCTCGTTGCTCCTATACTCAAATTCCGCATACTTTTCTTTTTCCCTTGCAAAGATCTGGATCAGCCTCATGCCGGAAATATGTTCGGACAAAAAGGTATTTAACTCCGTGATCCTGTTCCTTGTGATCCGGTACGCCTTTCTCGACATATGACGGAAGAAAAAGGTGAGCGCCGTAACAAAAGGCAGGAGCAAAAAAGAATACAGCGCCATTTTTACATCGATGGAAAGCATCACTACCGCAAACCCGATGATCTTGACAAAATCCTTAAAAAGCTTCGCCAAAATCTGGGAAAACAGTTCGTTGACTGCCTCGGTATCATTGGATACCCTTGTAACCAGCTTTCCTACCGGCTCTTTGTTAAAAAAACTGACGGAAAGGCTGTGGATATGGGTAAAGACTTCTTCCCTCATCTTATAGATAATGGCCTGCCCCACATTTTGTAAATTCCAGGTATTGGAGGCGTTCAGGATAAAGCCTGAAAGCAGCATGAGCGCATACAATCCTCCCGCCCTCAGGATCCCCTGATAGGCCAGTGCGGGATCCGTCCCGCCGTAGCCGTTGATATGATCGTCGATGGCATTTCCGATAATGATCGGCTTATACAGTTCCACCCCTATGATCAGGACGACAAGGACCGACGAAAGGAACATCTTCCATTTATGCGGTTTTAAATAAGCGATCAATCTTTTCACCGTTCTGTCTCCTCCTTTCCTGTCTGTTCCGGATCCTGCACAAAGTCGTCTGCCTCAAAAGCCGCCCGTTTCTCCCCAATCGCCGCTTCTAACTGTTGTTTCTCAAACATTTCTTTGTAAATGCCTCCAAGCTCCATCAGCTCTTTGTGGTCGCCCCACTCTTTCGCTTCGCCGTCCTCCAGAACAAGGATCACGTCCGCATTCTGTATGGTGGAGATCCGGTGGGCAATCAGGATCGTCGTCTTTCCTTTGCGGTTTTCTTTCAGATTATGCAGAATCTTTTCCTCGGTATCCGTATCCACCGCAGACAACGCGTCGTCCAATATCAGGATCGGCGCGTCTTTCTTCAAAGCCCTCGCAATCGAACTCCTCTGCTTCTGCCCGCCCGACAGCGTAACGCCCCTTTCTCCCACGACGGTCTCATAACCGTCGGGAAAAGCGATAATATTATCATGGATACACGCCGTTTTCGTAGCTCTTACAATCTCCTCCATCTCTGCGTTATCCGTGCCGAAAGCAATATTGGACCGTAACGTATCCGAAAACAGGAAATTGTCCTGCGGGACATAAGCAATATTCTCCCGCAGCGTTTTCAGCGGAATGGTGTTGATGTCCCGTCCGTCAATCAGGATCATACCGGGTTTGGTATTATAAAGATGTAACAGCAGGTTGACCAAAGTGGATTTCCCGTTTCCGGTCCTGCCGATCACGGCAAGCGTGGTTCCCGCTTCTATTTTTAGATTGATATCTTTTAAAGTAGGTTCGCTGTGCCCCCTATGAATAAAAGTCAGATGCTGAAAGCAGATATCCCCTTTGATCCGGTCGATCTCCTTTACTTCTTCCCGGTCGGCTATTTCCGGCTTTTCTTCAAATACTTCCCGGATTCTTTTTAAGCTTGCGCCGCCTTGGGAAAACATATTGATCGCCTCCCCGCAGGCGATCATAGGCCAGACCAGCATGGTGATATATTGATTGAAAGCAACGAAACGCCCTACCGTGATCTCTCCCGAAAGCGCCAGATAACCGCCATAGATCAGGGTAAGCAGGCTGCTGATGCCGATGACTACGTCTAAAAGCGGCATTACAACCGCCTCCATTTTAACAATATTTAAATTTTTCGCTCTCGCTTTCGCATTGGCTTTTGCAAATTCCCGGATCTGCGCCCTCTCTCTTACAAACGCTTTTACCACCCGGACGCCGGAAAAGCTTTCCTGTACAAAATCCGTAAGTTCGGATACCGCCTCCTGCCGCTCCAGATAACGTTTCTGCATGATCTTGCCGTAATAAAGTTCCCCCACCGCTATGAACAGCATAGGAATGACCGCCGCCAGTGTCAGTTTGATATTGACATAGACCATCATCTGCCCGATGACCATAACGGTCATGACCACTGCGTCAAAAGCCGCAATGACGGCCGGTCCGATAGACATCCGCACCGCGTTCAGATCACTGGTAAAGCGGGTCATCAGGTCTCCTGTTTTATGCTCGTTATAATACTCCACGTCCAAAGTTTCCAAATGGGCAAACATACCGTCCCTGATTTCATGCTCGATCCCTCTGGACGCCCCAAAAATAAAATACCGCCACAAAAAACGCCCTACCGCAAGCGTAAATCCGATGGCAAGGATGACGCCGATATTCTTCAGCACTCCCTGCATATCCATCGTATGCGCCGCAAGGCCGTCCGTGATCACTCCCGTTACTTTGGGAATATACAGGTTGGCAAAATCCAGTATGAACAGCGTAACGATACCGCCTAAATACTGCCACTTGTGCCGTAAAATATATTTCCATATAAATCGAAACTGTTCCATAACCGTTCTCCTTCCCGCCTCTCCTTCTGCACCTAAAAAACAGCCTGTCGGCAGTACGCTCAGGCTGTTTTTAATTTGCGCTATTGATATTATAATAAAATAACTTGCTTTTGACAACGTTTATCCAAATTTTCTTTTCCGGATTTCTTTTCCAAAACTTTCTTCTCCGGATTTCTTTTTCTTCTTCCCCTCGGCTTTTTCAACGTTTTGGCAATTACTCGGACTTTCTGATGCTTTTCAGGGCCGTACTGAGTTTGATCGGGTTTCCGTAACGCAGCGTTCCCATTCTGTAAAGCTTAGCTCCCAGAATTCCTACTCCTATAATAGAAGCCACAAGGATCAGGAAGGAAATCACGATCTCAGCAACACTTACGCTGCCCATAGCGATTCTTGCAAACATGGTACTGTAAGAACTGATCGGAAGGAACGACAATACTTTAATGATCGGCCCGTCTATGTTCGCAAGCTGGATCAGGGAGAAGAAATACACTACCATGATCACTGTCATCAGCCCGCCGGAACTTTTACTGATGTCCTCCATCTTGCTCACTAATGCGCCCACCGCACCGTAAAGGAACGCATAGAAGAGATAACCGCCCAGTCCGAAGAAGGCAAAGGTCACAAGCACCTGTACGGGAATGTGGAAAATCATATCCAAAATGCCGCCCCACTGCGCTCTGTTGAACTGATAAGCGATCAATATACTTCCCAATATGATTCCGCTCTGTACCAATCCGCTGATGGCTCCGGCAATCACTTTACCGAATAAAAGACTGTTGGGCGACGTAGAAGTCACAAGCACTTCAATCGCACGGTTGCTCTTTTCATTCGTAATGGAGACTGCGATCATCTGTCCGTATAACATGATCAGCATGAAAACAAGGATCACGAGCATATAGCAGTACCAGTAGTTGCTCTCCGTATCTTTTCCGAGAATCTGCTCATTCACCGTGATCGGCGTCTCGAGCATTCCCGTAATCTCTGCATAGTCTAAATTATTTTCTGCGCAATAAGCTATCCGGTAAAATACTTTCATCGCCTCGTCGAACATAACGCTGTTTTTGTCATACATCCCTTTATTGTATACATAGTAATCATAAGCGTCGGCCGATTTTACGACAAATCCCGCTTCGGCTTCTTTTTCCTCCACCGCCTGCTTCAGCGCGTCTATATTCTCGGCAACGATCCATTCCGTCTCAGGGAAAAACTGTCTCAGTACCTCCAGATCGGTAACGCCGGCCTCGTCAAGCAGATACAATTTATCCCATTCGTCTTTCTCTTCCTCCGTCTTGGACTCTTCCGTTTCCTCTTTACCTCCCACGCCCGTAAATTCGGACATATCGATAAATCTCGGAAGAGACAGCAATATGATGCCTCCTAATGCAAGCAGCAGCGTAAACGCCACGAATCCCTTGCTTGCAAAATACTCTTTCAATTCATATTTTAATACAATCCAAAAACTTTTCATCTTTTCTCCCTTTCCGCACTGCTTTGCAGATACTCAAATTCCTACGCATATTTCTTATCGTTTTCGCCGTTCTCTTCCTCTCCGTCCTCGTCTCCTACTTTGGAAACAAAAATATCGTTTAAGGACGGCTCATATCTTCCGAACCGCTCGATGTCGATGTCCGAACTGCTAAGCGCCTGTACAAACTCTTTTTTCGTCGTATTCCCGGCCAGCTCCAAAATCAGAAACTCTTTCTTTTTCCCTGTTACGGACACGAATCCTCCAAATTCTTTGGAAACCTTCCCCGAAAGCGCGGACAGGTCGTAATTTTCGGCAGACAGGATCAGCCTGTTCTTTCCGTAGTCCTTTTTAATCTCTTTTAAGTTTCCGTCAAGCACCACGTTGCCTTTATTGATCACCGCAATATTATCGCAGAATTCTTCTACATAGCTCATTTGATGACTGGAAAAGATAACGATTTTTTTATCCTCGATCAGCTCGTTTACCACGTCCTTTAGTATCTGTGAATTGACGGGATCCAGACCGCTGAAAGGTTCGTCCAGAATCACGATATCCGGATCGCATACAAGGGTAGCCGCAAGCTGCACTTTCTGCTGATTTCCTTTCGAAAGCGTCTCTAATTTTCTCTTTGCATACTCTTCCACTTCCAAACGTTTTAACCATTTTTCAGTATTTTTTTTGGCATCCGCCGTATTCAGCCCCCTCAGATTTGCCAAATAGATCATCTGCTCCGTCACTATCCTTTTAGGATATAACCCCCGTTCTTCGGGCAGGTATCCTATGCTGCTCTTTCCTCTGTTAAAAGGCTTGCCGTCCAAAAGGATCTCTCCTTTATTGGCGTGGAACACATCCATCAGGATACGGATCGTCGTCGTCTTTCCTGCGCCGTTTCGTCCAAGCAGCCCTAGCGCCCTTCCGCTCTCCACTTCGAAACTCACGCCATGCAGCACTTCTTTTTCTTCAAAGCTCTTATAAATCTCTTTCACTTCCAGCTTCATATCTTTACTCCTCCATTCTTTTTCCCTTTTCTTTATGTCAAATATTGATTCAATATTTACCTAATGTTAATACGTTCGAATCTGCCGTTCCTATATGATCCCAAACCATACTAAAAGGAATCCGACTACGGCTCCAAATATTCCGGCAAGGATCATCATCAATCCGTAATCCCCGACCAGCGAGATCCCTCTGAAGCTATTATCATATTTAGCATCGTTTAACGGTTCTACTTCCTTTGCGTCTCCTCTGTAAATTACGGCGCGGTTTTCCAAAGCGCACACAAAATTCCACCCTTTTGCCTCTGCATCCTTTAAACTCTGCACCTGCCAGTCATTGTTCATTCCCTGTTTGTCTTTTTTATCTTTGAAGCTCCCGCCCTTTCTCTCTTTCTGCCGCCTGTTGGTAAGCCACTTGCTGTCCATCGTATAGATCTGATGGGAATTTTCTTTCTTTACAAAGAAATATTTGGTCAACGTAACCCCTTTCAGGATATATCCTTTTTCCTCTTCTTTCCGAAGAAAACGGTTCAGCCCTCGAATGGTAAAAATAAGCCTTCGCACTGTCTTATCCGTACTTTTTTGCTTCTTTTCCCATTCTTCCCTGCTGAGCAGGAATTCCGCCTGCATCCGGTCCGATACCGACCAGAAACATAAGGCCAGCAGATTACTGCATAGTACATAAACAAGGACAAAGGCGTCATACCACGGCATCTGCATTTTAGGCTCAAAAAACGCCCATATTTTTAGGATAATATCAAGGAAGATCAGTACCACGCCCCAGAAAACCGCCTCTTTCTCTTTTCTCTTAAAATAAGCCGGGAACTTGGATGCCCGCTGTTCTCTTGAGGCTTCGTCATTGTAAAGCTCGTTGATCCCTCCTTCTTCATACTCTTTACAGAAATAATAATTGAGCATTTCGTCATGGGTCACTTCGCGCCATCCCATTTCTTCCGCCATATCCATAAAAAGCTCTTTACTCCTGATCTCCTCCAAAGTAGGTTTCTTCGGCAGATTAAAACGGTCTGCCTCATACATCATATTTTTAGGCTCACCATACTCAAAGGTATACAGACAGCCGTTTACAACATTCTTGAAAAACCACCCCTGCCTCGCCATTTCCTCAAACCACTGGCATTCCTGACGCAGCGTACTGATAAATCTGATCTTTTTTATTACCTGCTTTTCCATATCTTTGACCATATGCCCTTCCTAGGATAAAATACTTTTGCCGTCCGTTAACTGCTCTTCTAAACGCTTTGTCTCTATTTCCAAAAGCTCCCTTCCAAGCTCTGTGATCAGATAAGACTTTTTACCGTCTCCACCGGACGGTATCGATATGACTCCATCTGCATTAAGCCTTCCCACCATCGTATAAAGGGTGCCGGTTCCAAGCTGTATCCTTCCTTCCGTCAGTTCGTTCACAAACTGCATGATCGCGTATCCATGCCTTTTTTCCGTAACGGCCAAGAGCGTGTAGTATGTCGTCTCTGTCATTGGAATATATTTCTTTAACAGACTTTCTTCCATTCTCATCCCCCTTTTTCACATCCGTGGCGCCGTTTGTCTGAGATACAGATAAAACTTCACAAGAAAACCTGCGTCCGCTTTCATGCCATAGATCATGCTTATAACGTCATGCTATGACGATATGTTCTATCTCGATATGTCCCCTGTCGATATGTCGAGATACGACATATCGGATATAGACATATAATAAGGCAAAAAAATCGGAGTGTCAACATAAACATGATCATTTTTTATTTTTTTTATTTTTAACATCTTATTTCCGGTTCTTTCAACTTTACCGGAGTGTGTTTGAAAATTGCTTTCCCCGGGATGTGCGTCACAGTTTATGGGAGACGAGATTCATCTTATTACAGGAAAATTATCATGTCAACAAATCCCTTGGTAAACACGCCTTTCCTTCTTATACTTCATAAAAACCCGAATTATTTTAGAAATTTCATCCGCACAGTCCTGCACATAAAAAAAGAGGCAGACCCGTTCGGATCTGCCCCGCGAAACTAAGAACGATAATTTTTTCCAAAACCGTCACATTCCTCCCTTAGTCAGCTCCTGCAGTTCCCGCAGCAGCTCCAAATCTGTTTCCTGCACTTTAATATTAGAAGTCATTGTCTCCTGCCCCGGCTTAGTCACGGAAATCTCAATCACCGTCCCCGCCTCTATTCCGCCAGAATAAACGGCGCGCGCAAACGCGGCAAATTTCGGATGGTTATTGATAAATTGATTTTTTGCGTTCATCAGTTTCAAAATCGATGCTGGGTTCATATTAACTCCTTTCCGCCTGCTTTGGCAGGCTGCCTCATTCCTTTTTCCGTCATACCGGAACGTCTCCTTCCAGTATTTCTTTCTGCCTCTTCTTACTGAACCCGCTAAGTACCAGCCCGTAAGATTTGTCCAAAAGATCTTTCAGCAGATCGTCCGGAACATTTCCGTCCGGCTTCACGGAATTCCAATGTTTTTTATTGCAATAATATCCGGGAATGATATCTTCATATTGGGATCTTAAAAATTCTCCTTCATCCGGATCCAGCAAATATTCTTCTATCCATTCGTATCTCATGATTCCTCCTCTCCACATCCGGGCACATTTTTACATCTTTTTCCTGTCATCCAAAGAAAGGCACACACACAGATCACGACTGAAAGCGCAGAGCCTGCCGGAGAGGCAAGCCCCATAGGAAACAGCGTATCCGCAAAGTATGCGGACGCAAGATAGGCGAGCGGTACGCGGACGCAAACGATTGACACGGAATTATGGATAAAAGAAATAGCTGACCACCCGTAAGCGCAAAAATAACCGCTAAAGCAAAAATGGATTCCTGCCAGAATCGTATCCCACACATATCCCCGCATATACTGTCCGCCAAGCGCCACCACCTGCATATTTTCCGAAAACAGTCCCACAAACGGTTCCGCATCAAGCTGCATGAGAATACTTGCCCCGATTCCCCAGATCACCGTTAAGGCTGCGGCGTAACGCAAAGTAAGGCGCGCCCTGTCATGCTTACCGGCGCCAATGTTCTGCGCGCAAAGCGCCGACACCGTCTGGAGCATGGAAGAAGGCACAAGAAACAAGACCCCGATGATCTTTTCCACAATCCCCACTGCCGCCGCATCATTCAGCCCCCGCTTATTTGCAATCACCGTAATTACAATAAAAGCGATCTGAATAAATCCGTCCTGCAGCGCAATCGGAATCCCGATCTTTAACAGTCCCGCCATCGTCCTGCGGCGCGGCCTGATCTCCCTTTTGGTAAGCGCTATCCCGGTTTTCCGTTTTAAGATCACGAACAGGGACACGGCCACACTGACAGTCTGGGAGATCGTCGTCCCAAGCGCCGCCCCTGCAGGTCCAAGCCCCATGCCGCCGATAAACAGATAATCCAACACAATATTGGCCACACAGGCCACCGCAATAAAATACATGGGACTTTTGGAATCCCCCATACCCCGGAAAATAGAACTGATAATATTATAGGCGGTAATAAACGGAATCCCGATAAAGCAGATCGTAAGGTAAGAAACCGTCCCCGACACCGCTTCGGCAGGCGTGGACATGACCGTTACGATCGGCTTTACGGCAAGAAGCAGCCCGATCATTAAAAAAACGGACAATCCCATAAACAAAATGACCGTATTCCCTATCGCACAAGAAGCTTCTTCCCGTTTTCCCGCACCCACCGCCTGTCCTACCATCACAGTCGTCCCCATTGCCAGTCCTACCAGCATAACCGTCAGCATATGCATGACCTGACTGCCGACGGAAACTGCCGTCGTACTTTCCACACCGTTAAACTGCCCGATGATAAACAAATCCGCCATACCGTATAAAGTCTGCAAAAAGTACGACAAAATATACGGCAGCGAAAAATACAGCACTGTTTTAAACACACTGCCCGTCGTTAAATTCTTCTCCATCTGTATCTTTATTCCCTTCACTTATTTAAACATTCCGCCTAACGCGTCAGCGGCATAAACGGCGCAACAACGTATGTATCTATTTCTTTATCAAATTTCATTGGTATCTTCTTTCTCTTTGTTAGTGAAACCTATCTTTCTTATCCAGTCCTCTCCTGTAAGAATGATCACCTCAGGATCATTTTCATATACGTCAAATAAATTTTGATCCGGATGTTGATACACTTTCCCCTTGTCATTCGTAACAATAAAATATTGCCCTGCTGATGCTTTTGCTATTGCCAAAAGCTCACATTCTCCTAAATCTTTATTTCTAAAACTGGGTTTCTTTATATCTTCTTTTGAAATTTTTCCTTCCTTTATCATTTTGTGTAAATAATCCGGATTTTTCATCCAGCTATAAAATCTATTTCGAATTTTTTTAAGCTCTTCCACTGCGCCTTCTACATCTTTCGGGCAGATCTTTCTAATAATCTTTACTCCCCTTGCGCCTGTTACTAAACTGTTTACTGCCGTATACACCTCTTTGCTGGATATATCATTTTTTTCTCTGTAATAACCCGGATCTAATTCATTTAAAATTGTCTGTGTAATCGTAATATCATTATTATGTTCCTTACACAAGGCGGCCACTGCATAGATATTTGAATGAATCACATGGAGAAAAACATTTGTATCCACTAAATAATACATTTAATCAATACCGATCCCATTTCTATATTTGATTGACTCGGCTGTGGCCTTACCGATTTTCCCTAACTCTAAAAGTTCATCAATCCTTCTCTCTAACTCCAAATACGGCGTTTTTAACGGCTGATATTCCGGTAATTTTTCATTAGGAACATAAAAATCTTTCTCAAAATATTCAGATATCTTACAATGCAGCGCATTCTCAATCTGCTTTTTTATTTTGTCATGCTGGACTACTTGTCTGCTTTTATATAATATTTTTCTAAAAACCATATCAAAACTAAGACAATATTTATGACATAAAGTATCTATATAAATTGCCAAATCCTTCCGTCTCCCATTTTGCAGCAAGTCGTTCTCTAAAACTTTCAAATAATCCTGAGAAAATAGTTTCTCCGGATAAAGCAATTCCGCCGCAAAAGAATTAGCCTCCTGTTCAATCCTGTCACTGGAATATACACAGTTTTTATCATTATCTGATATGTTTTGCCCATAATGCAAAAACCAATGCCCTAATTCGTGGGCCAATGTAAAATTCTGATGGCCTATCGGTCTTTTGTAATTAATACAGATTACCGATATCTTTTTTTCTCCATATCCAATAAATCCCGATAATTTTGATATATCTTCTTTAAACAAAAGTAAATTGTATTTTTTAATATAATCTTGATTTTCAAGCAAATCAAAAAAATTACCAGGAAAGTCTTCTATATGAAAGAATTTCCTGGCCTTTTTCACTGCCTCAATAACATAATCTGTCATAAAATCACCCTCTTATCTGACTTCTGACAACACGCCTTCTATGAAAGCAAAATCATCCATAAAATCCTGAATTTTCGCTTTGACATTCATCGAGTCTACTGTATCTATTCCTCTGTTCATGGACGCAAGCAGCAAATCCTTTTCCTTGGCATCCGAATTTGAAAAAAAATCTTCCCGGCAATGTAATACACCGCAAATCAGTGATAAATCAAATTCTTCCATTTCTTCTAATGCCGTTTCATTATTCAGAATTGCAAGAATTGCATCCTCCTCCAAAAAAGTTCTGTCAGCTACGTCCGCAACACTCAAACCTAACATTTCCATTCTTTCCCGCACATCATTTCCAATATATATCATACCAACACCTCACTTTCGTTTACCAAAAAGCTAAGTAGCAGTATTATACTTCTTCTTTTCTATTTTGTCACGAACTTTCTTTATATTTAGTATATCACATTTTTAGTAAATTGACACATTTTTTCGTTTTTATCCGGCTATATCCGCGCTTCTCCATCCGTTCTTCTTTTCTCCATCCTTTCCCATCATGTTGTTTTTGTGAAGCAGCCTTTGCCACGAGTGAAAACTACCATAGGCAAAAACTGCCATAGGCAGTTAGAAGTTCTTTTCCCATTATTCCGTCGGCCTCTGATAAAAACTGCCCGCCAGTTCTTCCGTCTTGAACATATTGATAAAAGCGGTGGAATCCGCCTTTTTGATTTCCCGCAGCACCTTTTTGCTCTCCTCTCCCGACACAACGGAGTACACGATATTTCTTTCATGATGCTCGTAAGAACCTTCCCCCTCCAAAATGGTCGCCCCATGGTTACTTATGGAATAAATGGCTGCACAGACTTCTTTTGTCTTGTTTGTCACAATAAATAACGTATGTTTTTGATATCTCTTATAGAGCGTACGAAGAATCTGCGTCGACGCATATTGAAAAATGATTGAATAAAGCGCCTTGTCCCATCCGAATAAAATTCCGGCAAAAGTCAGGATCACGATATTCAGTCCCAAGATCAGATTCCATGAATCCACCCCGTTTTTTTCCGAAAGGTAAATGGAAATAAAGTCGGTGCCGCCCGTAGTGGCATTCATATGCAGGCACATACTGATTACGACGCCGTTGATCAGACCGCCAAAAACACTGATCAGCAGCGTGTCATAGGTAATCACTTCTTCAGGGATAATATCCGTAAGCACACTGGTAAGCACGATCATCAGGCAGGAATACAAAGTGAATTTTTTTCCGATATAACGAAAACCGATATAGATCGGAACCGCATTCAGTACTAAATTGACTGCCGTATAAGGAATATTAATCTGAAAAAACATTTCCGCTACTCTTTGGATCAATATCGTCAGCCCCGTAGCGCCGCCCGGATACAGACCTCCCGTTCTTACAAAAGTTTTAATATTGACCGCCATGATCAATGACGCCAGACAGATCACTGCGATTCTTTTTCCGTCTTTTTTCCAATCAAAACTCATGATGCTTCTCCCCCTGAACCCTCTTTTGTTTTTTATGTTTAGTATAGCGTAACGCTGTTCTATCCGCAAGTCGATGCGTTAAAGTATGTGTGCGCTGCAGGACGGAAGGTGAAAAATTTTCAGATATACTATTGACATTCAATATACTATGTATTACGATGTACCTACGGAGGTGATAGTATATTGAATATTGAAGACTGGAAATCACAGATCAAACGGGGAACTCTGGAATTTTGTATTTTGCTGATGATCAGCAAAAGGGCATACTACGGTTACGAGATCATCAGCGAACTGGACGCCCTCCCGATCCTGTCCGTAAAAGAAAGCACCATCTATCCTTTACTGAGACGGCTTCTTAAGGAAGAACTGCTCACTTCTTTCTGGCAGGAGACTACGGAAGGGCTCCCGCCGCGTAAATATTATTCCATCACGGAAAAGGGCAAAGAATATCTGAATGCCATGACCAACGAATGGAACAATTTACTGGCGGCAATCTCTAAAATCCAAGAATAGCGCCTTGCCTCTACCGGAGGTTTTGTCAACATCTGACAACATATGAATGTAAAACCGACATGAACAAAAACTTTTAATCAAAAGGAGTAACGATATTATGGATAAAATCATGAACGATTATCTTGAAAAAATCGACAGCTATTTAAGACCTCTGCCCGTTTCCGACAGAGTGGACATCGTCAAAGAAATCAAAAGCGAAATGCTGGAACTGGAAATGAAAAAAGAATTGACGCCTGAACAGATTCTGGAAAAATTAGGCAGCCCCAAAGCGCTTGCCACCGCCTATTTAGGAGATTCCATCTCCGGAACCAAAGCCTTCAGCCTGCGCAGATTCGCCATTGTAACAGCCTTTTACAGTCTGACGGGTATCAGCGGAATGTTCGTCCTGCCTGTTACAACCGTACTGGCGGCGGGACTGACCTTATGCGGCGTCCTGACCCCGCTTGCCGCCCTGATCAAACTGGCCGGCCACGCAATCGGCTATGACCTCCCCTATGTTTCCTTTCAGTTCGGTTCCTACACCCTGAACCCCATAGCGGCCTTTCCCGTCTCCATCGTTACCGGACTCCTGCTCTTCTTTGCCGGAAAAGGCTGCTGGAAACTGACCTTAAAATATATTCAGGCTGTCAGCGCCATAAAAGGAAAAGCATTGGATAAGGATACCGCCGAATAACATTTTATCGGGCTGCGGAAACGCACAATCTCCGCTTATGTTTCTTTCCGGCTGTATCAATTAGATCAAACAAGGAACCGGCCTCCCGCCTGAAACAAAATCTGCCTGTCAAATTTCGTTCCAAGCGGAAGGCCGGCCGCTGACAACTACTCCGCTCTGGCCACCGCCGTCTTAAAGTCCTTCTGATCCGTAAAGATCTCGTTTGTATAAGGATTCTTTTTCTGCTTTTTCGCCCTCATTAAAATTACCGCGAACACGGCAATATTGACCGCGATGGAAAGCACGGAAATAACGCCCTGCGCCGCCGGATTCGCCGTCGCCGGCATAGCTTCTCCAAAGGCTGCCGCCGCGCCCCCGCTGCCGTATACGGAAGATACCGTGGTAAACCTGCTGCCGTCCTGAAACAGCGGGAATACCTGTGCAAACATACACCATAGCGCTAACGTATTGGCCCTGTTCTGAATCCATCCGCCCTTATTCCAAAGCGCGTTGGCCACCGTAGGCGCCAGCAGCAGCGCGAATCCGCAGTACCACGCATGGGTAGGCAGATTCAGGTAAGTATACTGGAAATTCCAAATATCATATGCCAAAATAAAGCACCATGTCATATCCGGCCAAAGCATATCTTTCTTGTCCTTGGAAGAATAGATCCCCCACCAGCCTGTCATACAGAGTATATTAAGGATACCCGCGATACCGTTTAGAATATTCCACCAGCCGCCGTAAAGCCATACGCCTTCGGAAGATTTCCACCAGCCGCCCATCACGTTTCCCGCCCTGACTACGGATTCAAAGTCGGACACTACCGCGATCAGAATATTAATGGCAACGATCACAAAGGGAAATACTTTAAAAGCATGGGATTTCCCCAAACTTCCCCAATGATATTTGATGATCATAAAACCGATACAGCCTGCCAGCGCCGCATACAGCTTGGCATAATGGAACCAACTGTTCATATGCACATAGGTCTGGTTGTTTAACGCCCATTCCGCCCCCTGTGCGGCCCCGATATAAATTGCAATAAAGTAAACGGTAAGCACCGCAGGAATCCCGAAAAAGCAGATTGCCCCGCCAAGTTTGGAACGGCGCGCGATCTCGTTCATCACGATCAGCCCTGCAAATACCATGACCCATCCTAAAATCTGCCAAATCGTCCTTCCGTCATAAATCTGAAAAATCATAATCTCTCCCTCTCTTTCTCTCCGGTATGCGCTTACACATATCCGGACATACCGCTCACAGCATCAGTCCCATAAGCGGCTTCAAACAATCCCTGTGTAGAACTTCGCATTTCTGAATCCGCGTACTATGCCAAATAAATTTCGCAATGCACTTAGAAATTCTCTCATACTTCCCGTGAAAAGAATACCATGTTACTGCCGTCCATACACTTCTATCTCTTTGATATTAAATTCGCTCCCCTGTAAAAGCCATGTATCCGCACTTTTACAGTAAGGGCAAATTTTTCCGTACTCTACGGTAGGATAGGTTTCCCCGCATCCTTCGCAATAAGTGACCGCCGGCAGCTTTTCCACGATCAGTTCCGCTTTTGCAAACAGCTCCCGCTTCTTTGCCGCCCATTTCCAACAATTCTGTAAATACGATTCTATCACGGTGGATACCTCGCCAAGCTCCAATACTACCTTGGAAATACCTTCCGCCCCGTTTTCCGCGGCAACCTTTTCCACTGTGTCCATAATATGGAACACCACGCCTAATTCGTGCATACCTGCCTCATTTCCCTGTTTTCTCAGTCCTTCTTCTTTGCAAATTTTACTTTGATCGACTGCTTTACCATATTGGGCAGGACATATTTTAACTTATCCTCGGATTTTACCATTTCGGAACAGCCCGGCAGTTCCCTGTGAAGGGAGATCGCATCGAATACGCATTTGGTCGTACAGATACCGCATCCGATACACTTATTCGGATCCACTACGGACGCCCCGCAGGAAAGGCAACGGGAAGTTTCCGTTTTTACCTGCTCCTCCGTCAAAGTATGGGACAGGTCGCGGAAAGATCTTTCCTGTGCTTCTTCTGCCCTTTCCGGTCTTTGTCTGTCAGTATTGTCATATCCCGCAATGAAAAGATTCTCCTTATCCAGCTCTATGAAATCCCTCCGGTTTCTTCCAATCGTCAGCGTACAATGTTCCTGCACAAAACGGTGCAGGGAAATGGCTCCTTCCCGACCTGCCGCAATCGCATCTATAGCAAATTTCGGCCCTGTGTAAACGTCGCCGCCCACAAAAATATCCGGTTCGGCAGTCTGATAAGTCAGCCTGTCGGCGATTGCCCCGCCGTTTGGACGAAGCTCTACTTTCGTCCCCTTTAAAAGCTCTCCCCAGCAGATTCCCTGCCCTACGCTGAAGATCACGTCCGCACAGGAAACCGTTATCGTATCCTCTTCGTCGTAAAGAGGGGAAAATCTATGATTCTCATCATATACCCGGGTACATTTCTTAAATACAACGCCTACGGCTTTCCCATTTTCCGTCAATATCTCCTTGGGTCCCCAGCCGTTGTTGATTGTAATATGCTCTTCCGATGCCTCAAGGATCTCTTCCCTGCTTGCAGGCATTTCCTCTTTGCTCTCCAAACAGAATAAAGAAACTTTACCCTGTCCGCAGCGCGTGGCCGTTCTTGCCGCGTCGATGGCAACGTTCCCTCCGCCGATCACCACCACGTCGCCGCCAAGGGGAAACGACTCTTTCTGTCCCGCTTCGCGCAAAAACGCTACCGCCGTATGTACCCCTTCCGCATTCTCGCCGGGAACTCCGGGCTTTTTACCGCCCTGACATCCAATCGCAAGATAAAAGCCTTTATATCCATCCTTGCGGAGCTGTTCAATGGTAATGTCCTTTCCGACCTCCACACCGTATCTGATCTCTACGCTCATGGCAGTGATCACGTCCACTTCGGCTTGGATCAGCTCTTTTTCCAGCTTATAAGAAGGCACTCCGTAAGTCAGCATACCGCCCGGCCTGTCATTCTTCTCAAAGACGGTCGGTTTATATCCTTTATCCGCCAGATAGTACGCGCAGGAAAGTCCCGCCGGCCCGGCGCCGATGATCGCGATCTTTTCGTCAAAATGGCCTTTCAGTGAAGGAACGGTAGGTTTGGGAATGTAGCGGGTCTTCGCATGAAGATCCTGTTCCGCAATAAAACGCTTCACGTCGTCAATGGCAACCGCCTCGTCCAAAGTGGCTCTGGTACACGCATCCTCGCACCGCCTGTTACAGATCCGCCCGCAGATTGCCGGCAGCGGATTGTCCTTCTTGATCAGCGCCAACGCCTCCTGATAACGCCCTTCTTTCGCAAGCTGCAAATATCCCTGTATGGCAATATGGGCCGGACAGGCCGTTTTACAGGGTGCCGTGCCGGTATCGTAACAGTTAATCCTGTTTACGTCCCGGTAATTATGGGTCCACATATGTTCTCCCCATTTCTGCTCCTGCGGAAGCGGCATTTTCGGATAAGTAACCTGACTGCCGTCCTTTTTGCAAAGTTTCTGCCCTAACTTCACCGCGCCTGCCGGACAGGCCTCTACGCATTTACCGCAGGCAACGCATTTTTCCTTATCCACTTTCGCTATATAGGCGGATCTGGACATATTCGGCGTATTAAAAAGCTGGGAAGTACGGAGCGCATAACATACGTTCACATTACAGTTACAAATCGCAAAGATCTTGTTTGCGCCGTCGATATTCGTGATCTGATGCACAAACCCGTTATCCTCCGCCTGTTTAAAAATTTCCAGCGCCTCTTCCTTCGTAATATAGCGTCCGTCCTTCTGCGTCTCCACCACATAATCCGCCATATCACCTACCGCGATACACCAGCCCTCCGGATCGTCCCCGCATCCTTCGTCATGGGTCAGTCTGGAACGGCGGCAGGAACAAGGGCTTGCCGCATATTTTCCTTCATATTTTGTCAGCCAGTATGAAATATGCTCCAGATCGATGGATTCACTTTCCATCTCGATTGCCTTTTCCACCGGAATGACATGCATCCCGATCCCGTTTCCGCCTTCGCCGACAAAGGGAGTGACATGTTCCAAAGGCAGTCTGGACATATGCTCGAAAAACAGGCTGACCTCCGGGTTTTTCGCTATCACATTGCGGTTCATATTGAAAAATTCGCCGGCTCCGGGGACAAACATAGGCAGCACATACTGCTTTTCATGCTGCGGGTTTTCCCAATTATACTCTAAAATGCCTTTTACCGACATTTCCTGCAGCTTCGGCTCCAACTCTGTTTCCGACATACCTGTCAGTTTTACCATTTCCGCCAGCGTCCTTGGCTTTTTGACGCCCATCTTTAATGCGATCCGTGCCTCCTCATCGGTCAGCACTCCCGCAAGCCCCCAGTACTCAGGATCTTCTTTCGTGATCTTTTTGATTCCCAGTTTCTGCGGAATCCTGTCCGTCATCATCTTTCCCAGCTTTACGATACTCTCCCTGACAGGCTCATCCGGATTTGTCTTGTGCTCGGGATAAATATACTCGGGGTATAATTCTTTATCCAGTTCTTTTCCCATATTTCCTCTCATTCTGCCGCCTGAAGGCGGCTTTCCTTTACTTCTTTCTTAAGCCACTCCGTCCATTCTTCTATTCCTTCCCCCGTCTTGGCACAGATCGGGATGATCTTCGCGTCGGGATTACGCATACGGATATATTCCCTGCATTTCTCCATATCAAAGTCAAAATAAGGCAGCACGTCGATTTTATTGATCAGTACCACATCGCAGACGGAAAACATCAAAGGGTATTTTAAAGGCTTATCGTCCCCTTCCGGCACGGAAAGGATCATGGCGTTTTTCGAAGCCCCCGTATCAAATTCCGCCGGACAGACTAAATTTCCCACGTTTTCAAGAATCGCCAGTTCCACGTCCCCCGTGTCCAGTCCTTCCAACCCCTGTCTGGTCATCTGCGCATCCAGATGACACATTCCTCCCGTATGAAGCTGGATCACCTTTGCGCCCGATTCCGAAATCGTCTTCGCATCCACATCCGAATCGATATCCGCCTCCATCACGCCGATTTTTAACGTATCTTTCAACGCTTCGATGGTCCGCATCAAAGTTGTAGTTTTCCCCGACCCCGGCGCCGACATCAGATTCAAAAGAAACACTCCTTTTTCCTTTAATTCTTTTCTCAAATCTTCCGCCTGCCTGTCATTATCCGCGAAAACGCTCTGCTTAATTTCTAAAATCCTCACTTCCTTCATTCCTGTCCTCCCTATCGTATTCGCCTGTTTGGATTTTATCCGCTCCTTAATCCATTTTTAAGATCAGTCCCAAAATCCGCTTCGCGCAAGTTTCCATCTCTTCCCTTGTCAGGCAGCCCTTTTCCATCGCCTCAAGCAGACGTTTCGGATAACCGCAGCCCATTTTCACATCGTTTCCCGCTTTCACTTCTTTATAATGTTCCCCGTGGTTCCACCAGTCCGTAGTCACACAGCCTTCATATCCCCATTCGCCCCGCAGAATCCCCGTGATCAGGTCGCTGCATTCCGAAGTCCTGTGACCGTTCACGATATTGTAGGAAGTCATAACCGACCATGGATCCGCTTCTTTTATAATGATTTCAAAGGCTTTCAGATAAATTTCCCTTGCCGCCCGTTCGGACACTCTGGAATCGCTGTCGAGCCGGTTCTCTTCTTTATTGTTAAAAGCGAAATGCTTCACCGACGCCCCCACATGGTTCGACTGGATCCCACGCACCATTGCGCTTGCCATTTTTCCTGCCAAATAAGGATCTTCCGAATAATACTCAAAATTCCGCCCGCACAGAGGACTTCTGTGAATATTGACCGCCGGAGTCAGCCATACCCCGATGTTGTTTTCCTTCACTTCCGCGCCGCCTGCCTGACCTACCGACTCTACGATCTCCTCGTTCCAACTGCAGGCCAGCAAAGTTGAGCAGGGGAAACTTACGGTAGTCACCCCGCACTGGGGCAGAATCCGCAGTCCTGCCGGTCCGTCCGCCGTCATAACGGAAGGCACGCCGTACTCCGGCAGATTGCCAAATCCAAAAGTATTCGCCACTCCCGTATTGGGCTGCCCTCCGAGCAGCTCCGCCAATTCTTCATCCGAAAGCTGTGAAAGGAACTCTTCGGCAGTGATTTCTCCTTTTGCCACTTCGATCAACAAATGTCTGTCCGGATGCTCCGGTTCTCCCCATAAACGATACCCTGCCCTTGCCCTGACTGCAGGCGCCATGCCCTCTACTGCCTGATTGGGCATTCTTGTAAGCGCGTCCGCATTCGGATCGTTAGGCTCGGTCTGAGGCAGCGTTTCGTAACTGCCGTCTGCCAGCATCCTTTTTTCCAGCGAAGAAGGAACCAGTCTGCTTGTAAGCTGCTTCACCACTCTGTCCTCGCCGACCTCATATACGAATCCCAAGACTTCCGCATCCCGGACGCAGGTTCCCACATAAAAAACATACTCGCCTTTTTCCAAAATATAAGCAGATTTTTTCACTTTGCCGAGATCATCGTAAGAAGCCATATCCGTTACCGGAAAACTTAAAAACAGCACCTGCGTTTCTCCCGGCTCTAATTCCCTTGTCTTTTGAAAAGCGATCAACTGCTTCGCGGGTTTCCCCAGCTTTCCTGAGGGCGCGCCGAAATAGACCTGCACCACTTCTTTTCCTGCATACTCTCCTACATTCGTTACATTGACCGCCACCCGGACCGTCCCGGCTTCTTCTCCCGCCGAGATCACGTCCACGTCAAACTCCGTATAAGAAAGGCCGAATCCGAAAGGATAATTTACCTTCTCCGCTGCTCCCGGAATCGTCTCAAAATAACGGTAGCCCACATAAATATCCTCAGTATAGTTTACATAATCCGGAGATTCCATGAAATCTTTTGTAGACGGATAATCTTCCAGCGTTTTTGCAAAAGTATCCGTTAATTTGCCGGAAGGGCTGCCTTTCCCGACCAGTAATTCCGCTGCGGCAAGTCCTCCTTCCATGCCTCCCTGCCATGCAAGCAGCACCGAACCGATCGCCTCCTCGTCAAAAAACCATGATGTATCCACCATGCCTCCTACGTTCAGTACCACTGCAATTTTGCTGAAATTCTCCTTTACCGCGGATACCATCTTCTCTTCTTCTTTTGTCAGACTAAAATCGTCTTTCCTGTCCCATCCCTCTCCCGAGAAACGGCAGATAGAAATGACGGCCGTATCGGTATAAGCCTTTGCCTGTTTCAGCAGTGTTTCGGGAATCTCAGGCTCCGTCGTCATCCCCGGTTCCTTCCCCTGCGCATACTGCTTTTGTATCTCTTCTTTATAATAATCGCAAAGCGGCTCAAAAACCTCTATCCGGCCCTTTTGCATTTTCAGCCCTTCATAAAGGCTCCTCACATATGCCACGGTCACGTCTCCGCTGCCTCCGCCGCCCTTTACATAATCGACCGCAGCTTTTCCGAACAAAGCTGCCTTTGTTCCCTTGGGAAAGGGAAGTAATTTCCCGTTATTTTTTAACAGCACCATACCTTCCTTAGCCGCATCTTTTGATAATGTGATATGGCTTTCGGAACCTGTGACCCTTTCGCCGTTTTCCCCTAAAGGAAGATTGGGCTGATATAACGCCCTTGTCCATTTTTCCATATTTTTCAATCCTCCGTCCACGATTTTTGTATATTTTGCTACTATTCTGTCTCTATTCTACTTTGTTTTTTTACATTGTACAATCTTTTTTTCAAGTTTAGTAAAACTTTCTTCAGACGATCCTGTTCACGGTGAAAACCGGTGGAAATTATCTCTTGCTTTTCTTATTTTTCTGTTCCATACTAAAATCAGCAGCAGGGGAACATATCCCCCGCTATCGGGAATACTCGCTAAAATCATTTATCAAAAGGAGAACTTCACATGGAATTAAAATCGCGTAAGGACATTCCCATAGAATTGACATGGGATCTGTCCTCCATTTACAAAACGGAAGAAGAAATGAATCAGGATATTGAAAAAGTAACTTCTTTAAGCAGCCGTATCTTACAGGATTACAAAGGAAAGCTGGACTCGCCGCAAAAGGTCAACGCCTGTCTGGACAAATTCCGGGAAGTGGAACGTCTGCTCACACTGATCAATCACTACTGCGATCTGGCTGTTGCGGTAGATTACTACGATACTTACAACCAGGAACGTAATGAGCGCATTTTAAGTCTCATTTCGGAAATTTCCAGCAGTCTCAGCTTTATCAACAGTGAGATCTCCGAACTGGACGAATCCATCCTGTCAGAATCCATAGCGTCCGCCACGGACAATAAACACTTTTTAGAAGATATCCTGCGCAATAAACCGCACAGGCTGCATCCTGAAACGGAACGCGCACTGGCCGCATTGTCCAAAACCATGTTCGCCCCTTATCAGATCTACAATATGATAAAGCTGGCAGACATGAAATTTGCCCCTTTTATGGCGGAGGAAAAAGAATATCCCTTAAGTTACACCCTGTTTGAAAATAATTATGAGTATGAACAGAATACCGCCCTGCGCCGGGCCGCTTTCACCGCCTTTTCCGAAAAATTGCGCGAATACGAAAACGGCACTGCAGCCGCATATAACACTCATGTACAGACAGAAAAAACGCTTGCTTCTTTACGGGGATTTGATTCCGTAATTGACAGCCTGCTCTTCCCTCAAAAAGTAACGCCGGACATGTACCACCGGCAAATCGATCTGATCATGGAAAAACTTGCTCCGCATATGCGTAAATATGCCCGCCTCCTGAAAAAAATCCATAAACTGGACCGGATGGAATTTGCCGATTTGAAAATTGCCGTGGATCCGGAATATGATCCGAAAGTCACCATTGAAGAATCCAAAACTTATATGGAAAAGGGACTTTCTATTTTAGGAGAAGACTATACGGAAATGATAAAGACCGCTTACCGCGACCGCTGGGTTGACTTCGCCCAAAATGCAGGGAAATCCACCGGCGGCTTCTGCGCAAGTCCTTACGGCAAAAATTCCTTTATTTTGCTCTCATGGAACGACCGTATGTCGGATGTTTTCACACTCGCCCATGAATTAGGACATGCAGGACACTTTAAATCCTGCAATAACAGCCAGTCAATTTTTGATACCTATGTCTCTTCCTATTTTGTAGAAGCGCCGTCCACGATGAATGAACTGCTAATGGCACATTATTTATTAAAAACAAATCCGGATCCTCGTTTCCGCCGTTGGGTACTGTCATGCATGATTGGAAACACTTACTACCACAACTGCGTCACGCATTTGATAGAGGCGGCTTACCAGAGGGAAGTTTACAGGATCGTCGATAAAGGCGGCAGCGTAAACGCAGAAACTTTAAGCCGGCTTATGAAAGAAACTCTTCAGAAATTCTGGGGCGAAGAAGTGGAAATCTCTGACGACGCCGCCCTGACATGGATGCGTCAGCCTCACTACTATATGGGACTGTATTCCTATACCTATAGCGCCGGTCTTACCATTGCCACACAGGTTTGCAAACGCATCGAAAAAGAAGGCGTATGCGCCGTAGACGATTGGAAAAAAGTACTTGCCGCAGGCTCTACCTTAGATCCGGCAGATCTTTCCGCTCTTGCCGGAGTCGATATTACTACAGACACGCCGCTGTCAGATACCATTTCCTATATTGGCGGGATCATCGATGAAATTGAAAGGCTGACGGAAGAACTGGAACAATAAAAGATTCATAAAAAAGGACCGTTCCGTAGGATTCCGGTTTTTCCGGACTCTGCGCCCCTACGGAACGGTTTTGTTATTTTCACCCTTCCTCCTTATACAACGTGTAATAATCGGAATCCAAATTATCCATCATTTGTGAAAACCACCTTTTTGCATCGTCCAGCGCCTTATTATAGATGATTGGCGCCATTTTACGTTCAAATAATTCCATTAACTGCATTTGTTCGATGATCCCGATCTCCTCTCCCCTTTCGTCAAGATAAAATGCTTTTATTTCGGCATTCAGTTTCTCTTTCTGGGAATCCGTCAATTTGACCGGCGAAAATATTTCTCTCTTTTTCATTCCCTTTCCCCCAAATCATATTTTATAGATGAAAAAAGAACCCCTTATTTTAAGGAGTTCTCCACTGCCGGCGACCGGAATCGAACCGGTACTGTATTGCTACAACAGGATTTTAAGT
>OFFD01000050.1_pt1 | contig 102255 bp, 95 predicted proteins | sample 1521291 | NCBI WGS metagenome assembly OFFD01 (sample SAMEA3504103, study PRJEB24116) | mouse gut metagenome | biome: mouse gut; feature: mouse-associated habitat; material: faeces | place: Denmark | collected 2011 | reverse complement strand
TAAACACCTGAAAACCCTTATTTTATGCGGCTTAAAGACACAATAGTCTCAACATCATCCGTAAACGGAAACATATCCACCGCCTCCGCCCGCTCCACTTGATACCCTTTCCTCGTAAGATACCGCAAATCTCTTGCAAGCGTCTCCGGATTACAGGAAATATATACGACCTTTTCCGGAGCAAGGGCCGTGACGGAGGAAAGAAAAGCCTCGTCGCTTCCCGCTCGGGGCGGATCTAAAAATACCGCATCCACATCCCCCTTCTGCTCTGCCATCTGCATCATAAACTCACCCGCATCATTGTGATAAAAATCAATATTCTTTATCTGGTTTCTCTTGGCGTTAAAAATAGCGTCTTTTACCGCCGCCTTATTTACTTCGACGCCGATGACCTTTTTCGCCCTGTCCGAGGCGATAATCCCTATCGTCCCAATGCCACAATAAGCGTCGATCACGGTTTCTCTTCCGCTAAGCCCGGCAAATTCTATGGCTCTTTCGTATAATACTTGCGTCTGCGCCGGATTGACCTGATAGAAGGATTTGGGCGATATTTTAAAAATTTTCCCGCAAAGTTCGTCCTCAATATAACCTTTACCGTAAATAACATGTTCCTTCTCACCCAGCACCATGCTTGTCCTTTTATCGTTTATATTTAACACAATGGTCGTAATTTCCGGATGTTTCAGCCGCAGCGCTTTTACAAAATTATTTTTAGACGGAAAAACGGGCGAAGAAACGACAAGCACCACCATGATCTGTCCGCTTGTTTTCCCTACCCGCACCAACACATGGCGCAACAGGCCGTAACCGGTATCCTCGTCATATACCTTGATTTTAAAGGATTTTAACATCCCCCTTATAGTGCCTATGATCCGGTCCGCCCTCTCGTCCTCTATCAGACATGACTCTACCGGAATAACATGATGAGATCTCTCCGCATATACTCCCGACAGGGGATTCCCCTTCCTGTCATAAGTAAAGGCCGCAGAAACTTTGTTTCTATAATGTTCCGGTTTCTCCATTCCGTGTATGCGCTCCAACCTGCAAAAAGGTTTCAATAACTGTGCAGTCTTCCTTCTTTTTTCCTCAAGCTGCTTTTTATAAGAAATGTCAATAAACTGGCAGCCGCCGCACTTTCCGGATACCGGACAACGGCTGTCCGTTTTCTTTTTACTCTTATTTTCCTTTTCTTTCTCTTTCATCGTAACTCCCATCTGCCTGCTTTACGCCATATCTTCGGACTTAGCAAGGTATTTTTAAACTTAGTGATTCCTTCACGTTTCCTGTCATGCCATCTATGGCATCAGTGCCATAAAGGGCGCAAACAGTCCCTGACCATACTATGGTCGGAGGAATGCCTGCTTTACACACTTTTCTATCATATCCGTTCTCTTTGTCAGAGTCAACCTTTCCTTCTTTTCCTTCTTCATCCTTGCTTTTCTTTGCTTCCCGGCTTCTCTTTCGCTGCCCTATATCACCTGAGTAAAATAATCTTTCAATTTCTTCGGCCCTTCCAATACCTCCCGTCCCACATAGAGCGTCTTATCCGGTTTCGTGAGTACGCTCCATTTTACCAACGTAATCCTACCGTTTTCGATCTCCAGCGCGGTAATGCAACGCGGATGGACGCAACAGCCCGTATTACAGTACATCACTTCTCCCGGATCAGGCAGTACAGAACGGTGCGTATGTCCGGTAATCAGCATTACTTCGTTTTTTTCCGCCCAATGGGAAAGTTTTTTCTCCACCCGCTTTTTCTTTTTATAATTTTTTGCCGCGCTGGTCGGATCCCTGAAACCCATCTGCTCTAAAGGCCTCCACACATACCGGACCAAAAATCTGCCAAGCTGCCAAAGAATATCGTTGAGCAGGTCGCCCTGATGTCCGTGCGTAAGTAAGATCTCAATTCCATTTCTCTCGTCTTTCAACAAAATGCCTTCTGTGACCTCAATCCCGGGAAACAGTTCCACATTCCTGTCACAGCTCTCGCAATAGTACTCTTTTAGGCATCCGTTTGTACACTTTTTACTTCTTTTTTTCTTGTCATGGTTTCCAAACAACATATGCATTCGCTGTCCTCTGTAAAACTGAGACATGAACCAGAAACTGCTGCTGTGCGTCTGAATGATCTGACACAGATTTCTGTTTTCCCACATCTCATCCCCGTCCCCTAATTCTATATAGGTATATCCAAAACGGTAATAATCCTGTAATGCGGCAAAAAACAGATTCTGATTCGGCAGGAAATTATCATTCCAATTCCCTATCCCCCTGTGACAGTCGCTCATCAGCACAAAGCGGGAATTAGGATAAAGAGGCAGTATTTTTGCATTTTTATAAACCTGATTTAATTTTGAATAAGTACTCATGACACTCCAATCCGCATACTTTTTATGTATTTTTGATTCCAACCTGCATACGCAGTCTGCCCACGGCCGTCAGTTTCCGGTACAGTCCGGGCAGCCGATAACGGATATAATCGACCTTATCGATCGTTCTTATGTATTTCTTCGTCAGACGCAGGTAACGCCTGCAGTTTCTCCGGTTCTGCCGCTGTATTCTCTTTGTCATATGCCCCAGCCGAAGGATCGTCTGTTTATTTTTAGGCTCCGCATATAAGAAAGAGACTTGGTTTCCGTTTACATCGATCGCGCTGCGCAAATAACCGCATTCTTCCATCCCTCCCACAAATGCCTGCCGCATTTCCTGATCAGGAAAACGGATGCTGCATTCCATATGAAGCGCCTCCGGTTCCGAGAATACCCCCGGTTTAAACGCAGTAAGCCACCAATGCTTTTCCTGTCTTTCAAGCAGCGCTTCACCGTCTTTATACAAAATAAATTCCATTTCCATATAGTCTCTTTCATCCACGCATTGATAAAGCGTTCCGTCGAAAAAGTCAGGTTTCCTTCTGCCCTCTTCCGTCATATAGATCCCGATCTCTGCTCCGGCAGCCATTCCATACTGTCCCTTCCACAACTCGATCAGCCAATATCGGTTATGGCAAAAAAAGGGGATCGGTTCACAGTCGATGACCATATTCATAACGCCCGCCGCTTCGTCATAAAAACGACTGTATCCCACCTTTTTCTGCCATGGATTTTTCTGTGAAAATACATAATCGTTTTCCATATCATAGTCAAAGCCTACGGCAGTTAAAGCCGTCTTAAAATCTTTCAGTTTTTCTTCATCCGATCTTTCAAGCACCCGTTTCCGGGCCTCCTTCTTCCGACGTCCTGCCCAAACCAAAATACAGACTATCCCTAGCGCAAATAAAACAGCCGTAATAATGAGTGCAATAAAAATATAACTTTTCCACACGGCAGTTCCCGCCTCTTTTCTAAACTCCCTCTCCTTATTCTATTCCTTTTCCCCCTTACTGTGCCTGTCCGCCGTATCCGAAAAACGGGACGTGTTTAGGAATCCGTTTTAATGTACTGACTGGATTATATTTCGCTAAATGGCTTGCCTGAATTTCCATCTGCCGCGTTGGTCTACGCTCCGCTTCGGTCCGTGCCGGCCGTGTGCCACTGGCACCGTCAGTCAACGATGCCCCCGCTTCGTAAAATACCCTTCCGGATTCTGTAAAATTCAGAAAATTCAGAAAAGATTTTTTCATAAAAATCCTCCGAAAAAGTACTTGCATTTTTCTCCAATAACATATATAATTATGAGTGCATTTCGGGGTGTGGCTCAGGTGGTAGAGCGCTACTTTAGGGAAGTAGAGGCCGCGTGTTCAAGTCACGTCACTCCGATTTTATGCAGTAGGAAAGCAGGTAACATAATTTACCTGCTTTTTTGTATAAAATCCCCAAATACGAATATACTTTTTATAAAAGTATTTTGTGACAGGGAGATGGACTTTTGGCTGCAATCGAAAAAGATTTATTTTTTTATAAAGAAATTTCTTTCTGTAAAGTCTACAGTAGGGAAAGCAAGACCGCTTTGGAAAAACTTTTATTGCAAAATCATATTTCATACTTCATAGAATGGGGACAGACGCCCCTCTACCAAAGAGTGTTCCAAACTCATGGCAGAGAAAAAAACATCTATATCTTCCGCATCAATCAGGCAGACGTAAAGAAAGCTGCCCTGCTTACCCAGCATATGGACAATATCGAGCTTGTCCACGCATAATAAGCATAATAAATAAACCGTATATATGAGTCCCGTATAGGACTCTGTCATTCATATTCCAACACGCTCCAGAGCGTGTTGGAAAAATGCTTTCCGTCAGATGTGCGTCACAATTTATAGGAGACTAAGAGCATAAATGCTCCGCCAAACAAAGGGCGCATATGCAGCAAAGGCATAAAGAGCAATGCCTTATGCAACCTGAATTTGGTGTAAATATCGCGCAAAGTGGGACGTGCAGATGTCATGCCATTAAAATGGCAGAAATGATTTTTCAATTTCATTCCCTTTCTTCTCTCTCATAGATCCTGTACTCCACTGCTTTTCCGTCTTTCCATGCGATATCGACAGCCTTTTTTCCTTTGATGCACAATCCTTTCACAACCCCCTCACTAAATGCCTTAGGAAGCGCCGGAAGAATCTTTACTTCGCCGTTTCTGTCCTGTACGAGCATATTGGCAATGGCTGCCGTTCCCCCAAAATTTCCATCGATCTGGAAAGGCGGATGCGCGTCCCAAAGATTATCGTAAGTAGACTTGGTAAGCAGCGTCCTCAGACATTCGTAAACCTTTTCTCCATCGCCTAGCACGGCAAACAGATTGATGATCCACGCAAGGCTCCATCCGGTATAGCCGCCCCCGTTCTGCAGGCGGATTTCGAGAGATTTTTTACAGGCACCGGTAAGTGTATCTTCCCCTGCAAACAGTTCCGAAGGGAATAACCCGTACAGATGGGACATATGCCTATGTCCCGGTTCCGTCTCTTCAAATTCTTCATTCCATTCCAATAATTGTCCCTTGCTCCCGATCTGCAATGCTGCCAATGAAGCCGTTCTTTCCTCTATCTCCTTCAGCAATCCGTCTTCTTTCCCCAAAATCTCACAAGTCTTTTGAAAATGCCCGAACACTTCCCGTATCAGTTCCAGATCCATTGCACTGGCCAGCGTAATACAGGTATCCCCCTGCTCTGTCTTATAACGGTTCTCCGGCGAAGTAGAAGGGCAGGTGACATAGACGCCGTCTTTCTTCACAAGAAAATCTACCAAAAACAAAGCCGCCTCCCGCAAGACAGGATAAGCTCTTTCCTCCAAAAATTTCCTGTCATTCTGATACTCCCAATACTTATAAAATTCTGCGCACATCCATGCCCCGCCCATAGGCCACATCGACCATGTGACGCTGTTTTCCTGTCCGGCCTTTTCCAAATATCCCATACCCGTAGGATTGGTGGACGCCCAATAATCGCCGTTATGATGATGCACGAAACCTCTGCAGCCATAATAAATTCTGGCTGTTTTCTTCCCCTCCTCACACAAACGTTCCACATAATCAAAATAGGGTGTCAGGCATTCTTTTAAATTACAGCTTTCAGCATGCCAATAATTCATCTCCGTATTGATATTGGTAGTAAAATTACTGCTCCATGGGGCCTGATATTCCCAGCTCCATATTCCCTGCAGGTTAGCCGGAAGGCTTCCTTCTCTCGAAGAAGAAATCAGCAGATATCTTCCATATTGAAAATAAAGGGCGTACAGCCCGTTGTCTTCTTCTCCGGCTCTTAAGCGCGCCAGACGCTCATCCGTAGGCAATTGTAGTTGTTCTCCTAAATATAAGCTCACTCTGTCATACAGCCTTCTGTAATCTCTGATATGCTCCTCTAAGATCGCCGCATACTCAAAATCTTGTCCGCTTTTTTTGGATTCCTCTTTCGTTTCAGCTTCTTTTCGAATATCCCGATCCTTATCATGCGTTTTTTTCCGATCGATCCTGTCATGATTTTCCACATCCAATGTTAAAATCAGTTCAGACGCATTCCTCACGGAAAGTACCCCGTCCTCCGCTATGTGATATTCCCCGTCGCACTTTCTCACCCTCACCCTTCCGGTAAAACGCATCCCCCACGTTCCCTGTATTACTCCTTCAGGTCCCTTTACATAATTGGGATCCATGTGCTCCGGACATTGGCCTTCTATCAATATCCCCTCTTCTCCCTTTGACGTTTTCACACTGAGCATCGATTCAAACCGGATCTCCATTCCCATCACCGGTCTGTCTGCCGTAAAACGTATAACAAGCATCTGCGCCGGATAAGATGCAAAATATTCTCTCTCAAACCTGCTGCCGTCCGCCTGATAAGATACTTTTGCAACGGCATGATCCAGTTCCAGACTCCTCCGGTATTCTGTAACCGTTTCACTGTGCGACATGAAAACACATAAGTTTCCCATAGGCAAATAAGATTCGTTATATTCCCCTAACATATGCTCCTGTACAAGCTTTTCCGCCGCAAGAAACTGTCTGGAAAAAACCAGTCCGCGCACTTTTTCCAAATAGGCAAATGCCTCTTTGCGGTTCTTATCCCGTTGATATCCGGACCACAGCGACTCCTCGTTCAGTCCCAATTTCTCCTGCTTCGGCTGCCCAAAGATCATGGCCCCCAGACTGCCGTTTCCGACAGGCAGCGTCTCTTCCCATATGTTCGCCGGCTTACGATAAAAAAGTTCCATACATGATCTCCTTTTCTTAAATAACTCCCGTCTGCTCTCTTTAGCAGGCATACAAATATCTGACTTGGTCTGTTTTTCTTTTTCCATAACAACAAGATACGGGAATGATATTATCACGATCATTCCCGTATTACTACCGCATTTTCTTTATTTATTTCCTGTCAGGATTACATATTGTTCCAAATCAGACTACCCGTTCTCCCATTTCTTCCAAATCGTTGAACTGTTTTATGATCTCCTCAATGGCATCCCGGTTTTTCAAAAATACCTCCGTGATCTTCGGGTCAAAATGTCTCTCTTTCGAATCTTTGATAATGCTGAACGCTTCGTCTGTCGTATAGGCTTCTTTATAGCATCTTCTTGATATCAGGGCATCAAAAACATCTGCAATCGCCATGATCCGTGCACAAAGAGGAATCTCCTCCTCCTGAAGCTGCTTAGGATAACCGGTTCCGTCCCACTTCTCATGATGATACAACGCGATCTGCTCGGCAATATCCATATCTTCTTCCGTCTCTACGCCTCTTAAACTCTCCCTGATCAGTTCGCCGCCTATTACGGTATGTCTCTTGATCACTTCAAATTCTTCTCTATTCAGCTTACCCGGTTTATTCAGAATCTGATCGGGTATGGAAATCTTACCGATATCATGCAGCGCCGCTGCACGCACTAACCTGCTCACATAATCGTCCGTTAATATTTCCGTATAGATCTCGTCTTTTTGGAGCGCCTTGGCTATCAGCTCTACATACGCGCTGGTCCTCCTCACATGCTGGCCTGAATCACTGTCCCTGCACTCAATAATGCTTGCAAGATTTTCTATGATGCTCTGCTGGATCGCCTTGATCTCTTCCGTCTTTTCCTGTACTTTTTTCTCCATGTCATTCTTATAGTCTTCTAATTCCAAAGTCCTCATGACACGTCCAACCAATGTTTTGGTCGCAAAAGGCTTGCCGATAAAATCCACCGCTCCGTTTTCCAACGCCTCCGCCTCCAGCTCCGTATCCTGATTGGATGTTAAAAATATAATCGGTATCTTCTTTAAGATCGGATCGGCTTTTAAAAGCTTCAATACTTCTATCCCGTTCATCTCCGGCATAACGTAATCGAGCAGGATCAGATCCACCGCTTTTCTTTTCAAGATCTGAATCCCCTCTCTTCCGCTCTCTGCACTGGAAACCCTGTATGATCCTTTTAACGCGTCTACCGTTTTCGCCGTACTCGTTCGATTATCATCAATAACTAAAATATGTTTCATAGGCAACCCCGCTTATCCACTTTCTGCCGCGACCTCTCTCTATCGCGGTACCCTTATTATGATAACTCCCATCAGCCTGCTTTCGTTTTCTCTTTAAAAAATTATCATTTAAACTAATTTTATTACTTTAAGAGTCCAAAGTCAATCAGCTTGCCGCTTCTTTTGTTTTTTTACTGAAATTTTTGCCATATCTCCGTCTTATTCAGCCTTTTGCGCGCGCATTCCTCCCGTTTACGTCATCCCGGAGCAGGGTATACGCGGTAGAAACAAGAGGTATAAACAAAAGCATCCCCGCGATCCCCATCAGGCTGCCGCCCAACGTTACCGCGACCAGCACCCACATGGACGGAAGTCCCACCGAATTTCCTACAACATGGGGATAGATCAGATTTCCTTCAATCTGCTGCAATACAAGGAAAATGATCACAAAGATCAGCGCTTTCATAGGGCTGTCTACCAAGATCAGAAACGCGCCGACCACACAGCCGATAAAAGCTCCTACAATCGGTATCAGCGCCGTAAAGGCGATCAGCACCCCGATCAAAAGCGCATAAGGAATCCGGAATACCGTCAGCGTGATCACAAACATCGTCCCTAAGATCACCGCTTCTAAGCACTGTCCTGAAATAAAGCTGCTGAAATTACTGCTCAGAAGCTCCAATACCCTAAGCACCTGGGCATTGATCTTTTCAGGCATATATGCCTTTAAGATTCGCCTTCCCTGATCCCCCAGTCTTTCTTTTTGGGACAATACATAGATGGAAAAGATCAGCGCAACTACGACGTTTACAGCAACGCCAATAATAGTACTGGCAACGGAAACCGTGGAAGTCACCACGCTGCCTACGCCGTTTTGCAGAAAATCCAAAGCGCCGTTTAATATTTTATCCCAATCAAGGGAAATATTCTGAAGCTCCTCCAAATAACCGACGATCTGAGGATTGGATGCGCAGAGTTTTTCCAACTCTATCATAGCGTTGTCAAAAAACGCGGGCAGCTTATTTCCCAGATCCATGACCGTCTTTCCAAGCTGCGGCACTACGGTCATGATCACAAAGATCAGGATGAACAGGATCAAAAGCAATGATAAGACAATACCTACAGGCCTTTTCAACTTTTCCGCCCTTTTCCCTCTCCAGTTCTTCAGCAGGCGCTTTTCAACGCCGTTCAAGGGAATATTCATCACAAAAGCGATCGCCCCGCCCCATATAAAAGGCTGTGAAATACCAAACACAAATTTTACTACACCGAATACATCTCTAATATTGATCACACAAAGAATGACCACCGCAATAAATAATATAATATGCCTTATGCTCCTCATCGTCTGCTTATCTAATTTCATCCGTACTTCCTTTCCGGCCGCTTCTGTCCGCAAAGCGGCTTCCACTCCATTTTCGCACTCATTCCCATATGTATCACAAGCTTGCTTGTGATACTGTTTAAATAGAAAATTCTCCCATCTGCACGCAGCGGGCATACAAATCAGGATCGTGAAATTTTTAATTTCACGCTAACTTCCATGATTCCGCTTCGCGGAATCTCAAATCCATTGGGAGAACGCCGCTTTTTAGGCATTCTCCAGCGTGAGACTTAGCACTTCTAAGGCAGCTATGCTGCCTTTGTGAAACAGCCCTTGCTGTGAGCGCAAACTGCCGTAGGCAGTCAGAAGTTCTTCTCACGCTATTTCTGTTTCAATACCTCTATACAATATTCCCAGACTCTTTTTACCGAAGAAATGCTGAGCTTCTCCTCGGTAGTATGGATATCCCGCATATCGGGGCCCAGAGACACGCAATCCAGATCCGGGATCTTTTCCGCTAAAAGCCCGCATTCCAGTCCGGCATGGATCGCCTGAATCTGAGGCTCCTTTCCATACATTTCACGGTACACCCTTACCATAACGTCCCGCAGCGGAGAGTTTTTTCTATATGCCCATCCCGGATAAGAACCGCTCACACGGCACTTTCCGCCGGTTAGCTCCGTAATCTTTTCCACTTTTTTAAGCAACGTTTCTTTCGCGCTCTCAAGGGCGCTTCTGACCGAAAATTCTACGCTGAGAACTTCTTTTCTTGTTTCCACGATGCCCATATTCAAAGAAGTCTCTACCAGCCCTTCCACGTCCATGCTCATTGCCTGTACACCGTTTGGCAGGGTAAACAAAAGCGCCGCCGCCTTAAGGCTGCTCTCTTTGGAAAAGGCTTCTGTCCTGGCCGCCCCCCTTTTCTCCATACCGACGCAAAAACCGGGATCTTTACTCTCCAGTTCCTTTTTTACCTTCTCTTCAAATGCCCGGATCTTCTCTTCAAAGACCGTTTCCTCCTGTAAAACAAGCACCGTTCCTCTTGTCTCTCTCGGTATGGCGTTATCCGCAAGGCCGCCTTCGATCTGTACGATCCTGAGATCCGTTCCGTCGCTGCATTCACAAAGCAGCCTTCCAAACAGGCTGTTGGAATTTCCTCTTTCTTTGTGGATCTCCGCGCCGGAATGTCCGCCCAAAAGCCCTTTCACGCTTACCTCATACAAAGTTCCTTCCGTTTCTTCCCACATAAGGGGCAGTTCGCAGGTTACCCTTGCGCCGCCTGCGCAGCTTGTCAGAAAAATACCCTCTTCTTCTGAATCCAGATTTAAAAGCCTGTGTCCTTTTAACATGGACAGATCGATCCCTCTGGCTCCTTCCATGCCTGTTTCTTCGTCTACCGTAAGGACTACTTCCAGCCTTGGATGCGCTATTGTATGGGAATCAAGCAAAGCCAGCGCATAGGCTACCGCAATTCCGTCGTCTCCTCCTAAACTGGTATCTTTTGCATATACATAATCTCCGTCCACGGCAAGCCGGAGCGGTTCTTTTTCCATATCCGTCTCACATCCCGGCTTCTTTACCGCTACCATGTCCATATGCCCTTGAATGATCACCGGCTCCGCCTCTTCGTATCCGTGAGACGCTTCTTTTATGATAATGACATTTTTTAGTTCATCCTGAAGGTAAAAAAGATTTCTTTCCTTGGCAAAATCTGCCAAATAATTGCTGATCTTCCCTATATTTCCTGATCCGTGGGGAATATTGCAGATTTCCTCAAAATAGTGAAATACCTCTTTGGGTTCCAGTTCCTTTAATACGCTTGTCATAATCTTCCTCTTTCCTGCTTCCATAAGCCTCTTATAATGTACTATTGTAGCAAACAAAAATACAGACTGCAAGGCAGAAACAAACTCTGAAGTCAGGGAATTTAAACGGAATTTAGTCGAACTGCATCGGTACTTCCTCCCCTACCGCTCTGCGGCACAAATATCCCACGAGAAGAACGCCGGATGAACAGAATCATCCGGCGTTCTTCCGTATAAGATTTCATATTTCTTAGACGGCGTTCCTTTTTAATAAATAACGTTCTTATTTTTATAACCTTTTCCGATAAAGGGCACTTCGAAAAAATCCTTAGGATTTTTCCGTATGATATAATCGATATAATTACCTATCATCACCGCATAACTATAATAGCCCATGGCATTAGGGTGAAACCCGAGCGCAAATGTTTTCCGCATTTCCTCGTCATAAACCGGACCATCGTTGGACATATCGATCAGGTAAGTAAACGAAAATAACTGGCACATTTTTTTCATTTCTTCCGCTATCGAGCAAATGATCGGATCGCCCATTTCTTCTCCTCTCCTCTGCATGGACACTAAAAAAATTCTGGCGTCTTTTTCTATTTTTTTTAATTTTGACACGATCCGTCCCATATTTCCGAAAAAAGTATCCGGATTGTCCTCCGGATGTTCCGGGTGAATATCCGCCGCGCTGCCGACAGGATGTTCCAAAACAAATACGTCGTTGTTTCCCAGCGCTATAATATATGCCTGATTCCACTGCCAGAAATCATTTTGCTCCGCCCAGCTTTCATAGAACTCTTTGGCGCTCATTCCTCCCCTTGAATAATTATGGCATACGGTTCCCGTAAGCCGTTCCAGCACCGCAGGCCATGAATATTCATACATATCATGGTAAACGATGTTGCCGTCTTTGTCATGATACTCAAACTCCCCCGAAGACAGGGAATCCCCAATGATCCCAATTTCCTTAAAAATACCCGCAAATCCGCAGGTTCCTTTCAAACTGTCCAAAGGTTTTTCCTCCGGTGTAACCGTAAATAAATCTAAATTCATATTGATCCTCCATTCTTAATTTTTTACTTTGTCCCATTCCGCGCCCGTCACCTTCTTCAGATCCAGCCCTTTAGTCTCTCCGATATATTTCCAAATGATGAAGATCGCCCCGATCAGTCCCGGAATCGTCAGGCCCAGATACATATACCCAAAGGTTTCTTTCGGTATGAGCGGAAGCAAAACGATCGTTACGACCGTAGCCAGCCCTCCGATGATCCCGTTGAGCAGCGTATTGATCACCGTAACGGAAGAACGCAGGTTGGTCGGCGCAGACTCCGAAAACATGATCCCTCCGATCGTATCTCCCGCACCCCAATAACTCCCCATAAAACCGCCGATGGCAAACCCGACCAGAATCGGCGTCCATCCGAGCATAGCCCCTGCGATAAACAGGCTGTAATATACCACTGCCGAACAGGACATGGCGATAATGGTCATTTTCCGGCCGAACCGGTCCGATACAAGACCGGCAATAAACGTCATCAGCGCGTTTCCGACAGGATAAAAATATAAGGCCATCGTAATCGCCTCTTCGGTCATCAGGGCGGATTCCTTCATCACCGTATTATAAGTCGCCGTAGCCAAAGACGCCGAATAGTAAAAACAGCAGGCCAGCATCAGAAAACGCAACTGCCTGTGCTTAAAAGCAAATCTGACCGCATTTACGATCCCGCCCTGCGCATTGCTGTTTTTCTCCTCTTTACTCTGCCTTTCCCTTTCTTCCATCGGCGTTTTCAAATACCTGACCCGGTTGACCAAAAAAGTATCCGTTTCCTTTGCAAACAGCAAGGCGATAAAAGACAGTGTAAAGCCGAGAAGGGCAGGAACCAGATACACCATATGCCATCTTTCGCTTTGGTTTTTCATAAACGTTTCCCGTAAAAGAGGTATGAGCAGCGTCCCCAAAATTGCCACTGCCTTGATCAGCGCATAGTTTCTGGCACGATTTTTTTCACTGGAACATTCCAGAATATATACGCACTGCATATCGTGGGACACCATAAAACCCATCAGAGTCCCGCCGATCATATAAACATATATGTTATCCGAAAGGTAGACCAGAAACAAGCCCAAGCCCATCATGAAAGTATTGATGACCAAAAACGGTTTTCTGCCGAATTTATCCGCTAACGGCCTGTAAAACACGATCAGTACTGTCACCGGATAAGTAATAAATCCCAGCGCGGAAGAAAGAGACAGTCCCTCTCCATACTCCATTCCCATATTCTGCACGAAAAACTCGTTAATGATGTTGGACTGAAACTGAATGGAAATAGTAGAAGCAATCTCATCGATGATATAGATCAGCGACAGCACCATAAAAAGATATAACATATAAAAGCGGCCGTTTCTGTCTTGAAGCTGCTTTTCTCTTCTTAACAGTTCTTTTGTTTCCCGCATTTTCAGACTCTCAACGTCCTTCGTTTTCATCCTCTTTCCTCCTTTGAAAATTGTACACCGTCAAATTTTTTGCCATATTCTCATTGATATCCAGTTCCCTCCCCAGTTTTTCGATGATACGCAAAAATTCTCCGCTTGTATTTTTTAATCCGAGCATCCCCTGCCCTTCCATAAATTTATACCAAAATATATTTAAAACGATCTCATCCGTCGCTAAAGATAAAACGGCATGGTTTTTTGTGTAGATAAAAATACTTTTCTCCCCGCTGTTCTCACCGTTTAAACATTGATAGTTGTCAACCACCAGCGTCATCCTCCGATAAGGAAACAATCCCGAAGCGTCGCTGATCCGATAGGAAAAAATCACCGCCCCTTCCAGCTCCACATCTTCAAATGTGAAAATGTAGACTCTGACGCCTCTTTCTACCGCCCGTTTCAGCGGTTTCCGCATGAGTTCAAGCTCACTGCTCCAAACGGAAAGTGAAATTTCTTCCTTTGCGCCGTCTATCATCGCCGCCGCTTTTTTGATAAATTTGTCAAATCCTACTATATTCAGCACATAGTCCTGACTATCCTCCTCTCCGGCAAGCCCTTTTAAAAATTCCTCCGCCCTATTGATGCTGCTCTCCGTTTCCGCCTTGATCCGCCTGATCAGCTTGTCATACTCTAACGGTTTATAATAATTAGGATCTCCCTCCAGTTTCAGCAATATTCCCTTCCCCACCATGCGGTTGATCACCTCATACACCATAGAACGGGGTACTCCTGATAATTTTGCAATCTCATAGCCGTTTAGCAATTTATGTTTCAAAAGAACCGTATATACTTTCGCTTCATTTTTGGAAAAACCCAGATTTTCCAAATATTCTCCATCCGACATATAGTAGTCATCCTCCTCACAACTATTTTAATTTACTATACCATATACACGAAAACAGGTCAAGCTGCCTGCTGCAAAAAAGCCAGACAGCCAACAGCGGTTTTTCTATTTACCGCTTACGGCTGTCTGGCTATCTTATGTCTGGTTTTATTTAAACAGGGGCTCTATTTCACTTTTTATGAAATCTACCCTGTCTTTCACTCTTGGAACAAATAAAGAGGAAACAGCGACCACAATTCGGTCTTTAGGATTAACATATATCGCATTTCCACCGTCCCCTAAAGCTGCATACGAATGCCCTGCATCATCTATGACCCACCACAAATACCCGTACTTTAGACGGCGCGCTTTCCAGACACTTTGTACCTGTGTACTTTCGGCAATCCATTTGCCGGAAATAATCTGTCTGCCGTTCCCATATCCCTCATTCAGATATAACTGCCCCAGTTTAGCCATATCCATAGTTGTAAGGGATAACCCCCAACCGGCCGTATTCGTTCCGTTTGGGTCGGCAACCCAGCCATTTGCACCTTTCGATTTATAAAAATCAAGCTGTTCTTCTTTGCTTTGAAAATATATATTTTTGTCAACAGAAATTCCCAACGGGGAAAAAAGATTATCCTGTGCAAATTTCAAAACGGATTCCCCCGTAGTATTGATAAGTATGCCTGACAAAATATCAATGCCGATTACGGGTGCATATCTGAAATTCCCGATTGTCCCACTTCCTCCCAAAAGGTCAAGAGAAGACTTTACCCAATCCTCACTGGAAAAATATTTCGGATAAGGATTCCATTTAAACTTATATGGGGCCGTCATTGTAAGCAGATGCCGGATCGTAATATGCTGTATTGTTTTTTCCCCTTTCCTGATTTGATAATCGGGAAAGAAATCAATCACTTTTTCATCAAGGTTTTTGATACAGCCTTTATCTAAGGCGATTCCGAATAACATAGAAATGATGCTTTTTGTCACCGAAAAGATATGGATAGGATCCTTTTCCGAACATTGATTAAAATAATTTTCGTAAACGGCATGATCATCTTTAAGCACCATTATTCCGGCTATATTGCCATATTCTTTTTTTATTTTATTTTCTAAAGACACTATTTGTTTCATGCTATCTGGCTGGCCTCCGTTTCATATCTTTCTAATCGGATAATAGACTTCCGTAATCAGTTCCTCTTCCTCCGTAACCTGAGAGGGATCCGTCACATATGCTTCAAACAATGCACCAGTACATTCGTACCCGTTCTGCTCTGCCCATTTTGTCTGCTTTGCATATACAGAAGATAACATCGAATAACTTCCCTTTATAACCGTTTTCAGACATAGCCCCGCCTTAAAATCTCTTGTTCCGGTCACATATTCCCTAATAGGGATGGCAAATTCCGTATCTAAACCAAACGGGCTAAATTCATTGCTATGGAATAGGACCATTGGAGGATTGGCTACGGTTAAATTTTCTTTTCTTATCCTGCCTGATAACTTTCCAAAGCAAACGCCGTATTCATCTGAAAAATGATCCGCTTGAACCATTTTACGGACAGAAAGCAGACACATCATCGGAACTTCCACAAGTTCTACATCAATATCGTCTAAATATGACATGATGGGTTTCCCGTTTTTTAAGTTCGATATATCGCATTCCAGTTGATACAGGCTCTTTTCCCGTTCATATAATTGCTTTTTCATCTCTTCCCGCTTTTTGGTTAAAGCCGCATACAATTTTTCCTCGTCCAGTTCTCCCGATTCTATAATCTGCTTTATTTCCTCCAATGAGAAATGATATGATTTCAAGCGGATAATAAGCAGCATAGTTTCCAACTGTTCAATAGCATAGTACCTATATCCATTTTCCGGATTGATTTCGCTTGGCAGGATAAGCCCTATTTCAGCGTAGTATCTGAGCGTTTTGGTAGATACTTTGCATATTTTTGAAAATTCGCCAATAGACAGCACTGATAATCACCTTCCCTTTTTTTCTTAAAGTATATCCTTTACCGTAAGGGTAAAGTCAAAGGCATTTTCCCAATTTCTCTGTATTAAACAAAGATTCTTTTTGAGAAATTCCGGACTCTTTTGGGTATAATAGAAACAGCAAAGGCGGAAGGCTTCTATAATGGATAAATCAGTACTGACCATTTCGCTTATTTTAATGATTTGTATTTCACATAAATGTCTATTTCTCTAAATAATCTGCAACAAACTCATCCACATCACGAAAACGCTTAATTGCTATTCCTGCTGTTTTATATACTGACTCGTATTTTTGTAAGCATGTATCAAACAGGCTGACGTTGTCCTCTAAACAATCAGGATTATATTCTTCCATAATATTGTAAGTCCCTATGGCAGCCTCAGATAAAATCTCTACAAACATATAATACAAATTGCACATATTCATGAAAGATGCAAAAACATTATTTTGTTTAGCCGCTTCTTCTACCTTATTTCTCCAGTTTGAATACATTTCTTCATAAGTGCCGGAAAGGTTTTCGAAATGCTCTTCTTTCTCTTTTTCTTGTTTCAAGTGTCCTTCCGCATATAAAAGAAGGCTCTTTGATAAGGTTCTTAACTCCAAAACATCTTTACTTGAAGCTATGCTCTTTACGTTATCAACAAACCTCTCTTCAATAGGTAATGCTGCTAATTCTTCAAGCATTCTTTTTGTGCCACGCTTAAAATATCTTCCATGAAAAAGCATAATTGCGTCCATAAGGTAACACATTACCCCAAATGCATCCAGACGCACCTGCCCTAGTTCCTCATGCAAATAAGCATTAGCATAGGATATTTTGGCTTTGTCTACTAATTCATTCACTCTTTGGAAACGTTCCTCAGATGCCAGAAATAGTTTTGTCTGTTCTCTTAATTTACACAGTTCCTCATAAGCTTCCTGATTTTTGATATACACGATTTGGGAATCCATCAATTTAGAAATCTGAGCATGATGGCATGCGGCATCATATCTAAGCCCATCCCAGTTTGTACAATATATGTCATAGCCAACTTTACTGTCATCTAAAATAAAGCCCGTACCAAGCTGCCATCCCCCATCGTCCTGAATAAGTATGAGCAAATCTAAATCTGATTTTTCATACTCATCTCCTGTAGCAACCGAGCCATAGATTCCTATAAAAGCCAATGAATCAGGACATACTTTCCCTGCTTTTTCTATAACTGCGTTAATTATTTTTTGATTCACTTGATTCATAATTACCTCTCCCCCTTACGCATTGTGTTCTTGCCATCAAATTTCGGTTTATTACATTGTTTATCGCCATTATCTTACTATATATGCACATACAATTCCATTGAAATTTTCGTAATTGTCATGGCTTTGAATTGTGGAATATCCTTGCTGGGTAATTTTTTATTTTTCTCCATATAAGGCATTTTCGACAGCTTTCTTTATGACAGTGCTTGAGTTTGTTGCTCCCGATACAGCGTCAACCTCTATTTTCTGTTCTTTCATGATTCTGTCAATAACAACTTCTGCGGAGTTTCCACGCCCGTTTTTATGCTCCAGAATATCAATGTTTGTAATTACTCCGTTTTGAACCGTTACTTCCACTTTGGCATAAATAAAATCCACGTCGTATTCTCCGACATACACTCCGTCGGAAACATCGGAAATATCCAAGTTGCTAAATGTTGTTTCTTTTACTGCCCTTTTATAATCTGCCACGCTTTTCAGATAAGCCGCCGTAAAAATCAGAACAATAAGGAAAAGGAACATTGCTGTAAACGATAGGATTCTTTTTCGGGATAATTTCATTTCAGACACCTCTCAATCTTTTTTATTTTTTGCATTTGCATATACCACTTTTCCCGCCGGTTTCATGCCTGCTGTCTTAAAAAATTCGTTCATATTACGGATCGCCCCTCTGCTCTGTCCGAATATCCACGAAAAAAGAGCGGACGTATTACAGGCAGTCAGAACAATATATTGTTTTCCCCGTAACCCTGGTTTGGGGAACATATCTGTTTCTTCCATAGCCGTTCCCAACAATCGGTCAAATAAGTTTTTGACAGAAGCCGGAACATTCGCCCAATAGACAGGGACGGCTGTCGTTCCGTTTTCATGAGGACTGCCTAAAATGGCAAGCACATTTTTTTCACTCATGATCCTTACTCCTTTATCGCAATCGAATGATAAACAAGGGAAAAGCCATATTCCAAAAACTTCGTTTTAGATAACCCCATTGACTCTTTAATATATTCTTCTTTGTTTGCAGCAAGCTGAATGATTCCGGAAAGCATACCCCAAAAATTAAATATAACAGGCATCATTTCCAAATCCCCCCGTAAATCTCCCTTTTCCATGCCGGATAATAAAAAGTTTTTTATCTTTTCATTTATTTCTTCCCCAATTTGATAAATTTCCTTTTCTTCCGGCAGATAGTCCCCGCTCTCAAAATCAATGTTGATTTTATCCAATACCATTTTGAAATAAAAAGGAAATTCCTCTTGATACTGCACCAGCCCGCGGCAGATAAGGTCATATCTTGCTTTTGTGGTTTCACGCTGTATCAGAGCAGAAGATATATAGTCGTAAAGTTTTTTCATACTATTCAATACTAAAATACCAACGATCTCCTCTTTATTTTCAAAGTACACATATAATGTTGCCTTGCTGTATCCGGCTGCTTTCGCTATATCGTCCATAGAAGTCGCGGCAATTCCTCTTTCCGTAAATAAAGCGGATGCCGCAGACACTATATTTTCCCGATGTACGCTTCTAGGCTCTTTCTTTCTCCGTCCCATATGTTCCTCCTCGCAATAATTAAACTTACAGTTTAATTATATAAATAGTATTTCGTCTTGTCAATAAGGTTCTGGGATCAATTGCACGATGCTCTGCTGAAACGGAATAGGAAATGAAGCGCAGGAACCGGGAAACCGGTCAGATAGAAAATGGATTGTAGGAGTTGATCGTATTTTTAAGAGAATTTATAAGGATGACATAAGCGGGGCGTCAGCCACAACAAGTTTTAGAAGTTGTCCGTAAAGTATGGAGCGGAACAGCGGGAACGGAAAAAAAACGATCAGGACCGGACAGCAGGAGGGAGTATCCCAAAGTTTGTGTAAACCTGCAGACTGATGTAAGATAAAACTACACAGTCTGGAGGTTTTATTATGACAAGAAAAAACGAAAGTCCACAAAAAGCAGCCATGCGGGAACTCCGATTACACTATTTTCTCCGATTGTGACTCCCGGTAAAATAATGCTTCCACCGCCAATCCAAACATGGTCTTGAATTTCAACCGGAAGGGCATATGTCCTAAAAAAGGCGGTTTCTTTTTCTTTCCAATCCTGAACCAATCGTTCTTCTGCAGAAGTCGGATGGGCAGATGTATAAATCTGTACATTAGAGGCAATCAATACCTGATTACTGATACGAATTGGTTTGTTATCCACAAACGTACAGTTTATGTTGATAATCACATCGTTACCTATAACCCCCATGTTTACAAGCTTTTTCAAGCTTCCCGAGTTGGACTCGAACCAACACCCCACGGTTAACAGCCGTGTGCTCTACCATCTCATATGCTGTCCTCGGTGTCTGTGTTGACGTGTCCGTTTTCAAGGGCGGCAAGCCGGATTCTCTTGCTGTAATGCCGCAAGACTTCCTCCACGGTTTCCGGCTCTCCGCTGGTCGCCCGGACAATGGTTTCATACGGAATGAGTTTAGGATTCCCCACGCAAAAGCACCTCCATTTCCTCCTGCAGCATCTGCAAGGCACTGTGTATGTAATGCCATGCCGTACTTTTACAATGCCCGTATAAATCCCCGATTTCCTGCTGTGTGTAATTTCCGAAAAAGTAAAGGTAAATGATTTCCCTCTTTTTCTCCGGCAGGGATAACAGGGCTGCAGCAAGCTCGCCGTTGGTGAGTATGATTGTCTGACCGCAGATTGTAACAGGGTATTGTTCGTTGGGTGATTTGAGATATTCGTCTGATGTGCTTAGAGGGTAGGACTTTTCTTCTGTGAGGTATTCAAAGGATATTTCTCTTTGCCGCCTGTTCCTGTCGCGCCATGCGTTGATAGCGGCATAGCGTATGACGACTTTGCAAAAGCCATTGAAAGAATACATGATGTGTTCCTTGTATGCTTCTGTGCAATCCATAGAAATTTCCCCCTTTCTCCCACATGGGCGGTGTATGGTTTACAGTTGCATTATAATGCTCATGTACGGTAAAGAAGCAAGCAACGGAAAACAAGAAATAGACCGCCAGCACCACACTATTCCGAACCAAAGAAAGCAAAGACCAAAAGACAAGCATTATGGAAATGTGCATAACAGGCTATGGATAACTCTGTTTGTAGGACGTGGAAAAGCTAAAGAGCAGCTTTACACCACGCCCGTTGTTGACAGACCATACACTATGCGGCAATCAACGCATGGCGTGACAGGGATAAGCGGCGGCAAAGGGAAATATCCTTTGAATACCTCACAGAAGAAAAGTTTTACCCATTCAGTACATCAGATAAATTTTTTACAGACCCCTATAAACAATACCCGGTTATGATATGCAGTCAGAGGGTTATCCTCACAAACGGAAATCTTGCCACCGTTTTGTCCTCTCTGCCGGAGAAAAAGAGGGAAGTAGGAAGCTGCCACCCTTGTTGACTTTTTTATAAATAATTCACGCTGCCTTTTCCCTGCCTGTATCTGTTCAGCCATAGCCTATTCCCCCTTTTTCCCGTTATCATTTGCCCGTTCCTCTTTTCCGGAGAACTTCGACATAAATATCTTACGGGAAGATTTATAAACCGCTTTCCCGCAAAAAGTCATAGAAAGTGCATGATCCTCCGGACATTTATGTATACACTCGCCACACATCATGCAGTCAACCGTCTGCACGTTTTCTTTCTCTCTTTCTGTATAAATGCTTTTAATCCTCATAGGGCAGGCATGGTAGCAGGCTCCGCATTCCGTACAGGAAGTACAATCTTTTTTCAATTTAAACAAGTTAAATCTTTTGAAAAGCCCCATCAGATATCCCATCGGGCAGATAATGCACCAGAACCGCTTAACAAAAAAACTGCCCACCAAGATTACTACGGCAAAAAAGCCGCCAAGATACAGATTCGTCCAATAACCGCCCTGCGCAGTTGTAAAACCTTTCAACGGGCAGATATCGCAGAAATCCCCGCCTGTGAAAGCAAACCCTGAAAATAAAATAATCCATACCCATTTCACTGGCTGCAGGAACCGGTTCATCCTGTCTGTAACAACAATCGGACGGATATGCAGCGCCTGCCGCAGCTTATCCATCAAATCCTGCAGCAATCCTGCCGGGCATAAGAATCCGCAAAGGATACGCCCAAGGAATATAAAACATGAAAGTGTTGTTATGATAAACATGACCGCATATACCATGTTGCGTACAGGAAAATCTGTGCCGAACCGTCCAAATAAGGCAGGAAGATGCGATAAATAATAGCAGGGCACTTCTGCCACCTGATCCAGGTTAAACGGGCAGCTGAACACGGGAATTGAAATCTCATTCAATGTCTGCCCCTGATGGATCAGTTTTCCGGCATATGTCCATAAGAACATCCCGGCAAACAGGCATAACCAGCGGACCAATAAAAACTTTGATTCTGTTTTCTGATGCAGCGCACCCGGATAAATCCCCATCCGTTCCCTGACATATACCGCATAAGCCGGATCATTCCTGTGCATCCGGTTCCGTATCAGGTAAACTGCTGTAATTCCAATCACAGTCAGAGCAAAAATAACCAGCAGCGGTATATGTGCCGCAAAAAAATGAGGCGAAAAATATGGGTAATCTTCCAGTGCATAGTGCATACGGTACACAGTATTCCCGTCCGGAGAATAGGAGGCGGTAAATCCTTCCCGTATATCCCTGTTTGCAAGCCCTTTAATCCACCCATGTTCATCTGTCATGTAAGCCTTCCGTTCCCCGTCATAGGAAGTCACAAGAATTTCTGCATCGGTAAGGATTTCATTTTCATAATACACCATGATATATTTGCGTTCCGCAAAGACCAGTTCAAATGGAATCTCCTGTGTTAAAAACCTCTGCGGGGCAGGATTAAACGCATTAAGCCCTAAATCAGCACGGGCATAGTCATGGACTTTTTCCAGCGTCCCATCTCCATCAATATCCTGGTTCTTCGCCGGAAGTGCGGCGATGAAATGCCCCAGGGAATTTTGCTGAATAGGTGTTTCATTTCCCCTGACGACAGAAACCTCTCCAGTCTGTGTAAGGGCATGAACCGTCAAACTGTCCAATTCCGTCCCCTCATCCAGACCATATTGGAGCAGCCTGCCCGAAGAACCATAAGCAAACCACACAGACGTATCTGCTGACTGTGGTTTTTCACCCTCCATCGCAGAATAGCTGTAATCCGTAACATTCATATGAAAATCATACAACACAAAATCTTTTGCAAAAAAGGCAGATACCAATAAGAACGCGCACACGGCACACACAACTGCCGTACCAATTTTTCTTCCTTTCATATTGCAGCAGCCCCCTTTCCATACTTTCTCTGATCCAGAACTTCTGAAAATGCCTCCAGCCGGATGCGGAGCTGTTCCACATCCTGATAATTGTAATCCGTTTCCAGCCGGAACACCGGAATGTCCATCCCTTCAAATATTTTCTCAAAACGCCCCAATTCAAAATCATACTCAATCTGGCCTTTCAGAACATGGTAAACAATTCCATCTATTCCTTTTTCCGAAATTAGTTTTACAATCTGTTCATATAATGAATCATTTTTGACATATGCCGGAGAAGCGTCACTTGGAAAAAAATCTGCTATAGAATCTGCTTTTTGTGTCCGAGCCAAGCCGCCGCCATTTTGAAGAGGAAGCGTAGTATAATCCGCCTGCAGACAGACCTCAACTCCAGTTTCCTCAATCAGAAACGGCACCTTAAAATTAGGGAAATAAACAGGGGAGCCAAGCAGCAGGACTTTGCTTTTCCCGCTTTTACCGGCCGCCTTTTCCTTTCGAAGCCTTGCTGTCAGACATTCTAACCTCCGGCTCCATTCCAAAAGATTTTCAGTGCAGTAATAACTGCCTAAAATAAACATCCTACATGTTCCATTTATAACGCCTTCGGATATTTCAAGAAAATCACGGATACTGGTTTTTGCCCGTCTTATCTGCTCCTTAGACTTTTGCATGGCACGCTTTGTCAATGGTTTTTTCAAATGAAACGCTATCGCAGACCTGCAGGCTTCATACTGCCGGTTCCACTCTTCTATTGAATCTGCATTTTTTACTGGCGGGAAATGGACCGTATGTACTTTAAACCCCTCTGATTTTAGAATATATGCCAGTTTTCTTGCGCTATCGTTTACCAAAGGAACTAAAATCAATGTCCTTTCTGTAAAGCAGGATTTCAAATAACCAAGGATTGACCTGCTGACCGGATCAGTGTCCCGTGGCACTGCATCATCTGCCCACATGGAGCTTACCCTGCTGCCGCCCAAAATCCAGTATGGCCTTTTCCCTGATGCAAGAACTAATTCCTCTGGGATACCAGAACCAATCACGGCAAGATCCGGTCTGCCCTTTTCAAGATCTGCTAAATGGTAATCCCTTACACATTTCACGAAAAAAACAAATTCTTTATAAGCAGGCATCCCTTTTACCAGTTTCTGCAATGTATCTATAATCTCTTTCCGATATGAACCTGACTTTGTTCCATTGATATGATCAGACATATTGAATCACCTCCACTGGAATCATTATAAATACGCTTTCTCATAATATCAAATGCATATACAGAATGTGTCTGTATACTTGAAAGGTATGTATTTTTCTGTTATAATAGAACGAACCCATAAAAGCGAGGAGGATTTTCATTTGGATATTCGAGTATTACAATATTTTCTTGCAGTAGCAAGGGAAGAAAGCATAACAAAAGCGGCAGAAGCGCTCCGCATGACTCAGCCACCGCTTTCCAGACAATTAAAGGATTTAGAGGATGAATTGGGAAAACAGCTACTTATCCGGGGGAGTAAAAAAGTCACGCTGACGGAAGATGGTATGCTGCTGCGCAAACGTGCGGAAGAATTAGTCGATCTAATGGAAAAGACAAAAGCAGAGCTGGCTTCTTCCAACGAAAACATCAACGGGGAAATCCATATTGGCTGCGGGGAAACAGAAGCAATTTCTTTTCTAGCACAGGCAGCCCAGAATTTACAAAAAAAACATCCGTTGATCCATTACCATATTTACAGTGGTGACGCAGAACGTGTCATGGAAAAGCTGGATAAAGGTCTGATTGATTTCGGGCTTTTGGTAGGCCCGACAGATATAAGCAAGTACGATTATATCCGGCTTCCAATGAAAGACCTGTGGGGCGTGCTTATGCGAAAAGACAGCCCGCTGGCAGAAAAAGAAACAATTTCGGCAGAAGATTTATGGGATAAGCCGCTGATCATCTCACATCAGGCTTCCATCAATAGCGAGATGTTCTCCTGGCTGAAAACAGACCTTTCAAAATTAAATATTGTCGCCACATATGATCTGGTCTATAATGCCGCCCAATTTGTAAAAAAAGGATTTGGATATGTGATTGCATTAGATAAGCTCATCAATACAACCGGTAACAGCAACCTGTGTTTTAAACCGCTTTTTCCTACTCTGGAAGCAGAACTTTGCATTGTATGGAAAAAATACCAGATTCTTTCAAAAGCCTCCAATACTTTTCTCCAACAATTGCAACAAGAACTGGAAAATCTGTAGCTGATTTATACATTTTGATTTTGCCTTGAGGGGGTTTAAATTGGATATACGGGGAGGGTTCAAATCCAAGCACAACCTCACTCACGGCCTATTACAATCCGAAAAAATAAAGAGCCTTCGGTCATACTCAATGTGCCGAAAGCCCTTTATTCCTGCGGTTTCCCCGATATTCTGTTCATCTCATTTGTATCAAATAAGCGAGTTTTATTTCAGTAAAATGCCGGATATTGGTAAAACCGTTCTTTCTTGCGTAGTCCTCTAAAATCCGCTTCTGGTTCTCAATGCTTACGGATTCCCCGGCTCGCTCGTCGTCATATCTGCTGAAGCCGCCGCATATCCAAAGCTGTTAAAGATTTATAAGGAACTAAACCGCCAAAACGGGATTATCTTTGACGCAGAGAGAGAACGCAATGGGCTGGAACTGGAGCGTGACAGCCTAAAAGGACTTGCAAAACTGACGAAGAAAGGGGAACTGCAAAGCAGAATTGACCGCAAGAATTATTTTAACATTATAAAATTATTGGAAAATCAGTATTTTCCTGATATAATGAATTAATTTGAGTATGTGGGCTTTGCTATATCTATACAATCATGCCCAGAAGGTATTTTAGATGAAGGTAGACAGAATATTGGAAATTATCATTTATTTAATCAATCATGACAATGTTCCGGCCAGTTATTTGGCAGAACGTTTTCATGTATCTGTCAGAACAATACAACGGGATATGGTCAGTATTTCTTCAATCGGCATACCCGTTTATTCGGAAGGAGGAAAATATGGAGGATATTCTATTTTACCAACCTACAAAATAAGAAACAGCAGCATTAGGAATGACGAGCAACAAATGATTATAAAAGCGCTTGAAAGTCTGGCAACCTCTTATACAAGTGATGCGTTAAAAGCATGAATTGAGAAATATAATGCAATCATAGAAAAAGAGGGCGGGCAAAAGATATTTTGGGATTTTGGCGTAACAAGGGAAAATAGTCATGTACAAAACATGAATCATTTGTTAGAGCAGGCTATCGCAGAAAGAAAGCATATCATATTTCATTATCGGAATGCAAGCGGAAAAAAGTCAAAACAGTATATAGAACCATTAGCAATACATTATAAGTGGTATGCATGGTATCTGTTTTCCTATTCTCCCAAAAAGAAACAATACAGAACATTTAAGGTTCCCGCATACAGGATCTACAGATAGACGATATGATTTCCACTGTTGAGCATGGAAATGTTGAAAAACTTATGAAAGAATCTGAACAGGAATATTATCAGACGTGTATTCATATTGAGGTACAGTTTGACAACGAATATACAAACCTGATGTCAGAATACTTTCCCGATTGTCCCGCAGAAAGACATACTGAAACCACAAGCCGCATTTTTATTGACGTTCCCGCAAAAGAAAGATTGTGGAAAGCGTTGTTACTCAGTTTCGGAAACAAGATAAAGGTAGTAGGACCTGAGGAATATAAAAAGGAGCTGATAGAAACTGCAAAAAAATTTTTGTCTAATTACGACATATAGATGTCGCGGGCAACGTGTATAATGCAATAAAACACTGGTACAGGAAAGGATTTATATTTTATGAAAAAAGAAGAATTATTTGCGCCAATCAGAGAAAAGTATGATGAATTGAAGAATGCTTTAAAGGGAACAGACATTAGAAAAATAAGAGAATTGACATTGGAAGTCCATGCTATGGTACACCCTGCTGAAATATCCGGAAGAACTGAAAAGACGATTGCGGATTATGTTCTGGAATATATGTTGATGGGCAACCAGAACGAGATCGTACCAAGAGAGGACTATGATGTAGACCTGCATTATGCAGGAACGAGAAGAGTTCCCATGTGCTGGCAATTTTGGCATACATACCGTATTGAGGATTTGGTAAGCAATATTTTAATGGTAAACCAGAATCAGATTTTTAACAAAGAATGGCAGAAAAAAATCGGGGCTTCTATTATAGACACCGGAAATGCGCTGGAATTTGATGAAGCAGTAGCATTTGGAAAAGGGCTGAATATCCTTGCTCTTCGTGATTATATGATTGCAGTAGGAAAAAATACACGCTGTATATTAGAAAATTTAACATTGGATCAAATACAGTCTATGGTTCCGGAAGAATGGGTAATGCGAGTATTGGAGGAAGGCGGTGTGACTACAGATTTTCGCTCCGTATGGCTGCTGGTATTTTGGGGAAGACTGACAAGGGGCGGTATGATTTTAACTCCTATGACAGATCATCATATGATGCACTTGCCTCCCTGCCTGAATAATCTTCCGATTTTAGATTAAATAATAAACAGATTCTTCTCAAGATATGTAAGATTTGGCATGAATAGGCTTATTTGTTGCGAACATAGTGTTTTCGAATGAAGAATATCTAAAGATTTTAGTAAATTTTGAAAAATCATTGACAAAAAAATTTTATTTGGTAGAGTATATTAAAGGAGAGTCCTGCCAATAAGTGGACGTTCAAAAAGCGTTAGCGTCGCTGCGGTGACACTACATTCAAGGGCTATAGCAACATAGTCCTTGAAATATTTTACAGAAGAATTTTATGACACAGTTACCATTAGAAGTTTATCGGATAGATATGAAGTACATCCGGAATTTGCATAATATTGACGATAGAATCTTTTCTGTATCGCCACAGATAGGGAAAGATGAGCGTCCTTTTCTTGGCATAATTATTATATGTATGAACACAAATATTGTGTACCCATGTCAAGACCTAAGAAAAAGCATGAAAAAATGCGTGATAAAATTGATTTCAAGAAAATTATACATAATGGCTCTTTAATAGGAGTTTTAAATTTTAATCTTATGATACCTGTTGAAAATGCACAGATACAACGAATTGATACAAAAATCCGCAAACATGATAATATGGACACAAGAAGAAAAAAGGAACTTCTTGTTAAAGAATTAGAATGGTGTAATGAACATATAAGCGATTTGGCTAATACTGCAAATGTTCTTTATCAAAAATATATTACTGGAGAGAATTTTGCCGCCAGAAAACAATGTTTGGATTTTAAGCGGATGGAGTTGGAATGTGAAAAATATAATTTAAAAATAAAGAGAGGCGCAAAATAAACCTCTCCTTAAAGATATTACCAAATTTCTAATGAATCTTCCGCATCTACCCACATCTGCATACTTCCCTCAAGATACAGTCTTGCATATTCAAGTGGCTCATCTATTGCCAGAGCATTTAAGGCACATTCAGAGCAGGGAGTGGTTTTCAATCCTTCTTCTGCTTTATTGCAGTCTATCCGCAAGAAATAACCTGCGTGGGTGTATAAGTCAATGCTGTTATGGTGGATATTGTATGTTGCGTAAATCACATTCATTTTATCTGTCCTCTTTTCATTGATTTTTTGAAAGCATTTCAATCAGTTTACCAATTCCCGTATATTATGTGTTATAATGTTTTATATGATTTTGTTTCCCTCATTTTTTCCCTTATCAGGGTTCATAATGCCATATGGGAAGATATAACATGAGGGAAACTTTAAGGGAAAGCTCACCTGCGATAAACTTAGTGTTTTCAAGGGTTATCGGAGATTTTAATAATCAAATATAACAGCTAATAATTCCCTTAAAAATCATCAAATCACAATCAAAACTTATAGGTATAAAAGGAGTATCAACAAATGAAACAAACAAATAAATTATTTCAAAAAGAATTTTCGTTAAAATTCCCCCTGTCTGCCATAGATCGGAAAACTATCGTTTTACTGACTGGCTTTATACTGCTATTAACTTGTACCATAACAGGATGCGGAAGTAACGGCCAGCAACAGTCAACACTTCCTGTTGCAGAACCGATTCCAATAGAAAATCCGGCACAGGAAGAATCAACACAATCAACACAGGAAACTCAAAATCAGTCTGTGCCGGAACAACCAGACATGGAACAGCCCTCACAAGCTGAGGACAACCAATCCCAATTTTCCCCCAGCACTCAGTCTGTCCCCGAAAAAGTGGAAACTGAAACTGTATCCCCATCCCTGGATATATCATCTTCTTCACCCTCCTATTTGGGCACATGGCAGATAACTTCATCAACTTTTGGTGCCTACAGTGGCATGTCAGAGGAAGATTGCTCTGCGCTGATGGGAACCCGTTTTGAATATTTTAATGATTATGCTATATATGATGACCAGCACCGTCTGGATTCCCCCCAATATATCGAAAGCATTCAGACCGCAGATGATTTTTCATCCATCTATCAAGGCACTAGTCTGGAAACGCTGGGAATTTCCAAAGATTCTATTCAGGTAGTGGCTATAGAAAATGCAAGCGGCATTGGTGATACTTTTTATATAAAAGACGAAAACACTCTGATTATTCCGTGGGATGGTGTATTTTTTGAAGTGCAACGAGTCAGCTCCGACAGCTGATTCCGCGTTTTCCTCTCGGCGGTCAGCTTGGTGTATTCTTCTTTCCATGTCTTTGTCGGGATTGTGGTCTTGCCATTCATTGCGCCTTTGAGATAATCTTTCGCCGTTGTGAATAGGATTTGCTGGCTTCGGTCAGTGGCTTCTTTCCCTTGTACTTGAATTTTTCATCAAGCCCCGCCATATCCATAATGCTGTTGGCTTGCAGGAAATTCAGCATTTTCGCCGCGTCTTTGAGATTATACAGCGATTGTGAATATCCCGGTTTTCCCGCCTGTGCCTTGCGTGACAAAATGCCTTGAATGTAGTCGGCAAGGGTGGGCGGCTCGGTGTTCTCCTATTCCTCTTTCAACCAGTCTTGCAGTTTGGAGATACGCGCCTTTAACTGCCGTAACTTCTGGTTAGTCACTTCGATTTCCCGGTTAAGGTCGCCGCGCCCGGTGCGGATGCCGCGCTTCTCCATAGCGGACGCGGCAACTCCTAAATGGACGGTGAAGATTTGGTCTATTCCCTGCCGTTCATAACTACGGTGGTCTACACGCTCCGCGTGTCCGTTCTGCTCTAATGCTGTTAATAACTTCATTCGCTGTCGTAAATCTGCTCATTTCCCTGTCATGGTTTCAATTGCATATACAATTATCTGTTTCATGTCCGTATCAGCTGCCCGGATGGTATTTTCCATTCTGAGATACCCGTGCTTCTCCAGCTCCTTTAACGCGCTGGCAATGGAGTCCACCCCGTCCCTGCAGATACAGGCAAGCCCTTTGGTAGTATTAGTCCCAATCCTCCGGCAAAGACAGCATGAGGGACAGCAGGCCTTTCGCTTTCAGGGAGAGCTTCACATTGCGCAGGTGATGGTTGCACATGACCGTGAAGTCTTTTGTTTTTTCTACCCGGAATACAGCCATAACAAAAACCTCCTTTCTTTCCCTCCTGGCTACAAGACACGGTCCCTGCGGTCATAATGCAGATGGCCGCCCGGTGCAACCTTCGCATCCATACACTCTGCATCCGTCAGGGGGTGCAGTTTCTCTAGAAGGCTTTTTGCAGCCTTCCGTCTGTCCGGGTCCCCGGCATACCGTGAGGCCATAGACATTTCCTGCAGGACGGCATACCGCTCACTTCCCTCTGTCTGGTACAGCATCCGTTTTTCCATTTCCGTAAATTCCATAAGAATCCCTCCTGATTCCATCCATCAAAAAAAGTCACAGCATTATACCGTGGCTAAAAAATGGCAACAAAAAAAGCCTGACAGTAAAAATATTGTTTACTATCAGGCAGTTACAGCCGGAATACGAAATGCAGCGCGATCCCGGTTCATTTTTCGGTTAACACTCATATGCCTGTTTTTGCAGCCATGCGATCTATTGTGCCTCTTTCAAGGCTTGACATTTAAACAAAGAAAACCCGCAAACGCTGATGTTTACAGGTTTTTTCAAACTCCCCGAGTAGGGCTCGAACCTACAACCCCACGGTTAACAGCCGTGTGCTCTACCAACGGGTGCGGTCGCACACCGAAAAATTCTATTATACTTATTAACCTGTATTTTATTATATATTAGCTAATATGGATGTCTGCCAATCCTTCCTACCAGCACTTTCTTTCCATCCTCAATCGCATCGTCACACCAATAAAAATATATTCTTAAATTTGACCCAGGATGAAGAAGTTTAAAATGTGGTGAGCATTCTATGTCTTTTGTTTTTGCCACCTTATCTCCTTCTATATTCTCACTATATGTAAATGTAAATATCAAATTCTCTGAATGTTTTGGATCTGGTGCGCATTCCCTTTGTAACAATGTAGCCAAAATATGCATCGCCTCTTCTAATCGGTTAGAATATTGCTGATATAATTTCACTGCATGGTCATTTAATATTCCCAATGCTTTCGTGATTTCTTTTGTATTATCTGAGAAATTGGAAATATGCTTCATCTCAGATAAAATCCCCTTTGCAAATCTGCTGTTTATAAAACAAGACTGCATAAATACTTCGTAATCCGTGACTTTCCTAATAGAACAAAGGATTTTCCTTCGCTCATGGACATATTCTTCTACTGTTGATACGCCTGTCCTAAATTCTCCTAATGTAATGTTAATATTTTTCAAAGTTGAGGTTTCACAAATAGGCTGATTTTTATCAGATTCTATCAACGCTTTTTTACTTAACGCTTCCAACATTCTCCGCCTATCATCATTACTGCCTGTTCCTCCTCCATAAAGCCAGTCAGTAAATGTTATTCCCTCCTCTACACACGTCTCCCATAAGGCTTCTTGATATTCAAGTGGCTCCTTCACCGCATCATCCTGACAATACGCAATAATCTCCATTAGATCGCCTATTTCGTCCTTGCGAACAGCTAAATTTTCTTTCTCCGCCGTATATTCAAAGCTTTGTTCTATTAAGGAATTAATGACTTGCATGTTCTCTCCTTATTTGAAATAAATCTCTCAAGTCTTGACTTTTTTGATCAAAAAAACCTTTTGGCCACTCTAAAAGTTCTCCATTTTCATCTACATCAATTTTCTCTACATGAATACTTTCTTTCTCTTTTGAAAAAAAATAAATTCGGATGTCATCGGTCTGTTTCATCAATGCCGCCTGAATTCTTGCTCCGTCAATTATATGCTCGCTATGTGTCTCCACAATGACCTGTATCCCTGCATCAGCCAAACATTCTAAAAACTTCCCCATTCTGCTCTGTGCTGCCGGATGTAAATGTGCTTCCGGATTTTCAATTAGCAAAGAAACATTATTTAAGGAAGAACACCACAATCCTGCCGTAACAATCGACAAAATATAGCTAATTCCAAATCCTGTCATTGTAGGAAGCACCGGTTCCTCCGCCACCTCATTACCATATCTTATATCTGTGATAGCTTTTATATAGTCAGTAGTAATAGAAAAATTAATATCACCTAAAATCACATTCATCCAATTCTCTACCTGAGTGGAAAAATTTAATGTTTCTTTTTCAAGAGCAAGGCACCTCGGTACTTTTCTTTTTTGCATGTCAGCCCGATCTATCAAAAATGCCGCATTCGCACCATTGTATAGAATCTCCTCATCAATACCTGCCGGATAAGATATTCTAGGTCCCATTCGCTCCGCATTTAAATAAACCAACTGATTATCAGGTACACTTCCAGATTGATCATATGCTAATTTCAAAGATATAAGCTTATCAATTTTGTAAGTAAATGCTACTACAGTTTCATCCCATTGAATATTAAATTGAAAATCTCCCTCTAAGACTTCTGTACGATTCTGCGAAATAAGCGCTTTAGGACCACCAACTGCTACTCCCAATGCTTCCGAAGCATCCACTGAATCTCCTTTTTCTCGTGCCGTAGCCTTTGCAAGCAACAAGGCCTGCATAACTGTAGATTTTCCTGATGCGTTTGCTCCTGCAAGAATCGTTAATTTCGATAAAGACAATTCTAACTTATCAAAACATTTGAAATTTTTTATTTCAATTGATTTTATCATAACATTTCTCCCACAATTTCCTAATAACTTCTATTGATATCAGTATATTCTTTCTAGTTCCTGTAGAGGAAGTAATCGCTCTATAAAATTCAACATCTTCACTTAAGCATTTCCTATATAAATCTCTAATTTCATTTACCCTCTTTTTCAAAATGTCCATATCATATTCAGCGTTTGTCAACACTACTGCCCAACTAGTAAACAATGCTTTATTTATTTTATTATTTCCCACTTTACAAAAGGAATACTCTCCAAGAACCTCATGACAATCTGCCATGACACCCCTAAAAGTCTGAAATAGCCTTTCAAGACTTTCTTCTGACATCATATTTAAGTTTATAATCATCTGATCCATCATTTTTAACAGACCACGATATTGATTAAAATCCCGTTCATTCCAATCATAGGCAAACAAAATTGCCAAATAACGTAAACAAAGTTCCTGTGCCCCCATACGAACATCTTTGACACTAAATCGAGTAGCACATTGAAATTCTTCACATTCCGCCATCCTATGAAGCAGTGTTCTCACTTTAGGCTCTGCCATAATATTTCTGATTTCCTGAAAATTAAGCGGAAGCCCTCCTGTATTTACCCTTCTAAAAACATCAAATTTTACCATCTGTGGACATTTTTCATCCAGTATATTTACTGCTAGTTCTGTATCCTCAATCCTTGCCCGAAACTTTGGTTCCAAATCTCGAAAAAATTTATTTTCGCAATGAGATAAATACTGCATTTTCGTTAAGGAAAATTCATTATTTAAATATGAATGTATCGCCGACAAACGCTGCAAGCCATCTATGACATTTTTATTTCCGTCACTATCCTCATCTAGATAAAATGCTGGTATTGGTATACGAAGCAATAAAGATTCAATCAATGCACTTTTTCTTTTTTCGTCCCATACCAAATTCCTTTGATATTCTGGCGACAAATTTAACCTCGCTCCATTCTCCGCAGAAATCCAATGTTCTATTTGGAACACAGTTATCATTTTCTGAGTGACACGAATGTTCTGAACTTCATACGGAACATCTGCTTCACTGCCTTCATTATCATCATTTTCCTCTATTCCATTATATTCCGACTCAACCTTTCCAGATAATTTTAGATATTCTGTTATCTCCGATTTTCGCACATCCATTAACAGGAACCTCTTTTCATTCATCTACAACAATGCTTATCAATACACCATCTAAAAATCACAAGGTTATCTTATATTTATTTAGTATTCTAACATATAATTGCCATAATATGCTATATGAAAATGTTTTTTAAATAATACACTCATTTCCATAAGCATAATCTATTTTCTGTTTATCTTTAATCAGTTCATGCAAAAATGAAACCTTGCATAAATTCAATACAAGGTTTCATTACATGGAAAGCCACAGCTTTACCCTCGCTTTCGTACATCCCGCATATATTTTTTCTTTTATAAATATTCTATATTACCATTCCTGTTTTATATGAACCAGAATGAAAACCATCCATTTCGTGTAAAAAACAGCTAGATTTCTAACAAGTGTTACTATTTCATTGAGCTATCAAAGTATATCCTTTTTCGGTTAACAGTATATTGCCTGCCAAAACTTCTTCTCTCTCATCCTCGGATACGCAAAACCCGCAAACATCACTGTCTGCGGGTCTTTTCAAGCTCCCCGAGTTGGGCTCGAACCAACAACCCCACGGTTAACAGCCGTGTGCTCTACCATTGAGCTATCGAGGATTATTCTTAACAAATTTAATTATAGTAATCGGTTGAAGAAATGTCAATACTTTTCCGCAATCTTAATAGAATCCTGTTCGACACCATTCGACGCCGCCTCTTTTTTATCCCTCACTTATACTAACCCGTTTTCCGATATTTATTCCATTTTTCTTCCTATTTCAAAAATAACCTTTTTCCTTACAGGAAATCCACCTGACCGCAGCCACAACGCACGGACCAAACAAAAGGCACATAACAGTCTGCCTGTTATATGCCCTAATCTGTTTAAAACCGTTCCATGAATTACCGGCTGATTACGCAATCTTGGATTTTGCAAGCTCTGCCAGAGATTTAAATCCTTCCGCATCGTTTACGGCTAACTCTGCCAGCATTTTTCTGTTCATGTCAACGCCCGCTAACTTCAATCCATACATAAATTTGCTGTAAGATAAACCATTCAGTCTTGCAGCCGCGTTGATACGCGCGATCCACAGCTGTCTGAACTGACGTTTTCTTTCTTTTCTTCCTGCATAGGAAGAAGTCAAAGCTCTCATTACAGACTGTTTTGCGATTCTATACTGTTTTGATCTTGCACCCCTGTAACCTTTTGCAAGCTTTAATACTCTGTTATGTTTTCTTCTTGCGTTCATGCCGCCTTTGATTCTTGCCATTGTCTTATTTCCTCCTTCTTAACCAAACTTATAAATAAGGTAAAATCTTCTTCATATTCTTAACATTCGTTGCGTCCGTAATAGCCGGCTTTCTAAGATTTCTCTTTCTTTTTGTCGTTTTCTTGGTTAAGATATGGCTTTTATAAGCTTTACTTCTCTTTAATTTACCTGTTCCCGTTACTTTAAAACGTTTTGCAGCTGATTTGCTTGTCTTCATTTTTGGCATATCAAGTTCCTCCTAATCCTTCTAAACTAAAATCTATTTTAACTGTACGAACTAACGCTTTTCAGTTAAAAACATTGTCATGCTTCGTCCCTCTACCTTCGGCGCTTTTTCAACTACCGCAATATCCGAAAGTTCTTTTGCAAAATCATCCAAAATATGCTTACTATTGGCCATATGCGCCATCTCACGCCCGCGGAAACGGAGTGTGATCTTTACCTTGTCTCCCTTGGAAAGGAATTTTCTGGCCGCATTCATTTTGGTATTCAGATCGTTCGTATCAATATTGGGAGAAAGACGTATTTCTTTGATTTCAATTACTTTTTGCTTTTTCTTTGCTTCTTTCTCTTTTCTGGTCTGTTCATATTTGAACTTACCGTAATCCACGATTTTACAAACCGGAGGCTTTGCCGTTGGTGCAATCTTTACCAAATCAAGCCCTGCGTCCTCCGCTAATTTCATAGCATCTCTTGAAGACATGATTCCTAATTGTTCCCCGTCTTCTCCAACCACTCGTACTTCCTTGTCTCTAATCTGTTCGTTAATCATTAAATCGCTAATTGCCTTGCACCTCCATAAGATTGTACCATTCCGTTATTTTACATAAATCAGGTAAAGGGAACCGCTTTTCCCTCCCTGCTGCGCGACCCGTGCCTCACTTTAGCGGCACATTTCCCCTGCAGGGGTCTGCGCAAAAAAAGTGGATAGCATAACTATCCACTGACATAACTCTACACCAATCTCTACTAAATATCATAAAGGTATTAGAACTATAAACGCCTATAAGCCCGATTGCCATAGGGTGAGAGCGGATACTCTGCTTGCCTGTTTTGTGTGTTCCCATCACACGCTTTATCAGAATACCACCATCCCCCTTCATTGTCAAGAACTTTTTCTTGACTTTTCCGGGACTTTTTCAGCAACGACTTTTTCACCGGACTATTCACGAACCGACTTTTTCACGGACAACGATTCCCGAAACAAACAGCGCCGCCGCTCCCAAAAGCCAGAATATCCACGTTCCGTAATCCCCTTTCATCATCTTAAACAGAGCAAAGTTCCACATTCTTTTCCCTCCGCCTATATTCACTGCAAAATAGATCACGGCGACCATATACCCGATCACTACCTGATTCGTCACCGCCGAAGCAAAAAATCCGATACTCCCTAAAAAGAAGATCTCACAGCACGCTCCCCTGAAAAGGCGCGCTGCATCAAACATACCGCCCCCTTTCACCATAAGTCCCAAAAATAAGGATATAACGGCTATACATACGATAAGCGCCAACAGCAGACGTGGAAGGTAGACCTTCCACATGGACGTCTTTTTGCTCCTCTCAAGGTTCCAGATCTCCTTATCCTGCTCCGGCATAAAAAGCGGAGTAAATAACAGAATCCCCGTAAACGCCACATACATTTCCATTACCTTGGCCGCCTGCACGCTCTCCAATCCCTTAAAACTTACAAAACCACCTGAAACGGCCACAAATAAAAGAGTCAGTAAAAGATGAGGATAATATTGCCTTTTTACAAAACTAATTGTCAGCTTTCCGTATTTTTCCATATATAGTTTCCCCCTTTTTCCGTTTTCTTTCATAGACCAGCACAGTCAGCAGAATGCAGACAAGCGTTAACAAAATATAATATCCTTTATTGAGCAGCAGGCTTTTTTCCAATGAAGCATAAAGTCCGCTCTGTCCAAGCGTGTTCCACCTTGTGATCAGCTTCAGGCCAAAGTCCCCGACCAGTACATTCCCGCTGAAAAGGCTTCCGATCCCCCACATGACCTGAATAAATACTGCCAGAATGCTGTCCGTAAACTCTGTGATCAAAAACGACAAGGCAAGCACGATCATGATCTCCGGCAAAAGCCATAAGCAAGGGACTGTAAAAAAGGCAAAGATATCGCCCTGTATGCCATAGGTCTGCGCTTTATAATAATACGGCTGCTGCAATAAAAATGCCGTAACGATCACAGGAATCATGATCATGACCAAATTGGCAAAATAGCGGCTCAATATAATCCTGACGCCGGAAACCGGTTTTGAAAAAATAACCTGCTGCACTTTTGCCCTTTTATCCCGAAGCGCTCTGGATACCCCGATAAAGATCGGCAAAATAGCAAGTACGATCCCCGCATAATCACAAAACATACGCATATATGCTCTTGTGAAACGGTCCTGCGTACACAGGGCGTCAAATTCCTCTTTTGCCTGTTCATAAGTCATCGGGACATAGACTTGGTTCTCATAGCGGGATTTTTCATAAGAAGATCCTTTTCCCACTATCTTACAGACCTCCTGCATTGCCGCCTGAAATTCTTCGTAAGTCAGATCTTCTTTTACAGGTACTTTATAACTTGACCTTGCCGCCATGGCTTCTTCCGTCGTGCGCTGTTCATATTGCTCAAAATGCAGCAGCATTTCTTTCTCCAGCGTCTCAAAGCTCTTTCCCGTGCAGCGTTCCAGAATTTCTTCCATTTGTTCTTTTTCACTGTCGGTAAGCGTAACCCCTTTATAAAACCCAAGCGGATAAGTAGCAAAAGAACCGTGATAAACGTCCTGCACCAGGCCGGCCAGCGTCTGCTCCATGATCGGCTTCTCATCCTTCGTGGCCCTCTCTCCGTAATAGGACTGTCCGGGCTGCGGCTTCTGCAATTTTTCGAAACCTTCGCTGCTCATCTGACTGGTTATAAACAATACAAAAACCACGACGTAAATATAGTATACCAGACTTTTTAAAACCTGCTTACATTCTTTCAAAAATAATACTCCAAACATAATTTCCTCCTTGCTTTCATACAATCTTTATCCACCTGCTACCAGATGCCCAGATCCGGATAAAAATGCCCAGACTACTTATTGTGCATCAAATACATATAAGCGTCCTCTACATCCGGCTGCACCTGTTTCGCTTCCGGAAAAGGCTGGCTGTCAGCTATTATTTTTACGTTTGCAGTACTTCCCGTAGTAAGTATTCCGGTTACCATATATTTTTGTTTTACTTTTTCCAATTCCACGGCGGCAATTTCCGCAGAATACACTTTTCCCTCTACCAAAGAAAGCAGTTCCGTTACTTTACCGTTAAAGCAGATCTGTCCTTTGTTCAATACGGCGATGTTTTCGCAGGTTGCTTCAATATCGCCTACAATATGGGTTGAGAGCAAAACGATCCTGTCCTTTGCGATCTCGCACAAAAGGTTCCTGAACCGCACTCTTTCCTCAGGATCCAGTCCTGCCGTAGGTTCGTCTACAATGATCACTTTCGGATCGTGAATGATAGCCTGCGCGATGCCAAGCCTCCTTTTCATGCCGCCCGACATGGATCTTACTTTTGTCCTCCGTTTTTCCAGCAGATTGACCTTTTCCAGCATTTCAGGTACTTTGGCCTTTCTCTGCGCCTTACTCATTCCTGAAAGTACTGCCAGATAATCTAACGCTTCATAAGCGTTCATATTTCCGTACATGGAAAAGTCCTGCGGAAGATATCCCGTCATATTCCGGATCTGCCTGCTGTTCTCTACAGGTATCCCGCAGATCTTCACTTCGCCGTCCGTTTTTGTAAGCAATGTGGTCAATACTTTCATCAACGTAGTCTTTCCTGCGCCGTTCGGCCCAAGCAGTCCGAACATTCCCTGCCGGATCTCCAGATCTACCCCTGATAACGCCTGCTTTTTTCCGTAATTTTTAGTTAACCCATGAATTTCAATCGATACATCCATTTATATTGTCATTCCCCTTTCCGGTACAAGGCATCGTGTCCATCCCGTACCTCTTTCCTGTACTGCTATGAGTATAAAAGGAAAATATCTATAAATTCACTACATAAACTTAAAAAAATCTAAGGAACCGCTAAGTCTTTTTGAAAGATTGATATACCTGACGGACAGCCAGAAGTTCTCAAAGATTCCCGCTCCCTGCAAAAAAGGAAACCGCCGTAACGGCCCCGCCCTCAATACTGTTAAAAAGCTTCAGCTCTCCTCCGTGCTTCTCACAAAGCATTTTGGTAACGGAAAGGCCGATGCCGAAATGTCCTTCCGCCTTATCTTCCTCTTTATTTTCACTAAAATAAGCTTTATCCGCTTCTCTGAGCGCCTTCGGAGAAAATCCCGCTCCGTCGTCTTTGACATAAACGAACAACGCCTGCCCTCTATATTCTTCCGTGATCTCAATTTTTTTCTCCGCATAGCGCAGCGCATTTTGAAGTACGTTTTCCACCGCCTCCAAAACCATCTCCAGATCTATCGTAAGAACCGGATTTCCTTTCAGACGGTCCGTAAAGGAAATCGCTATCCCCTCTTTCTTCATCCCTTCTGCAATCTCCCTGATACGGCCTTTTATCGCCGCCGCATCCTGCTGCCTGCAGTGGACTTCTCTTTGTTCCATTGTCTGCAGCGTAGTCATTGTTTTGGAAAAAGAAAGCAGTCTGTCGCCCTGATAAGAGATCCTCTCCAGTTTATCAAGAAGCGTCTGCTCCGTTACCTTTCCGGCAGGCACATATTTTATCAAAAATTCTGAATATCCTTTCATCACCGTAAGCGGCGTCCGGATATCATGGGCAAAAGCTGCGTTGATCCTCCGCTGTTCTTCCCCCATTCTCCACTGGTCAAGTTTATCCTTTTTTAACAGTTCCCTAAGCTTGGTCAGGTCATGAAAAAGCGGAGCAAATTCGTCGCCGCTTTGCCATGCCGCTTCAAATCCCAGATCCCCCGCCGCCATATGGCCGACCGCCAGCCTGAGTTCCCCGATCGCCGCTCTTATCCTGTGATCCGTATAGTGTCTGCTTGCAAGAAGGATCGCTGCCGCCATATAAAGATACGGACACCACTGCCGCATTTCGTTCAGGACAAAGACCACCTTATCCGGAGAAGGCGTCCGCTCCGACAATACGTTGATCCATATCAGCAGCAGATTTGCCGTAAACATCGTGCAGGCCACGCTTCCCAATATGGCGATAAGAGCGTACACCATCGCCGCTCTTGCCAATGATGTATTCTTTATGTACCGTTTTATTTTTTCCTCATATTCTTCTAACCAATCCATCGGTAACCCACGCCCCATACCGTTTCTATATATTCCTGTTCCTTTCCGTCGCCAAGCTTCATGCGTATCCGCCTGATATGCTCTGTTATGACCGACGAATCCGCTTCTCCGTCATACCCCCGCACTTTTTCATAGATCCCTTCTTTCGTAAATACCTGTCCTTTATTGGTATACAAAAGTTCTGCGATCTGAAATTCCATTTTTGTCAGCCCGATATCCTTACCGCCTTTTAATATCCGGTATCCCGTAAAATCTACCGTAACCGAACCGTCCGAATACTCCCTGCTTTGCGTTTCCCCGGTTTTGTTTCTTTCCTCCCTGCGAAGATGCGCCTCGATCCTTGCCGAAAGCTCCTCCATACTGAAGGGTTTTAAAATATAATCGTCCCCACCTGCTTTAAACCCTTTGATCCGGTCGTCTTCCTGCGTCCTCGCGCTCAAAAACAGGATCGGTATCCGCACGGATTCCCTGACCTGTCCGCACCAAAGAATACCGTCCCGCCCCGGCATATTGATATCCAGTAAGATCAGATCCGGCTTTTCTTTAAGCGCATCCTCCGCCTCGTCCGCATTCGCCGCCGTCCATACCTGATATCCTTCCATTTCCAGATATTCTTTCAGCATAATCCTGATATCCGCTTCATCGTCTACGACCAATAATTTCTTTTCCTGCATTCTTCCTCCACAAAATCCCCTCTCAAGCCACGGCCGGATTCGCCGTACTCAAAAGGGGATCGCCTTCTATCTTTCCTTAAATGTGTTGCATAATGTCTCTTTGCAGTCTGCAGCGCCGCATCCGCTGATATCCACATGATCTGCATGACATCTTAAATCTTTATTGTATACGCAGTTACTTGCTTCACAATCGATGCTGATCGTTTTACACGGACGGTCCAAAGCATTCATATAAGAATCCCTCTGACTGTCACGGAAACTTTCACAGCAAGTCTCATCCGACGTGCAGGCGCATTTACCGCCTACGGTAATATCGCCTTTACAGCAGCAGTGTTCATTATTATATCCGCAATTTGTTACGGAACATTTTAATTCGGCCATACTAACTTCTACCTCCATTTCATTGCTATCCTGATAAAAAGATACCCGCCCTTCAATCTTGTAAAATCATTATCCTGCCGAAAGCGTAACTTCCCGCGTTTTCAAGGACGGATACAAAGTTAGTATCTGCCGTTCTTTTTATTTTATTCTAAAGCATTTTTATGATTTTTTCACCGGATCCGCCGGTTTCTCTGTTTTACCGCTTATTTTTCCTCCGTCACTTCCTCCTTACGGATCGCTTTTGTACGGATCTCTTCACAGACGTCGGAAATAAATTTTTCCAAATCCATCTGTCCTTCGTCGCCTTTAAAACGGCTTCTTACGGAAACCAGATTTTCCTCTTCTTCTTTCTGCCCTACCACGAGCATATAAGGAACTTTGGCCAGCCTTGTCTCACGGATCTTATAACCGATTTTTTCGGAACGTCCGTCTACCGTAGTCAAAATACCGTTTTTCTTTAACTGTGCCGCCACTTTTGCCGCATAATCCGCATATTTATCAGAGATCGGGAGGATACGCACCTGTTCGGGGCAAAGCCATGTAGGGAATTTACCCGCATATTTTTCAATCAGCCACGCCAGCGTTCTTTCATAGCATCCCATGGAAGTTCTGTGAATGATATAGGGACGTTTCTTCTCTCCGTTCTGATCGATATAATACATATCGAACTGCTCTGCCAGAAGCGCATCCCACTGAATCGTGATCATGGTATCCTCTTTACCGTATACGTTTTTGGTATTGATATCCACCTTAGGCCCATAAAACGCGGCTTCTCCAATATCCTCCACAAACGGGATCTCCAGTTCCATCAGAATCTCCCTGATATGCTGCTCTGTTTCCTTCCAGACTTCAGGTTCGCCGATATATTTTTCCCTGTTATCCGGATCCCACTTGGAGAGATGATAAGTTACATCCTCTTCTACCCCTAAGGTCGTCAGGCAGTGCTTTGCCAAAGCCAGACATCCCTTAAATTCTTCTACCATCTGATCCGGCCTGACAATCAAATGCCCTTCCGAGATCGTAAACTGGCGCACACGGGTAAGTCCATGCATTTCGCCGGAATCCTCGTTTCTAAAAAGCGTAGACGTCTCGCCGTAACGCAGCGGCAGATCCCTGTAGGAATGCTGCGCCGCCTTATAAACATAATATTGGAACGGGCAGGTCATTGGACGCAGGGCAAAAACTTCTTTATCCTTTTCTTCGTCGCCTAAGACAAACATACCGTCGGTATAGTGATCCCAATGTCCTGAAATTTTATAAAGGTCGCTTTTTGCCATAAGCGGCGTCTTTGTCCTGACATATCCCCACTCGTTATCCTCCAGATCTTCGATCCAGCGCTGCATCGTCTGTATCATCTTAGCTCCCTTGGGCATCAGAAGCGGAAGTCCCTGTCCGATCACGTCTACCGTTGTAAAAAGCTCCATTTCCCTTCCCAGCTTATTGTGGTCGCGTTTCTTAATATCCTCCAAATGTTCTAAGTAAGCGTTCAGTTCTTCCTTTTTGTTAAAAGCGGTACCGTAAATACGCTGTAGCTGCGCTTTGGAAGAATCTCCCCGCCAGTACGCCATGGAAGAACTGATCAGCTTAAACGCCTTGATCCCCTTGGTGCTCATTAAATGGGGACCTGCGCAAAGATCGGTAAACTCTCCCTGACGGTAGAAAGAGATCTCCGCATCCTCAGGAAGGTCACGGATCAGTTCCACTTTATAAGGCTCATTTTTCTCTTCCATAAACTTGACAGCCTCTTCCCTTGGCAGGGTAAATCTTTCCAGCGCAGCCCCTTCCTTGATGATCTTTTTCATTTCCGCCTCTAATTTGTCCAGATCTTCTCTGGAAAAAGGCGCATACTCAAAATCGTAATAAAAACCGGTGTCGATGCTCGGTCCGATTGCAAGTTTCGCATCCGGAAACACCCTTTTTACCGCCTCCGCCAAAACATGGGAGGCAGTATGGCGCACAGTCCTAAGCCCTTCTTCGTCGTTCGCCGTCAGAATATTTAACTCGCAGTCTTTATCAATCACGGTCCTAAGATCCGCCGTTTTCCCGTCGATTTCTGCCGCTGCCGCCATTCTTGCAAGCCCTTCGCTTATATCGGCCGCAATTTCAATTACCTTTTTTGCCTCGCCGTACTCCTTGCAGGAGCCGTCTTTCAATGTGATCTTCATAAATTTTTTCATCCTTTCCTCTTTTTTCCGCAGCGATCCGGTCTGCCGCCTTAGCGGCATATTTCGCCTGCATGGGGCTGCGCATAAAAAAATCCCTTACGCTAAAAAGCGTAAGGGACGATTACTCGCGGTTCCACCCTGCTTGCTCTGTGCGCAGGCTTTATGAAACCATAAAGCTACGTCTTACCAAAACCTCTCATAAGATGATAACGGAATCACCGGACCGGATTAGGGCCGCTCAGAGTTCGTTTTCGGATAGTTCCGATAAAGGCGCTTTCAGCACTGTTGAAACAGGCGCCTCTCTCTGCTGTCTTTCCTATCGTACTCTTCTCTTCTACGCGTTTGCAAGATTCATTTTTATGCTCTTATCTTATTCCAACTTTTCTAATCTGTAAAGAGGTTTTTTATAACTTTTCGTAAAACTTTTATTTTTTTAAGACGGCGGCTCCTGTTCCCTCCGGCCCGCTACCGTCCTACTGCCTGATATCCACATATCCTATCGCCAGATCTTCTTCCGTAAACTCATAGGGATTCCCATTGAGATTTAAGTACAGATATTCAAGTTCCCGTTCCGGTACGACCCACGCCAGATGCACGACGGCAGTTTCACCCGGCCTTAAACTGTCAATGTAATTCTTACCTTCTCTTCCAAAAACATCCGTATAATACATTTCCAAAAAGCCCGCCGCTCCGCTTATTCTCGCTATATCCCAGTTATCACTCTCTCCCGGCGTTTCTCCCTCATAGATTTCCACCTTTCCATCCTTCTCAACCAGTTTCATCAAGCCGCACATATAAAGAATATCCTGCATCGCGGCGTCACCGTTGTTCGTATACTCCAAAGTAATATATACCAGCTTTTGGGATATCTCCTTTGTATCCACGATTTCCGTTAACGAATCCGTACTGTTTCCGTTTTTGATATACTGGATCGTACCGGGAAGAAGATTGCCCTGCGCATCCGTCTCTTCTGCCAATTCCTTCTTTATATCTGCGTCTTTAGACAGGTCCAATACGCTGATATTGTCAAATACCTGCACATCCGATACTTTTGCGGTCAACCCTTCATACCCTTCCCAGGATATCGTAGCCTCCACGGAAAAGCTTTCCCCGACGGCATGGGCGTTACCCAGCGCGCTCTTCTCTACTTGGGAAATAAAATCATATTCCATGATTTCCTCCCTTTCCTCCTTAGAGGCAAGATATTCGCTCCACTTATATCCGCTGATGCAATCGTCTCCCTCGGAAACAGGCGTGAACCGGATACTTTCCGCCATCTTCACCGCATCCTCTTTTGATACGTTTGACGATACGAACATCTCCATGACATAATGAATATCCGGATATGCCACATAGATCCTTTGGTCATACGCATTTTCCTCTCCGAGAAGATTGGAAAATTGCAAATAAACGCCGTCATATCCGTTTATTTTCATATCTTCTCTGGAAACGACCTCCTCAAACGACATTTCAAACAAATCGTCTCCCATATCCATTTCGTACAGAGAAACCGTAACCCCTCCGTCATAGGGCGCGTCTTCGTATCCGAATTTTCCTGACCGTTCCGTCTCCCTCAGCCCTTCCGGCAGATAAGAAACCTCCATTTTTACCGGCCTGATGTCCGTCCCCGTTTCTGCCGGAACCGTTTCCTCCGATTGTCCGCCGGAAATCTTTTCTGCTTTTACTTCCGCCCCAAAGGTGCCGTTCTGTTCGCTTCCCATACGATAGACCGTTCCTGCAAATACCGTTGTTCCCAACGCCATCGCCGCCGCAAGAGCCGCAATAAGGAGCTTTCGTATTCTCCCCTTTCTTTTCGGCGTACCGGCCGCCGTCGTATTCAATTGTCTTGTCACTTCCTGCTCTACCATTGCCCGTATTTCATCCGGCATTACCGGAAATTCCTGTTTAAGGTTTTCTATTCTTATATTTTCCGATCTCATATCAGTCTCCATTCCGCCGCCCTTTTGCGGCACAAACTCTGCGGGTCCTTTCTTTCACACCATCCCGGCGGCTCTGCTCTGTGCGGCAAAGCGCCCTTCTCTCCGGACGTTTCCTTCCAATTCGTCTTTCAATGCCGACCTCGCTCTGGCCAGCCGGCTTTTCACCGCACTTTCCGTTACATCCATGATCTTCGCGATTTCTTTTACACTGTATCCTTCTATATAATAGAGCGTAACCGAGATCCTTGCCGTTTCCGGTAAATGGCTGAGCGCTTCGTAAAGTTCGGAATAATCTTCCGTCTCCTTTGCCGGTTCTTCCCTTGTAAATTCTTCCAATGACACCACTCGTTTTTCTCTGCGCATGATTGCATAGCATTCATTGAGTAGGATCCTTGTCAGCCACGTTTTGGCATAGGCGTCCTGTCTTAGCATATGCAGATTGGAAAATGCCTTCACGATTGCCTCCTGTATGGCGTCCGCACAGTCTGCATCACTGTAAAGCAGCGTCTTTGCCACGCGGTACATCATATCTTCCGATTCGACGATCAGTTTTCCTAATTGTTCTTTTTTCATAAATGATCCTTTCTGCCGGCACTTTTACTTCTCATTTTATCGCGCAATAAAATTTCTCCGTTAAACCGTTATAAACAGGTATCACCCGTTTACATTGATTAGATGCATAAAGGAAACGATCGGTCGCAGAAAATGAAAATTTTTTTCCGTAAGCTACCGGTAAGTCCTCTCTGTTTCCCTTTTAAGCAGAATGAAAAAACAGAGCCTGCCTTAAAAAGCAGACTCTGCCCTGACCAAAACAAACGGTATTTACAAAAAAACGCTTTTGTTCCGGCTGCACAGTTTCGTGATCTTCCCGTCCTTGATAAGACTGGCCTCGCCGTACACCCATTCCCTCCCGTTCTCGGAGAAAATATAACTGCCATCGCTCAATGCAATAAATTCCCTTCCCATGCTGTCCTGAACCGCAATGTCTTCTATCACCCTCATGCCGTCTAACTCTACCTTGTCAAGCCACTGATAATGAGGGATGATCATACGTTTCGTAAGCCCCAGCCCGTCTATAAATCTGCGGTAGGCTGCGTCCGTCCCTTCCCCGCGTAATTCGGGTATGGCGTAGACCGTTTCCGCACAGTTCATGGAACCTGCGCTCAACGCCATAACGATGCCCTCATAATCTGACAATGCCTGCCTTAAACCGATTTTTTTGAAAAACGCATTCTGGGTAGGAACATGGCCGCCTCCGAATAAAAGCGCGTCATACTCCTTAAGCCGTGAAACTGCCCCTTCATTTCTGCCGTCGCAGATATCTACTCTGCCGATACTCAGCCCGCTCATAGGAAAAATTTTACTAAAAGCATCCTTAAGACCGTCATTGTTTTCAAAATGATCCGGAGCGGCCGTTAAAAACAGTATGTCAGACTCTTCCTTCCAATACTTTTTGAGCCGTTCCACCATCCCGTTTTCTTCGTTCAGGCAGACCGGGAAAAGGCTCCCGCCCGTTTCCTCCAAAATACCGATATCACTTGTTAAAAATAGTATCATTACAGCATTTCCCCGACGATCTTATTCACCAACGCTCCGTCTGCTTTTCCTTTCACTTTCGGCATAAGCTCTTTCATGATCTTCCCTTTATCTTTTGCGGAAGGCTCTACGATCCCTAAGTCCGCAAGCACACCCTTTACTACTTCCCGGATCGCTTCTTCTCCCATTTCTTCCGGCGCAAACTCTTTTAATACGGCAAGACGTTTTTCACATTGCTCTATAATATCCGTCCTGTCCTTTGGCGCCAGCTCTAACGTCTCCTTTGTCTGTTTGATCTCTTTTTTTACTACTTCAAATTCTTCTGCCTCCGTCAGATCCTCTCTTTTGTCGATCGCTTTATTTTTCAGCGCGGAAAGCAGCATAGACAAGCTTTCCTTTCTTTCCTTATCTCCGCTTTTCATTGCCGCTACCATCTGTGCGCGGACTTCATCGATCTTACTCATCATTTTTTCCTCTCTTTCTTCCCTATTCACATGATTCACATTCCGTCATCATATTACAGTTTCATACTAAAACTTTGTATTATAAAAGTGTCTCTTCAATAATGGACGCTGCGTAGGCGATCAGATTGCTGCAGGGGCGGGTCATATAATACTGCGCCGTCCTCTCTTCCGGTTTTGCGCTCTCTTCCCTTTTTACATTCAGGCCAAGCAGCTCCCGGCAGATAATGCTTTTCTTTTCCGCTTCGAACTTATCGCTCATTTTACGGACAAGGGCGTAAATTTCTTCCTTCTTTTTTATATCCTCCGGATCCGTATTTCCGTATTTCAGCCCTGACAGCATTGCCATCGCCGATACCGTTCCGCATACTTCGCGCATTCTGCCGATCCCCGCTCCCATGGGGCTTGAGATCTTAAGCGCCGTTTCCTTATCCATTCCAAACAGATCCGCGTAAGTTGCAAAGACCGATTGACAGCAATTATACCCTGATTCAAACATCTCTACCGCTTTCCCTACTCTGCTCTCCTGTTTTTCCATCACAAACCATTCCTTTCTTCACTGCGCAGCTTTTCTTTTCAGATGTTTCCGTATTCATCCCCAACGGTACGGAACCGCAGACTTCCAAAGCATAAGCCGGCGTTTCTTTCCGGTTCTGTCAAATGCTCTTGCTAAACTTATCGATATTATCCACTTTTCCAATCACAATGACCGCGTCGCCCTTTATCAGTTTGTATTTCGGCCCGATCTCAATATTCGTAGTGCCGTCATTTTCAATAGCAATGATATTCAGCCCGAATCTCTGGCGTATAGCGATCTCTTCGATCGTCCTTCCTTCCAATTTATCCGATATCTCGATCCTGCCGATCTCTATGCTGTTGTCAGCCGACAGATAATCGAGAAAACTTGCGGATATCAAACGTTTGGCAAGGCGCAGCGCCATATCCCTTTCCGGATAGACCACCTCCGCGCCGATTTTCGCCAAAACGGCGCCTTGGTCGATGCTCTTTGCTTTGGCGATCACACGCTTTACACCCATATCCACAAGGTGCATGGCAGTCAATATACTGGTGTCGATCTGCTCTCCGATCCCCACAATGACCGCGTCGCAGTTCTGCATTCCGATCTCCGACAATGTCGCTTTGCTCAGGTCGTCCGCCACAAATGCGTTCTCCGTATACTGCCGCATCGCTTTCACCGTGCTTTCGTCTTTATCCACAACGATCACTTCTTTCCCTGCCTCCGCCAAAGATATGGCAAGGGCCATTCCAAAGCGCCCCAGACCGATGATACCGAAAGATTCCGCCGTTTTTCTTTTTTTCATATTTGCTCCCATCTGTCCGCTTTTGCGGACGCTCAAATCAAGGAGGTTGAAAGTGTATTTCCTTCAACCTTCCAAACATATTATGATTTGGAATTGTTTGCGCCATTTATGGCGCTGAAGTCTGCGGCTGACGCGCCAGCCGAAAGCACTCAGCCGATCGTCAAAGACTCTTCCGTATACCGGGCGTTTTTTTCCGGCCGGTTGATCCAAATCGACAAAAGCGTAAACGCTCCCAGCCTGCCTATAAACATTAAAACAATAACGACCAGCCTGCCCGCCGTGCCAAGATCCGGCGTGATGCCCGTAGAAAGTCCCGCCGTACCGAACGCGGATACTACCTCAAACATAATCTGTATAAAACTGTATTCCGGTTCCAGTACGCATAAGAAAAAAATACCGCAGAATACCACTACCAGCGACAGATTCACGATCATGTAAGCTTTCGACATCGTCTCTCCCGGTATGCTCCTATGAAACGCTGAAAGACGTTTCTTCGATACCACGCACCTTACTCCCTGCATTAAAGTAAAAAAAGTGCTGGTCTTGACGCCGCCTCCCGTGGAACCGGGAGAAGCGCCGATAAACATTAAAATGCACATGACGAAGAGACCCGCATTCGTAAATTCTCCCATATCATATGTGGAGAACCCCGCCGTTCTCGCGGAAACGCTCTGAAATACCGCCCCTATCCATGTCATATCTTCCGTCGCTTTAAAAAGGAAACTCCCCGCTGCAATCAGGAAAAGGCTTGTGGAAATTGCCACTTTTGAATGCAGGGACAGTTTTTTAAAGTTTTTACATTTTATAACATCCAAAATAACAAAAAACCCCAATCCGCCAAAAATAATCAGCCCACAGGTTACCGCGTTCAGATAAAGATTGTCCCTGTAAGGCGTCATGCTCCGCATCCCCCCGAAAATGTCGATCCCCGCATTGTTAAAAGCAGCAATCGCATGAAAAATGCTGACTCCGCAGGCACGGAGAAAAGGATATTCCTGACGGAACACAAAAAAGCAAAGCAGGGCGCCCACGCCCTCAAAACACAGCGTCAAAAGCAGGACAAATTTTACCAGCCTTACGATCCCCTTCGAGCTGTCTACATTCATGGCCTCTTTCACAAGCAGCCTGTCTTTGATACTGATCCGTTTTCCCGCCGCTAAGATCAGCCCTACGCCGATGGAACTGACTCCCAGACCGCCGATCTGGATCAGTACCGCCACAACGCCCTGCCCGAATGCCGTAAAGCTGTCCGCCACGTCCACCACCAGCAGCCCGGTCACACAAACCGCGCTGGTCGCCGTAAATAGCGCGTCAATAAAACCGACCTGCACCCCTTCTTTAACGGAACAAGGCAATAGCAAAAGCGCCGTTCCCAATAAGATCATCAGGGCAAATCCTAACGTGATCAGTCTGCCTGAAGACTGTTTTCTTAAAAACTCCATTTTTCGCTCCATACCCGCCCCGGAACGTGTTTAAAAAACGTCCTGACGGACCTCCTTTAATAACTTTAGCGTCGGCAGCCGCCATTTTGGGCTTACCGACGCTACTTTTCATTACAGCCAAATTTTAACCCAACTCCCGTTTATCCCGCTTTTAACTTTTCCAAAATCAGGTTTATTTATTTTTACCGCAGCATTTTTTATATTTTTTACCGCTGCCGCAGGGACAGGGATCGTTGGGATATATCCTTTCTCCTTTTACGATCGTAGTAGAAGACTTCTGTTCTTTGTAAAGCTCTTTCCGTTTTGTCTCGTCAAAAATCGCGTTCCATTCCTCTAACTGATACAGCCAGTCCGCATCTGCAGCCACCATGTTTTTATAAAGAAGCTCTTTATCAAAACCGAGATTGACTCTCGTATCCTCTTCCATTTCCTCAATCGGATTCTGATCGATCAGACTGTCGTTGATGCCGTCCAAAAATCCCACCATCGTCATAAGCGGTACGCCGAATTTCTCCGCAAGCTCTTTTACCGTCCCCTCTACCGTTTCATCGGGATTTTTTAAAAGCTCTGCGTAAATATCCCGCTCCTCCTGAAAATAAACTGTCCACAATCTCTGCAGATCCGCTTTATTTGCCGTTTCATCATACGCTTTGTTTCTCCACTGCTCTAATAATGCCATAATCTAAAATCCTCCGAAATAATTTCGTTTTTCTTTTGGTTCCCTGCTATAGTATAGCAGGGAATTTTAAATTCGTCCATATTTTCTGTATAAACTTCTTCTTTCATGTACATACTTTTAATAGTCATCGGAACCCCCTCCTTTGACCGTTACACAAGACAAAATAATACAATCCTCCCCGAAGGGGCTGCGGCGCGTTCAGACGCCTGCAGCCCCTTATTATATTTTGCCAAAACGGTCAACGGGCTATGTCATACACACTCCTGACTCTGTGACCGGAAGCCTTTCCTTCTATGATACGGATCTTCTTCTCTCCCGCGTTCATATCAAAATAATTATCCTCTAACCGCACGTCACCATCCGTTCCTTCGATCTCAACTTTCTGCGCATAACTCCTGGCGGCCACAACAATGCAGTCCCCTTCCTTCCTGACAGAAAGCTGCGGGTCCTGAAAGCGGAAATGCTTGGGTGTGGTAAACAGACAGGTTCCTTCCGATACCGTTTCTCCCTTTATCCTGAATTCATAGCTGACATACTGTGTAAAAATATCACAATCGCTGCAATTCTGTTTTTCCAGCCATACGCCCGAAAGCGGCGGCGCCGTTACGCTCTCTTTCTTCTCCCAGACCACGCTGCCGTCCGCATTCCGAAGAGCCGTCACCGCTTCGCCCGTGATTTCTTCTCTCGTCTCATTGGCCACATGCAGCCTGACCGATTTTTCAAAGTCCTGCTTTTCCATAATGCAATAAGGCCGCTCCGTCAGCTCGCCGTTTTCTTCACAAGAGACCATAACAGGGGCAAACATACGTTTTTCCGCGTAATGAAGCGCTTTCCATCTTCCGTAATAGTCGATGCTCGCCCACGACGCCACCGGCCAGATATCGTTTAGCTGCCAGACCACCGTTCCCATACACCTGCCCCGGTGTCTGCGGAAATGCTCCACTCCGTAGCGGATAGCGTCCGCCTGCAAAAGCTGGGAGGCATAGAGTAAGGAATCGAAATCCTTCGGATAAAGATAAGTAGCGGAAAGATAATTCAGGATCTTGCCGTTTGCCGCCCTGTTTCTCTGATGCATCTCCATGATTCTGGAGAAAATATTCCGGTCTTCCTTTTCGGTAAATGTCTCCACAGTTTTTAAACAGGGAAAAGACTGAAACCCAAACTCCGATAAATAACGGAAATAGAATTTACGGTACTCGGTAAAAGGCTTGTCCCCATGCCACACATCCCAATAGTGGGTATCCCCTGCGTTCTCATCCCAAGGGTTTTCAAAATTCCCACCCGAAGAAGGCGAGGAAGGCCAGTAAAAGGTATTCGGATCTTCCTCCTTTACGATCTTGGGAATAATGTATTCAAACAGCTTGATATAATCATATTTCTGCTTTTCAGACGGTTTCCATACTTTGTCCAACGTCTGCGTCTCCATCTCATTATTGCCGCACCAAAGCCCCAGACATGCATGGTGTCTGATCCTTCGCACATTTTCAACGGTTTCCTGCCGGATATTTTCTTCGAACGCGTCATCCAGTTCATAGCTGGCGCAGGCGTACATAAAATCCTGCCATACCAGCAGGCCAAGCTCGTCGCAAATATCAAAAAAATAATCGTCCGGATAATAGCCGCCGCCCCATACGCGGATGGAATTATGGTTTGCCGCCACGCAGTCTTCCAGCAATTTTCTTGTCCGCTCTTTCGTGATCCTTGAAAAAATATTGTCCTCCGGAATATAGTCCGCCCCCATTGCAAAAATCCTGATTCCGTTCACTTCATGGGCAAAACAGTTCCCCCATTCGTCCTTTTCGGTATTCACCGTCACGCTGCGCAGGCCGATGCGCCTCTCCCAACGGTCCAGCTCTTCTCCCTGCCCGTCATACAAAACTGCCTGCGCCAGATAAAGGGGCTGCTCTCCATAGCCGTTAGGCCACCAAAGCCTCGGGTTTTCTATCACGACCTTTTCCTCTTCATCCGGCAGGTATTCCCTTCCCTCCGGCGAATACACTTTGACTTTCAAACGGCCGGCCATGTGCTCCGCCGTCCCTAAATCTCCATTATCCTCCAAGGCGGCGGTTCTGTCACTTTTGTCCGGCGCCCCGTAAAATTCTTGCGGGAATAATGCTATCGTGGTATCGAAATCAAGGGTTACTTTATTTTCTTCATGGTACTGGGTAATGTATACCTGTTCGATCCTCGCCGTCTTTACAAAAAGAAGTCTGACGCTCCTGAAGATCCCTGCGTCGGGAAGTCTCGGCCCCCAATCCCATCCGAACATACAATGCGCCTTTCTAAGATGCGGAAACCCTTCCATAGCGTCCGCGGAACCGCCCGTATAGATCTTTTCATTCTCTTCCCTGATATAACGTATCGGCGAATGCAGCGTTACCCGCAGCGTATTTTCTCCGCCCTGCAAAACGTCGGAAACGTCAAATTCCCATGTCCGGTGCATATTGTATGCCGTTCCGATCTGACGGCCGTTCACATAAATATCCGCAAGCGTATCGATCCCGTCAAATCTTAACAAGACCACATCGGCATTTTCCTTATCTTCTTCTAACCAAAAGCTCCTGACGTACTCAAAATCATTTTCCATCAGTCTGGTAGCCTGCAGTTCGTTATCACGGTAGTAGACATCGGGTATCTTTCCCTCTTCCATCAGCGTTCCATACACGCTTCCCGGCACTTTGGCAGGTATTTCCTCCTCCCCGATCCCATATACATTTTCACCCAATACTTTTAAACTCCAATTTCCGTCTAAAGAAATCTCTTTCATCCCGAATCCCTCTCTTTCCGTAACGGTCCGCCTTTCCTGTCCCCGGCTGCCGTTGGCAGACGCCACATTTAACCGGTTATCATAATAAGATCATAACGTATCGCATTTTGAGTCTGTTCTGTGTTATAATAAGTCAAATATATCGTTCAAGAATGTTGCCTGGTATGCGTGCCAAAACATGCAAAAGTGTCTACATCCGGCAGTAGCTCCCGGACTGCTTATGAGCGGGCTTATTGTTTGTGTCTGCGCGCTGTCTGACACAAACTTGCGGTCCATAATATGGATCTGTGCAATAAGGCAGCGCAGAAATGAGGATCATAAAAATGAAAAAAAAGAAAAATCCGAAACAAATTGCCGCCATCGTCTGTCTGGTGCTGATTGCCCTTTCTTATATCGCCCTGATCGTCGTATCGCTCTTAGACTCTTCGAAGTCCGGCGAATTGTTTCAGGCCTGTCTGATTGCCACCGTGTTTCTCCCGATCCTATGCTGGATCTATATCTGGCTCTATGGCCAGATAAAACAAAAACCTACGATCGCAGACCCTGATATTTTTCAGGCCAAAGAAGATTCCGGAGAACAGGAAATCGAAAAATCATAGCGCAGTTTCTGCCATACGGACGGTCAGTATGCGACGCCCAAATCATGCAGCTCTTTTTCAGCCTGTTCTTTATCACGAAAATGAATCCCATGGATTCCGGCTTTTTGGGCCGCCTCTACATTGACGAGAGTGTCGTCCATAAACACGCATTCTTCCGGCACAAGACCATACCTTTCCATCAGCAGATCATAAATTTCGGGCTGGGGCTTGATCACATGGTCTTGATAGGAAAGTATCCCTCCGTCCGTAAAAGGCAGAAAATCCAATACCTCCCCGCAGTCCGCCACCGCCTTGTGGGAAAAGTTAGACAGTACGAGTACCTGATATCCGCTCTGCTTTAAAGCCTTGACCCACGGGATGGCATAATCATAGCGCACCAGCATACCCGATATATTGTTTAACGATTCCCGCAGCTCTTTTTCGATTCCCGGATCGTTCTTTATAAAAGCTTCTACCACTTCCTCATCACTTAGATTTCCCCTGTCATACTCGTTCCACACCGGACTCTGCACCGTCGCCCTGCCGATCCGCTCCTTCACTTCCTCACTGTAAGAAAACCTGTCAAAATATTCCTTCCAGGCAAATCCTGCCAATACGTTTCCGATATCAAAAATAACTGTTTTTATCATATCCGTTCCTCCATTCCTTCCTGCCCGTATACCGCCGGAAGGCTCAGTATTAAGCGTGAAATCGCTTTACAGATCCAATATATCAATCAATTTCTTCGCCGCCGCCGAAAGGCCGCTTCTTTTATCCGTCACTACGCAGAACGACCGTTTCGGTATCATTTTATTAAACCTTAATTCAAACAAAAGGCCGCTGTCCAAGGCTTCTTTGGCAAAATCCCTTACCACGCATCCGACGCCTAAGCTCCGCATTGCAAACTGTACTACCATATCACTGGTCGCAAGCTCAAACTCGGGATTTACCATGACGTTATTTTTCCGCAGAAAATCATCCATATACATCCTTGTGCTTGTGGCTCCCTCTAAAAAAATAAGCGGTAATTTCTCAAGATCTTTAAAATCCAAAGTCCTGTTTTTATAAGAGATGAATTTTCTTCCCGCCACAAAGATATCGTAGATTTCTTTTACTTCGACAGCCTCCAGCCCGTCCTCTTTTTCAAAAGGCGTGCTTATCACGCCGAAATCAATCTTTCCTTCCTTTAAAAATTTCAGCGTCTCCGGCGTAGGACCATTCGTAACGGTAACCTTGATCGCAGGAAAGCTTTCATGGAATTTCTCAAGAAAAGGAAGCAGATAAAAACGGAGCGTCATATCGCTGGCCCCGATCCTGATCTCTCCCAGTTCCAGATTCAACATCTGCGATAACATTTTTTCTCCCGTTTCTATCTGCTCATACCCCTTTTGTACATAAGAGAACAAAAGCTCTCCTTCCGCCGTCAGCCGCACTCCCTTTGCCGTCCTCTTAAAAAGCACTGCCGAAAGAAGCGTTTCCAACTGCTTTACCGACTGGCTGACTGCCGACTGTGACACGGAAAGCTCCTTTGCCGAAGCGGTAAAGCTTCCCGTTTTTGCCACATAGTAAAATACTTTATAGTATTCTAAATTCGCTACCATGAACGCGTTCCTCAATCTTTGTCACGGTAAATAATATCGTTTCTTCCCGGACCGTTGGATATCATAGTAATCGGATATCCCAGTTCTTCTTCAATAAATTCAATGTATTTACGGCAGTTTTCGGGAAGTTCCTCATAAGTCCTGATCCCTCGTATATCCGTCTTCCAGCCGGGCAGTATTTCCAATACCGGTTTCGCTTTTTCCAATTTTGCCGTTACCGGAAATTCTGTCGTCACTTCCCCGTCGATCTCATATCCGACGCAGACCGGAATCTCATCCAGATAACCTAACACATCCAGCACGGTAAAAGCAACGTCCGTTGTTCCCTGCAGACGGCAGCCGTATTTTGAAGCCACACAGTCAAACCACCCCATCCGTCTCGGACGTCCCGTGGTAGCCCCGTATTCTCCTCCGTCGCCGCCGCGGCGTCTCAGTTCGTCCGCCTCTTCTCCGAAGATCTCCGATACAAAAGCGCCCGCCCCTACTGCCGAAGAATATGCCTTACATACGGTAATGATCTGTCTGATCTCATAAGGCGGGATGCCTGCGCCGATCGCGCCGTATGCAGCTAAAGTGGAAGAAGACGTAACCATCGGGTAAATACCGTGGTCAGGATCTTTTAACGTGCCAAGCTGTCCCTCTAAAAGCACGGTCTTTCTCTCTTTGACCGCTCTGTCCAAAAAAGAAGATACATCGCAGACAAACGGCTCAATCATTTCCCTGTATCCGTGTAATGTTTCAAGCAATTTCCTGGGATCGAGCAAAGGTTTGTGATATAAATGCTCCAGCAGCACGTTTTTAGCTTCACAGACACGTTCCGTTTTTTCTTTTAATAACGCTTCGTCAAAAAGCTCGCTCACCTGAAAGCCGGTCTTTGCATATTTATCAGAATAAAAAGGCGCAATACCGGATTTTGTAGAACCGAAAGACTTCCCTCCCAGTCTCTCTTCTTCATACTGGTCGAACAAAATATGGTACGGCATAACGATCTGCGCCCTGTCGGAAACTAAAATTTTAGGCGCCGGCACTCCTTTATCGGTGATCGACTTGATCTCCTCCATAAGCACCGGAATATTCAGCGCAACTCCGTTGCCGATCACACTGGTCGTATGTCCGTAAAAAACGCCCGACGGCAAAGTATGGAGCGCGAATTTACCGTAATCGTTTACGATGGTATGCCCTGCGTTTGCACCGCCTTGAAAGCGCACGATAATGTCCGCTTCTTTTGCCAGCATATCCGTGATCTTCCCTTTCCCTTCATCACCCCAGTTTGCACCTACTACTGCTTTAACCATAAAATACCTCCATTCTTTCTGCATCTGCGTTCTTAACAGACGCGCTCCACGATCCGCAAAAAGCGTCGCGGATTCTCTCCAAAAGAAAAAAGCAGGCCGTAAAAAACCTGCTTTCCCTGTTCTTTACTTATTGATTATACACCTTTTATTCCTATAAGTAAAATCAATATTATTTATATTCTGTATAAGTTCTGCTAATATATGATCTCGCCTTATTTTCTTGACGTCGTTTGTCCTAGTGTCTTGTCTTGTTGATATCTGGCAAAACTACGCAGGATATTCGTTCATCTGCAAGGCAGATTTTCGACGGCGCAGCGGTGGCTGCGACCGGAAGATCTAACGCCGCAGATGGCCAAAATCCTTTAATCTACCGACTTAAGCGATTCCGCCATATTGATCTTATCCAGCTTGCCCGACATGATCCGGTTTACCACCCATGTAAACAAAAAGGTAAGAATCACACTCAGAAGATAACTGACAGTCCTCACATGAACGTCGAAAGACACAAGGTCGATATCCACTTCATGCATCACATAAATATGCAGCAGTTTTCCCAATAGAAGTCCTACCGCACAGCCGATCGCCGTAAGCGCCATATTTTCACGGAATACATAAGAAGCCGTTTCATTCCTGTAAAATCCCAGCACTTTAATGGTGGCGATCTCCCTGATCCGCTCAGTAATATTAATATTGTTCAGATTATAAAGCACGATAAAGGCCAACGCCGCCGCGCAGGCGATCACCACGAAAACAATATAATTCATGCTGCTCATCATACTGGAAAAACGTACCAGCATATCTTCATTAACGGATACGGCAGTCACATTTTCCGCTTTCATGACAGCGGCGCCCGCCGTATGGACGTCCGAATCCTCAGACACATTGGCGTAAATATTCTTAAAGGCCAGTTCTCCCATCGCCTCTTTATAAGTCTCTGCATTCACATAGGCATAATTATAAATATAATTTTCACAGATACCGCTTACTACCGCCTCGATCCGGTTCTGCTCCTCGTCATACAGACATATCGTATCGCCTATTTTCAGATGGTGTCTTTCCGCGATCTTTTCGCAGACCACGATCTTTCCCGTATCCGGATACTCGATCTTTTCTCCCTCCGGAGTATGCAGATCAATATAGTTCCCGATCTGTCCGGTTTCTCCGACGGCTACCAGATTTACTGTTTTTAAACTGCCCTCCGCCTCTATATCCATCGTCGTTTCCAGTACGGGGATCCATTCTCCTCCATAAGAATCCAACACCTGCGTCAATTCTTTGACGGAAACCGCCTCCCTGCCGTCGATCCCGTCCTTTAATGTGATCCCAAGCTGGTAAGTCTGGATTTCTTTAAACTGCTGGTCCGCAATATTGGTAACGGAATCCTTTACGCCGAATCCGGTCACTAAAAGCGCCGTACAACCGCTGATTCCAATAACCATCATAAAGAAACGTTTCTTATATCTGACAATATTTCTGACGGACACTTTATACAAAAATTTAAGCCGTTTCCATATAAAAGGAACCCGTTCCAAAAACACTCTTTTTCCTGCCTTCGGCGCTTTCGGGCGCATCAGTCCCGCCGCTACTTCCTTCAGTTCCCGCCTGCAGGATACCCATGTAGTCCCCATGGAGCATAACAATGCGCACACCAGACATACCAACGCCGTGACGGCGTCAAACGCATATACGATATCGCCCAATTGATACATCATCCCATAGGCTGTCCAAATGACCAGCGGGAAAACATGTATCCCGAGAAAATATCCGGCGATACAGCCCGTCAGCGCCGCGCTTCCCGAATAAAACAGATATTTTCCCATGATTTTTCCTTCTCCATAGCCCAGCGCCTTTAACACGCCGATCTGCATTCTCTGTTCCTCCACCATACGGTTCATGGTAGTCATACAGACCAATGCCGCTACCAGAAAGAAAAATACCGGAAATACATTGGCGATCCCCTCTACTATACTGGAATCACTTTCAAAACAGGCATAGCCGATATTGGTATCCCTGCCAAGAACATAGGTATCCGGTTTTTCTATCGCCTCGATCTCTTCCCTTGCCTCGGCAAACTCGGCTTCGGCGTCCCCGATCTTTTCTTCAAATTCCGCATAGGCGTCGTTATATTCCGCGAAGCCGTCCTCAAGTTCTTTTTTAGCTTCTTCTATCTCCAGCCTGCTTTTTTCCCATTCTGCTTCGGCCTTTTCTAACTGCAGTCTGGCATTCTTCAGTTCCGCTTCGCCCTCGGCAATCTGTGCCTCTGCACTTTCCAACTGCTGCAGAGCCGCCTGCGCCTGCTGTGCCGTCATGCCTGTATAGCCTTGTACCGGATGGTCTCCTGCAGACCCCTGTCCCATTGCCCCAAGAGCCGCCTTTTGCTCTTCCAAAGCGCCTCGCGCCTCGGAAAGTTCCTTTTCTTTCCTGTCAAGAAGGGTTTTATTGTCCGCAAGCTCCTTTTCGCCGTCTTTTAACTTTTCTTCTCCGTCTGCAAGCTCGGTTTCCGCTTCGGAAACGATCGCCTGATATCTGCGATTCCCCTGCTCTTCACAATAGGTTTCCCAAAGCTTGTCTTTCTCCTCTATATAATCGTTATATTCTTTGGAATAGATCGGATAGTCCTCGTCAAATTTTACATAGATCTCCGTATAATATTCCGCCGCAAATCCCTCCGGCAGCAAATACATAAAACCGCTGACCCTGCCGTTGCCAAGGGACGTAGTCCCCCTTTCAAACTGGATATAAGCAGAGGATTGGGCCATGCCCACAATGGTATATTCTTTATAGGCAAACCGTTCCAGATCTTCCGTTTCGTTATTTTCCGAAAGCACAATCTTACTCCCGATCGCGCTTTCTTCATAAAGATTGGAATCCACCACGCACTCGGTCCCTTTTTCCGGCAGTCTTCCCGCCGTGACCTTAAGTCCGTTTATATTTTTCAACAAAGAATGGGCTTTGATAACGTCTTCGTTTCCCTGACCGTTCACATAAAGAATATCCGCATCTACGGCTCCCTCCGCGGCGCGCACGTCTTCTTTCGCCCGAAACGCCTCCACATCTTCTTCCTCAAAACCAAGGGTAGACAAGAGACGGTAGTCATATAACTGATTTTCTTCCAAATACGCATCCGCCGACTCTACCATGACCGTTTTTGTGATCTTTAATCCTGCAAAAAAGCCGACTCCCAGCGCCACGATAGCAAAAATAGCAAGATACCGCCCTAAACTCTGCCTGATTTCCCGTAATGTTGTTTTTCCCATCATGGATCTCATAAAGAAACCTCCGTTCTCTCTCGCTGACCTACCACTCAATATCCTCTACATGAACGATATTATCATTTTGAACCATACTGACGATGGTACCGCTCTTTACCGTAATGATTCGGTCCGCCATTGCCGTAAGCGCCTGATTATGGGTAATGACTATGACCGTCTTCCCCTTTTCCCTGCAGGTATCCTGCAATAATTTCAACACCGCTTTTCCGGTATTATAGTCCAACGCTCCTGTAGGCTCGTCGCATAACAGCAGTTTAGGATTCTTGGCAAGCGCCCGGGCGATGGCCACGCGCTGCTGCTCGCCGCCGGAAAGCTGGGCAGGGAAATTTTTCATCCTGTCCTCCAGCCCCACTTCACATAAGACCTCGCCTGCATCCAACGGGTCGATGCAGATCTGCGCCGCCAATTCTACATTTTCAAGCGCCGTAAGATTCTGTACCAGATTATAAAATTGAAATACAAATCCTACGTCATGCCGCCTGTAACCGGTAAGCTGCTTCTTGTTATAAGCGGAAATCTCGTCTCCGTCCAAAAACACCTTTCCTTCCGTCAGCGTATCCATACCGCCCAAAATATTCAGTATCGTCGTCTTTCCGGCGCCCGACGCGCCCACGATCACGCAAAATTCGCCTTTTTCGATCTGAAAATTTACATCGTGCAATGCCTTAATAGACACTTCGCCTGTCTGATATATTTTACTGACATCTTGAAATTCTACGAATGCCCCCATGTCTCCTCTCCTTTTCCCAATCCGGTTTCCTATGATGACCGCTCTGGCCGTTTCTTCTTAAGACCAAAGTTAGCTAATCCCAATACACACAGCCGCTTTCCTGTTATTAAATTTAATGCTAAAAGAATCTACCTCTTTCTATAGTATTATCATAACATGAGGAGACAACCTCTTTCTATAGTTTTATATTTCTTTTATGATTTCCTCCGCCCCTGAAACCGATCAAGTGTCCCCTCCTTCTCCTAATTTCATATGATATATTAAATGCCGTTATAAGGAATCCGCCTATGTATCTTCTTTTTGCAACTGCCCTCCTTCTCCTGTTATTGTTTTTCTCTTTGCTTCATTTTCGCAGCAAAGCCATCACTCACAAAATATACCGTATGCATACGGAAGAAAAAGCAGGACTTTTAACGAAACTGCTTCACTCCTCCGGTTATTCCTGTCTGCCCTCCGGCGATCTTTTGTCCGCCTGTGCCTCATCCGGCTTGCCTGACACCGAAGATTCCGCACACCACATTTTTCCCGGGCCGCTGCCGTCCCGCCCGAACATGGCATTGGATACTTTACAAGTCCGTTTTGCCTATTTGGAAAACATCTGGACGATGGAATTTCATAAGGGCCAATACGGATTTGCCGTCTGGGGATCGATCCTGATCCGCCATACGGATAACGTGATACCTGACTCCCAGCGCCCCTTATCCGCATCCTATGACAGGGATCAGGCGTCTTTGCCCAAGCCCGCCTTTTCCCTGTATTCCGGAAAAGAAAAACTTCTGGATCTATCCGGCGGGTGGGGCCGGCTTGCCGGATTTAAAGCGGTCCGCTTTTTTGCCCCCGCGGATTTGTCCATGCAGGCTGCGCTCTCCTTCTCTTCCCATGATATGGCAATGGCTTTTGCCGAAGGATTGGTCGCCACCGGCTATGCCTGCGACGACGTCTGCGTCTGCGACGGAACCGTTACGTTTACGTTTGGTACTCCTGTCGTCATCCGCAATCCTTTCCGCAGGCTGAAAAAGAAAGCGGCGCTGTCTGCAAGCCGCTTTTGGTACCGGGTCTGTTTCCTGACTACCCGCCGTTTTACCTCCCTTTCGGACAAAATTCTGTATTTATACTATGATCTGCCGTTTCTCCTGTATAAAGCGATTCCGGTACGGAAACAAATATGATCCCCAATCGCGGCCCCACGGTTGACACTTCCTCCCATGTCTGTTATATTGTTTCCAACACAGTACTACATGATGAACTCGGTCAACTTAAAATAGGGGTAAAAAACATGGTTTCCATTCCAATGATATCAGGCGGCGCCGTCGACAGACAGTCCGTTTTATCTATCAATCAGAAAAAAATACAAAAACCTTTATCGGCGCAGACCATCGCCTCCGTTAACCAAAGAGGTTCCGCCCAGACGGCAGCCGCCGCTCCGGTATCCAAACCGATGCCGCCCCTTCTTCATACCGTACAGAAGGGGCAGAAGATTCCCCTTAAAACGCAGGGGGCGCTGAACAGGCTTAAAGTATGCCTTGGCTGGAACACAGGAAACGCCGCCTGCGATATCGACGTTTCCGCTTTTTTGTTAAACGGTCTTGGAAAAGTGACCGACGACGCATGGTTTGTTTTTTACGGACAGACAAAGAGTCCCGACGGCAGCACAATATTTATGACAGATCAGGGGGCGGACAGGGAGTGCGTCGCCATCGACCTTACGAAGCTGGATGCCGGCGTAAGCAGGATCGTTTTTGTTTTAACAATCCACGAAGCCTTAGAAAAGAATCTTCATTTCGGCATGGTCAGGGACGCCTATGTCCGGATCATGGATGCGGACTCCCAAAAAGAGCTCGTCAGCTTTAAAATGGAGGAATATTACTCCAACGTTATTTCCATGATGATCGGAGAGATCTATCGGCACAACGGCCAGTGGAAATTTAACGCCATAGGCAACGGCGTGGCAAAGGATCTGGCAGGTTTATGCGCGCTTTACGGAGTAGAAGTCACTTAAAGGACGGACGAAAACAAAACTGTCCCATATAAATATACGGAGGATAACGCCATGTTAACATTTGAAACTGTCAACGAATTAACGCTGAAAGTTACCTGCACCGGAAACGATGTCCTTTTTACAAAAGCGGGCGCGTTTATTGCCGGTGAAAACAGCGGCCCGAAAAATTATAAATTTGAAAAACTGCTGCTAGGGCCTCAGAACAACTTTGCACAGGCTGCCTTAGGATCCCTTGTCAGACGAGTCACAGGCGAAAATATCCCTTTGATGAAAGTCTCTTTAAACGGCAGTTCCACTACCTATTATGCCAGCTATGGGCAGCATGTGGTCATTTATAAATTGGAAATGGGAGAAACCATTTCCGTTGAATCCGAAAATATCCTTGCCTTTACACAGGACTGCGACTACAGCGTACGTTTTATCGGCTGCGGCGTTCTTTCCCAAAAGGGTCTTGCCACCTCTACCCTGACGGCCCAAGGAAACAATGCCTGCGTCGCCGTATTGTCCGACGGTAATCCTATCGTTCTCAGCAACGTTATGTCCCGCAATACCATTTCCCTTGATCCGGACGCCGTGATCTGCTGGATCGGGAACGGCCCCTGCGACCCGCAGATCAAAGCCGACGTATCCTGGAAAACTTTTATCGGACAAGCCTCCGGGGAATCCTACCAGTTTGAATGGAGCGGCGGCCAGCCCGTAACCGTCATTGTCCAGCCTTCCGAGCGGCGAGGCGGGATCAGTATCGGGATCGACTGACAAAGGCTGGAACCAGTGTACTGACATATTCATATTTGGTAAAACTCCGCAGAATATTTTTCTGAGAGTGCTGCTCCACAAACGCAGGCACAGCGGTGGCTGCGTCAAGGCCAGCCTCTTATTACTTTATTACAATATGACAGCGCATATTCTGAAAGCAGTTCTTTTTCCCCTGCCTCCTCCACGTCAAAACCGATCCTGTATTTTTCTTTGAACCCGAAAGGCGCGATCCCGATATCGGCGGCTTTTAGCATAGGAATGTCAAACCCGCTGTCCCCCGCAGCCATGACTTTGTCCGCCTTTATAAACTTTTTGAACCGTTCCACCGCAGTTCCTTTGTCCAGATTCACAGGAACTACATATACCTTAGCCCCGTTATGAAACACATCCACGAAAGAAGGATCCAGTTTTTCTTTTAAGTCTTCCGCCACCTGCCGGGGCTCAATGCATTTTGTAAACAGAAAAAGCCGTTCAATGTAACGCAGTTCGAATATCCTTCTTTTATCCGCCTTCAGCAGTTCTTGCGCCGTCTGCATCTCCTGAAAGCTTCCGCTTATCATCTGAAGCGATTCCCTGTACCACCCTTCTTCTCTTTTTCCGTCCACCAAAAGGATTCCTCCGTTGCACACCAATGCATACGGGAATTTCCCGACTTTCAGGTCAATCCGTTCATACTGCTCAACCGTTCTGGTGGAAGTGGGAACCAACAGGATCTTTTGCCTGAGCTTTTTCAATAGCCCGTATGTTTTTTCCGTCATATAAGAAACTTCCCTGCCGTCATAAAGCTCCACGGTTATTTTGTTTACGCCGATATCATGCTTATAAGAATAAATGAGCGTATTATCCAGATCCATATGTAAGATTGTCATCCGTCCGTTCTCCCAAAAAGGCGCGGCACAAAATCTGTACCGCGCCTTTGCAATTCCTTTTCTTATTTTTTCGATGCGATCAGTTTCCTGACCATATCCACAGGTATGATCAAAAGAGCCAGCGCCATGGAAACCAGTAACGCCGTCACATTCAACGTCGTAGTACTGAATACTTCGCCGCCGATCTCGATCATAACAGTCTGCAGGATGAATATCGCGCCCATGACAAAGATAAAATTCTTATTCTCGCCAATGTGTTCAAATAAATGCAGTCTTTCCGATCTGGTGTTCAAACTGTTGAAAATGATCGAATAGATAAAGAACGCAAACATAAACGTCTTTTTGTACAATTCCGGATCCATGCAATCCGCCGGGGTCACAAAGTCCGTAATACCCGCCACATTTTCCAAGATCAGGATCGACCCTAAGGTAATAAAAACAGCGCTCGTCCCAATCGCAGACTTGATATATGTGGTCAGGATATTGTCCGTCCTCTTCGCCGGCCTGTCGTTCATATAGCGCTTCAGGATCGGTTCGCCGCCGAAAGCCATCGCCGCCAGCGTATCCATGATCAGATTGATCCAAAGGATCTGCACGATCGAAAACGGCTCCGTCCATCCGAGCACCGGCGCTATGATATTCATCAACAGCGTGCTTATATTGACGGTAAGCTGGAAAATAAGGAACTTGCCTACGGATTTAGCCATTGTCCTGCTGTTGAGCACACAGTCTTTGATAGAGGTCAGACTGTTATTCAGAATGACCACGTCGCCGGCCTCCTGCGCCACCGCAGTGCCGTCTCCCATGGCAAACCCGATATCCGCCTGTTTCAAGGCGGGCGCGTCGTTGACGCCGTCTCCGGTCATACCACAGACATTATCCAACTGCTGGGAAATGGAAACCAGTCTTTTTTTGTCTAACGGTTTTGCCCTGCTGACTACGCGCAGATCGGGAAGTTTTTTCTTCAATTCCTCGTCCGGCATACTCTCCAGTTCCTCATGCGTCAGAACCACATCCGTCTGCTCGTTTTGCAGGATTCCTGCCTCTTTTGCGATTGCAACCGCAGTTTCTTCCGCGTCGCCGGTGACCATTACCACCTGTATGCCGGCATTGTTTAAGATCTCCACCGTCTCTACCGCATCGGTCCTTACGTTGTCCCGCAGACAAAGTACGGCCATCAACGTGGTCTTAGAATCGGCGATCCTTGCTACGGAAAGCAGCTTCATCGTCCTCTTCGCTTCCTCCAGCATCTGCGCCTCAACCGCAGCCTTATCCTTGGAAGTGAACTCTTTTACCGTTCCGTCGGGCAGCATATAATGAGTTACCTGATCCAGAATATTTTCTGTCGCGCCTTTCCAGTAGATGCTTCCGTCCTTCAGCGTGACCGTGGCGCATTTTTTCTCCGAATCAAATCCACTGATCTCTTTTACTTTTTCAAATTCGTTTCCTAAACCGTCAAATCCTTTACTCATGGCATAGGCAAGAAGCGCCCTGTCCATATTGTTGCTGCCGATCGGTTTTCCTTCCGATATTTTGGCAAGATTATTTAAGGTGATCGCTTCTATAAAATCTTTATTTTGGATGGAATCCACAATCTTTCCTTCACCGGTGATAAATTCCACTAACGACAGGTTTCCTTCTGTGATCGTACCGGTCTTATCACTGAACAGCACGTTCATATAAGCCGAATCGGAGAAAGCCGCCTTGTGGCTGACAAGGATATTCTTCTTATACATGGATTCCGTATTCATGGACTGAACCAGACTGTTCATCATCGGAAGGCCTTCCGGCACCGCCATAATGACGATTGAGGCCATAAGCATAACCGCTTCCGCGATCAGCAGTATCACAAATACAGGCGTAATATCCGCATCCGTGCGAAACAGGGTCAGGCCTACCTGTAAGACGCCTGCAATGGCTGCCGCAGACACGCCCAGTTTACCGATACCGCCCGCAACCACTTCCAGTTTCAGGCTGGAAGTATCTTTCCTCTCTTCTTCCGCATCGTCGGTCAGCGCCTTATTAATCTTTCCGAGTTCGGAATCGTCTCCGATCACGGTAGCGACCATATACCCTTCCCCGCTCGTCACCACGGATCCCATAAACACTTTACAGGAAGATCCGTAATCCGTACTCTCCGCTTCTTCCATGGAATCCGCCGCCGTTTTTGTCTCGTCTCTGGATTCTCCGTTTAACGCCGCCTGCGATACTTTAATACTGCCTTCAAAGATCAGGCCGTCTACAGGCACTTTATCTCCTGCCTGAATGAGCACCGTATCTCCCTTTACGATCTGGCTCGTCAAGATATTTAACAGTTTCCCGCCCCTGATCACTTTGGCAAAGGTTTTGTTATATTCTTCCTGCAGCGCTTCGCTTCTGGAACTGTTTCGGTATTCCGACAAAGTACTGAATCCGGTGGCCAGTGCGATCGCCAAAATGATACTGACGATCTCCACAATATCGTTTTCCCCTGCCAGCGCCGGGACGATAACGCCCAAAACGGCCAGCGCGATCTTTAATGCCAGTGCCCCGCACAAAACTTTAATCCATATATCGTCAAATGCGCCCAGAAACATGGACCATAAAGATTCCTGTTCCTTCTTTGCAAGCTGGTTGATACCATGCTCCTGTTTGCTTTTTTCTACCTGAGCCTCGCTAAGTCCCCGCTTCAGCTCTTCTTTATTCAAATCGTTCATCTAATAACGACCTCCTATATTTATCTGTTATGTAGTAATGTATTCCTCTCAGATTTTCCCACTCCAGTGCGCCGGCCTGATTACTTTCAGCCAAACAGCACAGAAGGGATTTTCAGTCTGCAAGGCGGAGGAAAAAGGCAATACGGCAGCTTCGTTGACCGCCGGAACACGGCAGATGAAAATGCATGCCTATGCCCCGTCCCTCTATCCGCAACAGAAGAGAAACCATAACCATAGTTTCTCTTCTTTCGACAGGATTATTCTATGTTATAAGTACCTTCTTGTCAATTCTCCAAGTCCGGGATCGTTTGTTCCCTGACCGATGGCGCTGAATTTCCACTCGCCGTTATGCCTGTAAACTTCTCCGAAAATCATGGCCGTCATTCCCGAATAGTTTTCCGTAAGGTTATATTTACACATTTCGTTGTTGTTCCTTGCATCCACAAGACGGATAAACGCATTTTGGATCAATCCGAAATGCTGGCGTCTCTGTACCGCCTGATAAATATTTACCACGATCACGATCTTGTCGTAAATCTGCGGCACATTGGCAAGATCGATAATGATCTGCTCGTCGTCTCCTTCCCCCGCTCCGGTCAGATTATCTCCCAAATGCTGCACGGTGCCGGTATGGTGGCTGAGATTCCCGAAATAGACCAAATCTCCCTTATCCACAAATTTTCCGTTCCTCAGCATGATCGCCGAAGCGTCGCAATCGATAGGCTGAGGCTTGGGCGCGAAAAATCCGCCCTTTTTCTGTACTTCATCCCAGCCAAGCCCGACCAGAATCTTCCCTAAGCCCGCATGGTCTTTCGACAGACTCACTTTCTGTCCTTTTTGTAAACTAATCGACATCCTTTCGTCCTCCTGTTTTTTCAAAAATCCCCTTCTGCGTGGAAAGGGCAAAGCCGTCTATTCCACGTCTACTCCGTAATTTGCGCATAAAGCCGCCAAACCGCCCTGATATCCGCTGCCTATGGCATTAAATTTCCACTCGTTCCCGTTTTTATACAATTCGCCGAATACGGCTGCGGTTTCAATGGAAAAGTCTTCGCCTAAATCATAGCGCAATAATTCTTCACCCGTTTCTTCGTTATAGATACGGATAAACGCATTGTTGACCTGTCCAAAATTCTGCCTTCTCTGCTCGGCCTCATAAATCGTTACTGTGAACGCAATTTTCGTAACGGAGGCAGGCACTTTGGACAGATCCACTTTGATCTGTTCGTCGTCCCCGTCTCCCGCTCCGGTCAGGTTATCTCCCATATGCTGGGCGCATCCCGACGGATGCGTCAGATTTCCGAAAAATATAAAATCTTTGGAATCTGCAACCTTCCCCGAATCCGTCAGCAGAAAGGCGGCGGTGTCCAGATCGAAGTCCCCGCCTGTATCAAACTGGTTCACATCCCAACCCAGTCCCACTACCACTTTTGTCAGCCCCGGATTTCCTTTCGTCAAACTTACTTTCTGTCCTTTTTGTAAACAAACCGGCATATCTTTTTCCTCCTATGCTACTTCGATTCCGTAGTGTCCGCAAAGCGCTGCCAGACCGCCTTGGAATCCGCTGCCAATCGCATTGAATTTCCATTCTCCGCTGTGTCTGTATAACTCTCCTACTACAACCGCCGTTTCGATCGAGAAGTCCTCGCCCAGATCATATCTGATCAGTTCCGTCCCCGTAGATTCGTCAACGATCCTGATAAAAGCGTTGGAAACCTGTCCAAAGTTCTGTCTTCTTGCCTCCGCCTCATAAATGGTGACCGTAAACGCGATCTTTTCCACATTTGCCGGAATCTTGGAAAGATCCACCTGAATCTGTTCGTCGTCTCCCTCTCCTTCACCGGTCAGATTGTCCCCCATATGATTTACGGAACCGCTGCTATGCTTTAAATTGCCATAAAAAACAAATTCCTTATCGGTAGGACATTTCCCGTTTGCCCCAAGCATGAACGCCGCCGCGTCAAGGTCGAAATCCGCGCCGGAATCGAACGCATTTACATCCCATCCCAATCCTACCATAATGTTTTTCAGTCCCGGATTGCCCTTCGTTAAGTCTACTTTCTGTCCTTTTGATAAATTGATCGGCATAATAATACCCTCCTTATGATTTCCTTTTTATATGAAATTTTTTATATAAAATAATGAAAGCTTACCCGTTTATAAAATCCCCGGCAATGAGTTAGCGTTTTGACGGCGGCATATGATACATTTTGTTGAAATCCTGTTTGATCGTTTCCAACCTCGCCTGATCCTCCACGCGTTTCTTTCTTGCCTCGTCCTGAATCCGTTTCGTCTCGTCGATACCGTTGACGATCGTCCTCCATGTGGTCTCAAGAGTCTCGATCTGGATAGAGCTGCCTGACGCCAGCTTCGCCGTCATCTTGGACGCTTCTACCGTATTCTGGGCGTTCTTAATCAGCATTTCATTCGTCTTCTTATCCAGCGCCGCCATGGATTCCGCCTGAATCTTTTGTCTCTTTAACATAATAGCCTGCGCAAGAGCCTGCTTAAATACCGGAAGGGTTACGATAAATGCCGAATTGATCTTTCTTACCAAATTATAATTGCTGAATTCCATCGTCTTTATCATCGGGATAGACTGCATGGCGACATTCTCCGCCGTCCTAAGATCCTGCGTGCGCTGCTCCATCATCATAAGCGCCTGATTCAGGGAGGTAAGTTCAAACTGGATGGAACTGTCTCCCGTCCTTTCCATATCCGCCTGTCTTTGCGCAATATAAAGTTCCAGCTCTTTGCACGCCTGTTCTCCCGCAAGAATATATTTCACCAGCTCATGGTAAAAATTAACGTTCGCTTCGAACATCTGGTTCAGTTTACGGTTGGACTGCTTGATCTCGGATTCATACTGCTTTAACTGTACATAGATCTTATCTACCTCTTCGCCCATAGTATGATATTTGGCAAGGATTTTATCCAACTGTTTTTTCAGATTCCCGAAAAGTTTTCCGAACAGGGTAGGATTTTCTTTGATCTCTTCAATATCAAATTTATCCATGATCTTGGCAAGCGCATTGAGCATCTCGCTGGTGTCGTCCAACTGCGACATATTCATGCTGTTGAGTACCACGTCGGAGGCTTTGGAGATCTCTTCCGCTACCCCTGCCCCAAAAGAAACGATCGTATCCAGATTGTTCACTTCGATCGTACTCACGATACGGTCCACTTCCTCGGAATTGACCAGTTCATTGTTCATCTGCTGCCTGTCGGCAACGATGTCATAACTCTCCACTACCACGATCTCATTCTTTACATCCGGTTGTCCCGCGGCCATACTGGCCGCTTCGGTCTGCGATTTCGTAAAATCAAGTCCCATAATCAATTACCTCTCTTAAAAATTTTATCACGCCAGCTAGGACGCGTACGATTTAATGAAAGACTGTTCAAGTCAGGGACCTGTAAATCGTATAGATATTCCCCTATCTGATGCTCTTCCATAATCTTTTGGTTAAAATGCTTCTCTATGCTCTGATATCCGGTGGGAACGAAGAAAATCACATCGAATCCGATCAGGTTCAGAAAAGCCGTTAAAATAGAATCTTCCAGTGAAATTACCGTTTCCGCCGTATTAATATAGATCAGTTTGGGATTCTTCTTCGTAAAATCAAACTTTTGAATCAGCCTCACCACATCTTTCGGCAGGTTCAGCGCCGTGGCCACGATCGTGTACTCCGTCCCGTTTTCAAAAGTGCCTTTGATCAGCCTCTGATCGATCAGAAGCTGCAGCTTCTCCAAAAGAAAATCCTGCACTTCATCCCTTAAGATGCCATACTGATAACTTGCATGATTTTTTATTTTATTTTTTTGGAGCTTTCCGTTTTTATAAAATTCCGCTGCATAAGCCTTCATCGGATTTGCCGCCCTCGTTTCGATATAGGGCGCCTTTTTGACCAAAATGGTATCTTCGGTGACCAGTTCCCTGACCGACAGCCAATAATCCGGCAGACGTCCGTCTTTCACACCGGATACTTTTGCAAAAATGACAGGGATGTTCACAACGCCGTCCACCGTACTGAAATTGGGCCTGTATTTCAGTTCCTGATCCCAAAGGATCCTGATCTCTTCATACATGGTCTGTAAACTGATCGCATTTGCTTTTGCGTACTGCCGGTTCCTGTACATTCCGGAATCCTGATACATCAATGTATCCAGTTCCCTTTCCGCATGAAACGCGGCCGTTCCGATCCTGACCTGAGAATTTTCCTCGGGAAATCTGTCAAGCGCTAAAGACTCGCTGTAATTGACTTCATATAGCAGCTTGTCCTCCAACCGGCACTTTCCGTTCAGGTTCGGGCATAAGATCAGTACATCCACCGGAAGTCTTGCCAGAAACTTTACAAACATCGCTTCCGTCTCATTTTTGCAGCCTCCCAGATAAATAAAGCAGGAAATATCCGGCTGTTTCCAATTGGAAAATAAAAGAGGCTGGTATCTTTTCAGAAAGCAGAGCAGATACACCGCCTGATTCGTCAGCTTATTTACATTTCCCTTCTCCTGATCGGTTTCCATAAGGAGCACGTCGACAAATGCTTTCTTCATCAGCCTTTGTAATTCTATGTTGGCAGTATACTGTATATTGGCGGACAGATCCATGATCATCTGCTCCCGTCTTTCATAATGGTTCCAACGGATCCGGGACAGCTCGTCAGGCGAAGGTTTGGGAATCTCTCCGTTCACAATGACGATCTGCCTTTTGGCATTTTTAAGTTCCTGCCAGAATTGATATAGCTCATTGGAATACGTCAGCTTGTCCTCTACCCCGTTGATCCGGCAATAACAGTTGTAAAACAGCTTCGGGTCATTCCCCCTGAGGGTAACGCTCTCCCTGATATCATCCAGTCCCTTTCCTTTTACCCAAACGTTGGTGCCATTGACAAGGGACGGTTTTGTACCGTAAAGCCGTTCCGTCTCCAGCTCGCTCCTCATCTTTTCCCTGATATATTTTAAACTGAAATCTGCCGGAAACTGCTTCATGCCGTTTACCTGCAGTTCATCGGACAACGCCGACTGTGGGTCTATATTCAGATATCCTTTATCGCCGTGGTACTGGAGCAGTACGACGTCGCATCCCGCCTTAGAAAGTATCGATATGAGCATCAGTTCATAATTGCCGGTTTCCCCTTCGTACAAGATCTTGGGAATGTTATTCTCCCCAAGCTGGCTGACGATCCTTTCAAATTTATAGTACAGCCAGCACATAAACTTGATATAGGCGTTCTTTAACATATTCTCCGTCTTCCCTGCCTTACGCATGGAATCCAAAGAGTCATAGATAGAAGCCGCTACGTTTGACCTTTGGTAATCGTTCATCCGCGGCAGCCACTTTTTTAAACCGGATGTGATAAAGCCCGAATCCATTTGAAACTCCATCCCCATGATCTCTCCGTAATAGGAAAGATTCTTTTCGTCCGGATTAGGGATCCTGCCTTCGATCACAACGCCCGCACGTCTGGCAGCATCATAATATTTTTTGATAAACCGTTCTATTTCTTCCGAATATCCGTTGATCCGGTAAAAATATACCCCTCTATCCGGCCTGTCGCTTAAACTGACAAAATAGTCTTCCAAATCCCGGATTTTTTTATGTTCTAACATGGAAAGTTCTCACCTTCAATACTTGTTCATTTTGTTTTTATGCATCACAAACCCTAAGCCTGAACCTACAAGCCCGCCGATGATATGCGTAAGATTGGACACATTATCGCGGATAAAAATACCGTCGTACACCTGCCCGCCAATATAGATCAAGGCGACCAGAATAAACGTAAACGGAATCTTTCCTTCTTTCATGCTTGTCAGCGAAGAAAGCAGGATCAGCGCAAATACTACGCCGCTTGCTCCAAGAAGCTGGACATGGGGGAAAAAGATAAAATGAATGATACCAGTAACCAGCGCCGTCGCCAACATAACAAAAAGTATATTAAGCGAACCGTACTTTTCTTCAAGCAAAGGCCCGACTACCAGTATGAGCATGATATTTCCGATAAAATGATCCCAGCCCGCATGTCCCAAAACATGGCCGAACAGACGGACATAAGTCAAAGGGCTTAACAGGGAAGACCGGTATACGCTGAAAAAAAGGTTCGTAGTCCCTTTGTTCGTTATCCCGTCCAGTATCAGCACGACGAAACAAACTGCCGCAAACCCTACGATCACAGGCGAATTAAAAGAAATCTGCACCTTTTTCCCGATTTTTTTCAACTTCTCCACTTCCTTTCGCTTCTCTTTCACTCATTTTATCAGATGAACCCGTATTTTACAAGTTTTGTACCCATTTTGTTTAATTCGTGCAAAAACGGACAAGAACCAAATCTCAATGTCCCCGGAATCCTTTTACAAACGGCAGTATGCTCTCGTAGCCGACTGCCAGATTGATATTTTGTCCGCTGTCAACTCCGGCCGTACTGATACCGATCACTTCCCCCTGCATATTCAGTACCGCGCCGCCCGAGCTGCCGTGAGAAGTAGGCGCCGTAAACTGGATCATATCCACGCCGTCGATCTTGCGGAATCCCGAAATAATGCCGTCGGATACGGAATTAAAAAATCCCAGCGGGCTTCCGATGGCCACCACTTTCTGTCCCCGGGCTAACCGTTGTTTCCCCTCGTAAATATCGAGAGGCTTTAATTTTTTATCGATCCGGATCACGGCAAGATCCAGATTGGAGTTATATTTGATCACTTCATCCGTCGAATAGACCTGATCGTCTTCCTCAATGCGGACGGAATAAAAACAGCCTCCCGCCGCAACATGGTCGTTGGTCAGGATAAAACCGTCCGTACCGATCATAATTCCCGAACCGGTTCCGATCACATCGCCGTTCTTATCGTGGACGGCGATCATCACAATGGAAGAGGCCAGCCGGGCCAGTTCTTCAAACGTTTTTTCCGCCTGCCCTGTACCGCTATCGGTTTTATTGGTATTGCTTGTACGCCTTGGCCTTCTTTCCGGAAGCGTTATTTTAATATTGGTCTCATACTGCAGCGCCTCCTCTTCCTCCGGCGCCATATGTATATGCAGATCAGGCGGAACATACGCTTCCGTTTCCGCTGTCCCGTAATCTCCTAACCGCACCGTACCGGATAATTGTTTCAGCCCTTCGTCGATTTCCGCGTCCTTTTTATTTTCCACCACTAAAACGTCGCATCCTAATAACGTTAAACAATAATAAAACAAATATTCCTGCTCCTTTACTACATTTTCGGCAATGACTTTGATACAGCTCCTTTCATTCCACCCCTGAAAGGAACCGTCCATAAGGCAGTCCAGCCAGTATAATACTTTGATCCCGAAATTCCTGATCATGGACTCCGATATCCCGTTTTTGATCGTTTTGTACTTTTGGACCGTCTCCCGATAGGCATCCTCCAACATTTCTGCAAAACGGTCCCCAAACTGCATTTTTTTTAATGTCAGCTTACCGCCTGCCCTCCATCCGTCAAACGCTTTCGTATAAAAAGCGGTTTCCTCCACATCGGATAACCGGGGCAGCGGCTTGGCCCTGACATAAGTAAGGCGGCCGCTTTTCATCTCCCGGTCCATCCGCTTATCGATCTCGGCCATCTTTTCCACATACCGTTCCGGCTCGCCCAGCCCCCTGATAAAATATACGTCCCTGAGATCATGGTGAAATCCGCCCTTTACGTTTAAAAAAGTTTCGATAGAATCGATACGCATCACATTATGCCTATACGATACTTTTCCCCCCACTTGCAACCACCTCGGCTTTTGTAATATATGATTTACTAAATACTGCTTCTCATTGTCTTTCATTTTATCACAGATGCCATTTATTATCTATCTTTTTTCCAATTCCAGTGATATAATCGTAGCAGTAACGGTTGTTACTGTTCTGTAATAAAATAGCAAGTGTTTCTTGTCAGGAGGCTCAGAAATTGAAAGATAATATCCTATACTACAGCGTAGGTCCGCTGCTATATTGTCCCGCAAATAAACCGTCCATCGCCGATTCCGTCATCAATGGAAAATTAGGTTCTACCTTTTCATTGGCGCTTTGTCTGGAAGATACGATCAACGATAATTTTGTGGAAGAAGCGGAACAAAACCTGATCCGTTCCCTGATGCAAATCTATGACAGTTATCAAAAACAGATCTTTTATCTGCCTAAACTGTTCATCAGGGTACGAAATCCTAAACAGATCGTCCGTTTAACAAAAGCCCTCGGCCCAAGCATCGAGTTTATAACCGGCTTTATCATTCCTAAGTTCTCCGTTTCCAACGCGGGAACATATATAGAAGAGCTTATAAAGGCCAACGAATATGCGGCCAAAAAAATATACATGATGCCTATTTATGAAAACGCCGCCATGATCGATCTAAGGAACCGTACCGATATCCTTTACGAACTGAAAAGTACGCTGTCTGCCGTTGAAGATCTGGTATTAAATATCCGGGTAGGCGGAAACGACCTTTGCCATCTGTTTGGTTTCCGGAGACATTCCGATGAATCCATCCACCGCATCAGGCCGATCGCAAATCTTTTTTCAGATATCATCACCGTATACGGAACGGACTATGTGGTAGCCGGCCCGGTCTGGGAATATTATTCGGGCGAAGACTGGGAAAGCGGGCTTATTCAGGAAATATCCGACGATAAGCTGTGCGGCTTTATCGGTAAGACCGTGATCCATCCCAACCAGATCCCCGTCGTAAACCGCTCCTATCAAGTATCCAAAAGCGATTTTAACGATGCCCAGGCCATATTGAACTGGAATCAGAATTCCAATGAATATGTAGCCGGAAACTGCGCCAAGGAAAGAATGAACGAATATAAAACCCACAATAATTGGGCAAGGCAGATCCTTTATCTTGCCGAAGCTTTCGGAATCAAAGAGTAATATAAAAGGCTGCCGGAAAACACGGTAATTTCCGACAGCCTGCCCTTTCTCACAGATCCTGGATCATCTTAAAAGATCATTGATCTTATCGCGATACTCCTCTTTGGAAATGATATCCATAGCAAGCTGTATTTCGATCTTTCTGATCTGTTCATAATGATCAAGCCTGTTTTGTACAATATGCATTTTTTCGCTATACTCTTCTTCAGAAATAATATCCATAGCAAGCGCCTTGTCCAATTTCGCTTTTTCAAAATCAAACTCGTCCTGCGCCTTTCTTCTTGCGCGCTCTTCTTCCTCTTTCTTGATATTCATTTCCTTTTCTGCGATCATTTCGTCGATTTCCGCTATTTTTTCAAGATTAGGCTGCATCTGCTCCAAAATATCGGAAACGTCAAATGCCATGTCCCCGCTTGAATTTGCCGTATAATCCACATATCTCTTTCCGATCTGCGCATAAGCGTCCTGAAGCTTACGCTCGATCACGGATTTCTGCACCTTTAATCCGGCTGCTTCTCTCTGCTCCTTTGTGGAATTATAAATACTGCTCCCAAAATTTTTTGCCGACCCAATCACGGATTCCCCCGCATTTTTAACCGCCTTTGTCGCCTTTTCAAACATATCCATGTAAGTTTACCTCCTTTTACTGAATCAAAAAACAATCTGTGATAAACTGATTGTATCATATGATCCCGCCAATAAAAAATGATATTATTATAAATTTGATAAATTTGGTATAAATTTATTTACCGGTTTCCTCCTATTTATGGGATAAAAACTCATCCCTCGGCAGCCGGCGATTATTTTCTATACAGAAATAAATAGGATCGCCGGAAAACGGGTATCATCTGTTACAATAAAAGAAACATACACAATAAATCGTAATACTAACGGAGCAATGCCGATGAAATATATAAATGCAAATGATATTTTACCCGAACAATTACTTTCCATGATTCAAAAATATTATCAAGGCGGCTATTTATATATCCCGAAAGAAAACAACCATAGGATAAGGCGGCAGACCGATTATAAGATCGAGTTAGCGAAACGCAATCAGCACATTTATTTAAAGCATCTTGAAGGAACAACAAACGGACAGCTTGGAAATATCTATCATTTGTCAAATGCAAGCATCCGGAGGATTCTTGCAAAAGAAAAGGAGCGATATCAGAAAATGAAAGAACTTATCGAACAGATCCTGCCTTTATGGGGAATGGAAAACAGGAAAATACGGCAAGTATATCCCTCGGCATGGGAAATCGATCACTCTTACATCATAAAAACCTATGAAAACAAAGAGCAGTTGGAAAGAAACGTAAAAATTTCAGAAATATTATCCGATTGTAATATCCCCGTTGCACAGATCGTCCCAACTAAGGCCGGAGAAAAATTTGCCGGACATAAGGATCTTTCTTTCCTTATGACCAAAAAATTGCAGGGAAGTAATATTGCCTTAATAAAAGACAGTAAAACGATCCGTAAAATGGGATGCGCCATTGCAAAACTGCATAAAGCGTTCCTGCAATGCGAAAAATCAATGACATTTTGGGATAATAGTCTGTTAAAAGAAATGAAAGGATGGGTACGGGATATTTTAATACAAAATAAATGGCAGTTGATCAATGAGACGGAATATTCAAAAACACTGGACGCACTGGAAAAGGGATATGACCAATTGCCCCGGCAGTTGATCCATAGAGACGTACATTTCGGAAACTTCTTATTCTTTGAAGACGAACTTTCCGGATACCTTGATTTCGATCTGAGCCAGCGGAATATCAGAATCTTTGATATTTGCTATTTTCTGACAGGCTTGTTGTCAGAAGAGACCGAAAATCCCTTTACCCCAAAGGAATGGATCGAAAATGTGAAATCGGCGGTCGCCGGCTATGAAAGTATCCTTGCTCTTTCGGCGGCGGAAAAGAAGGCAGTCCCTTGCGTGATGGAATGTATTGAAATTCTATTCGCTGCCTATTACATCAGTACGGAAGATAGCAAACATGCCAGCGACGCCTGCCATGTATTCCACTTTGTGCAAGGCTGCGAAAGCAGTCTGCTGAACGCACTATGACAATCGCTGTCTTATTTCAAATCCATACGGAGAATGACCGCATCAGAGTATGATGACAAATCTGCTTAGGCATTCTCCTATGTGAGACTTAGTACTTCCAAGGCAGCTATGCTGCCTTTGTGAAACAGCCTCTGCTGTGAGAGGCCGGAAGTACCTTTCAATCTAACTCCCATCCGCCTGCTTCAGCGGGCATACAAATCAGGATGGGGAAATTTTATATTTCACACTATGATCTGCGGCATTTCTATATAAGAAACTACCTTTTCCACCGGCTCGTAAGCCCACTCCGTTTCCCTGCCTAACAATAGATTCAATGCGATATTCGGAATATTGATATTTTCCGCCACGCTGGCCATCCATAGCCCGCCCGACATCCTTGTATTAACCTCTAACAGATACGGGATCTCTCCCCTCATCTTAAACTGGATATTACAGGGATATTTCAGTTTTACCTTGTCCATAATTGCCCGCGTCATGCCCAGAATCTCTTCATCAAAAATGATATTTTCATGTCTTGACGCACTTTTAAACCGGGGAATAGCGATAAGCCCTCTGTCCGTATTCAGACAGTCCACGCTGATCTCCTGCCCGGAAAGATAAGGCATTACCATCAGATCGTCAAAGCTTTCCGCCTCCCGCAGCGTAGAAAGATACACATCAAAAGGAACCTCCGCTCCCGGATACACCCGTAACCGGCTGAAACGATCCACCTGCTCCACGATCCTGCGGTAGCTCATAGCGCCCTCGTCCTTCACAAATTTCACGCAGACCTGTTCGCAGTCCGTCCGCAGTCTTCTATACGCTTTCTCAAATTCCTCCGCCCGGTTCACAATGGCATAGTCCGGAATATGCACGCCCTTACATTCCTTCAACAGATCATAAGCGGCCGCTTTGTCGTTCAAGAGACGGAGTACGGCATAATCGTCCACCATGACCTTTACGCCGATCTCCGAAAACCGTCCTATATTTTTACTGATCTCCACCATCTTCCTTCTGGGAACAAATACATCGATCTTATGTTCCTTGCAAAAAGAAAGACAATACTGTATATAAGCCTCGCCTTCCGCCGGAGAATCCGGATACCACTCGTCGCATACCTTTTGAATGACCGAATCTCTCTGACTATTACTCCCGATCACACAGATCTGCCCGGAAACATCTTTTTTCATCAACTCTATCAGTCCGTACGATGTACTGAACCAATGATTAAACCATATCCTTATCATACTCTTTCTCCCTGCCGCCGAAAGCCCGCAAATTGCAGGCACGGGCTTTTCTATTTTAAATCCCATCTCAAATCCGTTGGGAGAATGCCGCTTTTTAGGCATTCTCCAGCGTGAGACTTAGAACTTCTAAGGCAGCTATGCTGCCTTTGTGAAACAGCCCTTGCTGTGAGCTTTAGAAGTTCTTCTCACACTAACTCCCATCTGCCTGCTTCAGCAGGCGTGCAAATCAGGATTGTGAAATTTCTAATTTCACACTAAGCATCCGCAATCTTCTTAATGATCCCGCAGCACTTATAATGTTTCAGCGGATAAGCTTCAACCGGCACATTTTTTTCCTCTGCAAGGCGGCGCAGATGCCGCAGTTCCCTGCTGTCCATATAAACCTCGTTGATCAGAATCTTCCACGGCACTCTGCGCAGCAAGACCCGCGTGGCTTCTCCAATGCCCGGTTTTATAAAATTAATATCGCTGATCCCGAATACTTTTGCAATTTTTCGCACTTCTTCCATGCCAGTTCCGCTCCTGACCGCTTTTCTTTCCTTTGGTTCTTTCGTAAAATGACTTTCTATCGCGTGGATGAAATCATAAGACAGATCGGAACTTTCTAACTCTTCATAATATGCGGCGCCATGGAAATCTTCTTTTCCAATGATGTCGTTCCTTAAAAATGTCCGGCTGATCAACCCCGAAACCGTACAGTTTAAACAGGAGCTGGGGATCAGGATATCTTCGTGGGTACCGCACAGCTTCGTCACATTGGCAGGGTCTGCCGCCACTGCGATCTCCGAAGAAACGCCCTGATACTCTTCCATGTCCTTACGCAGCTCATTCAGGATCGCGCCCTTGCCGATCCAGCCGTCCACAAAAAGCAATTGTTCCGGCCTGAAACGCGCAAGCAGATATTTCATAGCATTACCGTCTATCCCTTTTCCCCTGATAATGGAAACGGAATAATGGGGCACGTCGATCTGGTATCTGTAACGAATATATCTTTTCAGTAAAATCCCTATCGGTATTCCGGCCCGTGCCAAAGACACGAGGACCACGCCCTTCCCTCTTTTTCCGATCACCTTCTCTGCCAGACATCCTATCGCGTCCGCATTGGACGCCGCAAAGATTTCCAACGCCTCCTGATACGCCTCCATATACCTGTCCGTCGGCACATATTCTATAGGGAGCATTTCACTGTAATGCTTTCCCGCCTGAATCAGCTTTTCACGCTCTTTGGTAGACTGGGGCTCCACTGCGCCCGTAATATCCTTCAATAACAAAACAACGTCCTTTTCCAAATATGAACTTCTCAAATCAACACCACCTAACCGTCAGGATAGAGCCGCCGGTATCCGAAAGCGCCTGATATAACGAACAGACTCCCTCGCTCTCCTCATTCTGGGCGTCCGTTAATACAAGTACTTTATCATACTTCCCTATCTCGTAAAGATACGTTGTCCTTTCCTTGTCGTACAAGCTTTTCAACTCGTATCTCGTATGCAGCGGATATGCCGCCTCACTGCTTACCATGATAGGGCTTCTCGTGGTGGAATGGGTTCTTACCCATCCTCCAAGCTCCTCCATTTTCTTTCCCACATAAAGCGCAGGATACATAAATTCTTCGGTTCCGACCACCAGATATTTTTTCCCGCTTTCTATCGGCATTGCCTTTTCTATTACTTTCCAAAGTTCTTCACATGCCGTCTGATACCGGTTGGCATCAACCAGCCTGCGCGCGTTCATCCATCCGGCTGCTTTGATTGCTGCGGGTAAAGAACTGCACGTTGTCTTTGCCTCCCTATACTTTCCGTCGTCCCCGAATTGCTCCGCCGCTTGGGGATAACCGCTATGGTCGGTCTTGAGGATATAATGCAGGCCTGCTCCCCTGTCCTTGTAGGACGAAAGCGCCTCTTCGTCCATCCCGTTCAACAGGGATGCGACCGAAAACTGAAACTTACGGGAATAAGTCCTTTCCATGACATCCATTATATTCAATATAGTATTCCCCGTAGTTACCTCGTCTTCCACAAAAAGAATCCGGTCGATTTGGGGCAGGATCTCATCCATATCTTCTTTTACCAGCTTCTGTTCTGTCGCATGGCTGTGAGTCTCCGAGAAATACAGATAATGTACCCCCGGAATTTCCTCCCGTGTAGTCTGGATATAACTCGTCCCCAGACAGGACGCAACATGCGCGCCAATCGCCGTTGCCGTCTCGGCAAATCCTATCGTCAACAGTTTTTCTTCTTTGTAAAGATCCTTTACCTGCCGCGCCAACTGTCCAAAAAGCTCCAGCGCTTCGCTGGGGGAAACGGGAATATGTTTCCCCTGCCGCGGATTTACCACCAAATAATTCCTTTTTTTATTGTTTTCCCTTTTTGCTATTCTGACTAGCTCTTTTTCTGAATACTCCAATATTTCCAACCTTCCTGTTCCATCGTTTGTTCCTTCTCCCTTTCCGGAATCTGTTCTTAACAAAATTCCTTGGCGGAAAAGATTTCACACTTATACAAGAAAAGCAGCCGCAAGCCATACTACCCGCAACTGCTTTCCTTACTCTTCCTATAAATTCTTTCATGCGGCCTGCTGGCCGCTTGGCACTTGCATGAATTATGCAGAATGAATTTCCAGTCTGTTATGCCTTAAAATCAAGATTTCCGCCGTTTGTCACTGCGTTTTGAGTCTTTACTTTATCCCAGTCTACGTTTTTGATCTTTGATAGCAGCTCTTCCGGCGAATCCGCCCAAACTGTCGTCTTTTTATTTTGAGCAAACTTATCGTATGCCGCCGTCTCTTTGTTTTCCGCTTTCTTTTCCCGCTCCGCTTTTTCTTCCTTTTTGTCTTCTCTTGCTTTTTCGATGCGCTCCCTCTGTTTCTCGCCCATCTTTTCCAATTCTGCAAAGTAAGAAACGCTGCCGTCTTTGTCAATAGAAATGCCCAGACGCGTCACATCGTTTCCCTCTTCGCCAAGCTGTTCTTTCATATCGGTAAGGCTTTTCGTCGCTTCTTCCAGTTTCCCGATATATTTTTCTTTTACATCGGCGTCTGCCGCCATTGCCTCTAAGGTTTCCGGATCGATCAATACGCTGTATTCTTTCGTCCCTCTGTTCAGATAGCTTGCAGCTTCTTCCTCCGTTTCATAGTCCGCCACCATAAAATCCATATTTTTATAACGCTTCTGCAATTCTTCCAAAAGTTTTTTGGCTCTGCTGCTCAGACGTACCTGACCGTTTTTTTCACTTTTTCCCGCTTTGGATGTCTTTTCTTTCTCCTTTGCGGACTGTACCGAATTTTCATAAAGACTGTTTTGATAAATACCGTAACTTCCTATTTTGTTCATCTCTTTGCCCTCCATTGCAACCGCTATGTACCAAAATTTTTCCTGTAGGAAATTTTTAATTTCACGATATATATCGTATAAAAGTAAAAAAATAATAACCCGTTTGGGGTAAAATTCAGACAATCCGGCCGTTCCCGGTAATCCTCCTGATCCACAGCCCCTTATTTTCCCGCGATCACCACATCTGTAAACGCCATATACGGCAGCACTTTGTCGCCGTCCGCTACCGTCTCTTTGGAAATTCCGACAAGGTGATTCAGAAGTTCGCTCAAATTGCCGCTTATCATCACTTCGGTGACCGCGCCTTTTATGTTACCGTCTTCAATCAGAAACCCGTTTTTCGCCACGCCGGAAAAATCTCCGTTTACGCTTGGCTGTCCGCCGGAAAAGCCGCCTACGATCATACCGCTTTTCACATTCCTGATCATCTCTTCATAGGACATATCCCCGCCTTCTATTACAATGGCGTAGGATGTATTCTTCGCGCGCTCAAAGCCGGTCTTATTCGCCACATACAAAGAAAGCATAAACGACTGTAACACGCCGTTCTTTATCACATCATAATTTTCCGCCAAAAATCCCTCCTGCGTATACCTCTGTCCGCACAAGATCCTCTCGTCTAAAGGCGCCGCTGAAATAGTAAGCCTCTCGTCCGCCACCTTTTTACCAAGCTTATCCATCCATATACTGGTCTTTTCCAAAACGGCATGATCCGAAACGAAATTACTGATGACGCCATATAGCAGTTCCGACAGACATTGGGGCGTCAGGATCAGTACGCCGTCTAATTTCCCTGAAAGCGAAACCGGGCCAAGCTGTGCCTGCGCGTCCTCCAGATCCTTTTTTAAAGAGCCAAGGCTGATAAACGGTTTCTCCAAACTCTCCGTTTTAAATTCGCTTCCGCAAAGCGAAGTCGTCTGCTCCCCTTCATGCCCCGCAAATCCGAGAGAAACCGAATACGCTCCGGAATAAGTCTCAAATTCCGTACCGTTGGTATTCCGGTAAACCGAATGATATTTCGTATGGCTCAGCACGATACTATGGATCAGAATCTTAGGAAACTGCTCTTTCACATCCTCCATCAACTCTTGGGAACGGGCAAAGAAACGCTCGATATCAGGCTCATATACGCCCTGCCGGAACACTTTCTTTTCCTGCTTCGGCGCAATACCGTGATCGGGATCCGCAATGCCCGACTCGGCGGATTTTAAACCATTTTCCACGGCTTCTCTGATAGCCGGCTCTTCTAACCGGTTGATGGTAACGACGCCTTTTTTCTGATCCTTATAAACCGTAATATTGAGATCACTGTCATACAGGGTACGAAAAAGCGAAAATTCCCCGCCCTCCACATTAAACTCCCGCATCTCTGACGAGGATACCGTAAAATATGCCATCTGTACGTCTTTTTCCTTTAAGATCTCTTCTGTTCTATCTGCAACGATCTGAATATTTTCCATAACTAACGACCTCCTACCATAACTTGACAGCGAAGCGCCGGGCCGCCCATTCCTACCGGCATGATCTGTTTTTTACCGCAAAATCCCGAACTTGACCAAGTTACACTGTCCGAAACCATATCTACCGTCTTTAGCATCTCGAAGGCTACGCCGGAAATCGTCGTGTCTAAAATGGCGCGGCCCAGTTTTCCGTGCTTGATCTCATATCCCATGGTAGTACCGAACATAAATTCTCCTGTCAGATCTGCCTGCCCGTTACCGGCATCGGTCAGATAATAACCGTCCTCCACGGAGGCGATCATGTCCTCCAGCTTGTCTTTTCCGGGAAGAACCGTCGTATTGCGCATACGGATCAAAGGTTCGTCCGAAAAGCTCCATGCCCTTGCATTCCCCTGCGGCTTCATGCCAAAATGCTCCGCCGTCTCCCTGCTGTTCATATATCCGGTCAGAATACCGTCCTTTATTAAAACCGCATCCTCTGCGGGCGTGCCTTCATCGTCCAATAACACCGGAAGGGGCGCCGGGCCGAAAGGAGTAGTATGGGCATAATCCACCATTGTTACAAGATCGGAAGCCACCCTTTTATTTAACGCCGGGCCAGCCACGGAACCGCCAAGCACAATATCCGCCTCCACCGTATGTCCCACTGCTTCATGTGCCAGCATACCGGATAAAAATCCTCCCAAAACAACTGTTTTTTGTCCGGCCTCGGCATAAACGCCTTCCCGCTTATGCATCAGTTTTTCGTAAAGTTCGTCGATCTTAGGATAAAAAAACGCCGGATCGGTAAAATGATCCTCAAAATTGCCGAACCCTCCCGCTGCCGCACAGAAAAGATCAACCGGAATCCCCGCGTCCGTCTCCGTGTTTAAAAACAGATAAACATGTCCTCTCGGCAAAGCAATATGGCCGCTGTAACCGTCCGAAGTAACGATCCGCTTCTCCATAGAGTCCGCCATAACGGAGATAGTGCGGCTTGAAAGCTTCGGATATTTTTTAACGATATAGGAATCCAGTTCTCTTGCAAATTCAATATAACTCTTCTGCCCGGCATCCGTAATCTCTTTATTCAGCAACACATTTCCTGAAGAAATGGCAGGGAGATTTCCCTTTCCTTTCCCAATATGTCCATCCATAAATACCGCGTTTTCGGTGGCCGCCTTTAAAACCGTCTCCGCCGCCTGCCCGGAGCACTCCGCCATTGAGGAAAAACCGTAAACGCCGTTTTTGTAAACTCTTGCCGAAACCCCGGCAGTTTCCGTCCTGCTATTCGTCGTCAGGTTTCCCGCCGCAAGAGTCACCTTTCTTTGCCTGTTTTCCTGCGCACGCAGTTCCGTATGCATCCCCGCGGAAAAAAGTTGTCTTTTTTCCGATATAAAATCACCCAACATAAAAATTCCTCCTTCACTCTTATCGCGCTCTTCCGCTACACCACCAAAGCAGCGCAGAAGAAAAGCGCCTATTGGAACGCTCATGGAAAACCTCTTACACGTTGATCTGCGCTTTCACGCCGAGCAGTTCCTCATTTTCCGCAAGTACCGGCCGTATCACCTTTTCGAGAAAACTCTCCACCTGCTCCTTGGAACGTCCCACATATCTGGAAGGTTCCATCGTTTTCTGCAAGTCCTCCAATGTCATATTAAATGCCGGATCTGCCGCGATCAGTTCCAAAAGGTTATTTTCCTTTCCTTCGACTTTAACGTTTTTTCCCGCCTCCATGGAAAGAGTACGGATCTTTTCATGCAGTTCCTGTCTGTCCCCACCTAATTTGACCGCATCCATCATGATGTTTTCCGTAGCCATAAAGGGCAGCTCGCTCATCAGGCGCTTTTCAATGACCTTCGGATAAACTACCAATCCGTCCACAACGTTCAGACAAAGATCCAAAATGCCGTCAACGGCAAGAAAACCTTCCGGAATGGAAAGACGTTTATTCGCGGAATCGTCCAGCGTCCGCTCGAACCACTGGGTAGCGGAGGTAATCGCCGGATTCAGAGCGTCTATCATCACATATCTTGACAGCGACGCAATCCTTTCGCTGCGCATAGGATTTCTCTTATACGCCATTGCGGAAGAACCGATCTGGCTTTTTTCAAAAGGCTCTTCCACTTCTTTTAAGTGCTGCAAAAGACGGATATCGTTGGACATTTTATGGGCGCTTGCGGCAATCCCTGCCAGCACGTTTGCCACTCTGGTATCCACCTTACGGGAATACGTCTGTCCCGAAACCGGAAAACACTCCTGAAATCCCATCTTCTCCGCAATCATCGGATCGATCTTATCGATCCTTTCCTGATCCCCGTCAAACAGTTCCAAAAAAGAAGCCTGCGTTCCCGTAGTCCCCTTCGATCCTAACAGCTTCATCTGGGAAAGCACATGATCCAAATCTTCCAAATCCAAATAAAATTCCTGCAGCCAAAGAGCCGCCCTTTTTCCCACGGTAGTCGGCTGCGCCGGCTGGAAATGGGTAAACGCAAGGGTCGGCTGGGCTTTATATTTTTCGGCAAAATCCGCAAGCTCCGCGATCACATTCACCAGCTTTTTTTTCACCAGTTTAAGCGCCTGCGTCATCACGATAATATCCGTATTGTCTCCCACATAGCAGGATGTGGCCCCGAGATGGATAATGCCCTTTGCTTTCGGACACTGCGCGCCGTAGGCATATACATGGCTCATCACATCGTGGCGTACCTGTTTTTCCCTTTCTTTTGCCACATCGTAATTAATATCCTCCGCATGGGCTTTTAATTCCTCAATCTGCTCGTCGGTGATCTTCAGTCCCAGTTCTTTTTCCGTCTCCGCCAATGCGATCCATAGTTTCCTCCACGTCCGAAACTTCATATCCGGCGAAAAAATATACTGCATTTCCTTGCTCGCATAACGCTCGGAAAGCGGACTCTGATATCTGTCTGTACCCATTATAAATCCTCCATTCTTTTCAGTCTGCCAATTCGGGCGCGCACCCCTTCATAGCAGTTTGGCCTCCCCTGTTAACTACAGTGGGAGGCTTCACCGTTACTTTCTTTATGCTTATTTCTATTTATTTTTCAAATTCTCCTCTGATGTCTTCTTCAGGAGGCTCGATCGGATACCGTCCCGTAAAACACCCGGTACAGATCTCCAATCCGTCCACGATCTGAGACAGACGTTCTATCTTTAAATATCCTAAAGAATCCGTACCGATCAGCCCGCTGATCTCTTCTATGCTTCGGTTATGGGCGATCAACTGCTCCTTCGCAGGCACGTCCGTGCCGAAATAGCAGGGCCACAAAAACGGTGGGGAGCTGACACGCATATGCACTTCTTTCGCGCCCGCTTCACGCAGCATCCTGACGATCCGGTCCGACGTAGTGCCGCGTACGATAGAATCGTCGATGATAATGATCCGCTTGTCCCTTACCACTTCGCGTATGGCGTTTAACTTTACCTGTACGCTGCTTTCCCTTGTTTTCTGCTTGGGTTTGATAAAAGTACGCCCTACATAAGTATTTTTTACGAAAGCGGTTCCGTAAGGAATCCCCGACTGCAGGGAATATCCCATTGCCGCACAGTTTCCCGATTCCGGCACGCCGACTACAAGATCCGCGTCCACCGGCGAATCCATGGCAAGGAACTTTCCGGCCAAAATCCGGGAATTATATACGCTGACATTGTCAATATAGCTGTCCGGCCTTGCAAAATAAATATATTCGAATACGCATCTTGCGTGTTCTTCTTTTTTGATACAATGGCTTTTGTCGGACTCCAGCCCCTTCTCAGGTGAAATGATAACGATCTCCCCCGGCTCCACGTCCCGTACAAAAGACGCGCCTATCGTATCCAGCGCACAGCTTTCCGAAGCAAGAATATAAGCGTTATCCCTTTTCCCGATACATAACGGCCTGAACCCGAAAGGATCCCTTGCGCCGATCAGTTTCCTCGGAGACATCACGATCAGGGAATAGGCTCCCTTGATCTTATCCATAGCCCGTCCTACCGCTTCTTCCACCGTCTTTGAATTTAACCGCTCCCTTGCGATATGATAGGCTATGACCTCGGAATCGATAGTCGTCTGGAAGATCGCGCCGGTATATTCCAATTCTCTTCTCAGTTCCGGTGCATTGATCAGATTTCCGTTATGGGCAAGCCCAAGCGTACCCTTTACATAATTAAGCACCAAAGGCTGCGCATTCTCTCTGGTACTGCTGCCCGCGGTAGAATACCGCACATGTCCGACGCCGATATCGCCCTTTAATTTTTCCAGCGTTTCCGGCGTAAAGGCTTCGTTCAAAAGCCCCATATCTTTATAACTCGCTACTTTGCCTTTAGGCCCCATCGTATCGCTGACCGCGATGCCGCAGCTTTCCTGACCTCTGTGCTGTAAGGCAAAAAGCCCGTAATAGATTGTAGAAGCCACGTCGTTTCCGTCGAAATCGTACATACCGAAAACGCCGCACTCCTCTTTTAACTTATCTTGGTTTTCTGTTTGAATAGATTGATTCTTTGGCATTTATGCTAACCCCAGACGTTTAAATACTTCGTTATATGCTTCTTCTACATTTCCCATATCCCTGCGGAAACGGTCTTTATCCAGTTTTTCATTTGTATGTGCGTCCCACAGACGGCAGGTATCCGGCGAAGTCTCGTCGGCAAGGATGATCTGCCCATGATAACGCCCGAACTCGATCTTAAAATCGATCAGCTTGATATCCGCCTGTAAAAAGTACGCTTTCAGCACTTCATTCACTTTAAACGCATATTTCTTGATCGTTTCGATCTCTTCCCATGTAGCAAGCCCCAAAGCAACCGCAAAATAGGAGTTGATGAGCGGATCGCCTAATTCGTCGTTTTTATAGCTGAATTCAATCGTAGGCTCTTTAAAAGGAGTGCCTTCGGGAACGCCCAGCCTTTTTGAAAAACTTCCTGCCGCCACGTTACGGATAATGACCTCCAGCGGTACGATCTCCACTTTCTTTACCGCCGTCTCCCTGTCGCTCAATTCCTCTACTAAGTGAGTCGGGACTCCCTCTTTTTCCAGGATCCTGAATACATGATTGGTCATACGGTTATTGATCACGCCTTTTCCCATGATCGTTCCCTTTTTCTCTCCGTTAAATGCGGTCGCATCATCTTTATAATCCACGATCAGCACGTCCGGATCCTCGGTGGTAAATACTTTTTTTGCTTTTCCTTCATAGAGTTGCTCTAATTTTTTCATCTCTGCCTCTCATTCTCCCTTACGTCCGGGTATTTAACTTGCAGCATAACGGGCGTCCTGCGCCTTTCCTCTTATGCCTGTTCACGCGCACATTATATCGCACTCATAATAAGAAGTCAACAACGCTTCTTTTTCTTCCCGTCAAACTCTTTGCACAAAATTTATGCGCTTTAAGAATATGCTTTTTCATATTCGCTTACGATATCTACGATTTCCTGTGCATACTGGGGGTACTTATCCACAATATCTTTGATCTCATTCTGTGCCGTCTGGGCAATGCCGGTATTATAATCCATCTGTTTTCTGATATTCTGCCTTCTCTCTATCAGACCGTGACGGATCTCCACCATTTCCTTATTGTCTATAATGGCGATCGCCTGATGCGCCCACACGTTTGGATCTTTAAGATGATACTGCCTGAGCGTCTTTAAAAGCTCTTTCTGATAAAAATTATATTCCTCTTCCGTCTCCGCTATCTTTCTGCGCTCTTCCACCTCTTCCCTGTATTTTTCCCATAAAAGATCCAGTTCCGAAGCGCTTCCTACTTTATATTTCAGATAAAGATAGTCCAGTAGATTTTTATTGTTCACATACCGGATCTTTACGGTATTCTGTAACAGGATCAGACGATTGATGCCGGAATTGACTCTCTGCAGCTCTTTTTCCGCATCGGTATAACAGATATAGAAGTATGTGACCGCCGCCGCCGTCAGCGCTGCGATCAAAATATAGCCGATCTTTACGTTCATCTCCAATGCAAACTGCAGTATAACCAACATCACCAGACAGGCCGCCGCTGCGATCATAAAGATCTGGGACAACCCTCTCGTATTATCCAAAGTGCCGTGCAGTTCCGCCCTGCGGTACTGGTATGCATGACGCTCTCCGTCCAGTTTCTGCAGATCCTGCTTTACTAACGTCCTGTATTCTTCCGCCTCTTTGATCTTACGGTATCCGTCCTGTATTTCGTTTTCCATTGCCTCCATCTGCCTGAACTTTACGTCCGTGATCCTTTTCGCCGTCTTTGTATAACCTTCCTGCACTTTTTCCAGATTCACGATCTTTTCCGCATATTCGTTGATCTCCTCACGCTGTTCGAGGGGAAGAGCCTCCAGTTCTTCCATATCTTTTAGATAGGAGGTCACAAGGCCATATTCGTAAGTCAGGTTTTCCATTTCCCTCGAAGCGTCCGCGATCTGTTCGCAGCAGGTGCGAAGGTATCTTTCCCTGTCCTCTTCTTTATTGATATCGATCCGTTTTCTCTCTACGACGGAATCGTCCCATTCTTCTTCATATTCCTCCGGATCCTTCTCCTTTTTTTTCCACCACATCAATTTCCGAAAAAATCCCATATCGCTCCTCCAATCCTTATCTGCCCGCACATTCTCTGTATTCCGCTTTCAGTTCGTTTATTAATTTCTCCACTTCCCTGTAATAAAGATTTTTGTTGCCGTTTTCTTTATATTGAAGCAGTACTTCCTTGTACTCCCATCCTTTCGTTCCCTGCCACCGCTCTCTGATCTTATTGAGCTTCTTTTCCAGCAACAGGGACGCCGCGTATCCTTCAGGATTTTCCGCAATAAAGCGAATATAATCTTCCTCTTTCATGGAAAGCCGCTTTGCCGCAAGATACGCCATATAATCCTCTTCCATGCCGTTGATCTCATACGCCTTGTAAAATCCGCCTGCGGCATAGGCATAGGCGAACAAATTCGCCTGCGCTACGGCCTTATTATGATAGATCTTTGCCAAAAGCGGCGGATCTTTGCCGTCCAGCTCCTTTAGCAGGCTGTCGTATTCTTTGATCGCCGCGGCATATTTCCCCCGCTGCACCAGACAATCCGCCTTTGTTTTTTTCCGTTCATAGAGCGTTAAATTCCTCCCGTTTTTCAGGATCTCCTCGATCTGGGCGCTCTTTTCTTTCGGATAATACCCGGTATAATCGAAGACCGTACCGACAAATGCGCTCACCGATACTTTTTTGTTGATCAGCGTATATAACGTCTTGGAAAGCTCGTGCAATCCGCACTCCTCTTCGACCCATCCGGCCAGTTCCTTATCTTCTATATCCTCGTCCAGTATATACGCATTCTCTCCCAGCACATAGCACAGTTCTTCTATCGAATATATATTCTGTCCTGTTTTTTCAAAAAAATATGGTTTTTCAGCCCTTTTCCCCACACACAACAATACTCTTCCCACGTTATTCCATCTGCCTTTCGTCCTGCCGTTTGAAAGTCCCGTTCCTTTTCAGACCTCAAACTCTTCCCTCCATACCTGCCCTGATCCGGCAAATAATTCCCCAAATCCCAGATCCGTAAACTCTGCGGTCACCGTATGCTCCCCGTTCATGCTAATTTTCATAAGAAGCCTCGTAGTCCTTTCGGGGCGCTCCAGCATTCCGTCTAAGTGCAGTACCACCTCCCGTATCTGTTTCCCGTTAAGGGGCGTGACCAAAACGGACACCTCGCTGCCGCTCTCCAATAAGATCTCATACTCTTTTTTGGCGTCAAACCAACTGATCCCCGCATCTAACAGCGCCAGATAAGAATCTTCGCCTTTTCGCAGTACCCGCATACCGACGTTGGACTTTAGCTTATCGTTCCCCAGAAATACGTGGGCTCTTCCGTTCTCGCTGGGATTTATTTTTTCCAGTCCGCTATAGCAGGCGCCCTTGCTGTAAAGATTATTGCCCTGAAATACCCTGCGCTTTTTACAAAGAAGTTTCAAAGATTCTTCCATCCAGCCTTCTTTGAACCCTTCTCCGATCAAATAAGCGGAGGATACGATATGATTCTTTAAAGTGTCCTCCACGATCTTGGTAAAACGCGCGTCCGTCCGTTCCATAGCCCGTTTCTTTTCCTCTTCCTCTTCGGGAAATTCCTCCAAGAGCATCGTTTCATATTCGGCCGTTTCAATAAAAGCGACGACCGGAGTGGTCCTTCTGTTGCATTCCATACGGTAAGTCTTCATATGCCCGCCACAGAAATCATACAACAAAACCTGATATTTCCACAACTCTTTTGGCTGAAAAATCGTATAATAGTAAAAACTTTCCATATGGGACTGGAAATAAATCTTTTCCGTTTTTAATCCGACCCCCGCCACTGCACGGTTCAGCACATCGATCATATCCCTATCCAGTTCTTCTACCGTCACCACAAATACTTCTATTTTATCGATCGGCGCTATCATCGTAAAAAGCGACATCGTCCGTTTCATAAAAAGCGCGAGCATGGCGGCAGGTTCAAAAGAATTTCCTTCGATCGTTACGGATTCCTTTTCCTTTGCCAGCCGGAGCAGTTCCCCTACCAATATCCCTTCGTCGTCCTCTGCCGCCTTGAGCGCCTCTTTTCCGTAAAACCACTGGTTCACATTCCGTCTTTTTGCGAGTACGGTAGGAATATTATAGTTTTCTCCTCCCGCCACCGTAGAGACCGTCTCCGGTTCTTTTTCCCCAAGAAGGCTGTAACTGATCTGGGATACCGAGTTGCCCAGATCGTAGCCTACGGCAAATCTTGTACTGTTCTTCCTTTCCGAACCTTCTCTTTCCAAAATCATACCCTTGCCATGCCTTTCTTTTCCCATTTCCTAAGATGACGCCTTAGAAAATCTTTACACACTTGGCTGCAGACAGAATAACTGCGAATTTTCATATTCCTGCCAAAGATATTCTTCTATCAGGGCGTCCACCGTATCATAATCCTGCAGGGTCTCGCTGATCACCATATCGTTGATCATGGAAAATTTAGTCTGTACGCTCTCCTCCATGATATCGCTCTTCTGCAAAGAATTGCTTTCGGTAAGCTGCTGTCTGCCTTCCCATTCTTCGATAATATAATATTGCAGGTTTTCGCCAAAGAAAAGGACAAATTCTTTGGTACATACCCCGCCGAATACCGGTTTCATTTCTTCCGTATGGTATTCCGCCTTCTCCTCTTCTTCTTTTTCAATCATATAATGGAGTATGACTTTGGCGTCGGGATGGGTCCTGTACTCGATCACCAGTTTATCGCCGCATTGCTTCGCCGCCGGAAAAATGTCCGCATATTCCTTAAGGCAGGAAAGCACCGCTCCCCGCTCTACCAGCTCTGAAACAAAATCCCCTAAAGCCTTTCTTTCCGGCTCACGGTAAACCTTTTCCCATCCCAGTTCATTTTTATTTTCCGCATAATATTTCGTCAGGGCAAGTTTACAGATAAAGGGGATGTTTTCCGAAAGCCCGTACAATCTTATGATCTCGTCAAACAAACCGTTGTCCGGTATTCTTTCTTTCACAAAATAATCATAAGAGCCCTGTGCCAGAAAGGCCGTCTCTAACTGCGTCTTTCCGTTCTTTCGCACATAGGATCTGAATATCTCTTCCTTTTCCCCTATGTAGGAGCCGGTATATAAAAGCTGTAAAATAATCCTTTCCGAAAAAGAATAGGTTTCCAATTCAAAAGACTCCGCTGCTTTCCATATATCCCTCAGCTCCTTTGTCATGCCCTGAAATTCCCGCATCAGATAAGTCAACAGCGCCTCGTCGTATTTTCCATACCTGAAAGCGCGCATAATAAGGGCGCACATCAGCGGCTCTCCTACATATTCTTCCCGTTCAAGCAGCCTGTCGCACAAGCGGACTAAAATCTTAGCGTCCACCGTTTCCGCTCCGTAGCCTCCGATCCACCCGTATGCCTTTTCATAAAAACCGCGCATCACAAGAAACTGTATCATCTTCCCTCGTTCTTTCGGTCCGAACAAAGCCGGTTCCACCGCCTCAAGATATTCGTCCAGTTCCCTGATCCTGTCCGCATCATAATAAAACTGTACTAATTTCAGGCTGACCTCTTTTTTATAGCTTTCTTCTATTTCACCGCTGTTTAAGATCTGTAAAAAGAAAAATACATTCTCTTCGGTAATATTGACATAATGATTGCTGCATTCGCATACATACGCCGCATATCCGATCCGGTCCCTGACATAAGGCGCTATCATTTTGGCATGCTTGCCCGGAATCATAAATTTCTCCATCGTATAAGGAACGCTCACCTGATAGCGGTTTTGGTCTCCATCCTCAAAGAGCATGGTATAATTACTGTCAAAAAGCGGCACCAGCGCTTTACCGCTGCAGACCGGATAAATTTTTTCTTCCGCCGCCCTCGCATGGTATACCGCCACCTGTCTGATGTCCGACCGCCTGATCTCGATCTGGTTAACGAATAAAAGCGTCGACAATGCGCCCGCTGTTTCCTCGTTTATCATCTGCGGCGTCAGATACTGTTTATACAGATAAGACAGATTCCGGTTTATATGCTCCTTTAAGATCTGCTCCATCACGAATTTTTCTATATTCGTCTCATAGGCTTTGTATACCTCCGGAAAAAGCTCCCTGTTTTTATGGACGTTGGCATATAAAAATGCGTTTCTCTCATAATCAAGGTCGCTGTGATAAGAAAAGTACATGGCAACCGTTTTCGGCAGAGGCTTTTCACTGTTCAGGTCTATGGACATCATATAATATTCATAAAGCCTTGTGACCCGTAGCTGACGCTCCACCGCCTTTTCATACCAGCCAAAGTACTTTTCTCCCCTTCGCCCGTCTTTGATGAGCGCCGTACAGATGGCCAAAAGCGTCTCATCGTCCGGCCTCACTTTATAACAGGATGTAAGCAGGAAAAAAACGCGCTCTTTATATTCTTTCGTCCTCTGTACCAGATATTGGATCTGCGTCACGATTTCCAGATTCAGCGCCCCGTGCTTTGCCATGTAATTCAATACCTGCAGTTCAAACGCATCCATTTTCATCAGGAGCGCCGGATTGCCCGTCACAAGCTGCGCCGCCTCCGCATAAATAATGGGGCTTCTGCAGCCGTAGGCAAACTGTTCCTCCAAAAAAATCCACTTTTTCTGTACGCTCCTGCTGTATTCTTCCGACAGATACAGTAACAGCCACGCGATCCTCCAGTTTCCGGCATGTTCCCGGTAAATGGCCTCTACTTCTTTTGCGACTTGATTTACATAAGCTTCTTCTCTGTTATAAAGCGTATTCAGATACAGATAATAGCAGTAAAGCACCGGCCCGGCGTCCGTATACTCCAAATAGGGGCTGAGTCTGTCCAATATCCACTTTGCTTCGTTATACCGCTCTCTCGTGATCAGAAGCTGGGCCTGAAAAAGGCGGGATGCCAGATCTTTGTCGTCAAAAGAAAGCAGTTTTTCCACCAGATTCTGCGTCTCAGTGAGCCATATGCCCGTCCCGATCTTTTTAAGGCGCAATGCCTGATAATACCGGATCATCTGGCAGATCACCTGCTTTTTCTCATATTCCCTGCGTTTTCTGCCCCGGTAATTTTCATTTTGCGAAACACACACTTCTACGGTCAGATCTGCGTAGGCGTTATAAATATGTATCCTGCCGAAATTTTTTCCTCCATGCAGCCGGCCCGCGTCTATATAATACGGCAGCCGGCAATAGTTTCCAAAAAAATCATCATCCGTCAGGTTCGATTTTTCCGTATAAAGAAAGTCCCCTTCCGTCTCCACGTTCAAAAGAGTATATCCCCAGCCGTTTTTTGTGACGGAAAGTATTTCTTCCCTGATGCCCTCCGGATTTTCAATATGGATCTCCGTCTCCGGTATCAGATATTCTATTTTCTGTTTTTTATTGATGACGATCAAAAATTCCTCTAAGTTCTGCCCGTTTCCTTTATATTTGGAAAGCCCTTCGTATACTTTTAAGAACTGCCTGTCGTTTCCCGTAAGGATCTGTTTAAAACAGGGGGAGTAAAAAAGCTTCAGCGCCTCCGCCATATCCGTCTTTGCCAGATTGGCAAAATGGAACAGGTTCTTGATTCCGCCGAGGGAAGATTCCAATACGCGGTAAGCTACCGTGACCACATACGGCAGGTAATATTCTCCCTGATTGGAAATCACGAAAAATTCTCCCTTTACCACATCCCCCTCTTCCATTCCTTCCGAATGGAAACAATATTGTATCTGTTCTTCGTTTCCGCAAAACTCAGGCGTCAGGCATTCCATCCGCATATCCGAGGTGGTGATACGCCCTTTCGTAAGTTTTCCCGGAAGGCCGTACACCGTAAAACTGCCTTCCGCCGTTTCTCCTTTTTCAATCGTCAATTCTAAACGGGGGCAGGAAAAGTCCAAAGAGCCTCTTTCATAATCAAACTCTTCTCTCAGCAAACGCTCTATGACCTGTTCCACATACCCACCTCTTTTCTTCTGTCGATTTTTATACAATCAAATCAATTATACCATCAACATTCTTCTTTGTGCAATAAATGAAATTTCCTATTGACTTTTTTTTAAAATGTTATATTATTGTATTAATTAAGTAATACAACATCATTTTGACACTTACCAAGCAAAAGAAAGGAAGCAAACTATGGCATGGAATTTAGATTCTGACAGACCGATCTACGCGCAGCTCGTAGCGATCCTGAAAATGCAGATCGTATCCGGCCTGTATCATCCGGGCGACAGACTCCCCAGCGTGCGCGATCTTGCGCAGGAGGCAAACGTCAATCCCAACACGATGCAGAAAGCTTTTTCGGAGCTGGAGCGCAGCGGCCTGATCATCACCATGAGAACAAGCGGAAGAATAGTAACGGAGGACATCAATATGATCAAAGGAACGCAGTTAGAACTTGCGAAAGAAAGCATAAAAGTATTTTTGGAAAATATGAAGCAGCTAGGATATACGGAAAAAGAAATCTTAACGCTGCTGAAAGAAATCACGGATTCCGAAACGGTAAAGGAGGACACCGACCAATGAGCGCATTAGTAGAAATCAGAGAATTGACAAAAGCATATCACGCAAGAGCCGTCGCCGTTAATAATCTGAATTTAAATTTGGAGAGAGGAAAGATCATCGGACTTTTGGGGCCAAACGGAAGCGGCAAGACCACTCTTATCAAGATGATGAACGGACTGCTTACGCCTACTCACGGACAGATCCTGATAAACGGCTGCGAACCGGGCATACAGACAAAGGCGGCAGTTTCCTATCTGCCGGAGCGTACCTATCTTTCCAACAGCATGAAGGTTTATGAACTGGTAGATTTTTTCTGCGACTTTTATGCGGATTTTTCCAAAGAAAAAGCATACAGTATGCTTTCCTCTTTAAATATAGACAGCAGCGCCAGATTAAAGACTTTATCAAAGGGCACGAAAGAAAAAGTACAGTTGATCCTTGTCATGAGCAGGGCCGCGGATCTTTATATTCTGGACGAACCGATCGCGGGAGTGGATCCTGCCGCAAGAGACTATATTTTAAAAACCATTATCACTAATTATAATGAAAACGCCACGATCCTGCTTTCCACACATCTGATCTCCGATATTGAAAATGTACTGGATGAAGTCGTGTTCCTTCGCTACGGGCAGCTCCTTATGCATACCTCGGTAGACGATATCAGGGAAAACAAAGGAAAATCGGTGGACGCTTATTTCAGGGAGGTATTCGCATGTTAGGAAAATTGATCAAACACGAATGGCGGGCGGTCTGGAAAGTGCCGGGATTCGTTAACTTATTTTTATTGCTCTACACTTTTGCAGGGATCCTGTCCCTTCACTCTTCTATATGGGAAAGCGACAACAAGATCATAGAGACCCTCCTGATCCTTGCCACCTTCTTTTATTTTATTTCCATTATCGTAATCAGCTTTATTGTAATGGTCTACATCACCGTGCGCTTTTTTAAAAACATTTATACCGATGAGGGCTACCTGATGCACACGCTTCCGGTCTCCCAGAAGGGACTGCTCTTTTCCAAACTGCTGGTTTCTTTTACTTGGATGCTGATCACAGGCGTTGTGATCTTTATCAGTATTTTTTCTATCGTGCTGACCAGTTTATCTATAGGAAATAATGGAATCCCGATATCCAAAATATGGGACCGTTTTATCTTCCCCAGCTTGCAAATTTTTTTATCGGAAGCAAGCGCTATGCTCGGAATCAGCATTTTCCACATAATCATGCTGTCCGCGGTCATGGTCCTTGTGGGGATCATTTTCAGTATCCTGATGATCTATACTTCCATCTCTTTGGGACAATTGTTCCAAAAGCACAAAATATTCGGTTCTTTTCTCGGATACATCGGACTCCATGCCGGTCTGCAGACTTTAAATTCTCTTGCAATGGTGTCCTTAATGTCCAAAACATTTATGATGGTAAAGGAAGTCACCGGTTATATGTTAAATTACACTTACTTTACCTTGTGTGAAAGTATCGTTCTTTGTATTGTCTTTTTCTTCCTGACAGAATATCTGATGAAGAAAAAATTAAATTTAGACTAAAAAAGAAAGAGTACGCATGGTTTTTTACTCCATCGTACTCTTTTTGATTTTATCAATTTCCTGCTTTTTACTTTTCCTGTGCCTGCCGCAGCTCCTCTTTCATGGCAAATTTCATTTGATACATATTAGCGTCGGCCCGGCTTCTCGTATCGCTCAGTTCTTTATCCAATTCTTTATCAAAGATCGCATAACCGTACGCGATATGCACTTCGTATTCCCTGTTCTGCGTATTGATTTCTTCTACTTTTTTATCCAATTCTTTCAATGCTTTTTCACAACGGGGAAGGTTTCTCTCCTCAATGATCACACAAAACTCATCTCCTCCGATCCGGCAGCAGGTACCGATGTCTTCAAATACTTGCGATATCATCTTTGCGCACAATACGATATAATTATCGCCTGCCTCATGACCGTACACGTCGTTGCATTTTTTCAGGTCGTTCAGATCGAACATCACAATGACGCAGGAGCTTTTTTCCACATTTACGCCATTCACAAACTCTTCATAAGCCGTCCGGTTATATAGCCCTGTCAGTTGATCGTGATACGCCAATTCCTCATAATGTTTTGCCAGCTTCGCCCGTTTCCACATCCGATAAGTCCGGCGTACCGCAAAAGCGCCGCATCCGGTCAGCCATATCAAAAAAACGACTGCCGCCGCTATCCGGGTAGCGCCTCCCGCACTGTTATAATAAAAAATAATATCCGCGATTCCCGCCACAACGCAGGACAGCAGGCCAAACAGCGTAACTTTCATCCTATTGCTGAAACCTACCGTTACAATCTCTTTTATCAAATGATATAACAGCAGTAAAAGCACTGCCACAATCATAATATGGGTCGTAACCAACGTTTCCCTTAGATCCCGGATATTAAAGATCTGTAAAATAACTGTACCCACACTCTGTATCAGACAGCAGGAAAACAGGATCTTCCAACTGCTATGTTCTTTGTTGTTAAACTGCTCTCTCACATAAAGGATAAACGACATCGGCAGGAGCATCAAGGAAATGTACGAAATATAACTGCAGAACAAATTGCCCGAAAAAATCAGCTTCGTAGCACGTCTTTCGTTTAACAGCCAGACAGATAAAAAAATGGCAAACATCCCCAGATAAAAAAGATCGCTGACCTGTCTTATCTTCGAATAAGCATAAATTCCTATCAGCATCAGCACAATGCCCACTGCCAAGATAGAAATTCCTATCGCGTATGCGGCAAATTCTTCCCGAATGATCCCCGTGCAGATCGCGGACTTATCCCCCATGAAAATACTAACCGGACTTTTCACGCTGTCCTCATACGGGGAGGTCACATAGATAACCGCCTCTTTTCCCATATCTTCTTCAAGCAGCCCTATAAAATTCCAACGGATACCGGGAGATTTACCAAACGCATTTCGTCCTTCCATATGCTGCAGACGGTATACCTCTTTATCGTCTATCCACACACGGATATTCTGATGATGTGAAAAAACGGCAAGATACTGTCCCGTATATGCCTCTTTCGGCAGCGGGACATGGTATACATAGGTATCTTCCCCGTATCCCTGCTCGCCGGCGTTCAAAAATTCGCAGGTATAGTCCAAAAGCTCCGTATAGTCCTTTGCCGTTCCCTGCCCTTTCTTTTCAGCGGAAAATGTATGACCGATATAGGTCAGCAACCCAAGACATACGATCAAAACCGCTGTCAATCCAAAAGATGTTCTTTTCCTCATGTCTGCACCCGCCTGTCTACGCCCTGCCTCTCGTCCCTTTCATTGCAAATTTCATCCGATACATATTGGCATCCGCACGACTCCTCGTATCGCTCAATTCCTTATCCAGTTCTTTGTCAAATACGGCGTATCCGTAAGCAATATGTACCTCATATTCCCGTTCCTGCTCATTGACCTCGTCCACCCGCTTGTTCAGGTCACTAAGAGCCTTTTCACAATACGGAATCTTTTCTTCCGGAACAATGGCGCAAAATTCATCCCCGCCGATCCGGCAGCAGGTACCGATATTTCCGAATACTTCGGATATCATTTTTGCACACAGCATGATATAATCATCTCCTGCCGCATGACCGTAAATATCGTTGCATTTTTTCAAATCGTTTAAGTCGAACATGATAATGGCGCACCTGCCTGTATTGATATCCACGCCGTTTATCAGTTCTTCATAGGCCGCCCGGTTATACAGGCTGGTCAACTGGTCGTGATAGGCCATCTTTTCGTATTGATTTGCCATTTTTCCCTTTTCCAGCATGGAATAAGTTTCCCGTACCGCCATAACGCCTAAAATGCTTACATACACAAGAAACGTGGTTGCACAGAACAAAGTGATATTTTGTCCCCTGTCTTTAAACATATAATAAACTACAATATCCAAAAGTCCCGCCGCCGCGCAGCAGGTAATTCCCGCAATGTTCAGCTTCAGCCGCCTGTTAAAGCCGATGGTTATGATCTCCCTGACGATATGATAGATCGTGACCAGAAAGACCGAAAGGATCATAATATGCGCCAGCACTACCGTTTCCCTGAAATCTCTGATATCGAGCACCTGCAGTACCACGGCTGCGCCGATCGCCGCTACGCTGAGCGCATACAGGATCTGCCAGCTCTTGCTGCTCTTATCGTAAAACAGCTCCCTCGCACATATGGTAAAGGGAATCGGTAAAAGCATCAACGAGATGAACGAAATATAAGAGCAGACTAACGGGCTTGCTAAGAGCAGCACGGTAGACTTCAATTCATTCAAAAGCCATATAGCCAAAATAACCGAAAATACGCCAAGATACAGCAGATTGCCGTTCTTTCTCGAATTTCGGTAAGTCACAAACCAAAAGGCCGCCAAAATGATCCCCATCAATAAAATGCCTATACTGATAAAGAAGGCATACAGGTCCTTCTTTACAATATCCGCCACTATCGCTTCTCTATTTCCTATGTAGTGTCTGCTGATTAAGCAAATATTTGCAACTTCCAACTCTTACATCTGCTCCA